>SAMEA3663124__coassemble_82_pt1 | contig 34540 bp, 42 predicted proteins | sample SAMEA3663124__metabat2_low_PE_007 | metagenome-assembled genome bin SAMEA3663124 (sample SAMEA3663124) | pig gut metagenome | biome: pig gut; feature: pig-associated habitat; material: faeces | place: Denmark | collected 2012
CAGTGCGGCTTTGTTCTCTCAAATTTCTCTTTTGCCATTGTTCTCGTTTCCTAACAAAATTAATTATTTTATATAAAAGAGGGCAGAAAGCATTCCGCCCTCCGGTTTTTGCTTTAATTAAGCGTTTTTAGCTTTTACTTTTTCAGCAATTTCATTCGGTACTTCAGCATAATGATCAAAAACCATTGAAAACTGAGCACGACCTTGTGAAAGTGAACGCAAGGTATTTACATAACCGAACATATTTGCCAAAGGTACCTGTGCATCGATAACACGAGCATTTGCGCGTTGATCCATACCGTTTACAAGGCCGCGGCGAGAGTTCAAATCGCCGATAATGTCACCCATATATTCTTCAGGAGTAACAACTTCTACCTTCATAATCGGTTCCAACAGTTTTGGAGAAGCCTGACGCATACCTTCGCGGAAAGCTGCGCGGGCTGCAATTTCAAAGCACATAACGTTAGAGTCAACTTCGTGATAAGCACCATCGTAAAGGTTGCATTTGACACCTGTTACAGGATATCCGGCAATAACACCGGCATCCATAGCTGAACGCAAACCTTTTTCAACACCTGGAATGTATTCTTTCGGTACATTACCGCCGACAACAGTATTTTCAAATTCAAATCCGGTATAACCTTCCAACGGTTCAAATTTGATTTTAACTTTAGCGAACTGACCGGCACCACCAGATTGTTTTTTGTGGGTGTATTCGATATCGCATGGTTTTGTAATAGTTTCACGGTAAGCAACTTGCGGATCACCGACATTGCATTCAACTTTGAATTCACGTTTCAAACGATCAACAATAATGTCAAGGTGCAATTCACCCATACCTTTGATGATGGTTTGACCAGAATCCGGATCCGAAGAAACTTTGAATGAAGGATCTTCCATTGCCAAACGTGACAAAGCCAAGCCCATTTTTTCAACGTCGGCTTTAGTTTTCGGTTCAACAGCCAATTCGATAACAGGTTCAGGGAATTCCATATTTTCCAAAATAATCGGATTAGCAGAATCACACAAAGTATCACCGGTTGTAGTATCTTTCAAACCGGCAAGAGCGATAATATCGCCGGCACCGGCTTCTTTCAAATCTTCACGTTTGTTTGAATGCATCAACAACATACGGCCAACACGTTCTTTTTTATCTTTAACAGAGTTATAGATATAAGAACCGGCGGTAATTGTACCGGAATAGATACGGCAGAAAGTCAAAGAACCTACGAACGGGTCGTTCATAATCTTGAATGCCAAAGCAGACAATGGCTGTTTGTCATCAGGATGACGTTCTTCTTCTTTATCTGTGTTCGGATTAATGCCTTTAATTGAAGGAATATCCAATGGAGAAGGCAAATAATCAATAACAGCATCGAGCAAAGGCTGAACACCTTTGTTTTTGAAAGCCGTACCACAGAAAACAGGTACAAAATCCTGAGCCAAAGTACCTTTGCGGATACATTTTTTCAGGGTTTCAACAGAAACGTCTTTACCTTCCAAATAGTCTTCCATAGCTTGTTCATCTTCTTCAACAGCCATTTCAACCAATTGGTGGTGATATTCTTCGGCTTTTTCTTTCAAGTCAGCCGGAATTTCCTGAATTTCAATCGGAGAATCTGCTGTATCGCCGGTATAGACGATAGCGTTCATATTCAACAAATCAACAACGCCGCGGAATTCAGCTTCAGAACCGATAGGCAGCTGCAAAGCCATCGGGCGAGCGCCCAAACGGTCAACAATCATATCCAGACAACGATAGAAGTTTGCGCCGATACGATCCATTTTATTGCAGAAGCAAATTCTCGGTACATTATATTTATCAGCCTGTCTCCAAACTGTTTCAGATTGCGGTTCAACACCGGCAACAGAATCGAAGACAGTGATAGCACCGTCCAAAACGCGCAAAGAACGCTCTACTTCAACAGTAAAGTCAACGTGTCCCGGAGTATCAATCAAATTGATGCGGTAACCTTTCCAAAAGCAGGTTGTAGCAGCGGAAGTAATAGTAATACCGCGTTCCTGTTCCTGCTCCATCCAGTCCATGGTAGCAGCGCCATCATGAACTTCACCGATTTTGTGAGTTTGACCAGTATAGTACAAAATACGTTCACTGGTAGTGGTTTTACCGGCATCAATATGAGCCATAATACCGATATTTCTATACTTATCCAAAGTATGTGTACGAGCCATTTTCGTTTCCCTCGCCTAGAATTTGTAGTGAGAGAACGCTTTGTTGGCTTCAGCCATCTTGTGGGTATCTTCGCGTTTTTTAACGGCAGAACCACGATTTGCGGCAGCATCCAAAAGCTCATTAGCTACTTTTTCGGTCATTGTTGTTTCCGAACGTTTTTGAGCAGCGGCAATAATCCAGCGGATTGCCAAAGCCTGACGACGGTCAGCGCGAACTTCGCACGGAACCTGATAAGTAGCACCGCCAACACGACGAGACTTAACTTCGAGCATAGGTTTAACGTTTTCAATAGCTTCGTTAAAAACGGCCAAAGCATCTTGTTTTGACTTTTTAGCCAAAAGATCAAATGCCGAATAAACGATCTTTTCGGCAACGGCTTTTTTGCCGTCTTCCATAATATTATTAATAAATTTAGCTACTACCTTATCATGAAATTTAGCATCAGGCAGCACTACTCTTTTTTCTGCACTATGACGACGTGACATAACTTACCCTCCTATTTCGGTCTCTTTGCGCCGTACAAAGAACGACGCTGACGGCGTTTAGCAATACCCTGAGTATCCAGAGTACCACGGATGATATGATAACGAACACCTGGCAAGTCTTTTACACGGCCTCCCTTAATCAGCACCACTGAGTGTTCCTGAAGATTATGACCTTCACCAGGGATATAGCTGATTACTTCAAAGCCGTTGGTCAAACGAACGCGAGCCACTTTACGCAACGCAGAGTTAGGTTTTTTAGGGGTTGTAGTGTAAACCCTTGTGCAAACACCGCGTTTTTGTGGACAAGCTTTCAAGGCCGGGACCTTGTTTCTTTTCACTTTAGGTGTTCGTGATTTACGAATTAACTGACTAATTGTAGGCATCACAAATTTCCTTATATAAAATTAACAACATAAAAACCGCTATTTCAAGTGGTAACCCACTCAAAACACGGGAAAAACTCATATTTTTCAACATTCTTGAGCCGCAAACGACTCATATGAATTGAGCGCATACTAATGTTTTATGCGCTCCAAGTCAATAGTTTTTTCTTGTTTTTATAAGATTTTAGACGATTTTAAAACTCAACGTTCACACAAGCGGCATACAATCTTCTCAATCAGTTTTTTATGACTTTCCTCGCCCTTTTCCAATTGAGCAGACAGCATTTCAATCTGACGTTTATCTTCTTCTCCGCAGCCGACAAACCTTTTTAAGCTGTTTATTCCATCTTCAAAATGTACACCTGACAAAATTGCGGCTCCTTTTCCAAACCGACGAAAAACTATTGCCGGCGGATTTTCAGACACATCGCCGTATGAAGCCAAGACCTCATGGTTTTCCATATTACGAATTTCGAATTTAGGCCCGCCGTGATAAAAGACCGAATGTTTTTCGCCGTCCTCGTTCCAAACAACAGAGGTTACCGCCAAAGAAGACTGCGTGCGAGAATAAGGATTTATTTTTAAATCTTTCTTCAAAGTTCCTACGGCATCAGCCTCAACCAAATTCAATCCATAATCTTCAACAACCGCCAAATTTGGAACATCTTCCTCAAAACGACAGCAACTGCTTGCATAGTAAGCTCCGGCACAAATTCCAAAATATACACCGCCGTTTTTCACATAATCACGGATTTTTTCATTTCCCTGACACCCTAGTTTTGTTCGGTACGGAGTAGCCCGCTCCCCCCGGCATAAAAAAAGCCAACACATTGCTGTTCAGGGCATTTCTTTTTAGAATTTCCGCCGCATCCGTCATTTCAACAGCAACATTTTGCCTATCGAAATTTTCTTTCAGCGTTCTGTACAAATTATTCACATCAGCACAGCCGTAATCACGGTATATTAATATTTTTCTTTTCATTTGATATATATTCTTTTCATTTGATATATATTATTTTATGTCATATTTTTCAGCAGTTCTTCATTTTCTTTGTGCAGTTTTTCAAGTTCTTTTTTGAACTGCTCATAATCGGCATCAGAAGAAATATCATCGCCAAAATCCGCATTATTCACTTCCGAGGCAGAAGGAACAGAACAAAAACGTTCTGTTATCAGTTCATTAAAATCATACTGAATTGCATCGGAAACTTTTTTTCCGTTTAAGAAAACACCGGTTTTATCAAAAACGACTTTGATTTTATCTATTGTTTGTCCCTGCGCTTTTGTCCGTTTTGAAAAATCAACATAATCTCTGAGCATTCCCAGCATACTTATTTTCATACAAGAATCCGGAATTTTATCCACAGCAGTTTTTCGTTCAGCTTCACACTGCGCTTTATAGTCAGGAGCAATATTATCAAGGTTTACAAACGTTACATCCATATTACCGATAAGATAATTATCAGACATCTTTGCAGCAAGAAGCGATGTCATATCGGCATTTGAAAATTTGAGAACTATTTTGGCTTTAAGTTCGGCAACTTTCAAAATATCAGCAACCGCTAAAGCCATATCTTTGTTAAGTTTATCCAAATCTACATCATCCATAGACAAAATTTTTTCTTGAAACTCTTTGTCTTCAAGTTTTTTATCATCAGGATTTTGCGCCAATTCGGCAATCTCATTAACATCGGCTATTTTTTGCGATAAAGCCTGAAGTTTTTGCAAATCGCTCAAACGAATATTGTTTACAAGGTATTTTACTTTTATTTTTTGCAGATTAAAATCAGCCGCTTGTTCTGCTTTTATATTATCAACCGTAATATCGGAACTCATTTTAAGTGTTTTATTTGTTTTGTCCTGTTCCGAACGAATTTCGCTATCCGTATTAAAAGAGATAACATTACCCAAAATTTCTAAACCGATGTTCTGCCCCTTGAACGAAGAAACAGAACTTTTAGCTGCAAATATATCGGAAAATAATTTTTGATAGTCATTGTCTTGCGGATTGTCAAAAACAGTGGAAGTTTTTCCTTTGACAGATGAAACCTTAGCCGTAAGCATCATATTCTTATAATTTATTCCATCCATACTCCATGAAAGACTGTAAACCAAATCGTTTCCTGAAGGAGCTATATCAGACAGCAAATTAAATAAAGATACGCCTACTTTTTGCTCTTTTAATCCTGTCTGAGGATCCGTTTCGGTCAAAACCAAATTTTTTCCCTGTATATTGCGCGAAACAACAGATTTCAACTTTGGAACATAATACAGTTCTTCCCGATAAGACACAGCGTCCAGCCCTTGGATACCGAAATATTGATAGGCCAACCCCTGAAGTCTGGACAAAGAATCAGTACCGACTTTATAGCGTGGAAAATCGTTATACTTTCCATCGGCAGTTATTTTCATTGTAACAGATGAAATTTTGCCTTTCTGTTCATGCATTTGCCATTTATCATCGAAAGTAACACCATAAGTTTCAATCTCCGGAAGCACAATCTGCATATTATCCGACGGTTCACCAAGTTCGGCTTTTCGGTCAAAATAGTTCAAAAGCTCTTTTTCAGCATCATTTTTTATACCGGCATCAGCGGTATTGCAAAAACAAGCCGATAGCATAACTACTGTACTCAGAAGGCAATTTTTTTTCATAATTTGTTCCTCAGATAGTTTAAGATATAAATATTATAGCTTTATAAAGTTAATATACAAGCTTTTTTTGCTATGTTAAATTTGACAAAAAATAGCTTGCTTTCAAATGCAAACCGTGCTATAAAATTAGGCGTAAAAAAGTGAAACATTATGATGTTTGGTCAACATTTTTAACAATATTCGGAAAAACTTATGACACAAAATAAAGATTTAGAGTCTGCCTATCACACTATCGAAAAAGAAATCGAAGCCCTTAATATCATGAAATCAGAATTAGATGAATCTCTGACAAAAGCTTTGGACATGCTGCAAGCAACAAAAGGACGCGTTATTGTTACCGGTATGGGCAAATCAGGTCACATCGGCAGAAAAATTGCCGCCACAATGGCCTCGACAGGAACACCTGCATTTTTCGTTCATCCAGCAGAAGCCAGCCATGGTGACTTGGGCATGCTGACAATTGACGACACTGTATTGGCAATTTCAAACAGTGGTGAATCAAAAGAACTTTCTGATATTTTGCTTTATTGCAAAAGGTATGGTATTTCACTTATCGCAATGACCAAAAATCCGAACAGCACTTTAGGCAAAGCCAGTGATATTCTTCTTAAATTGCCGAATGACGGCGAAGCTTGTCCGCTAGGATTAGCCCCCACCTCTTCTACCACTGCGACTTTGGTTTTGGGTGATATTCTAGCCATTGCTTTACTGGAACGCAAAGGTTTTTCGATTAATGATTACAAGCAGCGCCATCCAGGCGGAAAATTGGGAGCTATTCTGCAAAAAGTTTCTGATTTAATGCATACCGGCAATGAAATTCCATTGGTCGGCGAAAATGCCAATATGCGGCAGATTATTGTAACTATGTCTGCAAAAATGTTAGGATGCGTTGGTATTGTAAATCAAAACGGCGAATTGACTGGAATGATTACAGATGGCGATTTGCGCCGCGCTATGGTAAACTCAACCGATGACGAGCTTTTTAAGAAAAAGGCCTCTGAAATCATGACAAAAAATCCTAAAGTCACAACTGCTGATGTTTTGGTTGCTGAAGTTGTAAATTTAATGAACTCAAAAAGCATTACTCAGCTTTTTGTTGTCGAAGGCAAGAAACCAATCGGCGTTATCCACTTGCATGACTGCTTGCGCGCCGGTTTTACAATTGAAGACAAAGATGTTCCGTTTGCACCGGCAAATTATAATAACATCGACAGAGTGGCTTAGGTGTTTGATTTAAAAAATTTAGATCGTCTTTTCAACGACAATAGCCTGAACAAAAAACTCAGCGCTAATGGGTTTGCTTTGTTAAAACAACGAAAAATAGCGCGTTTAATAAAAATAGGCTTTTCCGCTATTTCAGCTGCTCTTATCGGCGTGTTGGCAATTTTGCCCAGCTTGCAGGAACGGAACGATTTTTCCATACAAATTTCAAAACCAACACGGCAGGAGCTAGAAAAACTGCATATGGAAAATACAGTTTTATATGTTACAGACAAAGCCAACCGAGTAAATAGCATTACTGCCGAAAATATTGATGAAACCGCTCCAAGGTCGCAATTGGTGAAAATAAACAATCCGAAAGGAAAATTTCCGACTTCGGATGATACTTGGATTGATGTGACGGCGCCTTACGGTTTTTATGATCAAAACAGTAAAAAAATTTCACTTAAAGAAGATATTACCGCCGTTTACAGCGACGGCACAACCGCCCGCACCTCTGAGATGTTTTATGATTCACAGGCAGCAAAAGCCTACGGGAATCAACCTGTAAGGGTTCAAGGCACGGCAGGAACATTAAACGCGGAAGGTTTTGAATATTATACAGACAGTGAAAAAGCTGTTTTTTTAGGAAAAGCCGTAATAAATGCAGCTGATAGTGCACTCGGTGCAAAAACAGATATTTTTGCTGACAAAAAAATCGAATTTTATCGTTCCGAACAAAAAATGATTGCTATTGGAAATACCTTAATCATCAGGCAGGGCATGACCGTAAAAGGCGAAATTTTGACTGCAGTTTTCGCCAAAAGCGACAATGGGAAAAATCAAATTTCAGACTTTGAGGGACATGGAAATGTGTCTGTTGACAACGGAAAAAACAAAGTTTATGCAGACAATTTAAAAACTTTCTTCAAAAAAAACAATAAAGATCAAAACAACATTATTGATCGGATTGAAATGTCCGGACACGTAAAAACCAAAACAAACGACGGCGAAGTTTATGCCGACAAAGGCGTTTATTATCCGCAAAGTGCAGTAGTCAAACTCAGCGGAAACGTTATTATTGTTAAAAACGGGAACAAAATGCAAAGTTCTAATGCCGAAACCAATTTGAATACTGGAATTACAAAAATCGGCAACAATGGCAAAAACAGAGTTTCCGGCATCATTTACGAAGACAGTCTGTCAAAAGAAAAATAAAAGCAACGAAAGCGAGTTTTTATGTTTGATAAAAAGCAAAATTCAATTCTGGAAGTTTTCAACATCGGTAAAAAATATAAAAACAGACCGGTGCTTCGCAATGTTTCATTGCATGTAAAACGAGGCGAAGCTGTAGGATTGCTTGGCCCTAACGGCGCAGGAAAGACAACTTGCTTTTATTGTGTAACGGGTTTAATCACTCCCGACTATGGTGACGTGCATATTGATGGGCAAGACATAACCTGCTTGCCCATGTATCGGCGCGCTCAAATGGGCATCGGCTATCTTCCGCAAGAAGCGTCTATTTTCCGCAGCCTCAGTGTTGAAGATAATATTAAGGCTATTTTGGAAATTGTTATCGACAATGAAGACCAACGAGAAAATATGTTAGAAGAATTATTGTCGGAATTTTCAATTGCACACTTGCGTAAATCACCCGCTATGGCCTTATCCGGCGGCGAGCGGCGCAGATTGGAAATCGCGCGCGCGTTGGCCAGTCAGCCGAATTTTATTTTGCTTGATGAACCGCTTGCCGGAATTGACCCTATTGCCGTCGGTGAAATCCGTAATCTGGTTTCACAATTAAAACACCGCGGATTAGGCGTTTTAATCACCGACCATAATGTTCGCGAAACATTAGATATTACCGACAGAGCATATATTTTACATGGTGGAACCGTTTTGATGGAAGGCTCTCCTGAAGAAATTGTTTCAAATGAAGAAGTGCGCCGCGTATACCTCGGCGATAATTTTTCAATGTAATTTAACTTTTTTTTAAGTGAATTAGTCCAAAACTGCTATTGAATTCTCTGAAAATAATGATACACTGAGAGTTCTAAGTTTATAGTTATAATCATTTTGCAAGGAAACACTATGAAAATTACATTTACAGGCAAACAGGTCGATATCAGCGACAGACTGCGTGCTCATATTGAAGAAAACGTATTGAATGCAGTAACAAAATATTTCAGCGATCCAATCGGCTGCAATGTTGCTTTTTCAAAGGAAGGCGATGATTTTTCGGCAGAAGTTACTGTTCATCCTGCAAAAAACATTGTCTTGAAAGGCACAGGCATCGGCAGTGATCCTTATACAGCTTTTGACAATGCAAATTCTCACATTGTTGTTCGTTTGAGCAAACATAAAAATCGTTTGAAAGACCATAAGAGCAAAACAGGCTTGGCAGAATTGGCCAGCGAAGCTGTATTTCCTGTTATTGAAACAGAAGATGAAATGGACATTGATGTTAATGCTCCTTTGACAATTGCCGAAACAGGAGCCAATATTCCTGTCTGCTCAGTAAGCGAAGCCGTTATGTATATGGACTTGGCAAACGAATGTGCTTTGATGTTCAGAAATGCTACCAATAACCATATCAGCATGGTATATCGCCGTAAAGATGGCAATATCGGTTGGGTTGAACCTAAAGCCGACAAATAGTCAGGATGGTACTGATGAAAATATCCGATATTTTAAATTCTGCCGATGTTCTTGTTATTAACGATAACGTTTCAAAGCGTCAGCTTTTGGAAATATTGTCGGAACAAGCAGCTAAAAGTTCTAATGTCGACGCCAGAACTTTGTTTGATATTTTACTTGAAAGAGAAAACTTGGGAACAACAGCTTTTGGAAAAGGCACAGCTTTGCCTCATGGACGTGTTCCAGAATTGAAAGCTACACAAGCTGTTTTTGCAAAAATCAAAAACGGTGCTGATTTTGAAGCTGCTGACGGACAGAAAGTCGATTTGGTTTTCATGTTGCTTTCACCTGAAAACAGCGGTGCCGATCATTTAACGGCATTGGCTGCAATTTCCAAAATTCTCAAAGATGAAGAACTTTGTGCTAAGTTGCGTAAAGCATCGGATACGAAACATATATATGCTCTTTTAACTGCATAATATCGGACAAATGTTATTTGAAAAAGCCGTTGTTATTTTCAACGGCTTTTTTGATATTTAAACAAAATTATTTAGCTTTCTATTTTGATTATATTTTCCTTATTTTTCAAAATCATAAAAATTCAAACCGACATTTTCATTTTTTGTTCGTTCAATATGCCCTTTTGGCTGTGTATAAACAACAAATTCACCGGCTCCGTTCAATCTGGCATTCAACAAGTGACCAGCCAAAGCTTCATAACGGCTGTTTCTTAAAGTAATATGAAAATGAGTATACAAACTGCCATCTATTTACGATATATTTCCGCTCAGATTTGTTATTTCCATTTGTCCGCTGAATTTTTTGTCATCATATTTTTTAGTTTCAGGATTAAAAAAGCGCAAAGTTGCCTCATTAACAGCTCCTATACCGAAAACATTTCCCAATTTTACATTGTTAACTGTGGCAAAGTCATTTAATGCCGATACCAATTCCGCCCGATTTTTTACACTGACAACATACGTTGTTCCATAGCGTTTGGCTATCCAATTTTTACCGTGAACAACTTCGGAACGAACAAAAATATTCCAAAAATAAATTCCGCTTATTATTACCAACAACAGCAGAAAAACATTTATTGATATCCAAATTTCATGTGTTTCTCTCCTTTTATTAGATATAAACATAAATCTTATAGCACAAATCGGCATGTTAAATATTAAAAACTCTGTTTAAGCACAAAAAAATCCTGTCCATAAAAGGACAAGATTTTTCTTTCACAGTAATACATTACGCGTTTGGATCGACACCGGCAATTCCATCGGAATAGCGATTCATAATATCGACCACAAACTTCTCCGGTGTTGTAAACTCATCTTCCTGACGGCGCTCCAAGTGCCATTTATTATACAGGTTAAGAGCTTTGTAATACACCACGCTGTTCATTCCCAATTTCAACAACATAGGCAGCGCATCAATAAGCAGGTCATGGGTTTCTTTTGAAATCCAATCGTCCAAAAACAGCCAGTGAATGAGAGTTATATGGCCTGTAATCTTGGTTAAGACTTCATGAATGAAGTCAAAGCACATCTGCTTTACCAACAAAGGTTTATCACAAGTACTGTCGTAGATATGATAAACCACCAAACACTGCTCATCCAAAATTTTTCGGTTTGATGAAAATTCTGTTTGCATGGCAATTCGCAAAAGCTCAAGCGGAATTGGCTTTTCATACTCCTGCAAATTGCGGACGTGCTTCAAAACTTGAAGCTGAAACAACTGATCCTCATCACGGCGGCGACTGTTTTCCTCCTGAAAAGCAATTTCTTTTTTAAGACCGTCCATATCAAGTTCTACTATCAATGACACGGCATAAGAATAGAACTTTCTCCTCTTTGCCAAATACGCTCTGACATAGTCAAGAACCTGTCCCAACACTCGGCTTGGACGATGTCCCTGATGTTGCTGCCAAGCCACTCTTTTTTCTCCCAAAGAAAGTATCTTCTCAAGATTGACACCTTCTTTTTTTTCGCGAATCTTAACAACAAGCTGATAAGCGTAGGTTTCCGGATCAACGCGTAAATCATTGACATCGCGTGATAACTTCAAAAACCACTTGTCATAAACCTGTTTTTCTAACTCTGCGAAAGGAGCCAAGAAGTCCAAGATAATGTCTGTGTTTGGCTCTTCTTCTGAAAGAATAACTGCTGCTTTACGACTTGCACGTGGCAAGCGTGAGAATAATTTATTTACCATATATATAACGAATTAATAATTTCTCAGTATCTTTAATGTTAGTACTTTTTGTCTTTTCTGTCAAACAAAAAGACGTTCCCTTCACAAAGGAAGGAAACGTCTAATGAAAATTACCAAGAATTAATCTGCATAGCCAAATAATTGGAGCAACAGATTAAGGAAAAACAAACGTCTGGCACGACGACCGGCAAGACCGGAAACATTTGATGTTTTCTCCTCTTGTTGAGCCGCAGCAAGGCGAACAGCTTCTTTGTCGCGGTGTTTTTTCACCTTACTGGCGAGTAACGGAAACATAGCTGTAAAAATATCATTTTTAGAGTATGTTCCTGCCTCGTTGTCGTGACGAATCATCAGACGAACTGCGTCCAATGGTACGAAATCACGATTCCAGAGTTGTATCCACAACGTTTCAGAAGGCTTGCAACCTTTGGCATATTTTTTTGCCAAATAGTTGTAGCAAAAGTTTGCCAACTCATTGTCCTTTTCAGGATACTTGAGACCGTCAATCAACAGATTCTCTGTTTCGAGCGTGAAACCAGGAATTCCCTCATAATGAAGGATATAGTCCTTAAACTGTTTCTTCTGCTCTGCAGACAAAGCCGCTGCCTCAAGATTGCGGTGTTCAAGATACTCGTGACGGCGATTGTAGATAAAGTGCCACAAATCCATCATCTCTTTCTTGAGTCTTGCTGCATCCTGATCACTCAGAGTAACAACCGGCGCATCTGAAGTATTTTCATCTGCGTCACGTTCAAAATCCGGCTGCGACAGCTTGCGCTTTTGTATGCGACGTGCTGCCTCTTCTGGATTTTTCTCTCTCCACACTGTGCGAAGATAATCAATTTGATCTCCGCTAGGACGAAACTTTGTTTTTGTCATACCTGTTAGTTTTTAGCGTTAGACAAATAAGCCTTCTCAAAGGCTGAAATCTTAGCCAGCATGTGGCTGTTACCGGTAGCGCAAGATTTTGCTACTGTTACAAATGCAACATAAGTTGCACGAGTTGTAGCGTTCACCTGTGGCTTCTTGTTGTGGAGCACAGCTTCTGCTTTGTACTTCACGACAGGCTTGCGGAACTGGGACAACTGCATCTCACTTATAACCTCACCAACGATAGCAACAATCTCTTCTCCAGTTGCTGACTTCAGGCGCTTCTTAAGCTCATTTGCCTGTTTTTTTGCTTCTTCTTGTGTCATTTTAAATGAATTTTAATTATAAAATATAGTAATACTTAACGCTTTAATTAATATAGACAAAAATCAGACATATTGCAAGTAAAAAAAACACTTTTTTGTATATATACTTCATACAAAAAAATTAATCTTTGTTTTTCAATAAAAAGTTTTTGTGATAAATGGCAGATGATATGCAAAATAAAATAGCTTGCGCATGACATCATAGAGGTGAATATATAATATAGCTTCAGAGTTTTTTATTGCCTTGACGGCTTAAGCAGATTATAAATTTATAGATTATACATTTTAGACGAGGTAAGATTGATTAATTTGTTAAGCGTTTTTATCGGCGGCGGCATTGGCTCTATTTTTAGATGGTTATGTTGCAGCCTTATTTCCAGTCATTGGGGAACAATGTTTGTTAATGTTTCAGGTGCTTTTTTAATTGGTGCGGTCTATTCTTATTTTGCCAAAATGAGCACGTTGAGCCAAGAATTCAAGCTTTTTGTAATGACCGGATTGTTAGGCGGTTTTACAACATTTTCAACCTATTTGCTAAACTTTACAACTTTAGCAAACGGCAATCGCCTAACTGAAGCTTTTTTATATTTAATCGGCTCTGTTTTAACCGGCTGCATTTTCCTATTTGCCGGCATGAAAATAGCAGATAATTTTATATAAACCCCTGCCGTAATTTTGCAAAATTTATTATATATTAAAAGGATATGAAAATGCCAGAAATAAAATGCCCCAATTGCGGAGAAATTTTTACCGTTGATGAATCAGGATACGCTGCAATCGCCGGACAAGTGCGCAATGTTGAATTTCATAAAGAACTGCATGAGCGCGAACAGCAAATAATGAAAGAAAAAGAACACGAGCTTTCATTATTTAAAGCTCAAGCTCAAATAGACAAAGAACGTTCTGTCAACCAATTAAAACAAGAAATAGAGCAGTTAAAAGCGCAAATTCAATCTTATGACCAAATCAAAACAATTGCCGTCAACAATGCCGTTGATGCGCAAAAAGATGAATTGGTCGCTAAAGACAAAAAAATTCTTCAACTGGAAAGTTTGTTGAAAGAAGCTGAAAAAGACACATTGCTTACAACGCAGAGCTTAAAAGAAAATTTTGCCATTCAACTTAAAGCTAAAGATACCGAAATTGCTTTTTATAAAGACCTAAAAACAAAAATGTCAACCAAAATGGTGGGGGAAACTCTTGAACAACATTGTGAAATAGAATTTAACAAACTGCGGGCAACAGCTTTTCAAAACGCCTATTTTGAAAAAGACAACGATGCCCGCACAGGAAGTAAAGGCGATTATATTTTCCGTGAAACAACAACCGACGGAATTGAATTTATTTCAATTATGTTTGAAATGAAAAATGAAATGGACACCACCGCAACCAAACATAAAAATGAAGATTTTCTTAAAGAATTGGATAAAGACAGACAGGAAAAAAACTGCGAATACGCCGTTCTTGTTTCTTTGCTGGAAGCCGACAATGAGTTGTATAACACCGGAATTGTCGATATGTCACACAAATATCCCAAGATGTATGTTATCCGTCCGCAATTTTTTATTTCGATGATAACTTTGCTGCGCAATGCTGCCTTAAATTCTGTGCAATACCGCAGACAACTCTCCGATTATAAAAATCAGAACATTGATATTTCGCATTTTGAAGAAGATATGAATGACTTTAAAGAAAAATTCGGACGCAATTATCAATTAGCAAGCGACAAATTCAAGAAAGCCATTGAAGAGATTGACAAGACCATTGACCATTTGCAAAAAACCAAAGATGCCCTGCTTTCTTCTGAGAACAATTTGCGTTTGGCCAATAATAAAGCACAAGATTTGAGTGTAAAACGCTTAACACGCAACAACCCGACCATGGCGCAAAAATTTGCCGAATTGCATAAAACTGAAGAATAAAAAGCAAGCCCTGCATTTAATGCGGGGCTTTACTATATTTCAGTAATTAACCTGTGAAAATTGTTCTTTCCATTTATGCATAGCAGCAACGGCTTCTTGTTCCATATCAGACAAATGTATTCCCGTTTTTACGCCGCTTTTCAGCATTTGATACAAAAAATCATCACGAAAACCTATTTCAGCCGCCGTTTTTCTTGTCGCCGCGAAATAAATATTCCTTATATTTGCCCACTGGCAAGCCATTAAACACATTGGACAAGGCTCACAATTTGTATACAAATCACAACCCGATAAATCAAAAGTTTTTAATTTTTTACCAGCCAAACGAATTGTTGTGATTTCACCATGTGCGGTCGGATCACAATTTTTAAGAACCATATTTCTCCCTCTGGCTATAATTTTTCCGTCTTTTACAATAACTGTGCCGAAAGGACCTCCCGTCATATCTTTTTCAGTTGATTTCAGCGACATTTTAATTGCTTCACGCATATATTTTCGGTGTATATTTTGCATAATCTTATTTCCATATTTCATCTAATAGACATATATTTTATCTTGATTATATATACTGCTTTTTTAATAAAATTTAAAGTTATAAATCTATGTTTTACAAAACTGTTGCAACAATAACATAAACAGTTACAATGCAAAAAACAATTTTTAAAGAAAGCCTGAAAATGACTGATAAATTATATTTGAACAACACACAACTGAAAGCCGAACTTGAACGCTGTTTGAAATGCGCCAATAAACCTTGCACCAAAGCTTGTCCTGTTCATTGCAGCCCCCAAGAATTTATCAGCCAAGCCAAAGAAGGAAATTTCAATCAGGCTGTAAGCACTATCAGCTCTCAAAATCCTATGGGACAAACCTGCGGATTAATTTGCCCTGATAAATTTTGTATGCAGGCCTGCACTCGCAATAAAATTGATTTTGCCATTAATATCCCGAAAGTTCAGGCAACAATTATGAAAAAATACCGCACAGAAGAAAAGCAACCGCCTTTTTCTAAATCCAATGGCTTTAAAATTGCCATAATCGGTGCCGGTCCTGCCGGATTATCCGCAGCAAAATCTCTATGTCAAAAAGGATTTGAAGTTTGCATTTATGAAGCTGAAGGCAAAATCGGCGGAGCGTTAAGTCTGATACCTGAAGACCGTTTGCCATACGAAGTAGTAGAAAAAGATGCCGCAGAAATCTTAAAAAATGAATTGATTACTTTGCATTTAAACAGCCGAATTGCCAATCCTTCCGATTTGTTCAATCAAAGCTTCAACGGGGTGATTATTGCCGGCGGAGAGCAAAAAATAACCGCTTTAAATATAACCGGACAGGAATACAGCTTGCCGTATACTGAATATTTAAAAAATCCTGAAAAATATAAGACTGCCGGAAAAGTTGCTATTATAGGAGGCGGCAATGTAGCAATAGATTGCGCATTGACCGCCCGTAAAAATGGCGCAATGATTGTTGAAATGTTTGTCAGAAGACGTTTGTCAAATATGCGGATTTCAAAGCAAGAATATCTGGAAATCATTAATCAGGAAATTAATGTCAATACACTCAGCAGTCCTAAAAAAATCGAAAAAGAGGCAGACGGTCAACTTTGCTTATATGTTTGCAAAAATCAGTATAACAACAACTTGTTAGAAGAAATACCTAACTCTACTGCCAAACTTGAAGGTTTTGACTTTGTTGTAACCGCTATCGGCAGCCGTGCAGAGCCCAAAATAGACGACAGCCGCATTATATATGCCGGCGACTGTTTAACCGGCGGCTCGACGCTGGTTCAAGCTTTGGCTTCAGGGCGCGAAGCCGCCGAACTTATGGCAGACAGACTATTGCAAAATAAGAAATAAATTAAAATAGAGTTGCCGAAAGTATTTTGGTTATTCCTAATTCATCACGAAACAGGAAGACAAAAATAATCAAGGCAATCAAAATTACAAATCCTAAAAAAGAACTGATGTGTTTTGGTGAATTTTCCGGTAATTTGATTTCAATATTCTTTTCTTTTGCATAAAAACCATAAAGCCTACAAGCAGAAATTATATATATTGGACGAAAAATAAGCATAATGAAAGTTAAAACCCCAACCATAGGTAAACCAGCCAAAAAATAAAAATCAAACACGCCTATGTTTTTTCCAGAATTAGCCATATAACACACGCCGCAAATCAGCATAAGCACATAACCAATAATGCCAAACACCCAACAAATCAGTGAATATCCCATACGTAATTTAACCAAAGAACGAAAACTATCGTTTAATAAATTCAAACTGTCTTTTCCCGCATCAATTAAACTTCTGCCGTTGAGAATGGCCGGCATAAAGCCCAATGACGCGGCCTTCCACCCCTGATAGGCAACTTCACGCAACAGCCTTACAGCTAACGGCGGTTTATTTTTACTAGGCAAACGTTCTATGATACGATTTATTGTCCACCAACCATCAAACCAACTAAAAATCCATAAAGTCCAAGAATTAGGTAAAACAACCTTTAGACAATTGGCTATTGTCGAATCTTTTCCTTGAAAACGCAACAAATAAGAAGCTGCCATGCAAGCGGTTAATATCCCCAATGGATAGGCCACCGCCCCTACACAAACAAACGACCAAACCAAAAATATTAAGTTCATTATAGTTTTATGTTCTGTGCACCGTCCTCTGTCGGCTGCCAATTCATCCCATATTTCCTGCGGTATCCATGATAAAAATTGAACCCAAATGTAATATCCGATAACAATTGTCAAAAGCTGTAAAAAAGCGAACATAATATTTTCTTTTTCACTGAATATAAAATACAGGGAGCTGCCTCCTCTTTTCAAAAAATCAGAAGCAGATTGGGTTTTTGCCGGAAAATTCCGGCCGGTTGAAAAATTTTCAGCTTTTGTTTTTATCGTCAACAACTGTTGTTTTATATCTGAAATTTTTGACATAAATTTTTCCTTTTATATTCTTGAAGAACAGCATATAAGAAAAAACAGCAAATATCAATTTACTTTTGAGAAAAAAGCATTATTCTTGCTGATTATAATTAAAATATATTAGGAGAAAAAATTATGTTACATCCATGGCATGGCGTCAGCCGTGGCGAAAATGCACCGGACGTTATCACTGCTATTATAGAAGTTCCAAAAGGCTCTCAAACTAAATATGAACTTGATAAACTCAGCGGCTTGCTTAAAGTTGACCGAATTTTATACAGCGCAGTTCACTACCCTGCAAATTACGGTTTTATTCCCCAAAGTTATTGCGAAGACAATGACCCGTTGGATGTTTTAGTTTTGTGTCAGGAAACAGTGTTGCCGCTTTCAATGATGAGAGTTCGTCCAATCGGCGTAATGAAAATGATTGATCAAGGCGAAGCCGATGACAAAATTATTGCCGTGCATGTTGATGATCCGGAATTTGAGCATTATCATTCAATTGACGAATTGCCGCCCCATTTCTTAAAAATTCTACGCCGATTTTTCGAGGATTATAAAATTTTGGAAAACAAAGAAGTTAAAATTGAACGTTTTCTCGGTCCTGACGAAGCCAAACAAACTCTGCTTGATGCTTTTAAATTGTATGATGAAAACAAACAACATTTACCGGGGTTTGAATAACTGATTTTGAATACTGCGCATTGCATACTTAAAAGTTTTGAACCTTTAATAGACAATCAGGTTCAATTTTTGATTGTCGGCACTATGCCTGGGGAAAAATCTTTATCAGAGGGTGAGTATTATGCTCACCCTCGCAATGCTATGTGGCCGATTATTTCAAAATTATTCAATCAGGGAAAGGCCTTTACATCATACTCACAACAAAAAGTATGTTTATTGGCAAACCATATAGGTATGTGGGATAATTTGCAATATTGCCAACGCTGCGGAAGCCTCGACAGCGATATCAGCAATGAAGTGCCAAACGATTTTGAAACGCTTTGCAAACAATACCCTTCTATCAAACGTTTTTTGTTTAACGGGCAAAAATCATACTTTTTCTTCAAGAAATACCATTTCCAATTATTGAATAAGTATGAATATTTTATTTTGCCTTCAACAAGTCCGGCAAATGCTTCAAAAAATTTTAATCAAAAATTATTTGAATGGAAAAAAGCTCTGACCTAATAAAAGCCTATTTAAAATAGTTTAAAGAAAAGGAAAAAACAGTGCAAAAGTATAATCATATTGTTATCTTAACCGGTGCCGGAATTTCTGCGGAATCAGGACTGTCCACTTTTCGCGATGAAGAAGGTTTGTGGAACAAACACCGAATTGAAGATGTGGCCACCACCGAAGCTTTTGCCAGAAATTCGGAATATGTTCATGATTTTTACAATGAAATGAAAAAAGAACTGATTAATGTTAAACCTAATCAGGCTCATTTGGCGATTACTAAGCTGCAACAAAATTATCCAGCTGAAATTTCCGTTGTTACGCAAAATATCGACACTTTGCATGAAAAAGCCGGAAATAAAAATATTTATCACATTCACGGACAAATAAATCAGGCTGTTTGCTTAAATTGCGGGCATATTATCACTACATGGGACGATGTAACCACCGAAGATATTTGCCACAATTGCGGAGTTAGCGGTATGTTCAAACCTAATATTGTGTTTTTTGGTGAAAGTTTGCTGTGTATGAATGAAGTTGACGCTCTGCTCCGTTCTTGCGATTTATTTATATCAATCGGCACTTCCGGAGTGGTTTTTCCGGCAAATACCTTTGTACGAACTGCAAAATATTATCATGCTGACACAATTGAATTTAATTTGAAACCAACCGCTAACAACTATGAATTTGACCATCATATTATCGGCAAAGCCGGTGAAACTTTTCCAAAATTTGTCGATAATTTGTTAAATTGTGAGTTAAAATAAATAAAATTTGCCAAATTATAAAATTAAATATAAGCTTTCTTCAATATAAGGAGCAGTTTTATGCGGTTGGAAAAAAAACTTAAAATATGGGAAGATTGCGGTTTAATCAGTACCGAACAAAAAGATAAAATTTGTGATTATGAAAAACATCATCACTCGTCTTCTTTGTTCAACAGCATAATCATATTGGGTATTTTCATAATTTCAATCGGTATTCTTTCGCTTATTGCAGCAAACTGGAGCGCTATTTCCGACAGTATTAAAATTGTCTTTGATTTTTTATTGCTGTTTGCTGTTGCGGGAGGAAGTTTTTACGCTTTCAAAAAAGAAAAACTTTTATGGTTTGAAGGCGGAATTTTAGCTTTGTTCATTCTCTGCGGAGCAAGTATAGGACTAATCGGACAAGTATTTCAAACCAATGGAACTTTTTATCAATGGGGATTGTTTTGGGCTCTTCTAACGTTTCCGTTTTTATTTATCAGCAAACGCAAACCTCTGGCTTTTTTGTGGGTAGCTCTGTTAGCAACCTGCTTGTTAAACATTGAAAATCTCGACGTATTGATTGAAAAATTGTTTTATTTGATGGAAAGCAATTTAACAGTCAGTTTAATATTGATATTGGCAATCGGTGAGATTTTAATAAATATATTTACATTTTTCGATAATAAATTCTATGGCAAATACCCAATTTGGAAAGTATGCGTCTTTTATGTCGGCATTTTAATGTATTTTTTAGCCGGAAGTATTTACTTTCAATCAATGTATTCCGTACTCACTGTATTGATTTTAACAATTTTCCTAATTGCTAAAGCTTTTTGGAATCAAAAAAACAACCGCCCTCAAAAAGCCAGTGCGCATATAGCAACGCTGTACATTATTTTTATTATGGAATATTTCGAACTGTTCGGCAGTCTGTTGCAAACAGGTTTAGGGTTGGTTGCAACAGGCATATTGCTTATTGTTTCAATGTTGTGGGTACGTAGAATTATACGTATAATGAATAAGAAAAAGGAAGCTTAAAATGCAGAAATATAAAGTGGCTTTAGCCCTGTTTTCTCCGATTTCGGTTCTATTATTTTGGGTTGTTTTTTTAGCTGTAAAATCATTGTTTTTGCCTGAAGTTACGTTAAAAATCTCAGGTTATGACCCTCGTGATCTTTTAGGCGGACATTATATAGCTTATACAATTGATTGGAAAAAAAGCGATTGCACGCAATTTGAAGACCATAAATGCCCGCAAAAAGAATTTGAAAAATATGCTTTTAAAGAAAGATGGGGAAAACAATACCGCTATTATATTCCTGAAGAATATGCAGATGAACTTGACAGCCTATTCCGCATAAACCGCAAAAAACATACATTTGAAATTGTATACAAATACAAACGCGGAATTAAGCCTATGGCAAAACAATTATTAATAGATGGTTTGCCATGGATGGAAACAATAAAAGAATAAAATAGGCAAAAATATGCTTCCCCTCTTTACCCTACCAGAAATTTTATACGGCGAAAAAGTTATTTTGCGAAAACGCGACCACAATTATGATGAAGAAATGTGGCAAGCCATAAAAACAAACCGTGATTTTTTAAAAACTTACTTATCATGGGCTGATAAAACTAATAGTATAGACGATGTTATCATAGCCACAAAGCATTTTACACTGGCTTGGGCTTCACAAGCAAAATTTGTTTATGTTATCACAGACCGTCACTCACAAAAACTTTTGGGTTCAATAGATCTTCATAATATCGATTTTGAAAATCACAGTGCCGAAATCGGTTATTGGCTGCGCAAAGAAAAAACAGGTTTCGGATATATGTCTGAAGCATTAAATTTAATCGAACACCATGCTTTTGAATTTCATATCCACCGCTTATCGATTTGTTGTGACAGCCGCAACCGCGCATCGGCAAATGTTGCTTTGCGCAACGGATATACTTTTGAAAACACAAACTATCAGGCAATTTATAATAACGGTTTCTTTTACAACCGCGAAATTTATGCCAAAATAAATCCTAAAGAACAGTTTTTCAATTTGGTTTACGAGGAAAATAAAGATAATAATGGATAACAATCCATGCTATGGTTCCAATACCAAAATTTACTGCCAAAATTACGTCATGATGATAACAGGAATAGATAAGGCTTAAAACACATCCAAATAGATATGCTATAGCAAATAAACGTGAAATACCGTTTGCATTTCCGTTTTTCAAACAAATGAGAACTTGAGGAATTGTATAAACAGTATAAGCAATAGTGCCAATCCATCCTATAACCGAAATCAACATTTTTTAGCCTTATTCTTCAATTGGTAATAAATAGTTACGGCAAGTCCGGCAGCACCAAATGTAAAATTCGGCAACAACATATATTGCTGTGTTGCAAAAGCGTATATTGATGAAGAAACTCCGCCCAAAAAACACAAGGAAGTAAACAATAGCGACAAACCTTCCGTATTTTTGCTTTTAAACACTTTCCATGCCTGCGGCCAGCTTCCAAAAGCAAAACACATCGACCCGCATAAGCCTATTGTATCCATAAAAAAGTCCATTTTTATTTCAATCCATGCTGCAAATCTTGTTTTATTTGTTCCAATTCGCCTAAAATTTCCGTGATTTTTAAATTTGATAATGAGTCGTCTTCATATGCAGAATTAGTTATTTCAGCATCTTTAACCTCATTATTCAAAGGTTCTTGATCAGAAAAAAGATCGTCCAGAATAGCCTCACCGGTAAAAGCTTTAACGCCTTTTTCCTTAAAAAGCTTCTGGACGCCTTCTATTGTATAACGTTCTTGATACAAAAGTTTTTGGATACATTCCAACAGTTTTACATCGTCAGGACGATAATATCTCCTGCCGCCATTCATTTTAAGCGGTGAAATTTGACTGAATTTTGTTTCCCAAAAACGCAAAACATGGGTGCCAACTCCCAATTTATCAGCAACTTCAGCGATTGTTCTAAAAGCAGCTTTTGATTTGTTGACAACCATGAGTTTTCCTTATTTATTTACAGCAAAACGCATTGTTTGCGAAGGTTTGAAAGAAATGACACAACGTGATGAAATTTCAGCTTCAATACCGGTTTTTGGATTGCGTCCTACGCGTGATTTTTTGTGGCGCAATGTAAATGTGCCGAATGAAGACAATTTTACATTATTTCCGTTTGCAAGTTCATTTGTAATTTCATCCAGAACCATATCCAAAATTTCACCGGAATCTTTACGAGATAAACCTACCTCCTGATATAAAACTTCTGCAATATCAGCTCTTGTAACTGTTTTCATCTTATTTGTGCCCCTCTATATATTTTATGTTTAGAATATAACAGCAGAAATTTGCTGCAATTTTTTATAATGAAATTAAAGTCTGATGACTAATCCGCCCCATGTAAAGCCTGCTCCCATGGAACTTATAGCCACAACATCACCTTTTTTAACTTTTTTCTGTTCAACAGCTTCTGCCAAAGCCAGCGGAATCGATGCGGCTGAAGTATTTCCGTGATGATCAACGGTTACAATAACTTTAGATTCGTCCAATTCAAGCTTTTTAGCAACAGAATCGATAATACGCAAATTTGCCTGATGCGGAATATACCAATCCACATCTTGAAGAGTTAAACCGGCAAGTTTTAAACTTTCTTCCACACCTTGTACTAAGCTGGGAATGGCAATTTTAAACACTTCTTTGCCATCCATGTGGATAAATCCTGATTTTTGGTTCAGCGATACACCGCTGTCTGAACAGAGTTTGTCATAATGAGCCACATCGGCATAAATTTTAGTTGCTAAAATACCGCTATCTGAATTTTTACCTTCACTCTCAGCAGCTTTCAAAACTACGGCTCCGGCTCCGTCGCCAAACAATACACATGTGTTGCGGTCTGACCAATCAACAATTTTCGATAATGTTTCAGCACCGATAACCAGTGCATTTTTAATCTGCCCCAAACGAATCATATTATCAGCGACTTGAGTGGCATAAACAAACCCTGAGCAAGCGGCATTAACATCCATAGCGGCCACTCCTGAGCGAACACCCAAAACCTTACCCACTTTGGCTGCTGTTGCAGGGAAAGTGTTATCCGGCGTAATTGTAGCAACAATTATAAAATCGATTTCTTCAGCGCTTATGCCGGCATTTGCAATTGCCATCTGAGCCGCTTTGATACAAAAATCAGAAGTATATTCATTTTCTGCTGCCACGTGACGACTTCTGATACCCGTACGGGTACTAATCCATTCATCACTGGTTTCAACCATTTTTGACAAATCGTCATTAGTTAAGATTTTGGTCGGAAGACTGTATCCCGTACCAATCAGCTGCGATCTTATTTGGCTCATAAGTAATATCCTTCGTAAATACTTTCTTGATTGAGCTCATCCAAATCTACTTTTTCAACTTCCTGACGAATAGTAGCCACGAAGTTTTGGCGAACTAATTTAGCTGCATTTTCAACAGCCACCGCATAACCGACACCATCTGTGCCGCCATGGCTTTTAACGCTCAATCCATTTAATCCAATCAGCATTGCGCCATTGTATGCCCGCGGATCCATATTTTTCTTAATCTTTCGAATAACGCCCAACATAAACGGAAGGCCTAATTTTGCCAGCAGAGAATGTTTTATGGCACGCTTTATCAAGCGAACAACCAAACGAGCTGTGCCTTCCGTTGCTTTAAGAGCAACATTTCCGGTGAACCCATCGGCTACAACAACATCTGCGGCTCCGTTAGATATCTCGTGCGGTTCAATATAACCGGTGCAATTTATATCCAACTGAGGATTTTTCAAAATTTTGAGGGCATGGCGAATCTCTTCTTTGCCTTTCATCTCCTCCGCCCCGATATTTAATAAAGCGACACGGGGAGTTTCAATATCCAAGGCGTGTTTAGCAAACACATTACCCATAATTGCAAATTCAGCCAAATTAATGGCATCACATTCGGTATTAGCGCCGAGATCCAGCATTACATATTTGCCATCTAAATGCGGCATAATGGTGCAAATTGCAGGACGATGGATACCTTTTATGGTTTTTAAAACCATTTTTGAAATAGCCATCAAAGCTCCGGTATTTCCGGCTGAAACAACAGCTTCAGCGCGTCCCGAACGAACTGCATCTATTGCCATATACATACTTGTGTTGCGGTTGCGAATAACCTGAGAAGGTTTATCTTCGTTTTTAACACGTTCGGCAGTATGGATAACTTTAGATACTTTTGCTACTTTGGGGTATTGCTGCAAAAGCGGCATAATCTGCGCTTCATCGCCAAACAGCAAAAAACGCAAATCGGGATTGCGCTTTGTAGCAATATTTATCCCCTCTATTACGACTCGAGGGGAATTATCTCCCCCCATCGCATCAACTGATATAACCAGATTATCAGACAAGTTTAAACTCCGTCTTGGTTACTTTTATTCTGCTGCTTTTTTTGCAACAACTTCACGTTTATCGTATTGTCCGCATGAAGGGCAAACGTTGTGAGGTCTTTTTAACTCACCGCAGTTAGGGCACTCATGATAAGAGTTTGCACCTAAAGCATCGTGAGAACGGCGCATATTGCGACGTGATTTTGAAGTTTTATGTTTTGGTGTTGCCATTTTCTTATTCTTTTCAAAAAATCATTGTTATCACGAAAATTTTCAGTTTGAAGTAATAAAACATTTTTTAACAAAATGCAACCTATTTTCTACAAATCTGAAAGGGTTAAGTGTCTTTTAACCAAAAAAAAAACATTTTGCAAGCATAATTTTCACTTCTTCAATTTTGCCAGCACTGCAAATGGATTTTCATCTCTCTGTTTTTCATCAAACTCGGCTTTGAACACGAACTCCTCCCCCTTTTTCCGAGGATAGTCATCAAGTCTCAGAGCCAACTGTTCAATTGCTATATCTCCGAGATCTATTTTTCCTCCGATGACAATTTCGGGCATATCCTTATCCCAATCATCTCCTTCTTCTTTTTGACTGTCAAGAGTTGCTTTTGTGTCATAAAGAGTCGTAAAATCAAAATCATAAACAGAAACAAAATTTTCAAGCGATATAACGCTTTGCAACACGACTTCTGCTTTTATATGCCCGCAAACCGTCAATATTGAGGTTTGATGATCCGACTTAACCTTAAAATCGGCAGTAAAAGCTTTGACTTCCGGCACTTGCAAAACAGCCGATAAAAAAGTTAATTCGGCTGCCGAAGCCGTCATATGATAATGCTGTTCGGATAATGGCAAATCAGCCACAATTAACGGATGTGAAAATTCTTTTTGCATAAATATTTTCCCTGTGTTATAAAATTTGAAATTAACGCCAATATGATGAGGATAAACAACTATGTCAATACACAAAATGTTTTTATTAAGTGTGGGACTTTTTCTGACTGCATGCAATAGCGATACATTTATCAGCCATACCGGCAATATGCCGGCTGAAGACAGAGTTGCTATGGTGTTTAAAGGACAAAGCAAAAATGATGTTTTAGAAGTGTTGGGCTCGCCGTCAACCGTTGTTCCTCTTGATAACGACACGTGGGTTTATATGTCTTCCGAAATTGAACAAATTGCCTTTATGGCTCCTAAAGAGATAAGCCGAGAATTATTGGTAGTAAAATTTGACAACGAAGGCAAAGTAGCAAAAATAGAAAAACTAAACAAACAGCATGGAGAACAATTGGAAATTGCCGAGGAAGAAACTCAAAATCAAGAGCAAGAGCAAGGCTTTTTCCGCAAATATTTCGGCGGTGTCGGTCAGTATTTGCCCTTTGGAAACAGTAAAGGCAATGATATGAACCCCTAACCTTCATAATATTTTCCACATAAGAACCCCACGAAAAACGTGGGGTTCTTTATATTGTGATATTTTATAATCAATAAAATATCAGAAAGAAGTACTACTTTATTTTAAGGGGGCAATCCATAGGAATAATAAGCCCATAGAAATAGCCATGACCGATAAAGAAACCCTACCCTTAAAAGCCGCACGCAGGTTAAATATGTGGATGTCCCATATAAAAACAGTAACTGGGAAATCAAGCTCAATCAGTTAGCGCAAGCCAACAACCGAAAATTTAAAAAGCTTTTGCTAGGCAAAAGATAGTATTTTGGCAGGCAGTAGGGCATAGATATTAATTTTGCTCTTTATTAAAGTGGTTATTGCAAAATTTTGCAATAACTTTAACAAGGAGTAAAAAGAAATGGATATGTATCCGAAATATATCTCGCCGTTCGGGTATCAAACAAATAACGGCAAAATAGACAGCTATGGCGTTGACCATAGCGGTTTTACTACCAGAGATGAACTGGAATATCAATTTGCACGGGACAAAAGAGAACAAGACTTAATGAAGCAATATAACGCTCAAGGCATCACTAAAAACTTCCCGCAGTACGGCACCAACTTTTGGGGAAATTCTGCCAATAATTATGGTTTTGGTATGACCAATATTGGAAGCAATATTGTTAATATGAAAAATACCACACCCCAAATACCAGTGGCAACCGCAATACCGCAACAACAGGTACCAAACAATATACAAACGCAAAATACTTTAGCTAATGTATACGATATTTATAAGGATAAAGGGGTATTGGGTTTGGGTATGCAATATGCGGAACCATCAGTTAAGACGGCTATGAAAGCAGCAGATTGGCTTTCCTCGATGCCAATATCAGATGTTAATAAACATCAATATGTAAGTTGTGTTGGAGCAACGGGAGGATCATTAGCTGCAGTTGAAACTTTAGCAGGAGGCATATATAAGGAATATGCAGATTATAATAAAAAAATGAATGATAAAGACTTATTAAAAAAATATGGTGGCAAATGGGGAGTTATTAGTGACGGAATTAAGGATTTAGGTAACGATATTACAGGTGCTTGGAAAGGATACTGGGCGGATAATCCTCAAGCATGTGAAGAATTGTTACCCCTACAATATAGAAATAAAAGATATTGGTAAGCATAAGGCAAGTTGAAAGCAAGATAAGATGATAAAAAATAAGAAATCAAAATATATTAAAAGCTGTCTACTGGTTGTATCAACATTACCTTTTTTGTTATTCTATAGCGTTTTTTTATATTTTATTCCGGCTTTGTATGTAAGTTTTGTTGTTCCTTATTTAATTTGGAGAATTTGGGCTGGTAAAGATAATCAAAGAACACGGAAATATTCGTTAATTTGGAAAATTCCACTTATCATTTTTTTAGCAATAGCTATGTTTCATATAGAAATAGTTTTGATTTTTATCTTTGCAATAGAAATACCATTGATTGGAAAGATTATAATATTTGTCTTTTTGCTATTTTTATTGCGTTGCTTAACCTATGCAATAATGATTTTTATCTGGCAACCCAATATTTTGAAATCATATTATAAGGTATGGGGTTATGTTGGAGTAATATTATACTGTATTGCAAATTCATATTTTATATATTCTATTAAAAATGCTCCAGATACAGATGATTATAACATTCAATTCTCAGAATATTTGAAATAAAACGGAGATTGTGATGAGCTCATACAAAGGTATATTAAAAAATATTATTAAGAAATTAATAAAAATTTTTATTATACTTTTGATATTAATTTGTGTCTTGATTGCTCTATTTCTAATCTATGATCATTATGATTCTAAACGCATTATTGAACAATGTGTTGCAAATGGAGAACCGTTAGAAATTTGTAAACGATACATAGATTAATCAAAATTAATAATTAAAGCAGAAATGGCACGAAAGCTTTCTCGACCTTTCTGCTTTATTAGGTGCAAAACGGATTAACCGAGAAAACAACCTGATGACACAGATGAATAATCAGAGCATAAACAACTATCCGCTTTTTAAACCTGTTCTAACCTGCGTATAACAATGAGGCTTATCGTTTAGCGCAAAATCATATGAAAAATGATTTGGCTCATATTCGTAAAGAATTTACGGATTTTGATTATTTCCCTAATCCGTTAAAAGAAGTATTATTGGATATACAATATAACACAGGAAGATTAAATAAGCAAAATTGGCCTAAATTATACAATGCAATAAATAATCGCGATGCGAACGGAATTGCTGATAATGTCCATCGCAAAGATGTAGGTTGGAAAAGAAATGATTGGGCAGAAAGAATGGCACGCTCAATCAGATTCTGAGTTTGTATCATTTGGTGGGGTAACACAATAACTGGAGTAAGAAGCATATTTGGGATAATCTTCAAAAGCTGAATAACTATATTCTGCAATACGCAAACAATCAGGAAGGAATAATTCTTTTATCTCATAAGTATAATATTTATTATATGTTTTACCCCAACCTTCAACTTGACATTTCAAGGTAATGCGATCTTGTTTATTTTCAATAAGATTGCATTTACCTTGCGTATCAATCTTATTTATATCCAAAGGTGTTCTAAAATCAACGCTTATTGGTGTCAGATATGCGTAACCAACTGTTTTGCTTAGAGGTATCAAAGGTTGATTAAAAACAGGATTTTTAAATTCTGTATCATAGCCGCTAACAGTACTGCATGCCGCTGTAAATAGTCCCAAAAATAACAATATTTTTTTCATTATAATCTAACGAAGATTTTATTGAAAATTTTAAAAAGTTATTTAAATATTCAGTAACCATAGTGTCATTTTTATGATCTGAACATTTTTCGTAAACATCGCTAAACCATTTATATGCGGGATATACGAACAATCTTCGAGCTGTAATATAATCTGATTGAAAATCGCAAACAAAATCCAAGAGCTTATACTTTATATAAAATCCTTTATGCGTTGGATATTGACCTCTTACAACTTATATCCGAAAAAGCAGAAGCCATTGTAAACACCAATGAGAACCTAATTAATAAAATATCTTTATTAGATGAAGCCTCTCAACAAGACCTTCTAAAATTTTTAGATTCATTCGATTTGAAAAAGAAATAATTAAACACGACAAAAAATGACGCAGCATATTTTTACAATAAATACATCAATCAAAAGGGAGATGTCTTTATGGAAAAATATGAACAATATAAAATGCTTTCTTATTTGTTAAACGCTTTAAAAAACAGAAGTTTTTTTAGAGAACATTTGTCGGATATCTATGATTGGCATGATAATAGCGGTAAAAACATTATCAAATTTTCCTGGCTGGATAAAACAGAAGAAGAAAAATGCATAGATTTCAAAGATATATTGCGCAGCCAAAAAAAACAAGCTTTGGAAACCGGAAAAAAATTTGTTGAAGCCCTTGAGAAAAAAGTGAATATTTTGCAAAAAAGCTCTCTTTCAATTTTAGAAAAACGCTTTCAATACATCGCAACACTACTGGATTTATCTGACGAAGAACAAAAAGTTTTTGAATTTCTGGCTCGCGTAAAAATAGATGACAACTTTGATGAATTTAATCGGGAAATTGGTGGTAGAAATAATAAATTAAAAAATACCACAACGCTTTTCCTGGCACAAAAACAACATAAAATTGAGGAATTAACCGATAAAAAGGCATCTCTTTTTCATCTGGGTTTAATTGAAAATGAATTTAATGGAGATATTTGTGCATCTGACTTCACCATTAAATTATTATCCCAAAACATTAAGGATACTGGTGATATAAAAAACGTGATTCTAGGGCAAAAATGTTATTCTTCCTTATCATGGAAAGATTTTGGACATTTAGAGGAAAAAGATATTTGCGCACGTATTTTAAGTAAAGCCATCAAAAATAAAGAAAAAGGCATAAACCTACTTTTTTATGGAGCGCCGGGAACCGGAAAAACCGAATTTGCTAAAACTTTGGCTGATAAAATTAAAACAGAACTATATGCTGTTGGTGAAAATTTTGAAGAAGATAGTCGCAAAGAAAATCTCAGTCTTGCATATTCTATATTATCAAAAGACCAAAATAGTTGTTTATTGGTTGATGAGGCAGATGACTTTTTAGAGCAAGAATGTCTTCTTTTCGGAAGAAAAAAGGAAAATAACAAACTCTATATTAATCGCTTATTGGAAAATAACAAAACTCCTACCATCTGGATTATAAATTCTATTGCAAATATAGAAAAGTCATATTTGCGGCGCTTTACTTATGCTCTCAACTTTAGTAAACCAAACTTAAAAACCAGAACCGAAATGTGGCAAAAAAGTCTGAAAGCTCACCATCTGCCTTCGGATAAGAAAACAGCAGAAGAATTCGCCATACAATATAAACTATCTCCGTCATTTATTACAACAGCCGTCAAAACAGCACAGTTAGCAGACGGAGGTCTGCAAGCGGTTAAACAAAGTCTAACCTCATTAGAAAGAGCCTATAATAATGGAAAATATATACCGTCAAAGCCCAAAGTTTTGACTAATTTTAATCCTAAATTGCTAAATACGGATACAGACTTAAATCTTTTAAGTCAAAGAATATCTAAATTATCTCAGCGTAATTTTTCTTTATGCTTATATGGTGCTTCCGGCACGGGTAAATCGGCATATGGCGAATTTTTGGCCCAAACACTGGGAATGCCGGTTGTAAAGAAAAAATGTTCGGATTTATTATCTATGTGGGTAGGAGGAACAGAACAAAATATTGCCGCGGCATTTAAGGAGGGACAAGAAAACCAAGCCGTTTTGATTTTTGACGAAGCAGACAGTTTTTTGCAAGACCGGAGCAAAGCGCATAATTCATGGGAAGTAACTCAAGTCAATGAGATGCTGACACAGATGGAAAGCTACCCATATCCGTTTGTTTGCACGACGAATTTGATGGATAATTTAGATAAAGCCAGTCTGCGTCGTTTTACTTTTAAGGTAGCTTATGATTATATGACCCCGGAACAATCAAGCCTTGCCTTTAAGCATTTTTTTAATATTGCCAAGGTAAACTTATCGCATCTAAACTCTCTTGCCCCAGGAGATTTTGTTGTCGTAAAACAAAAAGCTCAAATTTTGGGTTTAGAGAAAAACAAAAACGAACTCATAAAAATGTTGGAGCAAGAGCAGCAAAACAAAGCGCCAATTCAACACAAAATTGGTTTTATCTAGGAGATTAGGCGATGATAGATTCTAAAAAAATAATAGATTTAAGAAAAAATGATGATTTGCAAAATATTGCAAACACAGTTCAAAAATGGCTACAGAAAAAGGATGACTGGAAAGCCAGATTTGAAGAATATGCAACAGGAATCAAAGCTCAAGAAGAAAATATAATATCTATTAGGAAAAATTTTCACAAAGCAAAAAATCTCAACCTTTACACCAGCATCGGGGACATTAAGAGCAAGAAAGGAATAAATCTGCGTTATAAAGGTCAAAGCATAGCTTATTTGAAGCTAAAACAAGGCAAATTGATGTTGTATACAAACAAAGATCTAGATATAAGTAACAAAAGATATTTAGGTTGGAGCAAACCGCTTAATTGCCCTTGGGATTCATCGGAAGCAGCAGAATTTAGAAAACATTTCAGTCAGAACTTACCGAAGGAAAATAACATTGAACATATTTTTGAGAGCGCCTTAATTGAAAATATGTCTAAAACCAGCTCCAAGGATAAAAAATTATGCAACATTCAGCCAGTTAGAATATATGATGAATTGGCTTTCCAAATGACAACAGTATTGTCCGGTTCTGGTAAGACAATCCGCCTATCAGAGCGGGCACGCGCCGGTGGAATAGATATTTTAGCTCGGGTTAAGCAAGGGGGAAACACCAATCTTTGTGTCATAGAGCTGAAAAAAGATGCGGTTAAGACCGCCAAACAGGCTCATATTATAAGAGGACAAGGGCTTGGCTATGCCGTATTTTTAAGAGAACTGCTTCGCTCACCTAGTGGTGCAAAATGGTTTGAACATTTTGGATACAAGCAAAAACTGCCCCAAAGTCTGGTTATCAATGTTTGCATTGCGGCTCCGGCGGGAAAATATTGCATTTCCGAAGAACCGAAAGATGTTTACCTCGGTCAGGATATTTTACGTTTTAAGTATATTATGTTTGAGGCGAATAATGAGGCCATAAAATCTATTCATACAGACTTATTTGATGGGAATTTCAAATAAATCGCCGTCATTTAAACAAACGACATTATCAAACATTTGCATAAATTTCTGCGGATAAAAGGTATGAATGGGAATAATTATTTTGGGCTTTAATCCGGCAACAATTTTTTTTAGTGTTGGGACATCCGCATGTCCGGAAGTATGAATATCCTGCATGGGAATATTATTGTCTGCCAAGAAGGTTAATTGATTTTGATATTTTTCCTTATATCCCTTCCACATGGAATAAACATAAGTTGTTTGGTTATTAATTATTCCGGCATTTTTAAGTTGTTCATAGATTTTTGAATCTAACAAAACAACATATTGTTGAGGATTAAGCATAAGTTCGTTAACACCTGTTTCATGTCTTTTAAGCGGATGTAAAGAAAATTTTTTAACATCCGGCCATGTAAAATTAGGCAGGCGCGGGTTACCTGTTCCCTGTAAAATATGTCCGGCATAACCGGATAAAACAATATTTCTTCTACATTTTTTTGAGGCACGATATATGGTAACAATACGGTCAATATTTTGAGCAGAAGTTTGGACTAAAGCCAAGCCCTTTGAGTCTTTCCAGAAGTCATAAAATTTGTTTTCCAAATCTTCTTCGTATTCGTAATGTTCAGAGTTTTCACGCCCCAAGCAAGAACCTTCCAGAAGCAAAACATCAATATTTTGGGGATGATTACGCAAAAATTTATAAAATAATTTTCTTTTGCGCCCATGAGCCCTGAAATCACCGCTGTAAAAAACTTTTTGCCCATCGACCTCAATAAGAAAGCCGTAAGCCCCATAAGCAGAATGGTCAAACAGATAAGGTGTAATTCTAAAATCATTGAGCTGAAAAGTTTTTTCATTTTCAAAACAAACGGTATTCGGAAAGACAAAAGCCCCCGGAAGGCGATGAATATGGGCAATTTGCATAATACTTTGTGCCTCATAGCTCAAATAAACCGGAATTTTGTCATCAATATATTTTCCCAAGCCATAATGGTCTTGGTGTGCGTGAGAAATGAGCAGAGCCAATAAGTCATCGGACTTATGCGTTAACCCTTTAATATCAGGTAATAATTCCGAAGAAATATCAACCGCATCCAAAGGCAAGCCTAAATCAACAATGATTCTTTGCCCCTTGTCAGAGATTATTTCAACGGCAGAACCGCCTATTTCTTTTGTTCCGCGCTTGATGGAGATTTTCATTTTATACTTTCGGCAATTCTTTTGTTACGACGATTTACAAAATCAAGCTGATTTTCATACAAATCTAGCCAATCTCGCTCCGTTTGAGGATAAGGAACATTAGACAAATCTTTGAAGCTATTAAAATATTTTATTTTGGAAGAATTAGGGTCTACCAAATCTTGCAAATAAAAGAAATCAACATATTGTTCAAAATCTACAAACAAATCAAAAAAAGCTTTATTGGCTTGAAGTCTAGCAAACAAAGGACTTTCTTTCTCAAGATAATATAAGCGGATACATTCCAAGGTCAAATCAAACCTATCTTTAAGCATTTTTCCGCGCTCGGCATTAATAGAGTTGCTTTTAGGAAAGATGATAGCCCCGCCGATAGTATAAGATTTTATGAGGTAATCTCTCCAAAAAGAAGTAAAATCGCTAAAACCATATTTCTTACAGAATGTATTTTTAAGCTCGTCTGTTAAATAATACTTTGCAACACTAATATGATGAAAATACATGTTAACGATTGAATCAGACCCAAAGTGAAAATCTTTCCAAGCCAAATAAGTCGCATCTTCGTTTAATTCCA
>SAMEA3663124__coassemble_84_pt1 | contig 34305 bp, 37 predicted proteins | sample SAMEA3663124__metabat2_low_PE_007 | metagenome-assembled genome bin SAMEA3663124 (sample SAMEA3663124) | pig gut metagenome | biome: pig gut; feature: pig-associated habitat; material: faeces | place: Denmark | collected 2012
GAAAAGTTTGCTCTGTAGCAATGAATTTTCTCTTTCCAGTGTCTCTATGCGGATTTTAGCTGATTCAAGCTCATGAGCGGAATATTGTGCTTCTCTTTCATAGTATTCTTTGTCATCTCGCAAGGATTTTTTATCAATATTATTCATATTCTCAATAATTGGCGCAAATTCTTTACCGGTATAGACCATATGGCGGCGTCTTTGCTTATCATAGCCCAGTTGTAAATATTCCAGCTTAACCAATTTAGCGATTGCCTTTCTAACGGTATCAGGCTGAACATCAATACATTTGGCGATGTTTTTATTATCTCCGAAGAATGTCGGATGTTTGGGATTTTTGGTGCGATATATAACTAATTGTATGATTAATCTTTCCGTAACAGACAATTCTGCTTTACTTCTACTCATATTGTTTCCTTTAATAAATTCCTATAATTATTTATCAGGGAAAATAAGGCTTTGGCATTTATATCCGCCCCCTTGGCATCTATATCCGGATTTTTGAGGTTTTTGGCACGTATATCCGCTTTCAGTGGCATTTATATCCGGTTTGGGCGGCACGTATATCCGGTTTAGGCGGCACGTATATCCGGCTTTGAAAATCCAAACACCTTGTGAAATAAGGGCTAAAGGGCAATTTTTTGCTCCTAAAATATAATATAATAGAAAGAAAATATATATTTTAATAGAGCACTTTTTGTCTGGAATTAAAATAGAAACCAAAGTAAATTCCTGATGAATTTATAATAACAAATAGAACAATAGATTCGCAAAATTAATATTGTCAATTTAATGACGAAAATAATATTGACGACAAATGACTCGTATAAAAATTGAGGTTCAATTTAACGGATAACAAAATCAAACGGAAAATGGAAATTCAGTGGAGGGTGGTGCTTTTTGTGGGAGAACAAAAGAAATGGCAGCACATTGGGAAGGATGCTGCCTTTTTGATGAAATTTATATTGAAACAATACGAGCAGAAATCTGCTACACATATATTTATCTTGATTTTTCCGTTATTCGCCCTCAGAAAATTATCTTTTTCATGTTTCTCCAAACCAAAATCAGCAAATTTCTCCGAATAAATATTTTTGTGAGAAGAACTCACGAAATTTAATATTTTAACAATAGGAGTAAAAAATGCTAAAAACTTATAATAAAGAAAATAACACCTATAGTCGTTACTTCCACGTTTCAGAAATAGAAGCTGCTTTAGAGAAAATGAAGCAAATCAGCAGTCGTGTGGAATATAGACCTTTTGACGAGATTCCTAATAGAAACCAAATAGAAGATTACCACGTAACCATTGATGATGCCAATAGCTTGGAAAGGATGTTTGCCGACAATCCTGCTTTCAAATTGGAACACCCGATGGATATTATGAGAAGAACCATATTGTTAGTGGCTTGCGGTATGAGTGAAGACACCGAAGGAATTGAATACTTGATTAACAAAGGTGCCGAAATTAACCGAAATGACTTGATGGGCGAAAATGCTTTAATGTATGTCATTCAAAATCCCAATATGCCAACAGAAGAAAAACTTAAAGCTGTTCAATTACTGATAGACCACGGAATTGATGTAAATTGGCTTAATAGTCGTTTTGAAACACCTTTGATGATGGCATTAAACCAGATAGAAATAGAAGTTGCCGAACTCTTAATAGACAATGGTGGAATTGTTTATCAACCACCCAAAAGACCTAAAGAACCTGACACAGAAGAAGAAAATAAAGAATAACTCCTGACATATGTTCAACCAAGCCGCTACGGAAACGTGGCGTTTTTCTTATCTCAAACACTTTTTGATAGCATTCAGAGCATCGTGCATTCTACCAGACGCATATATCAGTTTTAGGGAGTATTTCTCATCTATTGGTTCATGTTGCCTAAACAACCAAAACAATTTTTTCTCTATCACATCGCAATCATCTATGAATGATTGGAGCATTTCATTTGTTTCATCAACAGCCACATCATATTCGTTCAAAATCTCATAGCTGGCGATTTTGCCGCAATGTCTGCCCAAGTAGGCATCCATCTCTTCTTTATTTTCAAAGAATTTATAACCTTTGCGGCTAGTAATCGTTTCAATCAGCACTTTCATAGCAAATCCTTATACTTTATAAGAATATTTATGAAAAAAATTTTTCTGATTCAACCTGTTGAATTTAAAAGAAAATCATGCAAAAACATGGACTTATGTGCATTTTTTTATCAAAAAAGTGCTTGACAAGGCGATTCCGGCATGTTTAAATCATTCCAGATTTGAAATGATAACCAAATCAAAAGTGAATTTATAAACCAACTTGTCCCACTTTTAAGCGGACTAAAAGGAGAATTAAGATGACTAACCCTCAAGCTGAAATGCGTCAGCAGTTAATGAACGCATTATATCATGACGATTTTTCAACCGTAGATAATCTGTTAAAGCAAGGCGTAAATGTAAATTTACCATACAATCACAATGGTTGGACACCATTTATGTGGGTGTGTAAGGAACATTGCAACCCAGAAATCATCGGGAAGTTTTTGATTTGTGGCGGTATGGTTGATAAGACAAACAACCACGGCAAAACACCTTTGCACATTATGGCGGCACATCGTAGCTCTTTTGAGTGTTTGCAGATTTTGTTAGCCCACGGAGCTAATCCGAATGCTCAAGACGAAGATGGCAACACCGCACTTCATATTGCAGCTGCTCATCCGCAAGCCGATATTCGTATGGATGTGATATGGAATTTGTTTCTTAAGACCGATGATACCATCCGCAACAATAACGGCAAGACCGCCTATGACCTTGCTAAAGAAAATCCAAACTTTACCGATAAAGAAGTGCTAAAGATTATGAAGGAGAGCTGCAATGCCTAATATAAACGAAATAGCTCTTCAAAACGACAATTTCTGCAAGCATTTATCGCAAGGAACGCTAGTCTTAACCCAAGGTATTCGCTCAAACACTCCCGAGGATATAAAGGAAATCATAACCAAAGTGCGCAATTTTGATACTTTTGTTGAAAACAACGACCCGTATAATGAGCATGACTTTGGAGCTTTTGACTATAAAGGCAAACGAATTTTTTGGAAGATTGATAATTATGACCGTGAATTCCTTTACTTGTCACCGGATGTGAGCAATCCGAGACTAACCAATAAAGTAATGACCATAATGTATGCGGAGGAATACTAATGAAATACGATGTTTTAGCCACACCGGACTTGGAAGAACTTTGCAAATGGGTAAATGAGAAGCTCAAGCAAGGCTGGCAGCTTCAGGGCGGTATCGCCACAATGACACATCCGCCGAGATATACGGTTTTCTACCAAGCAATCGTGAAACCAAACAAATAAAAGCAACCGAGAGATTGCGGACTTTATTTTCCTTTCAACCGCAATCTCTCAAAAGGAGACAGACAATGACTAATGGCGAATTTGTTGATGATAAAAAGATTAAAGACATTCTGACCTATATCAAATCAATGAAGCACTCGGAGCAAATCAGAATGATGTTTCTGTTCAGCTTGAACGGACTTCGGGCGATAAACTTTACTTTTTTGCAAGTTAAAGATTGCTACACCGACCAGCTCAAACCCAACGATGTGATTAACCTTGATAGCGACAAAAACAAGGGCAAGCACAAATGTTCATACTTTATGAATAGCCAGATGAAGAAAGAATTGGCTGATTATTTGAAGTATCTTCAGAATAAATGGGGAGAAAATTTGTCCTCTGAAACCTACCTTTTTACTTCGCAGAAACTCAACAAACCCTATAATAGAGTAAGCATCAGCCGTTTGTTCAGCTCGGTTTATAGTAAATTCGGAATTAAAGGAGCAAGCCACTTGGGGCGGCATTTATTTGTCAGCAAGTTAGTCAATAGCGGCGTTTCAGTGTTTGTGATACAAAAGTTAGTTAATCATCGCAACATAGGGACGACACAAAGGTATTTTAACCATAATGAACAGATGCTCGCCAATGCCGTGGAAAATACAAGGATTTAAGAAATGACGCAAATTCTTGACCGAGCGTGGCTGTTAGGTCACATTGATTATATTTGGAACAACCGGCACAAGCTACAAAGCAGACCTTGTGCCGAATTTGTTATCACCGGATTTGTCATCAATTCCTTTGGTTGTCCTTATTATGGCTATGCGATTGATAAAATAACGCTTGGCAACCTCATCAAACTATGGAACAACGGCTTTGTTTACAAAGACTTTCCGCTAATTCATTACCGAATATCCCATGGCGACAGTTCCACCCATATTGCTTACATTTATCGTGGAAAAGTATTCAGTAATAGATTTCCCTACACCGACCCGAACAGATATATTCCAACAGAAGAAGTAAAATCAATTTTTCGCAAATTACGGAAATCAAAACTATAAAATTTTTGCTTGAAATTTAATCTAATAGATAATATAATATCTGTATATAAATAAAGGTTATTGAAAGGATAATATGTTGTCTTTTATATTAAAATCCCCGCAGGAAGTTATGCAAGATATTGCTCTTAAAGCTAAAACCATGCGTTTGGAACAAAATTTAACCCAACAAGGATTATCGGCACGTTCTGGTGTCAGTTTGGGAACGATTAAACGGTTTGAACGATTTGGTGAAATATCTCTCAAGTCTTTAATTGATATTGCTTTGGCTTTAGGTTGTCTGGACGATTTTGAAGAGTTGTTTAATAAAAATCAAACACCGACCAGTCTTTTCAATAGTAATAACGACAAACACCGCAAGAGAGGAACAATCAAATGAGATTAAATGTCTTTTTAAATGCTTATGGCAAACGAAACTTTGTCGGCGTATTGGAAGAACAAAACAAACGGATATTTTTTGAGTATGCACCGGAGTTTCTTCGTTTGAATATTCCGTTCTCTCCATTTATGTTACCTCTTAAACAACAGGTTTATGAAGATGAAAAATATACTTTTGATGGTTTGTTCGGTGTATTTAATGATAGTTTACCGGATGGTTGGGGCTGCCTGTTGCTTGATAGAAAATTGCAAAAAAAAGGTTTGAGTTATAATGCTATCACACCTTTAGAGCGTTTATCTCTTATCGGCTTAAATGCTATGGGTGCATTGGAATATGAACCCGCAGATGAAATGGATAAAGAATTTGTCGGAGATATTGCGCTTGATTCATTATCAATGGAATCAGGTAAAATCCTCAAAGGTAGTAGTTCCGATGTTTTAGATACACTCTTAAAGCTAAATGGTTCATCTCAAGGTGCACGTCCGAAAATTGTAGCCCTTGTTTCAAAAGATAAACAAACCTTGATACATGGTAACCTTGCTCAAAATAATTATGAGCCTTGGCTGATAAAATTTAATTCATCGCTAGATGATAAAGACATCGGTGCAAAAGAATACATTTATTCGCTAATGGCTAAAGATGCCGGAATTGATATGCCTGAAACACACCTGTTCCCATCCCAAAATAGCAGTGGACATTTTGGAGTTAAACGTTTTGACCGCACAATAGAAGGTAAAGTACACATTCATACAGCTTGCGGTTTGTTGCATGCCAGTCATCGTTTTGCATCTTTAGATTATACAGCCCTTTTGAAATTGACAGCCATTTTAACCAAAGATGTGAGAGAAGTTGAAAAAATGGTAAGGTTAATGATATTTAATGTCAACTCCGGCAATAAGGATGACCATAGCAAGAACTTTTCGTTTTGGCTCACCAAAGACAATGTTTGGAAGATGACACCTGCCTACGACTTAACACCATCGGAGGGAATTAATGGCGAGCAGACATCTATGGTGAACGGTAAAGGAAAAAATATTACAACAGAAGACTTTATAAAGATTGCTGCTCCATTTGGGTTTAGCGAGAAGAAAATTCGCGAAATTGTATCACAGACAGCAGATGCTTTGTCTCAATATCAAAAATATGCAAAAGATATCGGAATCAAATAATTATTCAAAATGTTAAACAATCCTCTCCATCCCGACAAAGTTTAACATTTTTTTGTTTGAGGCATTTTAGCTATTTTCAAAACTATAGTATTTTCAGGCTTTTCAGAGAAAATGTTAAAAAATGTATCTTCTTTAACATTTTTAAATTTTAGCCATTTTTTTAACATTTACAATTTAAGCTGAAAAAAATTGTTGTAACCATATAGGAAGTGCAAATGACACATTTTTTCAAGCCAAGAGGAATATTTTTGGATAGAACAGAAGAAAGCCAAGTCATAAATGGACGAGATAAAGAATACATTACTTACGACTATGATTTTGAAAAAGATATTGTTCCCTATCTTTTGAATATGTTTTATCACAAAAGAAGGAAAACACCTCGTAAATTGGAAAATATTCAAATATTGCGGAGAAACCAAGCACCAATTCTTGTATTTCGTGATTTTGAATTTATGGATGAGAAAGCATTAAATAAAATCTTTGCGGTTACAAACAATTCAGCAATAGCAATAACCATTTTTATAAATTGCCGTTTTGGAGGAACTGTTATTGATGTTCCTGCATTTGGTATCGGGCTGTATGATTGTGTATTTGAAGACTGCATAGAATTTTGTATTCCTATCACAGAGGGACTTCACCACGCAGAAATAAGGAATTGCACCTTTAACAGTGAATTCCATCTTGGAGGAGGTTTTGACCAAGACCACAGTTTAATAATAACTGATTGTATATTTAACGAAAATAGCACATTCAAGGCTGACTATTACCGTAGTAATGTGAAAGATAAATTTGAGAAACTAGAGATGAGAAATTGTATATTTAAAGGAGATGTCAATTTCTATCACGCAGCAATACCCGAATATTCAGTATTTGAATTTCTAACATTTTATAAGGAAGTCAATTTCAACGAAGCCAAAATTGGAAAAAATGTTGTTTTCAAGAATATTTGCTTCGCTCCATTCTCTAACAAAGTTACTAAAGATGGCTTTAAGTCCTTCGTAAAAGCATTAAATGATAGTGGCTATAAAAAGGAAGCCAAGTATTATGAAACCCAATATGGAGATGCAGAAACAAAGAATGTAAATAAAACCGAGTATGATATAGCAGTAGAATCAGGTTGGCTGAATATTAAGCAAGCAGCTCTGTTTTTAGGTGTTAAATACAGCTCTTTATTAGATATGCGTAAGGATGATAAGATTTTAGGTCAGCAGCGAATCCCTTATGTAGGTGAAGGAAAAAGTAGCCGGTACTATGTTCCTCTCTTAAAAGCCTACAAAGATAAGGATATGAAGAAGGTTGCAGAGCTTGAAAAAGAGATGCGCCAAAAGGATAATGAAATATAAAAAAACGAATCAGAATCTACCGATTCTTTGATAAAATGCTGCCATTTTTAACAAAATAGTGGCATTTTTTATGCTTTTTAAGAAAAAAATACCTATCTATACCTATCGTCACCTATCTATACCTATTTAAAAACCTATTTTGGAAAAATGGCTGAAAAACAAGTGGTTGACTTTAGAAATAAAATTTTTCAATAATGATGATGTAAGGCGAAACAAGCCAAATAAATTTTAACACTAATCATTAGGTATAAAAGCTCAATGGTAAAAAGGGATGCCTATTTTCCATACAGGGAATTTATACCCAAAACAAAACGAAAGGAGAAAATATGAGAACATTATTTTGCATATTGAATTCTTTCTGGAAGTCATATCAGACGAAGAAAGAAGCTCAAAGACTTGAAGAGCTCGTTAATATTGCTCGCTTTGCATATTAATATCTTCAAAACAAACTAATCAAACGAATTTAGTTTTTAACTAAATGGCTCGCAGGGATGCCTGTATGTCATTAAGACATTATTATGCTTTTTTTAACTTAAACCTAATTTTTGAAAAGGAATTAAAATGTACGAAAACAAAAGACCTCCATTGTTGTATTATCCTCATTTGGAAGACAACAATATAAGCTACACCCAGTGTGTAGAAGAAACACAAGAGATTATGAGGCAAGCCTATGAAGGTCACGATAGCAAGAAAACTTATATCATTGACCCGTTGATGGTGAAAACCGAAGACGAAGGTTATGCCGTGCCTCATTTTAACATCAATTCTTTGGATGGTATATTGCACGATTATAATGCTGATATAGAGCCAGAGTTATTAAACAGATTGTATATCGTGCTTGCTAAATGCTGTCTTAATTTGGTTTTGAAGCCAATCTGTATTCTTGCCGATATAAAACCCATCAGATTTCTGTGCTTTAGCGACAAGCAATCCGACATTATTAACAATACCTTTGCTGATTATGCAGGATTTAATGCTCAAAAACCAATTTTACTCAATTAAGGAAAAGAAAATGACTAAAGTAATAGCATTACAAAAATCATTTCCAGATATGCTATCATTAACGGATTTAGAAATGGCAATTACTCGTCCATATGACGATGCCAGAGTTGATGATGTAGGAGATTGGGAAGAAATTTGCAGTAATGTAAGAGAATTTTCCAAACTTTATTTAGACCATGATTATGATGATAATTCAATATTATCTAGGAGAATATTGCTAAATGGCTTGGATGATAACAATTGTATTATCGTAGATGATGGTTCAGTTTGGAGAAAAAACTCTGCAATTTCATACAAAATTCGTCTTATTTCTAACGATAAAGCAGAATATCCAAACGGTGATATAAGAAAATACATTTTCAGATATGGAGACATTATCAAGGAAAATGATGAAAACAGTTTGACCTTTGTTGGTTCAAACTACCGCCTTTATTCTACTAAAGATAAAGAAGACTACGAGCTTTTGGAAGATAAACCTTGGTCATTTAGTAATGATGAACTGGTTTATGTGTTTGAAGCATAATCAAACAAATACAAACTTATTTAACTAATTTAATTTGAAAGGAAAAATAAATGCAAAACTTTTTAGCAAAATATAACGCCAACAAGATTGAAACTTCAAAAGATGAGGGAAAATTGACTTTGGATAAAGCCAAAGAAAGAATTTTACAGCTTTTGACCGAAAATATTCGGAACTTTAAGAATAATACTTGGGACATTAGTAACCGTATGAATAAATTGATTACGGATACGGAAAAGAACTCAATTTTCAATCTTCGTCTGGGAGGTAAGCGTATCGCTCGTTATTCTTTGGATTTATTAACAAACGAGCAAAAACTCAATTTCTTGGCTGATTTCTATACCAGCGTTGCCAATAATGAATTTGACAATGAGATTATAGAGTTCTTGGCTCAAGAAGTGGATAACGCAGCCGTGCGTAAGAAAGAAGCTAATGAACGCCGCCGCTTAAAGAAGAAAGCTCAAAAAGAGCAGAAAGCCAAAGAAGATGCGACAAAACAAGCTGAAGCAACAGCCAGAACCATTGCTGCAGCAGAACCAATGTTGCAAGAACTTGGAATTGTAACCGGAGCAGTTGCTTAAATGGCAACGGAATGTATCAGGGGGCTAACCATATAGCCCCTTGATAACAAAGTGTAACATTTTCAGGAAAAAACAACGGGTTAGTCTGTAATTTTACTTGATATTTGATAAAGGACACAATAAAATGACAACATTAAAAGAAGCATTGCGTAAGATTTCGTCAAAGCCTTTATCTGAAGAGGAATTAGAAAGAGGTGCCAGACATTTAATCGGCTTTGCGAAATGTTTATTAGAAATGCGACAGGAGATAATGAATAATGAAAGCAATAATACTAACCAGAGTATCAACAAAAATGCAGGAAGAAGGATTGAGCCTGCTTGCTCAAAGTAATCGCCTTCAAGATTATGCTGAAAGAAAAGGTTTAGAAGTTATCAGAACCTTTGAAATTGTTGAGAGCTCAACGCATGGCGAGCGTAAGCAATTTATGGAAATGATTAATTTCTGCAAGAAACAGAAGGAAACCATTGCCATTGTTGCCGATACGGTTGATAGAGTGCAAAGGAGCTTTAAGGAAAGTGTATTGCTTGATGAATTGATGCGGAAAGATAAGATTGAGCTGCACTTTTACCGTGAAGGCATGGTATTAAACAGCAAATCCACATCAGTTGATATTATGCGTTGGGACTTCTCGGTAATGGGGGCAAAGGCTTACGTCTTACAACTCTCCGAGAATGTCAGACGTTCTAATGAGCAAAAGAATAAAAACGGTGAAATCACCGGACAAGCCCCTCTGGGATATGAAAATTATATCAATGAAAGAGGGAAGAAGTTCGTTAGACCGAAAGAACCTGATGCATCAATTATCAAACAACTCTTTGAAATGTATTCTTTAGGTAATACAAGCGTTGCGGAGCTTGTGCATTATGCCAATATAATGGGATTAAAGAACCGCAAAGGCTCTCATGTTTCCGTAAACACAATCCATTATCTGCTGGATAATCCTTTTTACTATGGCGAGATGAGGACATTCAGAGGTGTCATGCCTCATGTCTATAAACCAATAATTACCAAAGAATTATGGGATTCGTGCCAAGAACAAAAAGCAATAAGAGCCGGAGATATAGGCAAATACTCTCCAAAGCCTATGATTTTCAAAGGAATTGTTCGTTGCGGCATAACAAACAGAACTTGTCCGACAGAGCTTAAAAAGAAAAGATTTCCCTATGTTGTATGTTGGAAACAAGATAAGACACGGATTTATGTCCGTGAAGAAGAGCTTGTTAAACATATCTGTTCTGTCCTCAATAGAATAAAACTCCCCAACAATGTGCTAAACGAACTTGGGCAAGAATTAAAATCATCCAAAGGAGCAGAACGTAAGTTCTACGCTCAAGAGATTAAGAAACTCCGTGAGGAACAGGATAAACTCAAAGAAAAACTCAATACTTTGTTTGATTTAAGGCTTGATGGAGAGCTTGATAGGGAAACCTTTGACCTCAAGAGAAATGAGATACAAGTTAAGATAAACCGCTTAAAGAATAAGGTTACAGCCCATGAAAAAGCTGATAACAGCTTTGATGAAACAATTTTAGGTTTGTTGGATATTGCAACACAAGCCGGAAATATCTTTGAGCGGTCGCAGAATCTGGACTTAAAGAGATTATTACTGAAATTTGTATTTGAGAGCCTGACTTTAACCGAAGGTGTATTGACTTATAAACTGAAGTTTCCGTTTAATGAATTTGTGAATAGTAACATTTTGATGGCACAGGCTGCCAAAGCATACGAACCGAAGCAACAGCTTATAAATCAAGGCTTAACTGAAAGTGATAACGAAAATGTACAGTTTGGGTCTTTAAAATCATACGAACCGCAAATTCTTGATAAAAAACAAGAGGTTACATTTAAAAATGCAACCTCTCTCCAAATTGGTGATGCTTACCTCGCAAATTACGAGCTACTGTTTAATGATATATTAATGAATAAATAATATGTTCAAAAGGTATCATAATTATCACCAGGAGACTGCTTTGATTAAAAATAGCATAAAAATACTAAGCATTATCAGTATAGGCCTAATCAATCATGCTTATGCAAAAGACTTCATAAAAGTAGAATATACTCCATTAAATCAAAAAGAATGCCTCTCTTATAAAGAAACTCTCGGCTTAAAATATTGTCCTTATGACAATGATTACCTAGCTGGTGCAGCCAAAGCTTGCGGGCACATTAAGAATCTACCTACAGGAAATGATCTACATAAATTAGCAAAAAAAATATATAATAAGGAAACAACAGAAACAAGCATTTATGGTAATAGAAACGATTCACTTATGAAAGCTATGAATATTTGGGAAAACGATAGTCACATCTATTTTTGGACAGGAGAAGAAGCTAAAGACAAAAAGGGAGGATATGTGAGAATGTTTGCTCTCAAAGGTTCAATTCCTTATTATGCCCCTAGAGACGGAAGTGGATATGTTTCGCATGCGCTGGGAAAAATTAATTACGGAGAAACAAAATACATCAAAGTGAGTAATCCGCAATATGATTCCAATTTATATGGTTATCCAAACAATGATGTATTGGTAACAATTTGTTATAAATAAAAAAATCAACATAAACGAGTTCGGAAAAACTTCCCAAAACGCAGTTTTCAAATTTACAACATTTGAACTCAAGAAAAGGCTTGGAAAATAAAGAAAAACGGCAGGTTTTTATACCTGCCGCTTGTATTGGTGATCCCAGCGAGACTCGAACTCGCGTTACCGCCGTGAGAGGGCGATGTCCTAGGCCACTAGACGATGGGACCGAAATTAAACCTTTTGTAATCTAAAAAAATGTATATGGCAAGTGTTTTTTTGTATGGTCTGTATTTGAATTTTTATCCGATAGATAAAACAAAACCATTATCGGTATTTAACTCTAAGGTTCCTCCCATTTCCCGCAGGCAGAACAATGGCGCATATTGAGGCAGGCCTTCCGGTAATTCTCCATTAAGCACGCTTTTAATTCCTTCTATTTTGGTTTGTGACAGCGGAAAATTGCTTTGAGCGTAAGCTGTAATTTTTTTGCTGTCAGCCTGAATGGTTACTATTCCGCCTTTAACAATAACATCTGCAGCAACCATTACCGCAAGCATTAAAGCGCGATTTAATGCGGCTTGATTGGCAATGGGATTCATTTTTAATTCAACAGGGTGGTTTGGATTGAGAGTTTTTATATAATCAATACAAGTTTTCTGCACTATTTCAGGGTGTTCTAAATTGGCGTTTGTCAGCCCAAAGGTCATGCGGAAAAATTTCATTCTTGCATTGAGAACAGAAGAACTGTTTTTTAGCATTGATTGTATTTCAGGCATAAAATCTTCATCGCCATCTTCCAACAATTCAACAGCATTGGCAAAAGCTCCGATATTTCCAATTAAATCATGACTAATACGGGTGCATACAAGTTCTGTAATATTGATTTGTTTTTTCATATTAAAAATTATACAATCCTGTGTTCATAAATTTAGCATCTTCGCGTGACATGCGAGTATAATCAAGTTCACGCAGCATAGGATCTTCCAATAGCAATTTTCCTGTGGCTGCTTTCATATAAGGTTTATTGCCGCCCAATCCCCATAAAACTTCTGCTTTATTGTCAGGCGTTCCGTATTTTTGGTTTATTCTCCGCCAAAATTCAAAAGTTTTGATATTGCGCAGATACTGAATTTTTTGTCCGCTTCCGCGGTTGATATTTGTAATACCAGTTGTGTAGGTTATTTTATAAACCTTATTGTTTGTAAAATTGCTTGTCAGCCAGATATTAATTTCTTCCTGACTGTCATATTTTACAAATTTTGAACTTTCAACATATTGATGATTCGTGTCTTTTGCAGCCTTAACTACGCAATTATTCAAACGTTCGTAGCCGATAACGCCTGAATTTCGGCACTGTTCTTCATAACGCCATCTGATGAAGTTCGGAATTTCGTATTTGCGTGATACCATTTTGTACCCGCGTTTCAATATGGCAGATTCTGCCTGATTTAGCGTCATACGCAGCATAACGCCGGAAATATCAAACACTGAAGCATTGGAGCGGCCATTTTGTCCGCTGCTGCGTGTTAAATTTTCCAGACTGTTGCTGCCGTCATCTTTAGATTTTGCGTTTGAATCGTCGGAAGAAGCAGATTGATTGATTTTTTCTCCGAGTTTTTCAACCCAAGTGTCTTTTAATACGGAATCTTTTTTGTTTTCTATTTCTTCTCCTACTTCTTTAATTTCCTGAGTTAGAGATTTTTCATCCTTTTTGCTCTTTTTAGGAGTTACTCCGACTTTGGGTAAGGAAGCTTCTTCTTTTATAGCTCTGGTTTCGTTTTTCGGGGCAGCTTTTTGTTGTGTGGCTGCTTGGGCATTGTCTTTTCTTTCAGAGCTTATATGCGGAATAAGCGGATTGTTTTTCGGTGAGGCTGTGATTTTTTTCGCCGGCCCGAAAAGCATATTGTCAATATCGCCGGAAGCATAAGCCGATCCGATAAAAAAAGATGAAATAACAGTGAAGTATAATAAAAGCTTTTTCATTTTTCCGCATATATCATTTAATTTTTACGTATGATATATTTTTTTTTGTAAAATAGCAAATAATATTTACATTCGACAACATACCGTTTATAGATATGGTATATAAAAACAGGCAGGAAAAATATGGAAAAAACAAAAGTACATGTTATTGGAGCGGGTCTTGCAGGCAGTGAGGCTGCATGGCAATTGGCTATTCGCGGTGTTAAAACGATTGTTCATGAAATGAAACCTGAAAAATATTCAGCTGCGCACAAAAATGCAAATTGCGCAGAGTTGGTTTGTTCAAACTCACTGCGTTCGGATGATGCCGAACATAACGCCGTCGGTCTTATGCATCAAGAAATGCGCTTGGCAGGTTCATTGATTATGGAAGCCGCGGATATTTGCAAAGTTCCGGCCGGTGGAGCTTTGGCTGTCGATCGTGAAGCTTTTGCAACCTATATTACCGAAAAACTCAAAAATCATCCAAATATTGAATTCAGCCGTGAAGAAATAGAAGAACTTCCTGATGAAAACTACGGACGCGTTATTGTGGCAACAGGACCTTTAACCAGTGATAAATTGGCTGCGTCGATTATGAAGGAAATCGGACATCAGGCTTTGTCTTTTTATGATGCTATTGCGCCGGTTGTTTATAAAGACAGTATCAATATGGATGTGGCTTGGTATCAATCACGCTATGATAAAGGCGACAGCCGCGATTATATCAATTGTCCGCTTAGCGAAGAACAATATTATACTTTTGTTGAAAGACTTTTGAATGCTGAAAAAGTCGAATTTCACGATTTTGAAAAGCCAAATTATTTTGACGGCTGTCTGCCAGTGGAAGTTATGGCAGAAAGAGGCCGCGATACGCTGCTTTTCGGTCCGATGAAACCTGTGGGACTGACCAATCCTCATACTGGGCAGCATGCTTTTGCCGTTGTTCAGCTTCGGCAAGATAATTTTGCTGATACGCTGCGTAATATGGTTGGTTTTCAAACAAAAATGAAATATGGCGCTCAGCAGGAGATTTTTAGAACAATTCCGGGGTTGGAGCAGGCGGAATTTGCTCGTTTGGGCGGTATCCATAAGAACACGTTTATAAAAAGTCCGATATTACTGGATAAATTTTTACATTTGAAAAGCAGACCTAATATAAGTTTTGCAGGTCAGATAACGGGATGTGAAGGGTATGTAGAAAGTGCTTCGGTCGGTTTGCTTGCCGGCTATTTCGCCGCAGAGGAAATAAATGGCAAACAGCCCATTTTGCCGCCTGAAACTACGGCTTTCGGAGCGATACTCAAGCATTTGAGTGATGATACTAATATAGAGCAATATCAGCCGATGAATATTAATTTCGGTATTTTTCCAGATATCAGAGGAGAGATAACCTCTAACGGAAAATTCCGTAAAATTAAAGGAATTGAGCGAAAAAGCGCATATTGTAAACGTGCTCTGGCAGATGTTGTTCCTTGGGTTGAGGCTATGAAAAAAAGCTGTTGCTTTTAGTCAAATTTTGACATAAATTAATCCCATATTTTAATGGGATACATAATGAACAATATTCATAAAACATTTAGAAATAAAACAGGCACCACCTTGTTTTTGGGAATAGGGTTGCTGCCAAAGGCCAAACGCGAGGCTCTTTATACTTTGTTTGCTTGGGCTAAACATCTTGAAGAAGTGGTAGAAAGCCCGCTTTCGGATAATGAAAAAAAAGAAATTATGGACGGCTGGCACCGTGAACTGGATAATATTTTTGAAAAAAAAGTTCCGGCTACGGAAATAGGGCGTAGAATATATAAAAACTGTTTGCGTTTTAAATTACCGAAAAGCGAATTTATTCAAATGCTTGACAGTATTTCCGAAAACGTACATAGCCCTTTGCAGGCTCCGACAATAAAACAGCTGACAGGTTATTGCCGCGGTGTAGGCGGAATGACCGGAAGTTTGTCATTACGGGTATTCGGCTGCAAAGATGAAAATATGAAAAATGCTTTGTCTACCTCGATGGGAACAGCTCTGCAAATGACGAACATATTACGCAATATTAAAGAAGATGCCAACAATAACCGCCTTTATATTCCTCAAGAGCTATTAGAAAAAGCTCATATTGTTTCGACTGATCCCAAGACAGTTTTGGTGGATAAAAATTTAGCGGTAGCTCGTCAGGAATTGGGAAAAATTGCCGCAGAGAATTATCAAAAAGCTTATAAACTGATTGGAAAGCTAGATAAATCTACCGGAAAACCTTTGTTATTAATATTGGATATTTATAAAAAATATTTTGATATTATGGAAAAAAGGGGATGGGAGATTATTTCTCCCAAGCCCGAAATAGGAAAGTTTCGTAAACTGCAGGTTTTGGCTAAAGTTTTACTCGCTTCCTAGTTTGACCAATTCAGCGACTAATTGTCCTATGCCTTTGTCTATTTCTTTGATTGATTTTGCCAACATATAGGCAGGAGTGCTGACAACCAGATTTTTGTGATCGACGACCACTTCGTCTGCAGAACATATCTGGTGCTTTGCGCCGGTCTGTTCGATTGTTTTTGCAATATTTTCATTATTCCCGATTGTTACTGTAATGCCATGGTGTCCTAAAACACAGGCAATTAATGCCGGAGCAATACAAATGGCACCTATGGGCATACGGCTTTCATAGCAATCAGTGATTATTTGTGCTATTTCGGGCAGAACTTTGCATTTTGTTCCGGAATCTGAAAAATTACACAGATTTGTAACGGCTCCACTGCCTCCGGGGAAAATTACCGCATCAAAATCAATTGTATTAAAATCGCGCAAATCTTTAATATTGCCTCGTGCAATGCGTGAGGCTTCAACCAGAATATTGCGTTCGGCATTTTGTTCAATCTGATGAGTAAAGTGGTTCATAACTTTGCTTTGCGGATAGTTGGGTGCAAAACATTGATAATTAATATCTTGTTTGTCAAGGTTCAGCAAAGTGCATACGGCTTCGTGAATTTCACTGCCGTCAAAAACACCGCATCCTGACAGAATAACAGCTACTTTCATTTTTTATCTCCTCTGAAATAATATAAAATGCAAGTTACAAAGTTTCAATAAAAAATAAATTGACTTTTAGACAAAAAAAGTTAACCTAAAATAAATATCACATTATTGTCTAATTTATTATTACCGCTTATGAACGTAAAAAAAGTAATGCAGGCTTTACAAGCTTTTCATCCCAGATTGTTTATGGGATCTGAGCGTTTTAAGGTTTGCACGGCCGTAGCTGATTATCAATCTGTTTATGAGCCTGAAGGAATTTATGTTTTAAATTCTCTCGAAACAAAAGGATGTCATTGCGCTCCCACAATTGTGACCTGCAATGAATTTTTGGGCTGTTTGCCTCCGACGGCAATCAATGTTATTTTGGTCGAAATTTTCGATTTGGAAGAAGTTGCCGGTCAAATTGAGAGAATGTTCTGATTGTTTGATTGAAAAGTGCCTGACAAAATGTTTGGCACTTTTTTCATTTGTGATATAACCATTATTAATGTAAGGCGAATAAAATCTGTGTATAAAGTATTTGAAATATTAAAATCTGAACATAACCGCTGTTTTTTGTGGACACCGGTGCTGTTTGGCTTGGGGATAGGAATTTATTTTTCGTTACCTTATGAGCCTTCAAAATGGTTAACACTTGGTTTAATAGAATTTTTGTTGCTGACGGCATATGTTTTTCGTTTTTATCCGTCAGTTTTACATTTTATTTTTTTATCAGCGATAGTTGTGGCGGGATTTGCCGATATTCAGTTGCGCACTCTATCTTTGGAAAAAGATTTGCCGCATCCTATGGAAGGAAAACAGTATATACGAGGACAGATCGTTGCATCTGACACAAATTATCGCGGTCGTCCGCGCATTGTTTTGGGAAATATGGAAAATCTCAGAGGTGATAAAATAAAAGGCCAATACAGAATAACTGTTCTTCGAAAAAATCAAATTATTGAAGAGGGACAATGTGTAGAATTGGTTGCCGAAATATCAAAACCGATGACGGCAAATTTGCCTAACGGATATCAACCTGACAGAAAGTTGTTTTTTGACGGAATTAACGGCAGTGGCTATACGTTAAGCGGAGTGTTTGAAATAGAATGTCAAAATCAGCTAGGCTTTTGGAAAAGAAAAATTAATTCATGGCGGCGCAAAACAGTATCTTTGATTTTCAAACAATTACCGGCAGATCAAGCTGCAATTGCAGCGGCAATAGTTACCGGTGATCGAAATTTTATGACAACGGAACAAATAGAAAATTATCGAGATTCAGGATTGGCGCATTTTCTTTCCATTTCAGGATTGCATATGACTATGATTGCCTGTTTGATGTTCTTTTTTGTGCGTTTGTTTATGGCATTTATTCCAGCTTTGGCTTTGCGCTATAATTCTAAAAAAGCGGCAGCTGTTTTAGCTATGTTTATCAGTTTTGTTTATTTGGTTGTTTCTGGTGCTGCTGTTCCAACGCAACGTGCATTTGTTATGACTTTTATAGTATTGCTGGCAGTTTTGTTTGAACGTCAGGCAATTTCAATGCGAGTGCTGGCATTATCTGCGTGGATAATTTTGGTTATTTCGCCGCAGGTTTTAGTTAGTATAAGTTTTCAGCTTTCATTTGCGGCAGTTACGGCCTTGGTGGCTTTTTATGAGAAATGCGGTAAAAAAGTTGAAAGATTTTTGGCAGGCAACAACAGTTCTTTTGCTTTGAAACTTTGTCGAGGAATATTTGCTTATTTGGTTGGAATAATCATAGCTGATTTGGTCGCAAGTCTGGCAACACTTCCGTTTGCCATTTATCATTTTAACCGCATAGCTCTTTATACCAGCATAACCAATTTAATTGCCGGACCGATTATCGGGATTATTATAATGCCAGCTGTTTTGCTAGCTTTGTTGACGCTTCCTTTGGGGTTATCCGGTTTAGCATTTAAAATTTCAGGACTTGGAATTGGTTGGGTTAATGCTTTAACGGCATGGGTATCTTCATTGCCTTCCGCTGCAGTTGAAATTTATTCTTTCCCAATGTGGGGATTACTGTTGATATTGTTTGGCGGTTTATGGCTCTGTTTGTGGCAAATGAAATGGCGTCATTTAGGATGGATTTTTATTTTTATAGGAAGTTTTAGTTTGCTTACGGTAAAAATTCCAAATTTGATTGTCGCAGACAACGGTGAAACGCTGGCAATAAAAAATTCGTATGGAAAATTGCAGACGTTTTCAGGTGGAAATAGTTGGATGAAACAAAATTGGCTTGCAAAATATGCTTCAACAAATGCGCCGAAAGATGAAAAATTAAATCCGCTGCCGCTTCCTGAAATTAATTTTGAGCAAGATATTGGTGCGGTGGTGATAAAAAATAAAATAACAACAATTCGGCAGAGTATCGGCTATCGGCCTTGGAACTCCTGATAAGTTAAAAGGAGCAAATTTTATGTTGCTCCTTTTAATTCAATATTATCAGAATGTTTGTTCGCGCGTTTTGCTTAAAATTAACTGTGGAAAATCTTCTTTTATCTTATTTAGATGCCATGCGTTTCTGGCCAGAAAAACATCTTGTCCATTGTTGTCAACAGCCAAATTCATTTGATTGGTATCGAAAAATTTTTTCCAGATGTTTTTATCTTCGCAAGAAATCCAACGGGCGGTGTAGTATTGTGTCGGTTCAAACATAACCGGCAAGCCAAACTCATTTTTAATACGATCTGCCATTACTTCAAATTGCAATACACCAACTACGCCGACAATCCATTCCGCGCCGATAAGCGGCTTGAAAACGCTTGCCCCGCCTTCTTCTGCAATTTGTTTCAAAGCGTCACCCAAATGTTTTGATTTCAGCGGGTCGAGTGCGCGGACTGATTTCAGCAGTTCGGGTGCAAAACTCGGAATGCCTGTGAAGTGCAGTTTTTCTCCTTCGGTTAAGCTATCGCCTATTCGTAACTGTCCGTGGTTGGGAATACCGATAATATCTCCCGGAAAAGCATCTTCGGCCAGTTCACGTTCCTGAGCCAAAAACATTACAGGAGTGGCAACTTTTATCGGTTTGCCGTCTCGAGATTGATAAAGCGTCATTCCTCTTTTGAAATGTCCAGAACAAATTCTCATAAAAGCAATTCGGTCGCGGTGTTTGGGATCCATGTTGGCTTGAATTTTGAAAACAAAGCCGCTGACTTTTCCTTCTTCAGGCTCAACGCTTCTTTCAACAGCAGGGCGGGGAAGCGGCTGCGGAGCGAGTTCATGCAAACCTTCAAGCACTTCCTTAACACCAAAGTTATTAATGGCGGAACCAAAAAATACAGGAGTCAGCGCTCCATCCAAATAGGCTTGTTTATCAAAAGCCGGACACAGTTCGCGTACCATTTCAACATCTTCGCGCAGTTTTTCGACAGCATAAGCCGGCAGCAATCGATCCAGTTTTTCATCATCTAATCCGCGGCAGGTTTCGATGGTGGCATTGATTTGAGATTTGTCACCGGTTTTGTTCATCAAAATCAATTGATCGTTGATTAAATCATAACATCCGCGAAAATCTTTGCCCATACCGATTGGCCAGCTTGCAGGAGTTACATCAAGGGCGAGAGTTTTTTCAATATCGTCCAATAATTCAAAAGGATCAAGGCCTTCGCGGTCAAGTTTATTGATAAAAGTAATAATAGGCACATTGCGCAACCGGCAGACTTCAAATAATTTTTTTGTTTGAGTTTCAATACCTTTTGCCGAATCGATAACCATAACGGCAGAGTCAACGGCAGTCAAAACACGATAAGTGTCTTCAGAAAAATCTTCGTGCCCAGGGGTGTCTAAAAGATTAAAAGTTATATCTTTATAATCAAAGTTCATAACGGATGAGGCAACAGAAATTCCACGTTCCTGCTCAACTTTCATCCAGTCGGAACGGGCGTGGCGATTTTCTCCGCGGGCTTTAACCGCACCTGCTTGTTGAATGGCGCCGGCAAACAACAGCAATTTTTCGGTTAAAGTGGTCTTACCGGCATCTGGGTGTGAAATGATTGCAAAAGTTTTGCGTGGATTTATTTTATTTGTCATTTTTACCTGATATTATTGATTTATTACTTCTAGGCGGATAAAAACATATTTAAGTCTATATTGCAAGGCTAAAGCGTGGGTTTTAATCCACTTTTTTGATTTTTTGGCTTGATTTCTGAAATTTTTTAGCTAGTATTCGTTAAGTATTTGCGCGGGCGTGGTGAAATTGGTAGACACGTCAGACTTAGGATCTGATGGCGCAAGTCATGGGGGTTCAAGTCCCTTCGCCCGCACCATATCGGTTATGTTTCAACATGAAAGAGAAATTACAAATGAAAGTTAAAGAACTAAAATCAGAAGGCTTGCAGAAAAAATATGCCGTTACAGTTGCGGCTGATGAATTTGAAGCCAAAGTCGAATCTAAACTTGATCAAATTGCCAAAACTACTAAAATTCCAGGTTTTAGACCCGGAAAAGCTCCTAAAGAAATGTTGAAACAAAAGTATCGCTCCTCTGTTTTGGGCGAGGCTCTTGATGAAGTTGTCAGCGAAGCTGCCAACAATGTTATTAAAGAGAACAGTTTGCGTTTGGCTATGCAGCCGAATGTTAAAATCAGCAAATTTGAAGATGGTAAAGACATTGAATTTGAAATTGATGCCGAATTAATGCCTGAAATTAAATTGGGTGATTTTTCTAAAATTACAGTTGAAAAAATGACGGCTGATGTTCCTGAAGCCGAAGTTAGCAAAGCTTTGGACTATATTGTTCATTCTCGCCGCGAAACTGTTAAAGTTGAAGATGCTGCATACAGTGCTCAAAAAGGCGATAGCGTTGTTATTGATTTTGTAGGCTCTGTCGATGGCGAAGAATTTCCGGGAGGAAAAGGAAACGGCTATCCTTTGGAATTGGGTTCAAATACCTTTATCCCCGGCTTCGAAGATCAATTGATGGGTGTTAAAGCCGGTGATAAAATTGACGTTAAAGTTAAATTTCCTAAAAATTATCATGCTAAAAATTTGGCTGGCAAAGACGCTGTTTTTGCTGTTGAAGTTAAAGCTATCCGTCAACCTAAAACAATTGAAATCAATGATGAATTTGCAAAATCTGTCGGTGAAAAAGATTTGGCTTCATTAAAAGAAAATATCAAAAAGAGAATTGCCAGCGATTATGAAAATGCTTCTAAATTGAAATTAAAACGTCAATTGCTTGATAAACTTGACGTGGCATACAGCTTTGATGTTCCTGCCGGTTTGGTTGAAGCCGAGTTTCAAGGTATTGAAGAACAATATCAGCATGCTAAAAAGCTGAATCAGCTTGATGAACACGAAAAGAACACTCCTGAAAAAGATTTGATGGAAGAATACAAGAAAATTGCTGCCCGCCGCGTAAAATTGGGCTTGTTGTTATCTGAAGCCGGCGAAGAAGCAAAAATTAAAATTACTCCCGATGATATCAATGCCGCTATTATGAATGAGGCTAAAAAATATCCTGGGCAGGAAAAAGTTGTGTTTGACTATTATCTGAAAAACGCTCAAGCTGTTGAAGCTTTGAAAGCTCCTATTATGGAAGAAAAATTAATCGACCATGTTTTGGGCAAAGTTACAGTTAATGAAAAGAAAGTTTCCGTTGAGGAATTGTATAACTTTTCAGAAGAATAATTTTTTCAAACATAGTTGAAATAAAAAAAAGAGAGTTGTTTTGCAGCTCTCTTTTTTGTTGTGATGTTTTTTATTTAAATGAAAAATGCAAATTCTTCTTACGTATTACTTATTATATATGCAAAAGAAATACAGATATTTTACACATAAACTAGGGGATAATCAGCTGCAAAACTTATGGTTTGACCACGCTCGTTGGGGAAGGATTGTGTTTAATTGCGTTTTGGTATTCAATCCCCGGTAAACTTGTTTTTTCTGTAAGGAGTGTAATAAAAAAAACCGCGGAAAAACCGCGGTTTTCTGTTCAACTTTTATCCAAAGATTAGAAGTTGTATCTGATACCCAAAGAAAATTCGTCAATAGCATCAACATAAGATTTTTGAGTATATACATGGTGGTACATACCGCGAACAGACCAGTTTTCATTGATGTTGTACTGAGCACCTGCGTTCAAACGATAACCTGTAGGGTGATCTTTTATTGTGCCTTCAGCATTTTCACCAATATTTCTTACTTTGAAAGTATATTCACCAAGACCGGCACCGGCAATCAATTCAACTTTGCCTTCGCAGCCCAATGGCAAATAACCAAGAGCGTCAAAGCCGTAAGCAGTAAAACGGCTGTGGTTTGTACCGGAAACGGCATCACGGTTTTTTTCACCGTTAGAAAGCTGATAGAAAGCTTCTAAACCAAAGTTGCGAACGATTTTGCTACCGGCAACGAAAGAAACTGACTGATAATCATCTTCAACGGAATCTTCAAAGTTATAAGCCCAATCGAGAGTAGAATAGTTACCATCCAAACCGATATAAGGTTTGATTTCGGCGTTAGCAGCGCCGGCGAACAAGCAAGCAACTCCAGCGAGTAATACAGCTTTTTTCATAGTTTTATGTCCTTTTAAAAGTTCTTTAGTTATTATTGTTAAACATAGTCAAGCTAACTATATCTGCGCTTATAAGATAGTTTTTGTGTTAATTTGTCAAGTGAAATCGACAAAAAACTAATTTAGAAAAATATAATTTTTTACTATATGCAAAAAATGTTCAAAGTATTTTAAATAAAATTTTCACCTTTCGGAAATATATATAAATGAATAATTTTAACTAGGAAAAAACAATGGAAAAAATCAGTTCAGAAGATATAGTTCGAGTTACGTTTTCAACTTCTAAAATTGTTCATACAGAAATAACAAACGTGACAACCGATAGTCGAAAGGCGGCAAAAGGTTCTTTGTTCGTTGCTATAAAAGGTGAAAATTTTGATGGGCATAATTTTGTTAAAACGGCTATTGAAAACGGCTGTGAACTTGTGATAGTCAGCCATTTGGTGTCTGACGTTGATGAGTGCAGACAAATTGTCGTAAAAGATACCGTTGAGGCTTATGGCCTCTTAGGAGCTTATAATCGTTCGCGGTTCAAAGGTACGGTTATCGGTTTGACAGGCAGCGCCGGTAAAACCACCACCAAAGAAGAAATTAAACATATGCTGTCTGCTTTTGGCAAAACTTATGCAACCGGCGGAAACCATAATAATCATATAGGCGTTCCGCAGAGCTTGCTTGAAATGGATATGGATGCTGAATATGCCGTGATTGAAATGGGAATGAGTTCCAAAGGCGAAATTTCAAAATTGGTATCTTATGTTACTCCCGATATTGCATTGATTACCAATGTTTATCCGATGCATATTGAATTTTTTGATAATTTTGAGGAAATCGCCGAAGCTAAGGCAGAGATTTTCGAAGGATTGAAACAAGGCGGCACAGCAATTATTAATGAGGATACTAATTTTGCCGATATTCTGAAACTCAGAGCCAAAGAACATAATGCCAAAATTATTTTATTTGGTAAAAACAACCACTATGAAGGTGAGTTGAATTTGGAACAGGACGGAGAAATACAGCGTTATAATGCATGGGCGGCGTTGTCTGTTGCACAAGCTTTGAAGCTTGATTTAAATAAAGCGGCGGCAGCTTTAAAAGATTTTGGCGCGCTGGACGGAAGAGGAAAAAAACATATATTAAATTTGCCTGCATCAGGGACTTATACTTTAATTGACGATAGCTATTCCGGACAGCCTGAAGCTATGAAAATAGCTATTAAATCTTTAGACGAAATGCCATGCAAAGGACGAAAAATTGCGGTTTTGGGGAAAATGGCAGAATTAGGAAACACCTCTAAAGCCCAACATATTGCAATAGGAAAACTTTTGGCTGAAACCGGAATAGACATTGTTGTAGGCGTTTGTCCCGAAATGAAAGATATGTTGGCTCAGCTTCCAGACAGAATAGAGCAATATTATTTTGAAAATAAGGAGGGAATAGCCGAGTTTTTGAAAAATAAACTATTGCAAAATAATGATATTCTACTTATAAAAGGAGCTAGATATTCTTCGGAACTCTATAAAGTGACAGACATACTGCTTAAGGGATAAAATATTAATGAAATGTCCGTTTTGCGGCTGCCTTGACAGCCAGGTGAAAGACTCTCGTTTGAGCGAGGATAATACGTGTATCCGCCGCCGCCGCGAGTGTCCGGAATGCGGATCGCGCTTTACAACTTTTGAAAGAGTGATGTTGCGCGAGTTGGTCGTTGTGAAAAAAAACGGTGAAAAAATGCGCTTTGACCGCGATAAATTAGCCCGTTCAATACAGTTGGCTGTCCGCAAACGGCCGATTACTCAGGAACGGGTTGATAAAATTGTCAATTCGATACAGCGTCGTTTGGAAAGTTCTGGAGAAGCGGAAATATCTTCAACGGTTATCGGCGAATATGCCATGGACGCTCTGGCAAACCTTGATAATGTTGCTTATATTCGTTTTGCATCGGTGTATAAGGATTTTTGCGAGGCAAGCGATTTTGAAGAATTTGTAAATAAAATTGATGAATTGGCAAAACAAAATAAAGTTGAAAAAAAAGGGGAGTAAAAATGGCAAAGTTTGTGTCCGAAAAAATAAGAATGAAAAGTGTTGCCCGTTTGGCAGCAGTTCAAGCAACATATATGATTGCTTACAGCCAGTTGCCCGTTGATGAAGTTATAAAAGATTTTGTTAATGGCGAAGTCGGACGTTTTGTTATAGAAGATAATCCTCAGGGCGGAGAAGAAAATGTGCCTGTGGAGCCTATGGATAAAGCCTATTTTGAACGTTTGGTCAGAGGAGTGCATGCGGATAAGGAAGATTTGGAAAAATCTCTTAATATGTTTTTGACAGCCGGACACAGTCTTGAACGCTGCGACGGAACTTTGCAGGCGCTTTTGCTTTGTGCAATGTATGAAATTGTGCATACTTTGGATCTTGACAGCAAAGTGGTCATTCAAGAATATGTTGATATGGCTTATGCGTTTTTTAGCAAAAACGAACCTAAAATGGTGAATGCATTATTGGATCAAATTGCAAAACAATTAAGACAATAAAGGTAAAAGGCAGAAATGGCAAAGCTGAAAATTTTTGAATATCCTCATCCCGTTCTTAAACAGAAATCGGAAAAAGTTTCTAAAATAGACGCTGAACTGCACCGTTTGTTAGATGATATGTTGGAAACAATGTATGCGGCGGCAGGCGTCGGATTGGCCGCTCCGCAGGTCGGGGTTTTGAAAAGAGTGGTTGTTATTGATATAAGCCACGAAGATGAAGGTGAAAAGCGTTCGCCTTTGTATTTGGTAAATCCTGAAATTATTTGGCATTCGGAAGAAGAAAGTTGTCAATTTGAAGGCTGCCTTTCGCTTCCAGATCAAAGTGCTGAAGTCAATCGTTTTAAACAAGTGCGCGTCCATTATCAAGACTATGACGGTAAAGAAAAAGAAATATCAGCAGATGGATTGCTGGCAGTTGCTCTGCAGCATGAAATTGATCATCTGGACGGAATTTTATATATTGACCATATCAGTCGTTTGAAACGCCAGATGCTTTTGAAAAAATTGCAAAAAATGCGTCAGGAACAGGAGGAAGAAGCGTGAAAATCGTATTTATGGGCACTCCCGAATTTGCTTTGGAAGCGTTGAAAGCCCTGGCAGACGAACATGAAATTATTGCTGTTTATACAAAAGAACCAAAGATTTCGGGACGGGGTAATAAATTGGTTAAAACTCCGGTTCATCTTTGGGCGGAAGAGCGTGGTATAGAAGTGCGGACTCCTAAAACTTTGCGTAATGAAACTGAGCAAAGAAAATTTGCCGAATTAAAAGCAGATGTGGCTGTTGTTGCCGCTTATGGCTTAATTTTACCGCAACCCGTGTTAGATGCTTATCCTATGGGCTGTATCAATATTCATGCTTCACTATTGCCAAGATGGAGAGGAGCAGCCCCGATTCAGCGCAGTATAGAAGCTGGCGATAAAGTCAGCGGTGTCACGATTATGAAAGTGGCTGCCGGATTGGACACAGGAGATATGCTGTTAAAAGGTGAAGTTGCCATTACTCCGGATACTACGGGAGAAATTTTGCATGATAAGCTTGCGGTTTTAGGCGGGCAATTAGTGTTGCAGACTTTGCGTCAATGGAATGATATAATTCCACAGCCGCAGGATGACGCTTTGAGTTGTTATGCTGCTAAAATTGAAAAAGATGAAAGTTTGTTGGATTTTTCATTGCCGGCGCAGAAACTTTGTCGCAAAATTATGGCTTTTAGCCCATATCCAGCTGTTTATTTTGAGCACGATGGCGAGCGTTTTAAGGTTTTATCGGCCAAAATGGCGGATGAAAAAATAGAAGAGGGAACAATTTGCCAAAAAGGAAACAGATTGTTTATCGGCGCAAAAGGCGGAAGTGTTGAAATTGAAAAAATTCAAAGGCAAGGTAAAAAGCCGATGCTGACTGCAGAATTGTTGCGCGGATATAATTTCTAATTATAAAAAAATCCCTGATAATAAAGTATCAGGGATTTTTTGTTGATTCAGCGTACGACCAGAAAATTACAATCTTTTGAAAGATCAATTTCTTCAATAATTTCCGGATGCGCGATGTCGATTACGGAAGCTCCATTTTTTTCAGAAGTATCCGAAATTAAATATTTTCCGTTATAAATAGGCTTCTCTCCGACCATTGCTAAAGATGCATTTAAACGATCTATAAGACCAATAATGCGCCGCAACTCGTTGCTGTTTGGAATTCGTCCGCCGAATTTCTGTGCTAATTTATAGCAGGTCGATGGCGGATAAGCTTCTCTACAGCTTCGCAAAACAATGAGATTCCTGTCAATTTTGAAACCTTCTACTTTTGTGTAGTCGGGATTTCCGGAATAACGATAAATAACATTAATGTAGCCGGCTTCTGTCCAAAGAATTTTTGAAAAAGGGGCAACAGGTTTTCTTCCGTGCGAAAAAAATACTTTAGGCAAAGGTTTTACACTGTTTGCAACTGTGTTTACAAAACTTTTCTTATCGTATGATTGGGCGGAAAAAACAGCAGATTTAGATAATCGGCTAAAATAAGATTTTATTTTTTTAAACATAATAGTAATTAAATGATATTGTTATGGGCAATGTGATAAATTATCAGCTGAAAAAAGTCAATAAAGAACCGCTGTTTTGTGATAAAAAAAACAGCGGTTTGAAAATTATTTGAGTTTGATAGAGTTTTTGTAACTGAATATTGTAAAAAGTCCAAAAAGCTTTATGCGTGTTTTATATTCGTTAGCCTGTATTGACAATATAGGAATAAAATTGAACAATTCAATCAATGTCCTTTGGTTATCGGAATCCGTTTTTATAATCGGAATGAAATCAAATAGCCGGATTTCATGATGTTCATTGCGTGAAATTAAAGTCAATAATGGCAGACCGTTAAACAAACAAAAGCGATGAGTATGCGTCGCTTTGATTAAAAATTCCTGATATAACTCTGGATTTTCTCTTTTAACAAAAGCATGAATGCGGTGTGAGGTTTCCGCCATTTCTTCCGCTTGAAGTTTTGATGTATTGGTGCTGTGACGGCGGTATTTGAATAAAATTTCGGGAATATTATAAAATTTTGTATAAGCTATCAGCCGGCAAAAAAGCGCATAGTCTTCAGATGGGCTGAATTCTGCTTCATAGCGTATATTGTTCTGTTTGAGTATAGACTTGCGGATCATGGTCGCAGGATGAATAACTGCGCAAACCCGCATTAGAGCCAATTTTATTTCATGATCGTTTTCTGGATTTTTGTTGTTTTTATATTTTCCGGGAAATTGTTCAAAACGGCACGAAACAACGCCAACATCGGGATGTTTATCCAAATAAGCCACTTCGCGGGCAAAACGTTTGGGCAGAGAAATGTCATCATGATCCATAACTGCTAAATATTCTCCGGTAGCCAGATCCAGCAATTTGTTTCGAGCGCCGGATATTCCCATGTTTTTTTCATTGCGCAAGTAGTGGATGCGCGAATCTGAATAAGTGGAAATAATTTCTTCAACAGAATGATCAGATGGACAGTCATCAAGAATTAAAAATTCAAAATCCTTAAAAGTCTGTGCCAATATACTGTCAACGGCTTCACGCAAATGCTGCGGGTTCGTTTTATAAACAGGCATTAAAACAGATACTTTAGGCATAATCTATTTTTGCTCCTTTGCAGTTTCTTTAAATAATTGTTTCCATTGTGCAATAATGTTTTCCGGCGCATATTTTTTTGTGTCTTCTATGGCATTGCGGCCATACTCTATGCGCAGATTTTTATTTTTCATAAGTAAAGCCAGTTTTTGGGCAAAATCATCCAGATCTGCTGCCAACAATCCATTATGTCCGTCTATAATCAATTCGTTTACAGAGGGGGAGGACGCAAAACCGAGAGTAGGCAAACCTGCAGCTTGTCCGTCGGCAATAGTTAGCGCAAAACCTTCGTGCGCGCTGGGAAAAGCGTGAATATCAGCTCTCTGATAGATTTCAAGCACATTGTTGCTGTATCCGCAAATAGAAACTCTGTTTTCAATATGATATTTTTTTGCAATATCCAAAATTTCGGCTTCATATTGCGGATATTTGCGCAAACCCCAAATGTCAACGCTCCAATCCGGAAAATCCTGTGCAATTTTACCGAAAGCTTCAACCAAAAGGTGCGGGCGTTTTACGTTCTTTTCAATACGGGCGATATAAACGATTTTTTTCTTTTCTATATTCAAATCTGCATATTGCGAAGGCTGCAACTGTCCAACCATATTTGCAATGCTGACAATTTTTTTAGGAGCAAAATCCGGATCAATTGTTTGAATATAGGAATTGAGCAAAACCTGAAAGACGCTTACTTTTGAAAAAGCCGGAAAGCGCATTAAACGATTGTACCATCCTTTTTTATATTTATTCAGCAAAGCCGGCGGATAGCCGTGCATCATCAGAATAATCGGAATATCATGGTTCTGAAAAGTTGTTACATTAAATAAATCTACCGGAAAATAGCAGATAATGATATCAGGTTTTTCCTTATTGATTATATTTTTATAGCGAAAAAACGGCGGAAAGATTTTGCAACGAATGCGGTGGTAAATATTTTTCAGCCAGCAGTCGGTTTTGCCGCTCAAATTAATAAGTTTGACTTTTGAGTCAAATTCCAATCCGCTTCCCACTTTTTTATAAGTGTCGCAAACAACGCTTATTTCATATTCAGGGCTTTGGGCAAGCGCGTTGATAAACTGAACCAGCCACTTGGTGTTCAGCACATTGCGGTTGCGAATAAACATAAGTTTCATAGTCTATTTCCAATAAAATTGATATAGAGGCATATTAGACAGCGTACGGCAGGCTGTCAATACCTGTTTGCAGCTGATAACAATCAGTTTAAATTAAAAAAAAATCTTCCGGTTTGAAATGCCGGAAGATTTTAGAGTTACAAAGCTGATTTTAGAAATTGTAATTAATAGAACCAGCCAAAATGTTAACTTTGTTTGAGTAATCGGCAGAAAAAGCTCCGCGGCTGCTGTCTCCGTAATGATCGCCGCGCAGATTTACTTTTGCTTTATCGGCGATAATGTGAGTGTAACCGACGTTAAAAGTCAGCTTTTCATTATATTTATATTCAAGTCCGGCCGAATACCAATAACGATTTGAATCTGGAATACGCGGTGTGCGGTATTCGTCGCCGACGGCACTCTTTTCATAAGCAAAGCCGAAACGAAGTTTCCACTGAGAATCAAGCTGTTTGCTTGCGCCAATGGCATAAAAGTCTGTATCTTTCCAGCGTTCGGCGGTGTAACTCATTTGTCCGCTTTTCGTGCCCTGAATAATAAGGTTTTTGAAACTTGACCAATAAACACGGCTGTATTCAGCCATAACAGCCCAATCTTCATTAATGTCATGGTATGCGCCGATTGTTAATGAAGCCGGTGTTGTTAAGCGAGCGGATACATCTTGATTCATTCCCATAGATGCCAAAAGACCGTCAAATTTTATGTCTCCTTTTGTTTTGTGTTTGATTTGGCTGCGGTATCCAATACCAAAACGAGTGCTGTCGCTCAAATTGTACATACCCCCCAATTGATAACCAATGTCAATGGTTTCGCCGTTTAGGGTGCTTTTGTCTTCAATTAACCCTAGTTGCGGGTGATAGCCGGCAGCAACACCGTTGCGTAAAGTGGCGCGGATATATTGAATTTGCAAACCTGCACCGAGTGAAAATTTATCATTTATTTTATAAGCTGCCATCGGGGTGACTGTGGCAGTGATGATTTTTGACAATGTGCCGTGAAAACGTCCGGCCCAATCATCGCTATATTTTGTAATCATACCATAAGGGGTGTTCAAAGAAACGGCAACTGTCCATTTTTCGTCAATTTGGTGTGAAATATAGGCGTTTGGAGAGGCTGCTGGATGAACAATGTTGCCCATATAGCCGTTGCTGTCGCCATAATTGTTAGATGCATTGCGTGCGGTTGAATTCGGAGAAATCCATGTTCCGCCGATTTGAATGTTGGTTCCGGAATGTCTGGTCAAACCAGCAGGATTGAAATAAGAATAAGAAATATCCTCAGCTCCGGCAGTTGCTCCGGCATAGGCGTTGCCTTGCGCGGCAGCAGACTGTTCTTTTAAATAAAATCCCGATGCACTTGCGTCAGAACAAGCTAAAACCGCTCCGAGAGCAGTCAAAGTTAAAAGTTTTTTCATTGTAAATTTCAGTTTAATTTAGTTAGAACAAAGTAACATTTGCGCAACGGCGGCTTAGGGGTTTGAATTATTATTATTTATATTTAAACCGATATCCGTTGCAACAATCTGAAATAAAATGTTACGCAAACACCTTTATACAAATTATAAATAAAAATCAAGCATAAAATTTATCCCCCTCAAAAAATGAATAAAATATTTGTAAAAACAGGGTGTTATGCTAATATTTTAATAAATTGTTAATTTTTTCTTTACAATTGCCGATGTCGCGGGGTAGAGTAAGAAACATCTATAACTGGGAGACTAATAATTTGCGAAATTTTATCAGGTTCTGTCTGCGAACCATATTCTATGTTTTCAAAGTCAGATGCACAATTGAATTTGACGAAAGCCAAACTCCTAAAAAAGGTGTTTATGTTTCCAACCACGTTTCTTATTTGGATCCGATTATCCTGTTTGCTTTTTTGCCTGGAAATCCTGTATTTGCATTAAACGGACACCTTTACCGCAATAAACTGATACGCTTTTTGATGCGCACAGCCGATGTTATGCTTTTTAACCCGATTGAACCGGGGGATATTAAAGAGTTGATAACCAAAGTGGACAGTGGCCGCCTGTGTGTTATTTTTGCCGAAGGGCGGATTACCGAAAATGGCGGTTTAATGAAAATTTATGAAGCTCCGGGGCTGGTGGCGGATAAATCAAAAGCTCCTATTATTCCCGTGTGGCTGGATGGTCCTCAATATGGTTATTTTTCAAAAACCAAGGGGCGTTTGCCGCATCGTCCGTTGCCTAAAGTCAAAGTTATTATCGGCAAACCCAGAGCTTTCAAATTAAAAGATGAACTGCGCCGTCAACGCGACCACATCAGCAATGAAGTTTATATGATTTTGCGCGAAATGAGTTTTGAGGTTAATTACAATTCGGATATTTCGCTGTTTGCCATGTTGATGAAAGCGGCAAAGGTTCATGCAAAAAAAGGGCTGTTTCGCCGTCCTAAATTTGTGGAAGATGTTAAACGTGAACCGAACAGCTATCGTGACATTATTATCAAATCTTTTGTTTTGGGAAAATATTTTAAACGCCGTACGACTCCAGAAGAACATGTCGGTATGCTCTTGCCGAACTCAATAGCAGCCGTTTGCACATTTTTCGGGCTTACGGCATACAGCCGCATTCCCGTTATGCTTAACTTTTCAGTCGGTGCGCAGAATATGCTTTCAATGTGCCGCACGGCTGAAGTTAAGATTGTCGTTACCTCTTTAATGTTTATCAAAATGGCTAAACTTGAAGATGTGGTTGAGGCTATGGGAAAAAACGGCGTTAAAGTTTATTATTTGGAAAAAATGGCCAAAGAAATAGGCTTGTGGGAAAAAATCAATGCTTATTTGCGCTACAAAATCAAACGTGTTCCGCACAAACGCGGCGGTAACCGCAAAGCTGTTATTTTGTTTACTTCCGGTTCCGAAGGTGCGCCAAAAGCTGTGGTTTTGAGCCATGCTAATATTGTGTCCAATATTAAACAGATGTCGGCTATTGAAACCATAAACGTTACGGATACGGTATTTAATGCTTTGCCGATGTTCCATAGTTTTGGCTTGGTTGTAGGAACTTTGTTCCCGATTTTCGAGGGGGCTAAGTTATTTTTATATCCATCGCCGCTGCATTATCGTGTTGTAGCCGAAATTGTTTATGAAATTGGTGCAACGATTATGTTCGGTACTGATACATTTTTCCGCGGCTATGGACGTATTGCCCATCCGTTTGATTTTCACAATGTACGCTTTATGTTTGGCGGTGCTGAAGCCGTTAAGCCAGACACACGCAATATGTGGATGGAGCGTTCAGGCATCCGCGTTATGGAAGCTTACGGCTCAACTGAATGTTCTCCTGTTGTCAGCGCTAACAACCGTATTTTTAACCGTTTTGGCTCCATCGGTAAAATTTTACCGGCAATCGAATATAAAATTGAACCGGTTCCGGGGATTGACCGCGGCGGAGAACTGGTGGTTAGAGGACCGAATATTATGTTGGGTTACATTATGCCTGATAATCCAGGGGTTCTAGTGCCGTTACAAGATGGTTGGTATCATACGGGAGACGTTGTAGATATTGATGAAATTGGTTTTGTTTATATTAAAGACCGTATTAAACGCTTTGCCAAAATCGGCGGTGAAATGGTATCTTTGAATGCGGTTAACGAGATGGTTTGCAAGGCTTATGCTTCTGATAACGAGTGCCAATACGGCGTTGTTGCCACTCCGCATGAAAGCAAAGGCGAGCAAATTGTTTTGGTTACAAACAATCCTAATGTTACGCAGGATGGTCTGCACGCTTATATAAAACAAAACGGAATGTCCGAATTGTATTTGCCGCGAATTATCTTGAAAATGGATAAACTTCCGGTGTTTGCAACTGGAAAAATGGATAATGTTACTTTGAAAAAAATGGTTCTTGAAGAACTGGAACAGCAACAATAGTTCAATTTTTAAGGGCGGAATGAGTTTTCCGCCCTTGATTTTTGCCGTAATGTTTTTTGCTTGCCTTTTTAATAAAAATATTTAATCTGTGAACAAAAAAGGAGATTAAAATGAAAAAAATACTGACGATTACTTTATTGGCAAGCATGTTGTCGGCTTGCGCGACGGATCCGTATACCGGTGAAAGCAAAGTTTCAAAAACCGCATGGGGAACAG
>SAMEA3663124__coassemble_138_pt1 | contig 27372 bp, 26 predicted proteins | sample SAMEA3663124__metabat2_low_PE_007 | metagenome-assembled genome bin SAMEA3663124 (sample SAMEA3663124) | pig gut metagenome | biome: pig gut; feature: pig-associated habitat; material: faeces | place: Denmark | collected 2012
AGGTATCGGTACAGCTTTGGGCGCTGGTATCGGTGCTTTGGCTGGAGGTAGCAAAGGGGCTTTAATTGGCGCCGGAATTGGTGCTGTCGGCGGTGCCGCAACCGGTGGATATATGGATTTGCAGGCTCGTGAGCTGCGTCAGCAATTGACAGGTACGGGCGTTCAGGTTCAAACTTTGGAAAATGGACAAATTTTATTGATTATGCCGGGGAATATTACATTTGCAACAGATTCAGCTGTTTTCCAAACCGGATTTAATTCTATTCTTGATTCTGTGGCAAAAGTTTTGGCTAAGTATGACAAGACGGCTCTTTATGTAACAGGTTATACCGATAACACCGGATCTGACTCGCACAATAATCAATTGTCGCAAAACCGCGCTTCGGCAGTAGCAAACTATTTAGCTTTGCGCGGTGTGAATAGTTCGCGTATGGTGGTTAGAGGTTTAGGAAAAGCCAATCCTATTGCTTCGAACGCGACCGCAGCCGGCAGAGCGCAAAACCGCCGTGTTGAACTGAGTATTCAGCAGTTAAACTAAAGTTCAGTTTAATATTTTGCACTAAAAGCCCGAAATTTGTTTTCGGGCTTTTTCATATTTTATCTATCTTGAAATGCCGAAAAATATGCTCATATCTTTTTTATCATTTAACAAGATGGAGAAAAATATGATGAAAAAAGTTGCTTCTTTGATTATGTTTATATTTTTGGCAATGGTCGGATATTATATCGGCGAGGCTGTAGCTCAAAACAACACTGCTGAACCGGCGGTAAAGCAAATGCAAAATCAAAATGCCGGCGATAATGTCGGCGGTGTTTTAGTAATGGAAGAATATGATGCTGTTGCGGTTCCTGTTTCGGCAAAAGATGCTAAAACTGCGGTTAGCAACCAAACAGACAAACAAGCAAACCAGATGAAACAGCTCAATAAAGATAATGCCGTAGCAGAAGTAATTGAAGAAAGCGTTAGCGAAACTGAAACAACCGACTAACAATATTATTAAGTTCTGACTGGTCTTCCGGAAGTTTTAACCCCTCGCTTCCGGAAGATTTTTTGTTTCAGAAAGTATAACGAACGCCGAATGAATATTCGTTAATGTGGTCATAACTGTTGATTTTATCGGTATGAATATAGCGGAAAATCGCGCGGGTAGCCCATTGTTCGTTAATGTTATATTGCATTCCCGCGCCAAAACGGTATCCCCACCCATGATCGTTGCGGTGGAAAGCATCTATGTATTTTTGTTTGAAAGTATATTGTCCGATACCCATGGTTGCCAGAGGAGCTATTTTTCTATCACATCCTAATGGTAAATAAGCCAACATATCCAAACCGTAAGCATTAAAAGAAGAGTTTTTTAATTCCCGATGCCCAAATTTATCTTTAGCGGCATATTGATAAAAAACTTCGGTGCTGAAATATGGATTGTAAACAGAACCTAAAATAAAACTTGCAGAATTATAATGCGGGCGCAGATTTTTGACATTTGCGCGGCTGTAAGCATAGTTTAACCCGATGTAGGGGCGATAATCATTTTCTATGGCGGCAGCCGGTGACGCAATGGCTGTTAAGATGCTTAAAGCTGCGAGTTTTGTTGTTAATTTGCGCATTTTTATTCCTTTCTTTATTCCTTTTTAATATAATCTAAGCTATACTTAAAAAAAGTAAAGTGAAATTTTCTCAGGCAAAAGGAGATTATAATGAAAAGACCCGCAAGCCAATCCGGATATACTTTGGTGGAATCCATAGCTTTTATTTGTATTATCACAATGGTGGCTATCTCCATTATCAGTGTGGTTAGCCATATGTTGGACAGATATAAAATCAGCCGTATAACAGCACAGGTTGTGGAACTGCAAAAAGCAATAAATACTCGTTTTGCTTCGGCGGAAAATTATGAAAAACTTACGGCAAAATTGCTGAAAGATGAAAATTTAGCTCCCGGAGATATGAACTGGAAAGGAAATAATATGTATCATAAATTCGGTGGAACTGTTGTTGTGGGGTCATCATATACATCTAATGTTATGAATATTCGAGCAGGCGAAACATATTCTATTCGCTTTAATGGAGTGCCTTATATTGCTTGTAAAGAGCTTGTTACTCAGAATTGGGCGCATGATCAATATTCCAGTTTGGTTGTTATTGTTTCAAGAAGTGCAAATTTATGGGCATATTGGCGAACACCATCAGGCTTAGCTCCTTCGAGAAAACATTTAATTATGCCTCTTTCTCTATCAAATGTAGATGATATGTGTCCAAATAAAACAAATAGAGGCAATAATCTGGAATGGGTCTTTCAATAATTGGAAATAACCTAATAAACAATAACAAAAAAGACTTTTTGCTTGATTGTAAAGTGAAATTGAATTTATATATGTAACAATTAAAAAGAATATAATTTTATTAAGGAGAGCCAAAATGGTAGAAACAGCAGTAATTCTTCCGCCTGATTATAAACCTTCAGCTGATGAAGAATATATGAATGATTTGCAGTTGGAGTATTTTCGCCGCAAGCTTGAGGACTGGAAAAAGTCATTGCTCAGCCAATCGGAAGACACTTTGGAAGATTTGCGTCAGGGAGGTTTGAACCAGCCGGACGATATTGACCGCGCTTCAATGGAAACAGATAAGGCTCTTGATTTGCGCACCAAAGACCGTGCCCGTAAATTGATTGCAAAAATCAATGAGGCTCTCAAACGTATTGAAGACGGTGAATATGGTTATTGCGAAGAAACCGGCGAGCCTATCGGCGTTGAACGTTTGGAAGCGCGTCCGGTTGCAACCTTGTGCTTGGAAGCACAGGAACGCCATGAAAGAATGGAAAAAACTTATAGTGAGGACTAGCCTCCGTTATGGATAAAAAAGATTTCATATTGGCTTCGGCCTCTCCGCAGCGATTTGCTCTATTGGAGCAAATCGGCTGTTCTCCTAAAAAAGTGGCTCCGGCCGATATTGACGAAACAACTCGTCTGCACGAAACGCCGACTGAATATGTTAAACGTATGGCGCTTGAAAAAGCTTTGAAAGTTGCCGAGTTATATCCAAATGAAAATGTTTTAGCGGGGGATACCATTGTTGCCGTCGGCCGCCGTGTGCTGCACAAAGCGCATAGCGATGAAGAACAGACAGAGGTTATGAATTTGCTGTCGGGACGAGCTTGTCGAGTTATTAGTGCGGTTTGTTTAGTCAGCCGCGACGGCAAAATTTCAAAACGCTGTGTGGAAACGCGTGTAATTACTAAAAAAATGAGCGCTGACGAAATCAAAGATTATGTAGCCTCGCATGAGTGGGTAGGCTGTTGCGGTTATAAAATCGAAGGCAGATTTGCCGGTTATGTCAGTAAAATTATCGGGTCATACAGCGGCATTGTCGGTTTGCCACTGTTTGAAACCCAAAATATGCTGAAAGGAATAGGTGTAAAATGAGCATTGATACCATTGTTTATGATAAAAATACTCAAGTGTCCGGTATAGCTTTGCTTGAAAAAGGCGAAGTTCGCGATATTGAAATTATCAGCGGAAATCAAGCTATAAGCGGTAACGTGTATTTGGGAAAAATCACTAAAAAAGTGACATTGGCTCAAGATAAGGAAGGTTTTTTTGTAAACATCGGCGACGGGCGCGAAGCTTTTTTGAACGGTGATGAATATGGTATGAATGAAGTTCATCTGGTTGAAGGGCAGAGTGTTGTTGTACAGGTTGCGCAAGAGCGTCATGCTGAAAAAAACGCCCGTTTGGTTCGTTCTATCCAATTGGTCGGAACTTATTTGGTTTATTGTCCTTATCGAATGAACGTCGAAGTTTCGGCAAAAATTGAAGACAAGACTAAAGTCGACAATTTATATGAAATTGTAAAAGATAATATTACGGGACAAGAAGGCTGGGTGGTTCGTACTGCTGCGGCTAATGCGGAAACAAGTGCGGTTGTTGCCGAAATGGAAAATTTGCGCAATACTTTTGAACAAATTCGCATGAAAGCCCGTAACGAGCAAGCTCCGAGCCTGTTATACAGCAAACCGGATTCTGTGCTGGAATATATCAATCATTATAAAACTTTGGGAAGTTTGGTAAAAGTTATTACCAATAACCGCAATTTGGAAAAAGATATTGATAGTGCTCAAATAGAATTTGTAATCAGCAACAGTCCGTTTGAAGAGTATGGAATAGAAGAAGCTATAGGCGAGGCTCTGGAAAAAACTGTTGCTCTTAAATCCGGGGGGCGCGTTACTATTGAAGAAACGCGTGCTTGTGTTGCCATTGATGTTGACAGCGCCCGCGATTGCGGCGGCGGTTCATTGAATCGCTTGAATGAAGAAGCGGCAACAGAAATTGCAAAACAAATCAGATTGCGTAATTTGTCGGGCAAAATTGTTATTGATTTTGCCGGACATTCCGAATTTAAGTATATCAAGCCTCTGTTGGGAATTTTGGAACAAGGGCTGAGCGATGATATGACTAAAAGTCGTGTAATTGGCTTGAGTCACGGCGGTTTAGTTGAAATTATCCGCGTTCGCAAACGTCCGTCGCTTATGGATCTGATGACTGAAGTTTGTCCGACTTGTCAGGGAACAGGGCGTGTTGAAAAGGGTGAATAATGAGCGAGAATATTGTTAAAACATATCGCTGCCCGATTTGTAAAAAGTTGTTTACCGATACAAAATATCGTCCGTTTTGCTCTAAACGTTGTGCTGATATAGATTTAGGTAATTGGTTTAACGAAAATTATCGCTTTGAAGCCGAAAATATTGATGAGCAGGATTTGGAAGAATTGGCAAAACAGACAGAATGCTCAGATAAAGAGTAATCAACATTTAAGCAGATTGAAAGCGCCCTTTTGAAATATAAAGGGCGCTTTTATTGTTCTGTTTATTTAAGTTAAGCTAATAAAAGCAATTTATTTGCGTGCTTAAAATCAAATTTAAGAGTTTGAAAAGCCTAAAAGTTTGAACAATTGAAAGGACTAAAAGAGTCCTTTTTGGGAAAAGTTTCATAAAAAAATGCCCTTTGAAAGGGCATTTTTTATTAAGGTCTATTTTCTACGCAAAAATGATGGAATATCCAAATTATTGCGTTCGTCATCATTATTTCCTGTAAATGATGGTGTAACGGGTTCTTGATAGTGCTGTTCTTGCTCCATTTTCTTTTTGCGGTTACGCTTTGCAATTGAAAAACCTGTAACGCGCTCAATTAAAGTCGGAGTATATTCTTCATTGTCGCTGACAATTAATTTTTCGCTTTCTTCAATTCTGGGAGCAGGTGCAAAAGCTTGCGGAGTGTTAGCAAACAGCTCAGGTTCTTCCTCTATCATACGCGGAGCGTTTTTAGAAGAAAAAGCATTAGCTTGAGCCGATAATGCACTTTCAAGCTGTGCGTCAATGTCATTGCGGTCTGTTTTATTTATGACAGCATTAAACAACGCCGAAGATTGTGGAATATCGTTTATTACAGACGAATTTGCATTGATATTTGCCGTTTCAGGCATATCTTCGCCGAGTAAATCATCAATAACGTCAACAGGCTCTTGCCGTGTGTTGCCTTCAGCAACAGCGATAATATCTTCGACAGCCGGAGTTTCTTCAGCTATTGCTGCCTGTTTTTCTGTTGGTTCAGAAGGGGAAACTTCTTCTTTTATGCTTTCGGGAGTGATATTGGCAGCAAATTTTGCCAAATTAGAATCGATTTCATCGTTTGGAGTATTCGGCAGAGAACTTTCTTTTGTATAGCTTTCTTCCAAATAATTCTGATGTTTTTCCTGAACGGTTTTAGCTCGCGGTGCATTTACATCATCAATGCCGGTTGCCACAATTGAAACTCTGATTTTTCCGGCTAAATTTTCATCAAAACTTGAACCGAAAATAATGTTGGCATCTTCGTCAACTTCTTCTTTTATGCGGTTTGCCGCTTCATCAATTTCAAAAAGTGTGATGTCGGTGCCGCCGGTGATGTTGATTAAAACTCCTTTAGCGCCGTTCATATTGCTATCGTCAAGCAAAGGATTTGACAAAGCCTGTTCAGCTGCTTTTATGGCTCGGTCTTCGCCTTCGGCTTCGCCTGTTCCCATAATTGCCTTGCCTTTATCTTGCATAATGCTTTTTATGTCTGCAAAGTCAAGGTTAATCAGCCCCGGCATCATCATTAAATCGGTAATTGAGCGAACGCCGGAATACAAAACATTATCTGCCATAACAAAAGCATCGGCTAATGTTGTGCTTTTATCGGCAATGCGAAAAAGATTTTGGTTAGGAATAATAATGATGCTGTCAACAGAAGAAATAAAATCTTCAACGGCCTTTTCAGCAATTTGATAACGTTTTTTGCCTTCAAATTGAAAAGGTTTTGTGATAACGCCGATAGTCAAAATGCCTTTTTGTTTAGCAATTCTGGCAACAACGGGAGCTGCTCCCGAACCGGTGCCGCCGCCCATTCCTGCAGTAATGAATACCATATTTGCGCCTTCAATCTCTTTTTCAATTTCGGCTTGAGCTTCTTCGGCTGCCGCTCTTCCGATTTCAGGACAAGCGCCGGCGCCTAATCCGTGAGTTGTTTCAACACCGAGTTGAATTTTTCTTTCACAACTGGAATTTGCCAAAGCCTGAGCATCGGTATTGGCTACAATAAAGTCAACGCCTTCAAGTTTTTTGGCAATCATATTATTGACGGCATTTCCGCCGCCACCGCCAACGCCGATGACTGAAATACGCGGTTTTAAGGTTATCATATTTGTTTCTGGAACGGCAAGTGTAACAGGCATAAGTTTACTCCCAACTTCAATGGTGACATTTTATTATGTGCAATAGTATGTAAAAGTGATTAAGGTTTGGTTACCAAAATTAAAAATTTTGCTTTAACCAGTTCATAATTCGGTTAAAACGTCCGCCTTCTGTGTTCAGCGGTTTAGAAATAATTTTGTTTGGTTTATGTTCTTTGCAGTTGAACACGTATAATATAAGACCAATTACGGTCGAAAAAGACGGGGACTGCAAAATCGGATAATTTGAAATATCCAAAATATTTCCAATATTGCGAGGGCGTCCCAATCTGACTTGTTTGTCTAAAATCATAGAGGCGACTTCCCTTATACCTGAAAGCTGGCTGCCGCCGCCGGTTAAAACAATGCGGTGCGAGTTGATGTCTTTCAAGCCTTCTTCTGTTAATTTGGCATTTACCAATTCAAATGTTTCTTCAATACGCGGAACGATGATTTTGATTAAATCAGATTTCGGAACTTGTTTAATCAAGCTGTCATCCTCTTCGCCGACAGGATATACGTTGATGGTTTCATTTTTGTCTTGTGAAGTTAAAAATGCGCAGCCATGCAGATTTTTTAAACGCTCGGCGTGAGTAAAAGATGTGGTCAGTCCCCATGCGATATCATTGGTAACATTATTGCCTCCGACGCCTATGGAGCTGAAATACACAGGGTGCCCGTGTTGAAAACTGGCGATGCTCGTAGTGCCGCCGCCTATGTCAATTACGGTTGCGCCGAGTTCTTTTTCATCATCAACCAAGCAGGCCAATCCTGAGGCGTAGGGAGATAAGACTTTACCGACAATTTCGAGATTAGAATTATCTAAAACCGTTTTGGTGTTGCGAAACATAATTTCCGAAACCATTCCTAAAAGAACATCGACAGATAGATTTTCGCCGAACAAATTGCGCGGGTCTGTGGTTTCTTCGCCAAAATCAAGACGATATCCTGTGGGAAGACAGTGAATCAACTCGTTGTTTTCTACATTTATACGAGTGATTCCTTTGTTGATAACTTTGGTTATTTCAGCTTCAGTAATCGGTTTGGATTTGTTTAATCCAATGGCAGCGCGTTTTATACTGCTTTTAATTTTGTCACCGGAAATATTAACAATAACGCGTTCGACTCGTTCATTTGCCATTTGTTCGGCAGCTTCAACTGCGTCACAAATAGAAAATGTGGCTTGCTTTATATCGGTAATCATACCGTTTTTTATGCCTTTTGACGCATTATAGCCATATCCGGCAATACTGATTTTTTGGTCGCGGCTTACACGTGCAATAACACAACATACTTTGGACGATCCAATATCCAAAGCAGCAATTAAAGTCTGTCGATTAAAAGAATTCATTTATCGGCCTTTCTTTTTTGCTATATTCCGTGTTCTTGTTTTTGATGCAGTTCCAAACGCTCTTCAGATGACAGTTTACGCAAGGTTATCAAAACTTTATTATCAAATCTTAAATCAATGATGGTTAATTTACGTTTAAGAAGTCCGCGTGTTTTGTTTAATTTTATTAATTTTTTCCATGCAGCTGCTGCATTTTCAGCCGGTAATTTTATGGTGATTCCGTTTTCTATATCATCGAGAAAAATATTCCAACGCCTTTCTGATACAAAACTTGCCGCTTTAATACGGTTGTAAAGTTCGGGAGCTGACTGGACAATTTCAAGCAGTTCGTTTAAATGCTGCGGAGCTCCGTTTCCGACAATCAGCAACAGGGGAATATGAGGAAGACGGGTTGTGTTAATAACGTTTCCTTCGGTGTCAACCGGATAAAAATTGTTATTTGACTGCCAAATAGCTTTAACCTGCCGTTCTTTTAGGGTTATTTTTATAATGTTCGGCATATAGCTGCGCTTGATGGTAACTGATTTTACCCATGGAAGTTGTTCGAGATCTGCTTGCAATTGATGTACATCGGGACCGAAAATGTTGTCGCCGTAGTGCAAATTAACGACATTGTTAATTTCTTCCATCGGGGTTTTTATGCGTCCGTAAACTAAAACATCATCAACCGTAAATCCTAGTTTGGAAGTCAGATCATAAAAATATCCGGAAATTGATGTGAGTTTTTGCCCTACAAAATTGGTTTTTATAATATGTATTCCTAAAGCTGTCGCTCCGGTTACGGTCAACAGCAATAAATTTCCGATTAGGCGGTACGGCCAAAGTTTCGGCAAAAATATCCGCCGTTTTTCATCTGTTTCAGGAGCCGGAATTATTGGCGTTATTTCTTTCTTTTTGAACCACATTTATTTTTCAACGCCGACTTTTTTTATTTCCCATTCCAGTGTGATATATGTTTTTTTGCGCACTTGTGAAATTATGGTTTCGCCTAAAGTTTCAATATCTTTAGCTGTTGCTGTTCCTGTATTGATTAAAAAGTTGCAGTGCTTTTCGGACACTTTTGCTCCTCCGACGGAAAGTGTGTCGCAATCTGATTTTTTAATGAGTTCCCATGCGCGCAGACCTTGCGGATTCTTAAATGTCGAACCGGCTGTTTTTTGATTGTACGGTTGATGTTCTCGGCGATAATTTTTTTGTTTGGAGAGAGTTTCTTTAATATTTTCTTTTGTGTCGGGTTCGGCTTGAAGGGTAACGGATAAAATAATCCAATCATCGGGAAAATAGCTGCTGCGATAATCAAGTTCCAAATCGTGCACACTGATGTTTTTAACTTCTCCGGCACCGTTCATAATTTTTGCCGATTTGATAACATCTTTCATTTCTTTTCCAAAGCAACCAGCATTTCCTTTAACCGCACCACCGATAACTCCGGGGATGGAACACAAAAATTCAAGTCCTCCGAGGCGGTTGGCTAATAAACATTTTTTTAAATCCATATTGCGGAATCCTGCGCCGCAAGTGATTTCATCGCCGTTGACGGTTATTTTTTTGAAGTTAGGATTATCAAGTTTGATAACGACTCCGGGAATTCCTCCGTCTCTAACCAGAAGATTAGAGCCTCCGCCAATTAAGAAAAGAGGAATGTTTAACGGGCGGTTGCGTATGAAAAAACTTAAATCTTCAGTGTCTTGCGGTATATACATAACTTCAGCCGGTCCGCCGACTCCCAACCATGTATGTTTGCTCATAGCTACGTCCGTTAAATATTTTCCCCGAACTTTAGGCAACATATTGAGCAAAGGATCTTTTTTGAAAAAATTAAATTTAAACATATTTACCTCATTTCAGGCATTTTTCGACTAAATCAGCCAAACGTTTGTCGGCATCGGTAACGGCAAATTTTTTTGTGTTTTCTGATAATTCAGCCAATTTTTCTGGGTTTTCAATCAAATCTGTTAGTTTTTTTGCCAAAGATTGGGCGGTTAAATCTTTTTGCGCAATGACAATTCCGCCTTGTTTTGTTTTAAATTCAGCGGCATTTGACGTTTGATGGTCATCAGCGGCTGTCGGTAAGGGAATTAAAATTGATGGAATTCCTGCTGCTGCAATTTCGCTGACCGATGAAGCGCCGGCTCTGGAAATAATCAGATGGCAGGTCGAATATAATTCCGGTATATTATTGAAAAAGTGTGAAATTTCTGTCTGACATTTTAAATTTGCGTATTTTTCTTTTAAGCTTTCGATGTCATCTGCACGGCATTGCTGAATTAGATTAATTCTTTTTTGCAGTTTTTCCGGTAGTTGTTTTATTGCTTCAGGAATAACTTCACCGAAAATTTTTGCTCCTTGTGAGCCGCCCAAAACCAATAAATTAAAGGGCTGATCTTCCCAAGAAGGACGGTAGGAAATCGTAAAAAGATCGCTGATGCTGCCGCGTACGGGCATTCCCGTCAATACGGAGCGTTTTCCTTGAGGAGCGTATTTTGTTTTTGGAAAACTTGTGGCAACCATTGTGGCATATTTTGCCAAAAAACGGTTTGTTCTGCTCATTACCGAATTTTGTTCATGAATAACCAAATCAGTTCCTAACAATATAGCTGCTATTGAACATGGAAAGGAAGCATATCCACCAAAACCGACAACACAACTGGGACGGTTGCGGGCAATGATATACATAGATTGCAAAATTCCGCAGGCAACCTTAAATAAACTCTTTATTTTGAACCATTTGCTTTTTCCGACCAAAGCACCGCTTAAGACAGCGCGGTTTTCAATTTCGCCCAATTTTCCATGATAGTTATTAAGGCCCCGAGTGTCCGTAACCAGCATCAAACGATAGCCGCGAGCCGACAATTCTTGTGCTAACGCGTCGGCGGGATAGACATGACCTCCCGTTCCTCCTGCGGTAAGAATTACCAATTTTGTTTTAGAATCACATTTCATCTTTGTCCTCCGCGTGAATGTTTTTACGGGTGATAGCCAAAAGCATTCCCATGCCGATGGCTGTGGCTATAATTGACGAACCGCCGTATGAAATAAAAGGCAGCGTCATTCCTTTTGTAGGAATGAGGTGCAGAGTAGAAGCCATATTTACAATAGACTGTAATCCGAAAGACATGGCTAAACCCGATGCAGATAAAATAATAAATAAGTTGTTGTCTTTACAGGAAATCAATAACGACCTGATAACGATTGTGGCATAAAGCGCAACAATCGTCAAACATAAAAAGACGCCGTATTCCTCACCGGCAACAGCATAAATAAAATCTGTATGCGCGTCGGGGATATATGAGCGGACAATACCTTCACCGGGGCCGCGTCCGAACAAGTTTCCGCTTTGAAAAGCTTCAAGAGATTTTTTTACCTGAAAACTGAGCTCTCCGCCGGAAGCAAAAAATTGATGAAGGCGTATTTGAAAATGCGGCAGAAAAAAATAGGCGGCAATCAGTCCGAAAATTCCGCAGCAAAACAATGCAAAAACAAGAACCATTGGTAAACCGCTCAGATAAAATTGAAATCCCCATACCGCGGTAATGACAAAAGTCATACCGACATCAGGCTGACAGACGATGAGAGCTGCTGTGATGATGAATAAAAAAATTGATAATAAATTTCCCGGAAATTCTTTGTGCTGGCGCTGTCCGGCAAATAACCAGGCAGCAGTGACAATGAAAAAAGGTTTGACAAATTCGGAAGGTTGCAACGAAAACCCGCACATGGTTAACCAACGTGATGCCCCTTTATTGGCTTCTCCGGCAAAAAAAGTAATTATTACCAAAACAATGGCGGACAAATATCCCAAAAGCGATAATCGGCGTATAATTTTCAGTTTTTGCATAGAAAGGAAAATCATAACCATAAATGCTATCGGTGCAAAAAATAAATGACGTTTGATAAAATGATAGCTTCCGTATCCTATGCGAGTGGCAACGGCCGGACTTGCCGAAAAAGTCAAAAAAATTCCAATCAGCATCAATGCGCAGATACTGATTAAAAGAGGTTTGTCTATAGTCCACCACCAATTTGCAAGGCGGCTGCGGTTGCCATGTGTTGAAAGCATTTGTATTTATCCTAAAGTAAAGAAATCAACCCTAAAACAGCTGCAATCCATCCTACAATCCAAAAACGCATAACCACAGTGGTTTCTTTCCAGCCTAGCTGCTCAAAATGGTGATGAATCGGAGCCATTAAAAAAACTCTTTTCTTAGTGCGTTTATACCAGAAAACCTGAATCATTACGGACAGCGCCTCAATGACAAAGACAAAACCGAAAACCGCCAAAAGCAGTTCCTGTTTTGATAAAACGGCCATGGTTCCCAATAATGCTCCCAAGGCCAAAGAGCCGGTATCACCCATAAAAATTTTGGCCGGAGAACAATTAAACCAAAGAAAACCGACACAAGCTCCGATAGCGGCCGCGCAAATAATGCTTAAACTTGGAAAAGGCAAAAAGCTGTAATAGCCGAAACCAAGCAAGAAGGTAATAATTCCTAAAACCAAAAATGAGGGAACCAATAATCCTGCAGCCAATCCATCAAGTCCATCGCTGAGATTTACGGCATTTGAAGCGCCGGCAATGACTATCATTGCAAAAGGAATATAAAAATACCACAAATTGAGCGGAATATTAAAATAAGGAATAACAATTCCATATTTGAGCGGCTCTTCATATTGGCTTATGGTAAACAAAGCAATTCCGAAAGCCACTGCAAATTGGATAATCAGTTTTACTTTTGCTGTCATGGCATCGGGAGTGTGCTTTTTTATTTTGATATAGTCATCTGAAAATCCGGCCGCCCCGAATATAACCAGCACGCCTAAACAAATCCATGTGGCACCCATTGTTAAATTGGCAAAACATAAAGTTGAAATGATAATAGAAGCCAAAATAAGCAATCCGCCCATTGTAGGTGTTCCTTTTTTGGTTGCCAAATGTGATTGAGGACCGCATTCTCTGATAGGCTGTCCTTCATGCTGCCATGCGTGCATGAAGTCAATAAATTTGCGTCCGAAAATTACAATGATGGCAAATGATGTCAAAAAAGCTAAAATATTAGCGTAAAACGGATTTAAAAAATTGTACAGCATTGGATTTATCCCGATTTGTTATGTATTTGTCTTTAACATAGCCGCCAATATATAAAAATTTGATTAAGATTGCAGGTTGAATTGGCGTTAAGACCAATTATTTATATTTTTAGTTTTGGCGCTTTACAGAGGGTAAAATGGACGGAAAAGAAAAGTCTGCAATATGGATATTGATAACTGTGATTTTGTTAACGTTTGCCGGTTGGATGGTATGGAAATACCATTATTCGGCTGCTGTTTCTATTGAAAGGAAAACGGAACCGGAAGTGCATGTACTGCCGATTGCCGAACAAAAAGTAACGCTTGAAAAAAAATATATAGGTTATGTTATGCCTGTAAATGATGTCGATGTGCGTCCGTATATCAGTGGATTTATTGACAAAGTTTATGTTAATGGCGGTCAAACGGTTTCAAAAGGCGAAAAATTGCTGACTATAGAAGCTTCGGAATATGAGGCTGCATTGAAAGCGGCAAAAGCGCTTGAACTGAAAGCAACGGCTGATTGTAATTATGCTGAAACATATTACAGACGAGTTCAAAAAGCCGGAACCAAAGCGGTTGCGCCAAGTGAAATTGATAATGCCAAAGCGCGTTTTTTAGCGGCTAAAGCTTCATTGGAAAATGCAAAAGCAGCAGTTGCCGGAGCGGAGGTTAATTTGAAATATACGGTAATTTCAGCCACTATAAGCGGAATTATCGGTAATGTTGCGTTAACATCGGGCGATTATGTTTCTCCGCAGAGTAGGTTGCTCTCAATTATTCAGACAACGCCGATAAGAGTTGTCTTTTCCATAAGTGATAAAGATTATTTGGAAGAAGTTCAAAAAGAAAGTATGTTTTCGGATGAAAAAATCCGTTTGAAACTGGCTGATGGTTCAATCTATCCTTTTTTAGGAGCTTTCCGCTATACCGACAATAAGATAGATCGTTCGACAAATGCTGTTGCTGTGTATGCCGATTTTGAAAATCCGCAAAATTTATTAATTGATAATGCATATGTTACCGTGTTGATAGAAAAACAATATGATGGTGTTTTAGTTGAAAAAGACAGGGTTTATTTACAGCCTGACGGAAGTTTTATTTATGTTGAAGAAGATGGTTTTATAAAAAAACATCAAATTAAAATTTTGGCAGAATATGGTGATAATTATGTTTTGAAAAACGATTTTTCTTCTCAAATGCGGCTAGTCAAAGAAAAAGTTAATTTTCGCAATGATAACCAAAAAGTAAAAATTATCAGTGATTCAAGTCATTTCTTAAAGGAGAAATCTTGATGTTTTCAAAATATTTTATTGATCGTCCGCGTTTTGCAGCGGTGGTTTCCGTTGTTATGATTTTGCTGGGGCTGCTTGCCGTTGCCGTTATGCCGGTTTCGCAGTATCCGCAAATTACGCCTCCTCAGATTGTAGTGAGTACCACATACCCCGGAGCAAGCGCGCAAGTGGTCGTCGACACGGTTGCCGTTCCGATTGAAAATCAGATAAACGGTGTGGAAGATATGCTTTATATGAGTTCTTCTTCCAATGATCAGGGCAGCTACAAATTAACCATAACTTTTAATATCGGCACAGATCCTGATATTGCGCAAATGAAAGTTCAAAACCGCTTAAATCAGGTAATGTCGCAGTTGCCGACGATAGTGCAGCAGCAAGGCGTTGATGTTACGACCGAAATGTCTAATATGCTGGCATTGTTGGTTTTACGGTCGCCTCATAAAACTTACGGCGACTTATATCTAAGTAATTACGCGTACACAAACATCAAAAATCCGCTCGGCCGTGTAGAAGGTGTGAGCGATGTGCAGATTTTCGGTCCTCAGTACAGCATGCGTGTTTGGCTTGATGCAGAAAAAATATCATCATTAGGATTGGATAGTTCAGATATTGTGAATTTGATTGCAACTCAAAATATTCAGGCTTCAATCGGAAGTATTGGGGCAGCTCCTGCTGTAGAAGGAACAAATATGGTTTTATCTTTGTCGGCAAAAGGATTATTAAATTCGGTAGACGATTTTAAGAAAATCGTTGTTGCTACTTCAAAAGACGGCGGATTGGTGCGTTTGGAAGATGTTGCGAGAGTAGAATTGGGAGCTGATACTTATACGATGAACGCAAATTTTGATAACGCTCCTGCTGTTATTATGTCGCTCAGCCAAACTCCTGGATCAAATTCTTTGAATATTATGGACAATGTGGCTAGGGAAATTGAAAAATTATCTCAAACCTTTGAAAATGATATGGAGTTTAAAGTCGCATATGATTCAACGCAGTATGTGCGAGCTTCAATAACAGCTATTGTTGAAACTTTAATTATAACTTTTTTGTTGGTTGTTTTGGTAACTTATCTGTTTTTGCAAAAAGTTAAAACAACTTTAATTCCGCTAATAACCATTCCCGTATCATTGATTGCCACTTTTGCCGTGCTCTATCTTTTAGGGTTTGATATAAACATTTTGACATTGTTTGCGATGATTTTAGCAATCGGACTGGTTGTAGATGATGCTATTATTGTGGTGGAGCGGGTGCAGTATTTGATGACTTATGAAAATATGGATGCTCACGCTGCTTCGGTTAAAGCTATGGAACAAATCGGAAGTGCGATTGTGGCGACAACTTTTGTGCTTTTATCAATTTTTGTACCGGTAGGGTTAATGGCGGGAATTACCGGAAAAATTTATCAGCAATTTGCTGTTACGATTGCGGCGGCGGTTGTTTTTTCAGCATTTAATGCGCTTACTCTCAGTCCTTCTTTATGTGCTATTTTTCTGCGGGGAAATAAAGAAGAAAAAGCAAAAGGTTTTTTCAAGTTTTTTGATGATGTTATAGACTATTTAAAACAAAAATATCTTAAAGTTGTAACATTCTTTTCTTCGCATTTGAAAACAACATTTGCGGTAACGATTGCCGTGTTTGTTGTTTTGGCAATCGGCTTTAAGGTAACGGCATCTTCTTTTTTGCCGGAAGAAGATCAGGGAATTATTTTCGGTGATATTCAGTTGTCCGATACGGCAAGTATTAATCAAACAAATGATGAATTGCATAAAATCGGAAATAAAGTTTTAAAAATAGAAGGTGTGCAATATTTTATTGGAGTTGCGGGCTATAGTATGCTTGGCGGTTCAGGTGAAAATGCTGCTCTGGGGGTTATAGGATTAAAACCGTGGGGTGAGCGTAAAAGCAAAGAAACATCTCTGAAAACAATTACCGATAAATTGGAAAAAGAATTTTATGCTTCAAGTAATGCAAAAATCAATTTTTTCGCGCCGCCGGCAATTCCCGGAATTGGCAATAGCGATGGTTTGACTTTTGAATTTCAGGCAATTAACCAAAATATTTTGCCTAATCAACTGTTTGGAGAATTGCAAAAATTTTTGGAAAATTTAAATAAAAATTCTAATTTAGCTTATGCTTTCAGTGTTTATACGGCTGACGCCCCCCATATTTATTTGGATATAGATCGTACTAAACTTGAAGCTTATGATATTTCGGTCAGCAATTTGTTTACGGTTCTGCAAAATAATTTGGGGTCGCGTTATGTGAATAATATTACTTTAAGCGGACAGGTTAATAAAGTTATTATACAGGCTGATTTTAATTTTCGCCGCAGCATAGAAGACGTGAAAAATCTTTATGTGCGGTCGAATAACGGAGCGATGATTAAAGTCGGCAGTTTTGCTGATATCGGAATTGAATTGTCTCCGAAAATTATCAAACGCTATAATCAATATCAAAATGCTTCGGTGGTTGCTCAAAGTGCTTTGGGCGTTAGTACCGGAACAGCTATTTCCGCAGTTGAAAACATTGCCAGTCAAAATTTGGCGGCTGATGATTTTCAAATTGCATGGACAGGATTGAGCCTGCAAGAAGTAGAAGCCGCAGGGTTGGCTGTTTTTCTGATTATTTTGGCTTTGGTTTTTTGTTATCTTTTTTTGGTAGCTCTTTACGAAAGCTGGATGTTGGCTTTTGCCGTTATGTTTTCAACGATTTTTGCAATTTTGGGTGCTTTGGGCGGCTTGCATTTAATGGGGCAGTCGCTGAGCATTTATGCGCAATTAGGGGTGGTTATGCTTATAGGTTTGGCAGCTAAAAATGCTATTTTGATTGTTGAATTTACCAAGGCTTATCGAGAAGAAGGAAAATCTATACTTGAAGCTTCGGTTAAAGGTGCCGGCGAACGTTTTCGTGCGGTTTTAATGACAGCTTTAACTTTTATTTTGGGGGTGTTTCCTATGGTTGTAGCTGATGGTGCCGGAGCTGCCAGCCAAATTGCAATAGGAACAGCTGTTTTTTACGGAATGATTGCCGCAACAATTATCGGAATTGTTTTTATTCCGGCTTATTTTGCATTTTTCGAACATATAAAAGAATGGTTTGGAAACAAGCTTAATAAGAATAGCAAGGAGAATATGCAATGAGGCTGTTTTATGGGATTATGCTTTTGGTTGTTTTAGCGGCTTGCACTTTGGGACCGGATTACAAACGTCCCGATTTTTGGAGTGATGCCGATTTGTCGTCCAGTTTAATGATTTCAGGAAAAAATTATCCTATCAGCGTGTTTTGGTATCAGGCTTTCGGCGATGAAACATTGAATTGCCTGATAGGGGAGGTTTTAAGGAATAATTCTGATGTGAAAATTGCTCAGTCGCGGTTGCGGCAGGCAAGGCACAGTTTGAATATAACCGAGGTTGAATATTTGCCGATGTTTAATGCTGCAGGCAATTATAATTATTCGTATGCTCCGAAATATGAAGAGTTAGGAGATAAAACAAGTTATTATCGTTTAGGATTAGATGCTTCATGGGAGTTGGACATTTTTGGAGGCGGCCGTCGGAAAACAGAAAGTTCCAAAGCTTTATACAGAAGCGCTGCTGATAACCTGAATAATGTTTTGCTTTCAATGACAGCGGAAACCGCAAACAATTATATTTTGTTGAAAACCGTTCAAGAACAAATCCATATTGCTCAAGAAAATCTGAAATTGCAGCAGGATATTTTGCAGACAGTGCAAAATAAGTATAAAGCAGGAATGGCTGACGAAGCTGCGCTTAATCAGGCTGAATATGCCGTGCATGAAACAAAATCATTAATTCCGGACTTACAATATAATGAAAAAGCTTATATAAACGCTATAGCTGTTTTGAGAGGTAAAATGCCTGAAAATAATGAGGAGTTCAGCTATACAAAAGATAATTTAGTTACGAATACATTTAGTTTTGATATGGAAAGGTTAAGTGAATTTCCTCTTGAAGCAGTAAGAGAACGTCCTGATGTAAAGTTATCTGAAAATATGCTGATTGCTAAAAATGCAGAAATCGGCGTAGCAATAGCAAATATGTTTCCAAATATAAGTATCAGCGCGGCGCTTGGGTGGCAAGGGCATTTGGTGCGAGATTGGGGAAGATCAGAAAATGCAGCTTACGGATATGGGCCGACAATTAATATGCCGTTTTTTCATTGGGGCGAGCTGATAAATCAAGTCAAGCTATCTAAAGAAGTCAAAAACGAGTATGTTTATACTTATCGCAAAGTTTTGCTTGAGGCTATTGCTGAAATAAGAAATTCAATGATTGCAGTCGGCAGAGAATATGAAAAAAACGATATATTGCAGAAGTCCGCTGACAATGCGGAAAAAGTTTTGCTGGTTATGAAAGTTAAGTATGAGCAAGGTTTAATAGAATTTGGTGATTTGCTGACAAGTGAACAAAACCTACTTTCGGCGCAAAATAATTTGGTTTTAAGCCAAAGCGCTATTTATCAAAAAATAATCAGTTTTTATAAAGCAGTTGGAGGCGGTTATTATTCGTATGGATTACGCAGATAAATATTTGTAACTTCAGGAATATTGTAGTTGCGGTTTGTATACCCGCGGGCTTCCATGCAATCAACATATTTTTGATAATCAATATCGTCATCGTCTTCGGGCTGAGTGACGTTTACTATAATCGGCTGTGCGCCGGAATAAGGTATGAAACTTGCCCATATTCCGCTTTTTCCATTCCAATCCGCGCGAACTCCCAATTGTTTTTCTTCGGTATAGAAAATGTCATGAAGCCATTTTTTAGCTGCGGGAATTAGTTTAAAAGTTTTGGCTTCGTTCATACAATATTTGTGGTCAGTCGAAAATTTTTCAACACCGGTGTACGGGCGCTGCCAATGAAAAATTTCTTGTCCGTTGCCGTGAGCATCGAACCAACTGAACGGTGGAATTTTCCACCACGGCTTTGTAGATTTATTATCTACATTGCTGCTTGAGCAGGCGCCAAGAGCTAAAAGGCAGAAAAAAATAAAGAGAAATTTTTTATTCATGGCTAAAAATCCAAATTGTTATAATGTTTGGAAGGCAAAATACCTTTTATATTGTCTTTTAAAATATCTTTAAAGCTTGGTCTTGATTTTATTTTAGAATACCAAAGCTTGGCATTTTTATAGCCTTCCCACGGAACATCTCCTAAATAATCAATAATTGACAATTGAGCGGCGGCGGCAATATCGGCCAAAGAAAAGTTATCACCGGCCAGAAAATTGCGATTTTCGCACAGCCAATCAATATATTCCATATGAAAATTCAAGTTGTTTAAGCCTGATTTTAAGATTTTTGAGTCAGGAGCAGTTCCTGCCATAAAACGTTTGAAAACTTTTTCAGTGACAATATTGCGATAAACTTCACGATAAAATTTTGTATCAAACCATTCGGTTAAACGGCGGATTTCGGCTCGTTGGCGGACATCGCCGTTAATAATTGGAATTTCTTTTTGTTTGTAAGCTTCATCCAAAAATTCGCAAATGGCATTATTGCCGGTAATAACATTTCCGTCATAAACAAATATAGGCAATTCTCCGGCAGGATTTAGGCGCAACGCTTCTTTAGACAAATTCCATGGGTCTTCTTCTTTGAGCACAAATAAAATACGTTTTTCTCCCATCAGCAATCTAACTTTGCGTGAAAAAGGCGAAATCGGATGATGTATCAGTAAAACCATTGAAACAGTGCCCCCAAAAAAAGTGCATTATAGTTACAATCTACCAACTTGTTTGGCAGAGGTCAAGTCAGATATTCTGATTATTTAGTGTATAAGAAGGCGGAACGGTTCCTCGCGTTTCTTCTTCTACCTGACGCAATATGGCAATTGCTCTGGCTTTTATCTTGTCGCGGACTTCTTGTCTGTTGAGCCATTGAGTGAGATTGTGAGATAAATATTCTCTTTCCAGTGAAATTTTTGAAATTCCGATAAATACCGGCATACTCCAAATACTTTTTCTGGAAATGCTGACGGAATCTTTTACACCGAGTTTCATCATTTCTATCATACCATACCAATAAGTTGTGAAAATATAATCTACTTCGCCGCGCATAAGTTTGCCGTATAAGTCATAGGAATTATCAACTTTTTCTATGTTGAGTTCGTTCATTTGGTCGCTGACAAAATCACTCCAGTATTCGCGTGAATCAATAGCGCCTTTTAGATTTTTGAGATCTGATATTTTTTTTATCTCGCTTATTCGCGACGGCAGCATAACCAAATGGACAGGATTTTCAATAGCGGCAGGATATATAAATTTATAATCCTCGTATATACTGGTGTCTGGATATATTCCTAGAATAATATCTGTTCTTCCTTTTGCGCCTTTGCGAATCGTTTCGATATAACTGTTGTCTTTGTATATTTGAGCGCCAAAATTTGCAAAAGTTCTGAACTCTAATAAAAATTCGTCAAACAGTCCTTCGTAGTAACCGGAAGTTGTGCGTCCAAGAGGATAGTAATCTTCAAAACCGCTGATACGTAAAATGGAACTTGATAGTTTTTTAGGAACGCCGAATTGAACCTGAGAAAAGGTCTCGGAACAGTGCAAAACAGTGAAAAACGATGCTAATAAAATAATCCAAAACTTTTTCATGAGCAAATTCCTAATGATTGCGGTTTATAATATATTGAGCCAGCGCTTTCAGATTTTCGGCTTTTTCGCCGAAAATTTCCAAATCGGCTACAGCTCCGCGGATTAATTCTTCAGAAATGCTGCGAGCCATGTCCAATCCGTATAAATTGACAAAGGTTAATTTATTTTGTTCGGCATCTTTTCGTAAAGTTTTGCCGACGGTTTTTTCATCGCCGGTTGCGTCCAAAATATCATCGGCAATTTGGAAAGCAATGCCTATTTTTCGGGAATAAGCAACTAGTTTAGCTGTTTGTTCGGCATTGGCGTTGCCGAGAACGGCACCGGCTTCAACGGGATAGCGCAGCAATCGTCCGGTTTTCATTTCTTCAATATGTCGGATAATTTTTTCCGTATCGAATTTTTTTGAATTGTATGTCGAGGCGATTAAATCCAGCATTTGTCCAGCTACCATTCCGTCAAATGCTCCGGCGGCACTTGCCAGCATTTCAATAAGACGGCAGCGTACGGCAGGATTGGCGGCAGTTTGCGGATAGCTCATAATTTCAAAAGCATAAGTCAGCAACCCATCTCCGGCAATAATAGCGGTTGCTTCGTCAAATTGTCTGTGGCAAGTTGGAAAACCGCGGCGTAAATCGTCATTGTCCATAGCCGGCAAATCATCGTGTATCAGCGAATAGGTATGCAGCATTTCAAGCGCCATTGCCGTGTTGATTGATTGTTCAAAGCCAATGCCAAACAGGCGGGCAGTTTCATAGACAAGAAACGGACGCAACCGCTTTCCGCCGCGGGTCAACGAATAATGCATGGCTTCAGAAACGCGGCGTTCTTCACTTTCGGGAAAATTGAAAAAACGGGCAATTTCCTGATTAAAGCGAGTTGAGTAATCTTTTAATGTATCTTCAATTTTATTCATTTGCGTCTATCTTGTCCAAAGGTGTTAAAACTGGGGTGCCGTCGGGGGAAATTTCTATTTTATCAATCTTTAATTTTGCGTCATTTAACTTCTGTTCGCAGAATTTTTTCAATTTTACGGCTTTTTCATAAGCGGATACCGCGTCGTCAAGTTTTATTTTTCCGGCTTCCAATTCACGCACAATGTTTTCAAGTAATGACAGAGCTTCTTCAAAACTCAGTTTTTCTATATTTTCTTCAGGCATAATTTTCCTCCAACCTATAAAGATAATATTAAAAGCATAATCTTTAAATTTCAATATTAATGTCTATTTTATAAATATCTAATTATTGAATTTGCGGAGTATAAATTTATGGAAAAAGTCAGAAACAAAGTAAAAAGTGCGGCTTTTCTTAAAGCATTGGGAAATGCAAAACGCTTGGAAATTGTCGGCATTTTGCGCAAAGGTGAAAAAAAAGTGGGAGATTTGGAAAAAATTATAGGTATCAGCCAATCAGCATTATCACAGCATCTGGCAGTTTTGAGAACGGCGGGTATTGTTTCTCCCCGCCGTTCTGCCCAATCGGTTTTTTATTCTTTATCTGATAATAAATGCCATCGACTTCTTGAATTGTTGGACGAACTTTTTTAAGAAGCCTGAGGCTGGTCATCACCAAGACCCAACTTTTCCATCATATTATCATTAACGTCTTCACGTTGGGCGACAATCCATTCCGGAACGTTTGGCGCTGGAGGAAGTTTTGCCAATGAACGCATTTTCGGATCAAGGTACCAACGCGGTGAATCCGCCATAATCGGGTGATCGATATTACTTTGCATCAAAACAACTTGTTTAAGCTGCGGCAAGCTCAATAATTGTGACGCAGTAATAACGGAAACTCCTTGCAATGAATAAGTTGTGTTTTTTGCAAATGGGTTTGCTCCCTTGGCTGCAAAGCCTTCCTGTTTTGAAAACGATGAAGTCTGTACGGTTTTGTTGCCGACCATTTTCGAGAAGCGTTGAGCTGTTTGTTCGTTGTTTTGCGATAAAATAACTTTGCATGCGGTTGTTGAAATAACCGTTTCAAGGTCATCTTTTCCGTATTTTCCGGAAATTTGTCCCAAATCTTGTCCAATCAGCAGATAAGATACTTTTTGACCACGACCTACCGCAGGTCCGTCGATAACCGCTTTCATCTTAGGCATTTGCGGAAACTCGTCGAGTACAAACATTGCAGGGAAGGGTCCCATTTTGCCGTCAGACGCATTAACATAATTCGGCGGGTTTGAAATGAGGTATGAAGACATCAATTCAATGAAGATACTATTAATAACGCCCAAAGCGCGGGCATCTACCTGATTAATGGACAGATAAACCGAAATCGGTTTCCATTCGCCGGTAATAGGGTCTTTCATACCGCGCAAATCCTTAAATTGCAAATCTGAAAAACTTGTACGGGCAACAACGGCCGAGTTTTTGAACACACCGATTCCCGAAAAAGCTGTCGACATAACAGAACCGCGTTCCTTATCCGGCATATTGCTCAGTGTTGAAAGTTCGGTATAAGCACGTTGAGTATAACCGTATTTACGTGCTTCATCAATAGCAGCTTCAAGCAAATCGCGCATAGGATCTGCCATGGCAGCCATTTGATCGCCTTCATCCATACGGCGGCGGATTTCCTGTCCTTGCTTAATTTGAGCTTCAGTCAGCCATTCCATAATCATGGCAATACAGGGTTCGCGGCCAACCCATTTTTCAGGCAGCAAATCCCAAGTTCCGATTGCCACATAATTTTCAACAGTTAAATTATTGTTGCGCAAATCGCTGATAGCTCGCACAGCAGCAGGGTTATGCATTTTGATTTCTTCATAATATCCTTCCAAAACGCGTTTATCTTCAGCATCAAGTTTGCCTTCATATACACGGCTGAGAAAATAGTCGTTTGCGCGGGCTTTTTCACATTTTGAAGCAATAAAATGAATAAATCCGGTCAAAGCCGCACGTCCGGTTTGCGACCAGTGGGGGTCAGCTCCGCCTTTAGGGTCTTCAACCAAAATGTTGCACATAGAGTCAACATACATATCACGCGCAGGGCCTGCAATAGGCAAAGCACTTGGCGACAAAGGATTCCAGCTTGGATAATACAGACCTTCTTCCGGTTTGTCTTCAGCACCCCAGTTAATAATGAACACAGGGCCTTCTTTTGCGCGCGCGCCGGAAGTGCTGTAACACAATTCAGGTTTCGGGTCGTTAATAACCAAACTCATACCTTTTGAATTAAAAATTGTCGGAATAACCACGCCGGCAGTTTTACCGGTTCCAGGAGGTGCGCAGCACAATGTTGAAAGGGTTTCAGGCAATTTCAGATAATAGCCTTTGTATTTGCCGATAACCATACAAAAACCATCCAATAGTTTCATGGCTTTAATGTCTTTTAAGGTAGCCAACCGTCCCGAACCATGAATGTTGGACTGAAAACGATAGGGATTGCTGACAGCTCCGATAATCAAACCAATTGGCAAAGACAAAAGCGGCAGAATCGGCAGCCATAGACCAAAGCTGAAACCGCCGCGGTGCATAGATATTTGATTAAACCAACTACCGTAGCGTTTGAATAAATAGGAGGGATCGTTGATAATCATTCCCATAAATTTTCCAACATTTTCAATGGCTTCTTTAGATACACCATTGCCGATAAGATAGCCTAAAGGCATAGAAATAGCGGCCAGTATAATGGTGACCAAAAGAGTGATAATAACAGTCAATGACATCCATTGCACTGCGTGGTCATATTCTTCCCATTCTTCTCCGCGTTTTCTCAATCCCATTTTTTATATCCTTTGCAATTAAGACATATTACGTAAAATATTAATCAATTTATCCAATTTCCCTGGGGCAATCGGTTTATCCGCGTCAGGCAGGGCGCGGGCAAAAAGTTTAATTTCTTTTGGCGTGCCGCGGTCGATACGGGTTACATTTACATTTAAGGAATCCCATATTTCAAACATATCTTCCGCATTTATGATGTTGCCGATTTGAACGATGACAAAGGACTCAATATTAAAGTTCATATCGGCCGCTTCTAATCTATCCGCAATCAAACGCCTTACAATATCAATTTTGCGTACCGGTGAAATTCTGTGCGAACTTTCTGAAAACCATAAAGGTTCTTCATCATTAAAACGTTCTTCATCAGCCAACCAGTCTCCGGGCTCGCGGTCGAGCATACACAGACAAATGCGGTTTGCCGATACACCGATATAATCAATAACCGTATTTTTAATGGTTATGCGGTTAATAATTTCATATCCTTTTTGCTTAATTATGTCGGCGCAAGAGCCGCTAGGCTGGCGCTGAATGGGGCGTTCTTTATTAAAGTCGTCTTTAATGCGGCGTTCAAAATCGCGTGGCTGACGGTCTTCTCTGTTTTGACGCTCACTGCGTTCAGTTGTTTCTTTTCTATCAAAGTCACGTGATGCCGAGCGTGTATCTCTGCTGGGGTTTTTGTCTTCGCGGCGGTCGTAATTTCTGTTATCTCTGTCACGATTGCGGTCACGATCTCTGTCACGGTCGCTGTTTCTGTCATTATTTCTGTCACGGCTGCGGGCAGAGCGGTCTTGACGATCGTTGTCATAATCATCGCGTTCGCGGCGTTGAGGTCTTTCTTGTGTTTTGGATGCAGGAGAAACATCAAACGAGTCAATATCAAAATCCAAATCATCAATATTATCGTCAAATTTGAACAATGCGTGGTCAAATTTGCTTGGAGCCGGCGATGCGGAAACCGGTGAAGAAAGCGCCTGCTGCATAGGAACAATCGGATTTACAGCAGGAATTGTTATTGGAGCCGAAGGCATACTCGAAATTTGATCGGTATATGCCGGAGTGTTACGCACAGCCCTCGGTCTGATTTCTTTATAAGAACGTTTGCGGCGTATAGGCGTAACTCCGGTAGTCGTTGTGATGATTTTGACCGGTTTGTAGAAGAAGTTTTTGAACAATCTCCATGGCAGAGTTAGAATAAACCATACAACCTTTCCCCATGAAATCATGCTTAAAGCAATCCAGCCAGTGAACCACAGCGGTATAAACGAGATGATGATTAAAACAAAAGCCCATTCTTTCGGTTCGGAAATCACCCACGAATTTGACCATAAATCCCAAGCAATTTGCCAGTGATCGAGGTTTAAAATATCAAAATGCCAGTTGCGGAGCATAATAACCCTTATGCTTTCCATAAAGAAAACACTCCATATCAAACCAACTAAGATAATTCGGGTTAATATCAGTAAGGGTCTCAAAAAATTCTCCTATTTGCTGCCGCTTGCTTTTTCGTGAAAACTACGGTTTTTCTCTTCAAAACTACTACGTATTTTGCTTGAATTCAAATCTTTTTTCTCTTTTTCTTTAGGCATGCGACTCGAAATCATTTCTTCCAGCGCCTGTTGAGGAGTTTGTCTGCCGATTTTACCTCCCATATTTTTCAGGGTAATAGCTTTAGGAGTCTGAGAATATTTGCGTTCCTGATAATTGTTATACCAAAAAATCGGGAAAAACACAATTTTTGCTATTGAAACTTTCATAGCCTTACGCCATCCTAAAATCCACAAAGGAATAATTAAAATCAGAGCAATGATAAACAAATACTCCTGAGCTGTATCAATAACGCCGCCATCTTGCCAAAAACGGGAGATGGTCTGCCAATATTCTTTTTTGAAAATATTAAACTTCCAAAAAAACTTCATTACAGCATATACAATACTAAAATAAAGACATGACCAAGCGGTGCCGATAAAACAAAAACGGAAAGATTTTTTTATTTTCTTTAACATTAGTATCCCTTTTGTATTCTATCTTGTATTGCTTTTTTCTGCCTGAGTTCTGCCATATTTTTCGGCTGATTTGAGTTATCGTTGCTTTGGCTGCGGGAATTTTTGTTATGGCGGGCGTTATACCTGTTTTTCATTCTCGCCATTCTGTCTTGCATATTTCTGCCTCTTTCTTCATGTTCTTGAGCACGGCTATCCAATTCGGCATTACGATCTGCATAGTTCTTTCTTTTTTCGTCATTTTTTCTGTCGTTCTTTTTATCGTTTTCTGCTGCATTTTCCAAAGTTCCACCTCTTACTTCGTTTGCAATAGGCTTATGAGGTTCGGCATTAGGGGCATGCTCTTGGCTTTGACGTGAATTTTTTAAATCTTCTACGCCTTCTCTTGCAAAACGATGACCGGTGTTTCTTTCTGGCTGTTGTTGTGCTTCAGAACGGCTCTCTTGTTCGGATTGCTGTTGCTGTTCCGGCTTTTCTTCCTGCTCAGTCTGGCGTTGTTCTTCAGAATGACCTTCTTGTTCGGACTGCTGTTGCTGTTCAGGCTTTTCTTCCTGTTCAGTCTGAC
>SAMEA3663124__coassemble_179_pt1 | contig 23608 bp, 25 predicted proteins | sample SAMEA3663124__metabat2_low_PE_007 | metagenome-assembled genome bin SAMEA3663124 (sample SAMEA3663124) | pig gut metagenome | biome: pig gut; feature: pig-associated habitat; material: faeces | place: Denmark | collected 2012
TCTCCTTCACCCTCTATGCGCCCCGGGAATATCTTTCCAGGGCTTATCATGATGCGCCGAAATACTGTGCCACCATCGAAACGGCCCAGATAAAAAAGGATGAAGTTGTCTTTACTGGCGAGATTCCCGCCCGTTGCATACAGGCATACCGTACTGATTTGGCCTTTTACACCAACGGGCGGAGTGTGTGCCTGACGGAACTGAAAGGGTATCAGGCCACTGTCGGCGAGCCAATCATCCAGCCCCGTCGTCCAAACAGCCGTTTGGATAAGGTGCGCCATATGTTCAGTAAGATTCCTTGATACGCCACAGCAAGGATGGTTATTGCATTTCCCTGCCTTTCGTGGTAAAATGTAGTTGTAAACCACCAGAGAAAACAACAACCCTGCTACCCCCCGTTATCACCACCGATAACAATTTGATAACAGCCCATCGTATAGGGCTGGATAATATGGACACATCAAATAATCAAAAAAATGAGGTATCAAATTTATGAAGCAAAATCCGTTAAATATGATGCCCAACAACGATACCGAATGGTAACAAAAAAAGAGTTTTATTATGAATAGCCAAGATTGAACAACAATGAAAGATATAGGAAAATTAATACGAGATATTCGTAAACAACAAGGAGTAACCCAAGAAGAACTTGTTGGAATACCATCCTTAGATACTAGGTTTGTGTATCCATCCCATTTGCGTGCATTTTTTAGGGAATGACCAGACCAAAAAATTATTTAAGTTCAAAATAATAGATACGAGTTCTGACCAAATCCCATTTTTCAGCGCACAAAACACCTCAAATTTTGGAGAATAATTCAAAAAGTATCTATATTTTTTAGAATAACTTAAGAAAAATGTGTATATTTCAGTCATAAATATTTAGAATTTTGTGTATAATTTATCAAAATAATTCTTGAATTTTGTGTATTTTTATGTTAAATATAGCCTATAAAATGTGTATAATATATTTAAGGAACAGCGAATGTATCGTAAAGCAGAGAAAATATTGCAAGCTTGGAAGGCTAATCCGAAAAAAAAGGCCTTATTGATAACCGGTCAACGGCAGGCCGGTAAAACTTATATCGTGCGTGAGTTCGGTAAAGCTAATTATAAACACTATGTAGAAATTAACTTCATTACAACACCTTCTGCCAAAGATATCTTCTCCGGTGATCTAAACGCTGATACTTTAATCATGAATTTAACAGCATTCATCGGAAAGTCCTTGGAAAAAGGGAAAACATTGATATTCCTTGATGAAATACAGGAATGTCCTAATGCAAGAACAGCCATTAAATTTTTGGTTGATGATGGCCGATTTGATTACATAGAATCAGGCTCATTATTAGGCGTTCAATATAAGCAAGTTCCATCTTATCCTGTGGGGTATGAAGAAATATACCAGATGTATCCGATGAATTTTGAAGAATTTTGTATTGCCAATGGAGTTCAAGCATCAACGCTTGATTATTTGCATGAATGTTATGAAAAACAGACACCGATAACTGATTCCATTCATCAAACCATGTCTAATCTATTCAAGTATTACATCGTTGTCGGCGGTATGCCTGATGTGGTCAAAAGATTTATAAACACACATGATATAGGACAAGTCGTAAATGTTCAACGAGATATTATTGCCCAATATCGACAGGATATAAGCAAATATTCTACCACCGGCAAAAATATGATTAACAATATATTTGATAATATACCATCACAGCTGGATGATAAAAATCGCCGATTTATGCTCTCATCAGTTCAAAAGAACGCCAGACTTCGTGATTATGAGGATTCTTTTGTTTGGCTTTCAGATGCCGGAGTTGCTCTGCCTTGTTATAATCTGACAGAGCCAAAGATCCCGCTTAAAATTAACGAACAAAGCCGTTTGTTCAAGCTTTATATGAGTGATGTCGGCTTACTATGCGCAATGAGCCTGGAAAATATACAATTTGAGATACTACAGGGTAATTTATCTATAAATATGGGTGGAATATTAGAAAATGCCTTTGCCGAACTTTTAAAAGCCAATGGTTTTGCATTGCGGTATCTTAATAAAAAGAATATAGGAGAGCTGGATTTTGTGGTTCAGCAAAATGATGAAGTCATGCCGATTGAAATTAAATCAGGTAAAGATTATAAAACACACGCCGCACTTAATAATGCCTTAAAAGTTAAGGAATGGAACCTCAAAAAAGGTATTGTATTTTGTATGGACAATATCCAGAATACAGAAAGAACAACTTATCTTCCTTGGTATTTAGTTATGTTCTTAAAACAAAATAATCATGATGAATCAATGATTGTAAATGTGGATTTAAGTGGATTATGATAAATTCAACATTATATCATATTTCACTGGACTTCCGCTGAAATCCAAGCATTCATTGTATTAAACGAAAGGAAATACAATGAAAACAGTTAAGATTTACATGGTCCGGAAGCCCTCAGATATTGACGAAGTGATGGAATTATGCCGGCGCTATAACGCACAGGCCGAAGAAGTGACGGTAGTAGAAACGGTCAACCTGCCTCCGGTCTGGTATGGTGCAGTGTGCCGAGCGCCGCTTGACGATTACATCTTTTTATCCGGCAAAGGTGGTTATGATGATGAAAACCACCGCCAAGTAGTTGCCTTAAAATGCCAAGGCAAGCCAACACTTTACGTTGACCCTTCCGGTTCCTCATACTGCCGTTATATGGGGATTGAATTATAAAAATGCGCAAATACGAGGATATTAAGCCGAGCAACCGGACAACTTTTCGGATGTTGTATTATAACGCCGGACGTACTCTCACTCAGATCGAAACGATATTAAAGCTCGCCTACGGAAACCCGCTACCGATCAGACCGCGCGACCGCCTCAATCGCCTGCAATTCAAACTCGAACAAATGACCGCCCGGTACAAACAATGCGAAAATGAACTGAAAGCGGAATATCAAAAAAAGAAAGACAAATAACTTAACTATTTTCGGATACTACCAAAAATTAACAGGTAATCTACCACATTTCTCATTAATGGCTTTTGCAAATTCTTCGCCTGTAGAATATTTTGATTCTTCACCATTTTTAGCGGATAAAACCTCATTACTGAGCATCTCAACACCACATTCACATTTCTTTCTATTTGCGGGAGTGTCGTGTTTTTTATTTTGTTTTAATGTATTTAGGCATTCATCTAAAGTTTCATCCATTTTTTCATGAATACGACTCATAGTTTCTTCTTCTGAGCGCGGACTATACTCATACTGCCAGCGAATTCTTGGAACTGTTTTATATGATTTCTTTTTTGTTTCATATGTATAAACACCATCTTGTACAGCGCATTTATCTTTCGGCAAACTAACAAACATATCGTCATAATAGTCAACACCTTTTTGTGGTGTTAATAAAACGACAGCTCCAAAACAGTAGTCACCATCAGAAGGCCTGCATTCATCAGCTAATGCATAGTTATCACCTAAAACTTGAAAAATTTTAAACCTATACATTGACATACAATCTTCGTTGCGCTCCTCAGATGGGCCTGAAATCCCAGGAAAATTTGAAACACTTGTACATCCTAACAGCATTAAAAATGAAACTAGTATATATTTTTTCATGGTCACCTCTACTTATGATATAAAGGGATTATAGTATCCAGATGGAACAAATCAAGAAAAATTTTCACAATATTGTTTTACACTTTCAAATACTCTAAAAACGCCTGACAGCCTTCGTAGATATCCCAATAGCTCTCGTCAAAATTGCCGGTATACCAAGGGTCGCGGATATTACGCGGATTATTGGTAAAATCAAGCAAGCGGTGGATTTTATTTTCTGTATCCGGACCGACAATCGGTTGAATGTCCTCAAGGTTGCTGTCATCCATCGCCAAAATATAGTCATAATAAGCATAATCGCGCGGACGAATGCGCCGGGAATAATGCTCCTCAAACGGCACATGCATGGATTTTAGCATCTCGCGCGTGCCATGATGAATGCCGGCGTGACACATCTCGTTGTAACTTTCAGTCGCGGCAGAATCAATTTCAAACAGGTCAGCCAAACCGCGCTCCTCAACCATTTGCTTAAACACAAACTGCGCCATCGGCGACCGACAAATATTCCCCAAACATACAAATAAAACTTTAATCATTTTCCTCAGTAACTCAGTAATTTTAATTCCATTTTTTCTTTTACCTTTTCCCAGTTAGGCATTTTTAAGGATAAAAGATTATAAAATTCATCGGTATGGTTGGGATAATAGGCGTGACAGAGCTCATGATAAATTACATAATCAATGGCTTGTTTGCTCGCCTTAATTAAAGCTGGATTAAGTACAATTTCATGTTTTTTCAAATAGCTTCCCCACCGTTTGTTCAGTTTTCTGATTTTCAAACTTGGCATCTCCAAATCAGGGAAAGCTTTCATACACACATTTAACCGTTCGTTAAAAACAGTTTCAGCACGTTTTATCATCCAATCAGAAAATGCCTGATTGATTTCATCCAGCTTCTGCGTAAACGGAGTAAGAATATAAATTTTATTATTAAAAACCTTCACGATATTTCGGAGCAATGATTTTTCAATAATAACTTGATATTGACGCCCAAGATAAAGCGCCGAACTACCGGATTCATAAATTTTATCTTCCGGCATATTGAATTGCTTAAAATAATTTATCTGCTTTTCAATCCATGGTGTTTTTCGTTTGATAAAATCTTTAATTTCAAAGTCTTTCGCTTGTTCAGGAGATTTTATAACAACACTAAAATTCGGATAAACCTCCACCGCTAAAGATTTACGCTTTTCCTTGATAATTTTGATGTTATCTAAATCTGCCATTTAGAGCATATCCTTATTCTGAACCGCAATATTCCATGCTGTTTCTGTAATCTGCTCAATAGTATCAGCGGATAATTTTTCATCAACTTCGTCAAACAAATAATCTTCCATATCGTTAAAAATTTGTCGTTTTACATTAAGATTATTTTGGAAATCAACCACTTTTGAAGATTTAATCAACCCAACAATATGCTCCACAATTTGCGTATAAGCATCTCCTGTTGTTTTAAAGAACTTTTTGATATTGCGATAGAACGGGTGATAAACCTTTGCGAAACGCATTTTCTCAGGAATATCATTATCCTCATAGTCTGCAACTTTTTTCTGGATTTCCTTCGTTTGTCCTAACAAAGCGGCCAAATCTTCTTTTTTAGCTGTTTTCAAATCCTCTAAAAGTTTTCTGATAAGTTCACTGAATTTTCCATAAAACACTTCATCTTGAAGCTCATAGCGCTCACTTAACACCTTTTTAGTTTGTGCTAAAATAGCATCAGCTTTTGACTTATCAGATAATCCGTTCTTTTCGTCCTCAATGTATTGGTTAAACTCATGCATGTCAGATAAACTGATTTTTTTGGAGAGGACTTCAACATCTTTCGCTGTAACATATTTATCTAATAACTTCATAATCTGGTCTTTGTACTTTGAAAAATCAATTTTTTCAGCCAAGACAAGTTGAGTTGATTTTTTAATTTCAACGAAACGCTTCAGGTCTTTTTTGTAAATTTCTAACCTATCTTGATCCATTTTATCATGGAAGTCATATAAAGAATAACAAACAGAAAATTGCTTAATAAACTTGTTTACATCAACATAAAAAGCTTCTTTTTCCTTTTCATGAGACTTATCAGCCAAAAACTCCACATAAGCATTGGTATTATTAACATCCGTAATATCCTTAAAAGCGTCATGCAAACGAGCATAAATGCTATTTAACAGAGCAATTTGGCTTTCTGTATCAAGTAAAGCGTTTTCAATATCTTCCGGAGCGTAGTTTGAAAACAATTCCAAGGCATTTTTCAAGTTTTTGGCATTTTTAGAATAATCAACAATTAAACCGGCTGTTTTGCTTTGTTTTCCGGCATCACCGTCATAAACACGATTAACACGAGCAATTGCCTGTAATAAGTTATGGTCTTTAAGTTGCTTAGCCAAATACAAAACCGTATCTCTTGGTGCATCAAAACCGGTTAAAAGCTTATCAACGACAATGAGCAACTCGCAACCTTCCGGATTTTTCTTATAGTCTTGAATAATCTGTTTTTCTCTGCTTTCAAGTGAACCATATTTATGCTTTTGTTCTGCCATATATTCTGTTACAGCTTTTTTATGTGCAGAGTTGACATCATCTTTACCTTCGTCTGCCAATGTATCGGATATAACAACTTCGGCATTGATGTCGCCCAGCATATCCAAAGCCTTTTTGAACATAACAGCCGCATATTTACTCGGAGCCACCAGCTGACCTTTTAATCCGGTATTCTTAAAGTTTTTCAAAAAATGGTCATTTACATCCAAGGCAATCATCTCAATACGTTGCGATGTTTCTTCCAGAACCGAAGAAGAAATACATTTTTTTGCAAAGTCTTTTCGTTCGCTTTCCGTAAATTTCGAAGCCAAACGCTCATAAAATTTATCGGCAATTTTATCAACTGTCTGGTCAACAAAGCGTCCTTGATAAATAAGCGGTAAAACAGCACCATCTTTTTCCGCTTCCGAAATCGTATATTCATCAATCAAACCACCAAACTTCTGAATTGATTGTGATTTAGATATAACTTTACCCTCCAAACGCTTCGGAACTTTTTTCATCAAAGGCGTGCCGGTAAAGGCAATTTGACAAGCTCTCGGCAACATTTTATTCATCATTGCGTTAGCATCACCGCCTTGTGTTCGATGCGCTTCATCAATTAAAACAAATAAGTTGTTATCATCATCCACAAAGTCGGTCGGTTTATCAAATTTATGCACCAATGTTGTGATAACGTCCAAAGTTTTGGATTTAATCTTCTTGACCAAATCGGCACAAGAAGTTGCTTGTTGCACACCGGCTTTGATGTTGCATGCCGCAAAAGTATCGCGAATTTGCACATCCAAGTCCGTTCTATCGGTTACCACAATCACACGCGGATTGGTAATCGTTTCAATCAAGTTTTTAACCAACATCACCATAGTGAGAGATTTACCGCTTCCCTGAGTATGCCAAATCAAACCACCGCGACGTTTACCGTTTTCGTTCATAGTCTGAATTTTTGCGATAGTCTTTTTGATAGCAAAATACTGCTGATAGCGTGTAATTTTCTTGATACCGTTATCATAAATGATAAAGTTCCGTACCAAATCGAGCAATCTATTCGGCTCTAACAGACTATAAATACCATAATCCTGTGCGGTTAGGCTCTGTTTAGCTTCCTGCTTATAAGAACAACGCAACAAATCTTCGCCAATTTGTGCCACAGTTTTAGCATCAACAGGATTATTAACGCTTTTCAATACCTTTTGTTCATAATCCTTTGGCGCATCTTTTTCTTTCCACACCGAATAAAACTCAAAAGGCGTCAGCATTGTGCCATATTTGATTTGGTTGATATTTGTTGCTATTAAAATTTGCGGAAACAAGAAAAATTTCGGAGTTTGCGAAAACTTTTGATTTCGTATCATTTGACTAACCGCCTCATCAACCGAAACAGAAGCTTTTTTATTTTCAATCACCGCGAAAGGAATACCATTAACGAACAACACAATATCCGGCCGGCGATTTTGGTCTTCTTCTAGCTCAAACTCTGCAACCACATGAAATTGATTGTTTTTCGGCTCTTTCCAATCAATAAACCTCAGTTGCGGAGAGGTGCGCTTGCCGTCAATAATCTCCGAAACAGAGCGCCCGCCTAAAATATCAGAAAACACATCTTCCGAAGCCTTAACCACACCGTCGTCAAGTTTGATTTTTTCTAAAGCAAACAAAGCCTCGTCAATGCTTTTATCCGAGATTTCCGGCGGATTGATGGCTCGTATTGCTTTGTGTGCGATATCTCGCAAAATATACTGATTTTTACCATCACGATGGGCATCGACCTCATGACGCGGAATATAGGTGTATCCCATATTTATCAGTTGCAAAATCGCCGGAATTTGCGAATTGCTTGCTTCATCAAAATTTGGAAGAATATGATTCTGTGTCATTTTATCGGCCTTTCTTCATAAGGTAATACGTGGTATGTTTTATAAATGTCTGGATAAATTTTTCCATTTTTAAATCTACAAGACATATATGCATCAAAGTGATTTTGCTCCCCTTCAAATACGGGAATATAAAAATCTCGACTGTTTTCAATTTTATAATCTAAAGCACTTCGAGCCAAATTTGAGCAAACATCATTTTCGTTGTATAAAGTTGTTGGGGAAAAACGAACTGCAAACATAATGAGATTTGCGGCAATAGCATTAATACAATTCTCTAATGTTGCAAAATGGAAATTTTCTTCTCTGTTGTGTTTTATTTTGTTATAAGCTTCATACCAACCTAAGGATTTTGTTGGCTCTTTATCATTCCAGTTTTCAAAAGGTGAACATTTGTAAGGTTGAGCATATCCTACCAATGAAATCTTATATTTTGTTAGATCTACAAATTTTAAGATTTCAATATAATTGTTCATTCGTTCATTTCTGCCAAATTTGTATTTTTTTAAAGTACTTTCCAAATCCGAACAGGCTAAAAACAGCAATTCTCTGATTTTATGGCTATATGCCTTTAATCCATCTTCTGACGGTTCAATAAACAATAAAATTTCTTGTAATTTTTGAATTAAAATTCCCAAGTCTCGTTTAGCATGAAAAAGCTCACCTTGCGTAATATCAAGTTCTCTTTCTATGTCAATATTCATCAAAGGTTTCCAAACGTGTTTGTACTTCCATCCGATATCTAATGTTTTTTTCTCTATTATTTCAAATTCATAATATTTTTCAATAAGTTCTTTGATGTCATATTTGGCATCGCAGATAATAACCTCATTTATTTGCGGAGCATAATCAACGGTGGCAACTTGCATAAAAACAGTCTGTTTTATGCCATTTTCATAAGCAATTAAGCCAAAATCATCTTTTTTTGCAAAATAAACGTCTGTTTTCATATTAGTTCACTTTCACGCGGGTTTGGCCGGTTAAGAGTTGTTGCATTAAGCCTTTCTTTTGTTCCTTTAAGGCTTCTAATTTTTGGTTTAACAAGCTAATTTCATCATCAGCAGTTGATAAAACAACGGCAATAACCTGTTGCTCGTTAATGTCAGAAGGAATATAAATTTTCAATGTTTTAAGTGCGGAAAATTTCAAGGATTTCCTTGTTCCACCCTGCGATATTTTTAATAATTGATGTCCAAAGCATTTAGAATTAAGTATCTCTTTTATTAATAAATTTGGTACATTTTCACAATAAAAAACTGAATATGCAGGGCTTACAGCTCCCATATCTTCATTTGTTAATTGGTTAAAACAATACACATCATCATCTGTCATCGCACGATATGTAAAATCATATTTATGTAAAATTTTGTAGCCAATGTTGTTTTCGCTTGCAACTTGTTTATCAAAGTAATCTTCTTGCCTAAAAATACCTTTTCTAGAAGATGTTAAAATAGTTACTTGATTGTTTTGAGTTGTGTATTCATTACGCTCAACTAAAATTTCGCCTAATTTAACTTCTTTCCAAGGTTGAGTGAAGCCTTTGAGGCGGGTTTTGCCGGTGAGGAGTTTTTGCATCAGACCTTTTTTGAGGAGCTTTTTATGCTCTATCAAAGATGATAACTTTTCAATCGCCTCATCCCACGTCCCCAAAATATCCGCAATCTTCTCCTGCTCCTGTAATGGTGGAAGTAAGATTTTTTCTATATGCACATCATTTCTATTGAGAGTTGGTACGCCACTACCTGAATTGAATTTTGCAAATTTAAGATTTTGAATTTTATAAAAAATAAATTTAGGATTATTGCCTTTAAAATCGGTAACCCATAAACTCGTATTGTGTGGCCAATAGTCTTTTTCTACATAAGTAACTTTTCCAATGGTCCCTGAACGACCAGTAACTACCCCTGGTGCTTTTGCTTTGTATTCATTATGAGTTCCTTTTATACCATTGGAATAAACAATAGGATAATTTCCGGCAACAATATTTTGTTCAGGCAAATCAAATCCTCTTTGTAAAGGACAAACATCCAAAATTTTCTTAACACTCCACCCCTCAGGTATCTTCTGCTCAATTTTACTCATAATCGCACCTCAATGTACTTGTTAATGAGATATAATGGGTTCCAAGAGAATATACTGGACCAAATCTACCTAACATCTTCATTTCAATATCACTAGACGGAGATTCACTGTATAATGTCAATCCATTTCTTGAATATACGGCACGCTGATAATATCCGCCCACGGAAGAATTGCACTCTTGGTTTTCAATAAATTTTCTAATCATTCCGGGCTTAAGCTCTCCGCCATTTTGTGTAATATTTTGAGCAAATCCTTTTTTCCCTGAGCCAATAGCAAAATATGGAATATTTTTTATATCTATATTTGTTATTGTTACATCAACTCCCTCATATTTTGATATTTTGGGCTCAATATTATATACAACAAAGTCGTGTTTTTGAGGACAAAAACCAAAGAGCACTATTTGCGCGAATGCTTCCATCGTTAAAATACTGCCATAATCTTTTATATAGTCTAATAAAATATTCCTGGCTAATACTGCAATGCTTTCAATTGATGGGAAAGGCATAGAATCTTTTATTTCTGGAGTAGTAAAATGTAGATCTTTACACAAATATGATAATAAAGCATAGGTATATAAACTAACCCCAACATGACCGGCATAAGTAAAGCCAATATCATAACTTAAAGGCCATATTTTATATTCCGCATAATCCAGCGACGATAACTTTAATTGCAAAGGCAATATTTTAATTGCAGCATTAGTGTATATGTCTCTAGATGCATTTTCTTTTAGTGTGCTAGATATACGAGCATCCGCCCCACAAAAAAGATAATCTTGATCTAGTCTTTTATCATCTTTAGTATATTTTATTACAGATAATGTCATAAAACGCCCTTACTTATTTTCCTTGCAACAGTTTATTCAAAAGAAGTTCCATGCCTTTTTCTTTTAACTTATCAAAAGCGACGTAAATCGGAATATTATTTGTGATATAAGCCAGTGAACTAAAAGCAACTTCGTATGTCAAAACAGGATAATATGTAATATGCACATTGGTCAAACCGGAAAGTTGAGATACATCTGCTCCATATTTATCCATTGATTGGTTTAAGCGATTTTTGATTTGTTCAAAATCACCACTTTTCAAAGCTAAAATATTTTCATTATAAAAATTGATATCCTCTTTCAAATCATAAATAGATTTGGCAACCTTCAAGGCTTGAGCAACATCGTCAAATGTAAGATTATTATTCATTTATTTAATCCTTTAAAAATTTCATCAGCATATTTTACCAAAACATTCCAGACAGGCACTAGAATAGTCATATCTTGATTTCCAAAATTTTTTATGATTTTTTTGTTTTCCAATTGTCGTAAAAATCTGATTACTTTTTCTTTGGTATCAAATTGTTTTTTGTATAAATAAAATTTACAACCTAAAGCATTTCCATCTAGCTTATAAAAATACTTATCTCTGCCCATATCTATTTGCAATTCATTGCCATTTTCATAGACACGATTATACAGAAAAGCTTTTTCTTCAGCTGTGCAGTTTTTTAGTGTTTTTAAGATTGAAAAACTTCTTATCCAAGAAAAAAGAATACTCAATATTTTCCAAATCAATATCATAGAAGAAACAGTTGCTCCCACTAAAGCAACGAAAAACATAAAATCAAAAGAAAGCTTAAATGAGCCTATTTCCACAAAATCAAAATCACGATATTTACCAACAAAGCAAATGACTATGCAGGTTATGGCAAATATGATTAGATTTTTCGTGTTTTTTAGTAGTTCAAAAAATTTCATTTAGTCCTCTTTCTTCTCTTGATTATTCCACAATTTTCCAATGACCGCCTTTATCGGGACCGATGCGGCGGAGTTTACCATTTTCCTTTAAGGTAGTAATTTGCTTTGCCACCGCTCGTCTTGAAATTCCCAATATCTCAGCTATCTTGGTAGTGGTTATATTCGGATTTTGCGCGACTAATTCCAAAATTTTCTGTGAACTTTTCTGTGTCGTTTTCTGTGAACTTTTCTGTGAACTTTTTTCACTTTTTATCTGCATTTCGCGATTATCAAGCAGATTTTTCTCACCTAACAGCAAATTACCGAAGAATTTGTTCAAAAATTCCATCGTATAAGGAATATCATTTGCTAAATTTTGATAATTTGCACGCACCAATGCATTACGAAAATACTTAGCGTGTGTTTTAAACATATCGTTATTGGTCTCAAAGCCCAAAGCATAAAGGTATTTGATAATAAACACCGCTGTCGCTCTGGTATTACCTTCGCCAAACGGATGGATTTGCCATATGCCGGAAGTAAATTTTGCCAGTTGTTCCACTTTTTCACGCTTAGACAACCCTTTGTAATTAAACTTTTTCTCTTGCGCAAAGTCATAATCCAAAGTCTCACGGATGCTATCTGCACGACCGTAAACAACAGTATCACCGTTTAATATCGGCTCATCTTTGGTGATGTCATATTCACGTATCTGACCGGCGATTTTATGATCCAAAATACCGGTAAACAAAGCCTTATGGATAGAAATCAGCTCGGCCGGACTAAATGAAAAAGTGTGTGTGCTTAAAAGTTTTGTAATACGCGCAGAAACTTCATCAGCCTCTTTTTCACCATGTTCTTTAAGCGTTTTAGCAGGATTTTTCTTGTAATATTGAGTTATCTGTTCGCCGGCTTCATCTATGGATATTTTTCCCTCAATATTGTCTTTTGCGACCTCTATCAAGTATTTTGAAGGCGTGAGATTATCAACTTTTTGCAAACCGATGGCGATGCCCCAATTCTCCGCCTTTTGATATTTTTCCGGCTCGGTTTGCTTTTTATATTCTTCAAAATGCTCCATTTATACCCCCAGTTCTTCCAAATAATCACGCATTTTTTCTTGGGTATCTTTTAGCTGTAATTCCAAATCAGCAATATCAGCCTTAACCTTGGCCAAATCAATTTCTTCCTCTTCTTCAAAAGTATCTACATAACGCGGAATATTGAGATTAAAGTCGTTTTCTTTAATCTCATCAAAAGTGGCAAGATGCGAATATTTTTCAAGCTCGCGGCGATTTTTATAAGTATCAACGATTTTATTGATATGGTCTTCCGAAAGCGTGTTTTGATTTTTGCCCGGGACATATTCTTTACTAGCATCAATAAACAAAACATCTTTCCGGTTCTCATTGGCTCCGCCTTTTTCGCGATTTTTATCAAATATCAACATCGCCACAGGAATACCGGTTGTTTGGAATAAACCGTTCGGCAAACCGATAACCGCATCAAGTATATTTTCCTCAACAAGAGCCTGTCTTATTCTACCCTCAGAACTACCACGGAACAAAACACCATGCGGAACAATTACCGCAACACGACCGACCAAAGGTTTTGCTGTGGCAATCATGTGCGAGATAAAAGCATAATCACCTTTGCTTGCCGGTGGCATTCCGCGGTCAAAACGATGATAAACATCATTTTCTAAATGTTTCTCCCCCCATTTATCAAGAGAAAACGGCGGATTGGCGACAACAATGTTAAACTGCATAAGATGATCATTTTCAACAAGCAACGGCGAATTTAACGTATCGCCCCATTCGATACGAGCAGAATCCTGACCATGCAAAAACATATTCATACGCGCCAAGTTATAAGTTGCACCGGTTTTTTCTTGACCGTAAAGAGCATAATCTTGAGAGCCTTGTTTTTGGACTTCCTCACCGGCTAACAGTAACAAACCACCGGAACCGCACGCCGGATCGCAAATTCTGTCACCTGGTTTCGGCATAGCTAATTTTGCAAGCAGAGAAGAAAGAATTTTCGGCGTAAAAAATTCTCCAGCTTTCTTACCGGCATCTGAACCAAATCGCTCAATCATATACATATAGGCGTTACCGAGCAAATCGCCTTCAACTTCTGCCAAATTAACCTTATTAAAATCCGTAATCATATCGCGGATCATTTTGTTACGCTGGCTTGTTTGACCTAAGATGGCTTGAGAATTGAAATCAACTGTAAAAATATCGTGAAGCAGAGTTGTATTAGCATCTTCAATCTTGTGCAAAGCGACATTTATCAGTTCGCCAATATTATCAGCATTTTGCTTGGCATAAATATCATAAAAGCTTGCACCTTCCGGTAAAATAAAACGTGCATTTCTAAGACGAAGTGCGATACGCTCTTTATCATCTCCGTAGCGCTCTTTTAATTTTTCAACTTCAGCTTGCTTGATATCGCTGATATATTTGAAGAATAAAAAGGCTAAAATATAGTCTTTAAACACAGCCGCATCAACTGTCCCGCGGGCGGAATCAGCCGCGCTCCATAACAATTTATTTAATTCATCTTGCGTTATTTTAGCCATTTTTTACTCCTTTATGGTCTGACTTAAGATAGAGTTTATAAGTTTTTTGCGATTTTGCTTTATTTTTTCCATTGTATCCACCTCTTTTTCGTAAAGCAAAAACAGGTCAACAATTTGTTTTTGCTTGTCAAGAGGGATGAGAGGAATATCGATTTGTTCAACATCTGAAATTGTGATTGTGCTAACACGTTCCGTATTTTGACGCAGATTTAATTGAGATTTTCCTGCCGAAGAATTAAGATATACAGCCACATATGACGGTAGATAGCTGTTGTTTTTTAACTTAATACGATAAAAAGCACTCGAAGCTATAACCTTTTTATTTCCGAGCCATACGGAAGCCTTAAAATCGCCTTTGTTAGAAAATAAAATTTCGTTAGTTGAAAGAAAATATTTTTCTTTTGCATCAGCTATTGAAGCCTGCTCTAAATCTAAGGCATCTTCTAAACAGATGTTTTGTGCATTGCGTGGTTGAATAACTGGGACAATACTGATTTGCACATTTTTATCGTTACGAGAAGTTGATTCTCGTTTGTAATTATATCCGATCTTAATCTCAGCAACATCTATAAGCTTCATTATCAACAACCTTTTTTTCACACACTAATATAGCGGGAAAAATTAAGTTGTCAATAAAAATTTGTTCCAGATATAAAAAACTTCTTGACGCGAATACCGGGTTTTTATATAAACAAAGTGAGTTCAGACGAATCTAAACTCACTAACCGACAAGCCATAAATTGACTTGCACTATTTCTTACAATTTTAGTAATAGTCATTTTTCTTGGTTTGTCAAATGAATTTTAACTTTAAGCCAAGGAGAAAAATATGGCTATTAATTACTCATTTTCAAATGAAATCCTGAACTATATTGGTTCAGATAACAAATCAAATTGGTACGTTGGTATTGCAACTTATCCTCGTGATCGTCTATTTCGAGACCATTGTGTTGATGAACGTAATGGACAATGGATTTATAATACAAATCCGATGAGTGAAACGGATGCAAGAGATACCGAAAAATATCTTTTAGAAACTTATCCATTCCGGGGAGATGTAGGCGGTGGAGAACATCCACAATATGTTTATGCTTATAAAATAACTCCATGGACTAAACAATAATGTTGGGCGGATTTTCCGCCCTTTTTCTCATTTAATTCGGTCATTTGTGACTTTTTTATTCGGTCATTTGTGGAAATTTATCTCACAGCTCTTTGCTCAAGATATCCTGGCTTTCGGTGAGCATTTTACGGATGTACTCGTCCAAGACTGCGGAGGTTTGGTGTTCGTCGCTTCCGAGTTCGGCGGCAATTAAGGCACCGTAGCGCACTGGGAAGCTCATAAACAAATCTCTCAATGCCCGACCGAGGTTAAAGGCATAACTGCCTGCACGTTTGCGGTCAACCATCTCGCCGGTCAGCATCTTGAGTTTAGCCTTAGCCAACATCGCCCGATAATAAATATCTGCCGTCTTGGCCTGCTGAAAGGTTCCCATATTGCTCATACGAACGCCGCCTTGCGCCTCAAACAGCGGATCCGGTTTGCGTTGCTGTGCCGGATCGGTATTCATAAACCACTCCCGGTTTGCTTCGTCCACATCAATTTTATCATCTCTCGTTTTATGAATACGCCCAGATTTTATCGCCGTTTGCACCGCATTCAGGTTCACCCCGCGAATACGCGCATATTCTCGCATTGATACTAATCTTCCCATATTTTCTCACTTTCAAAACCCTAGGTGACCAGCCGGATTTATAAAATGACCAGCCCGCATTTTAAGAGGTTGTTATAACTATTTGATATTGCATTGTTTTTCAAAGCACCCGACCAGCCGGAATTTTTCTGTTCAGCTAGCGAAACGGCGCGGCTTGCGTCCCCGCATACGAAAAATCGTCAGGAAGGACCCATTGGTTACCACCGCGCCGGCATTGCAAATTTACAGTTCTCGCATTCTCTTGAAGAACTTATAAATCGTCTCTTTGCTGATATGTGGCGTGCGCGACACACTGTCAATGCTTTCACCTTCCATGATAAGTCGCATGGCGTTTTTAAGTTTCGGTGTATCGGCTCTTTCAAGAAACTCATAAGCCATCAACATCCGAACATTGTCAGTAGATGTGCTTAAATTGGCGCAAAAAAAATCCCCATCAGATTGATCAGAATCTAATGAGGATGTTAAATGTGCGCGGGTTCGCTTTCGTTTGTCCAGTAAGTGCAAGGCATATTGACGCAGGTCATGCACCACTAATGCTTCGTCAACATCAGGGATTTCGTAAAACTTATACAAATAGTGGCATAGCATGTCCTGCGCAATATCTTCCCGGTCGTCATAGCCGAAGTACGGCGTCGACAACAATTTTTTGATTTGAGCACAGATTGTGATACGGATATACTGCGGAAATCCGTTGAAAACTTCTTTATTCATGATTAATCCCTGATGTTTGAAATTTAAAACAAAAAACGGGGGCGGCTTTTTAAGGCCGTCCCCGGTAGTCCGAATTAAAAGTTCAGATAGTTCAAATAGTCACAAAAAAACGGGAGGTTACTCGAACCTCCCGATCATACCAAGAAATGTATGTGTTTTTGCTAAAAATGTCTTGTAAAAAATTGTCTATACAAAATAGTTGTTCAAAAATGCCAACACGCAAAGTAACTCATTGATAGTGCATTATATTATTTTTGAGTTATTTCTAAAGTTAAGAATTTTGCGTGCACTTACTTGCACATTATACCTCAAAAATATCTCATTTTCCGATAAAATGTCCAGTTATTTTATGTCCGGACATATTACTTCCCAGTATATCTAAAAAATAGCACTTTTTCGGTGAAAATGTCCACTACAAAAATGTGCACCACATTTTTCCTCCCGATGATACAACAAAAATACTTCAATTTAAGGTAAAATGTCCAGTGCTAAGATGTTCGGAACAACTTCCCGATTATATCACAGAATTACATCGATTTTTGGGAAAATGTCCACGAGTTTTTTGTTCGCAACATCTTTTGCAGATTATACCAGTAAATTACCTCATTTTATGCAAAAATGTCCACGACTTTGTTGTGCGCACAATTTCTTCCGATTATATTTGAAATATTGCACATTTTTGGGAAAAATGTAAACATCAAAGATGTCATTACAACTTTTTCCCGATTATACATTAAATTCTAGTCAAATTCGGTGAAAATGTTAAGTACTTTTTTGTTCAGAACATTTTTCCCCAATCATACTGGTATTTATAAACCATTTTGCTGAAAATGTTGCATGTTTTTTTGTTGCAACATTTTTGCTGGTTTTGTTACATCAAAATCATGAACTTCAAATACTTGGGATTAATCATGAATAGATAATAATACCAAGGTTACAAAGCCTACCGCATTATAACCTCTTTTATAATAATTTTTTTAAGATTTGTCGCGCACTATTTTGTCGCGACATAATAATTGTTAAAAGCCCGATAAATCAGCCTTAAACAGCTCTTTAAAATGAAAAATCGAGAGCAATTTATTCATCGCCCCCGATTATATTCGGTTTTATAACCTAAAAATTCAAAAATGTCTCATACTTTTTTGTCTCCAACATTTTTCCCTTTGAGATAAAAGGAAATTTTTATTAACACCCGATGAAACCGTCGCCACATTTCGGCTCGCCCGTAACCGAATTCCCGACACAGAAATTTCCAAGGAATATGGTTGGCTCGCTTCCATGCAAGCTGTCGTTCCTCCGGTTCCAAAATCATAAACCAGTCTAAGACCACACGTTCCCATGTATCAATTTGTTCCGGGGTTGGGTTAAGTTTGGGCGGTTTACGTTCCATCAACTCCATTTCTTGCTGAGAATAGATAATCTCAAATTGCCAGCCTGAGGCTTTCGGTGGCCTGATCTTTGGCATCATACGATCAACAAATGCCGCAGTCTGCAGGTCTTGTTTGATTTGCTCAACGGTTATCATAACGCACCGCCTTTGCTGAGCTCTTTTGCGTATTCTCGCTTCAAGACCGCAACTTCAAATTCATGCAAGGAAAGCTCGTTATCTTTGCAATACCATTGCCGAACAGCCTTCTGCCAGTCACGCGCAATACACTTCTTGCCATGCTTCCAACCGCGCTCATTGTGCCAACTGATGAAAGCCGGTATGTCGATCGTTATCCCGATTTCATCACAATAACCGGCCACATCTTCAGCTGTCGGCGCCCCGATGTAGCTCAAGTTATCCACAAAAGCCGTCTCTCTTTCTCTACAATCCTTATCATTAACCTTATCAGATTCCTTCTCATTCTCCGACTCCTTCTCCTGTTGGCGACCGGTTGACGGAAACTCAATAACTTCGCTGACCGTTCGTTTAGCGTTCGCTTTGCGACGGCTGACCGCGCGTTTGGCATTTTGTGCGTTAATCTCGCAGGTTTGACGCCATTTCTCATTGTGATTTGCAATCACTTGTTGAATCGCATCAAATCTTTTTTTATTCAGCTCCGATAATTTTACTGACGTGGCACCGAATAAATTAAATTCACATATCGCGACAATTAAATTTGCAATCTCGCTTTTCTTAAAGTTATGCACAGAAGCAAGGAAGTCTGCCGGATAGATGATAATTGAGTTTTTTCTATTTTCCATCGCCGCCTCCTTTTTTAAGCGTTTGCTTAATACGCTTTAAGCCGGCCCCCCATTTACGGGCAAGTCCGGAACGCTTTTCTTCTTCCTCAATGCGCTTTTCAAGTTCGTCCAAAGCCGTCATCTCAAGATTAAGCAGATAGGCAACCGGAATTTTGCGGATTTCCGCAGTAACGTAGTGCTTTTTATCTCTGTGAAACATGTTATTTCTCCTTTTCTAAAATTCTTGTTTCACTAAGGAACACTCCGCAAAATCGGAAAATCGTTCGGCAAAATTTAAAAAAAATATAAAAAAATTGCCCCGGATATATTCCGAGGCAGTAAATGATTGATTTTCCTAGTCTAAAATCGTGAAGCCGAACTGTTTAACTTGGTCCTCCCAAATCGGCGGGATAGTTTTACGCAATAAGTTGCGCAGATATAATTTCGGCGGTTGATGGCCTTTCAAAATCGTACGGATAATTGCCGGCGAGAGTGAAGTCAAACGCAACAGCCGACCAATATGAGAAGCATCGGTATTTTCTGTGATAGCCAAATCGGCGATACTCATTTTCTTCTGATCCAGCATTTTTTGATACTTAAACCCGAGACAAATTCCCTTAATCAGCTCATTATCAAAATGCGGTTCAACCTCTATATTTTCCGGCAAATGAATTTCCGTTCGACCTTTATGTTTTACAAACGGCATCGGCAAAATTGTCTGATGTCCGGTTGTTTTTTGCAACAGATGATCCGGAAGCAAGCTCAAACCTAAGTCCGTCCAGTTTATCTCCATGGTTTCCTCATTAACCGTCACACCGGTTATCATCAGGCGCATTAAAAGCAATTGATGCCTTTCTGAAAGCTTATTAAATACCCGCTCCGGCGAGCGCAAAACCCTTAATAACTCCATTGATTTATTCGGCGCGACTTTCTCAAGCAGACCTTGAAAAACTTTCGGGTCCAAAAACAGTTGTGATACAATCTTTATCATACATTCGTCCATCGTAACCACCGGCACAGATCCGTTGGTGCATTTGTGATGTCCGTACATTTTTGCCACTGTTGAGGTGTAATAATAACGCTTCATTCCATGCGCCTGGCTGGAAGTCGGTGTCATCAAAGAATGACAGCACCCGCAAGTTAAGAGGCCACGCATAATTCCGACTTCATTTTTATCATACATACAAGTGCGTTGTTTCTTCGGCTTTTCTGCCACCACATTCTGTGCCGCCTTAAAAATCTCCTCGCTGACAATGGCTTCGTGTTGTCCGTCATAAAGCACACCTTGATGTTTAATCTTGCCCATATAAATCGGGTTTTTAAGCATGCGGTCAATCGAGGCTCTGGCAAAGATTTTCATGCCGGCTTCTTCCATCAGCTTGGATACGGCAAGCGGCGATTTATACTCCAGATATTTTTCAAACATAAACTTGATCGCTTTGGCTTCATCAGGCTTTATAACCAGCTTGCGTTTAATCGGCTCATAACCGTACGGCACGCAACCACCCATCCAAATTCCTTTCTTCTTGGAAGCGGCAACTTTATCGCGGATACGCTCACCGCTGATTTCGCGCTCAAATTGTGCAAACGATAACAGCATATTTAAGGTCAAGCGGCCCATACTGTCAGCGGTGTTGAAATTCTGCGTAACCGAGACAAACGAGCATTTATATTTATCAAAAATGTCAACCATCTTGGCAAAATCGGTTAAGGAACGCGTGAGACGGTCAATTTTATAAACCACAATCATATTCACTTTGCCGGCTTCGACATCTTGCAACAAGCGTTTAAGTGACGGCCGGTTCATATTACCACCGGAAAAACCGCCATCATCATAATGCTCTTTAATCAGCACCCAGCCTTGGTGCTTTTGGCTTTTAACATAGTTTTCGCCGGCCTCGCGCTGAGCCTCTAGGGTATTGAACTCTTTTTCCAAACCTTCGTCCGTTGATTTTCTGGCATAAACCGCACACTTGATTTCTTCCATCGCTATACTCCGAAAAATGCCTGTCCCGATATTTTGCGCCCGGTAATGGTTCTGGCCACCGCACCGAGCGATTTATATGTTTCACCGTCCATCATAAAACCGCCGTTGACAACGCGCACTTTATAAGTTGCACCTTTGTATTTTTTAACGAGCTCAATACCGGCAACCATTTTATGCTCGCTTAATTCCTTAATTTCCATATTTTCTAACATCCGGCGTGTTTTGTTATCCAGCCCGCCGAAACGCATTTCCTGCAATTTGTTGGTAATGCGCCAGACATAATATTCCTTGCGGGTAGAAGTTGTCGGTATGTTAAACAGAGCCTCGTAATATTCCTTCAGTTCAGGAAATGTGAGCGCTGGGATTTTGCGCAAGTCCACATTTAAATCCACCTTAATCATCGGTTTCTCCTTTTGTGTCTTTTTCTTTGTTTTCTTCTATCAGCACCAGAACGGCACTAAATATTAAATTGATTAAATTATCCATTGGTCACCTCTTTGTTACTACCAATGCTTGGAATTTCGTTATTATCCAGTAAATTAGATACTTTTCCGCCGTTTTCTTGCTCATCAAGCAAAATCATTATCGGAGTTGAGAGAAGTTCAATCAAAGTTTCAAAAGCATTGTCTGTATCCATTGTTTTATCCTTTCAACAGACAACACTCCGCAAAATCAAAAAATCGTTCGGCATAATTTGAAAAATTTTTTATGCTCACAAAAACAGGGGTTTTGAAACGCGAACAGTTGGGAATAAAAAGCCTTAGTTTTAAGCCGAATTTGGTCGGGTCTGTCCCGACCAAAAGTATCTATTTTGGTATCTTTTTTGGGAAATGGGGAAAAATAAAAAATAGATACGCGACCAGACCAGCGCACAAATGCGCCTATAAATGAGATTGATGAAAAATCGGAAAGTGCCGGAAAATAAGGGATATAGAGGGTATAAATTGCGCTAAAATCACACCCGAGAATTTAAAACAAAAAAACCTCTTCTTTGCGAAGAGGCTTTTATATGGTGGATTCTGCCTGACTCGAACAGGCGACCAGACCGTTATGAGCGGCCCGCTCTAACCAACTGAGCTAAGAATCCATTGCTATCGGAAATAGAAAATATGCTAAAACTTTGTCTTAGTCAAGAGCTTTTTCTTATAACAGCAATTAATAGCAATAACTTATTTTGTATATATCGGAAATACTTTGCATAAAGCAATAACTTCGGCTTTCACTCTTTGAACTTCCGCAGTGCAATCTCCTTTTGCCAAAGCATCGACAATATCACCAATCCAATGTCCGATTTTCTCAAATTCTGCCACGCCAAAACCTCTGGTTGTTCCGGCTGGAGTTCCCAGTCTTATGCCCGATGTAATTCTAGGAGGCTGCGGATCAAAAGGAACTGCATTTTTATTGCAGGTAATATTTGCCAGCTCCAAAGTTTGGGCAACAACATTTCCGGTCAAATTTTTTGAACGCAAATCAACCAGCAGCAAATGCGTATCTGTTCCGCCGGAAACCAAATTCAAACCACGTTTTTGCAAAACTTCGCCCAATATTTTGGCATTATTTATCACATTTTCGGCATAGCGTTTAAACTCAGGGCTCAATGCTTCGTGAAAACATACAGCTTTGCCGGCAATCACATGCTCTAAAGGACCGCCTTGTATCCCAGGAAAAATTGCTGAGTTAATCTTTTTGGCAATTTCCTCGTTGTTGCTCAAAACCATTCCGCCGCGCGGTCCCCGAAGAGTTTTATGCGTTGTTGTCGTCACCACATCGGCATATTCAAGCGGGGTCGGCAATAATCCGGCGGCGACAAGACCTGCAAAATGAGCCATGTCGACCATCAAATAAGCCCCTGCTTTATCGGCAATCCGACGAAATTTTGCAAAATCTATTTTTCGGGGATAAGCCGATCCACCGGCAATAATCAACTTCGGACGATATTCTTCAGCCAAACGCTCGACTTGTTCATAATCAATCAAGCCGTCTTTTTCTCTGACACCATAGGTTACAGAATTAAGCCATTTTCCCGAAAAAGAAACTTTTGCACCATGCGTCAGATGTCCTCCGGCTTCAAGAGACATACCCAAAATTGTATCATTTGGCTGCAGCAAAGCGACATACACCGACATATTGGCTTGCGATCCTGAATGAGGCTGAACATTGGCAAAACGGCAGCCAAACAATTTTTTTGCGCGTTCAATTGCCAAATTTTCCACCTCATCAACAAATTCACAACCGCCGTAATAACGCTTGGAAGGGTAACCTTCAGCATATTTGTTGGTCAAAATAGATCCCTGAGCCTCAAGCACCGCGCGTGAAACGATATTTTCAGACGCAATCAACTCAATTTGGTTTTGCTGCCGCTCCAATTCCTTACGAATCGCCGCAAAAATTTCCGAATCTTCACTTTTTAAGTTTTGTTCAAAATCCATTAGTCAATCCCCTCTTCTATTTTTGCGATTCGTGCATTATGGCGGCCTCCCTCGAATTGAGTACGCATAAAAATATCAATTCGACGGACAACATCATCAAAAGCCATTGTCCGACCGCCAAAGACTATCACATTGGCATTATTGTGTTTTTTTGCCATTTCCGCCACAAAATCATCATAAAGCAATGCGGC
>SAMEA3663124__coassemble_181_pt1 | contig 23392 bp, 24 predicted proteins | sample SAMEA3663124__metabat2_low_PE_007 | metagenome-assembled genome bin SAMEA3663124 (sample SAMEA3663124) | pig gut metagenome | biome: pig gut; feature: pig-associated habitat; material: faeces | place: Denmark | collected 2012
CGGCAAAATTGGAGCAAGTTTTAGTATCAGACAATCTGGCGGCTGCTAATAATAATATGGAAGTCTTAGTTAAGAAGTTGGCATAGAGCAAAAGGGCAGAGGAGATAAAATGTTCCGTTTAGTAGTGGCTTTAGGATTATTTATTGGATATGCCTCATCGTCTGTTGCTGCTGATTATGAAGTTAATCTGTCGGTTTTAGACAATCTGGAAGGCATTGCTGATAATGGTTTTGAACTTCCTCTGCCCGCCGCAAAAGAAAAAAATGCCGTATCGGCTGCAAAGAAAATATCGCCTGATAAGTTTAAAAAAAATTCAGTGCAAAAAAAATCCGTAAAAGCTGAAAAGCCTAAAAGTAAAAAGACTGTTCGGAAAACGGAAAAAAACATTCTCAAAGCAAAAAAAGTTTTGCCTTCTGAGTCCAAAGAAGAAAAACAAACGGTAATTCTAAAAACAGAACAACTTGAGGATAAGATAATATCAGAACCGGAAAAGCCGGTTCTGCAAAAGACGGTTGAACCGATTGCAGAAAACAAAAATGAAACCTCAAAAACGGAAGGTGAATCTTTGCTCTCTGCACCAGAACCGATTGCAGAACCTGAACCGAAAAAAACAGAAAAAACTGTTGTGGCTGAAACAGAGGATAAGCAAGTAAGCACAGATGAAACTTTTAAGGAAAGAAATGATGAAAAAAGAGAAGTTTCTAAAGTGGGAGAAAATTCGGCAATGCTTTATTTTCCAGATAGTTCGGCAGAATTGAATGCTGAAATTACCGATGTTCTCACTCTGTTTTTGAATAAAATCAATCTTCAAAATCAAGAAAAAATAACAATTGAAGCTTATAATTACAATGAAGAAGACAGCGGTTTTGCCCGCAAAAGATTGAGCTTGAACAGAGCTGTGGCGGTTAGAGGCTGGCTGTTGGCAAAAGGTTTGAAAAGTTTTAGCGTTAAAATTATAAATACGGAAGATGCTTCTTTTCAAAACAATGTTTTAGTCAGTTATTAAAAGTAAAAAATATTTTAAAAAGTGCTTGCAATAATTAAAACTGTAATGTATAAGAGCGATAACTAAGCAAAATTTACATGGAGTAAAATAAGATGAAAAAGGGTATTCATCCGGATTATCACGAAATTTCATACGTTATGACTGATGGTAGCGTATTTTCGACCAAAACTACTTGGGGTAAAGCCGGAGATAAGATGAATTTGGAAATTGATCCTAAATCTCATCCGGCGTGGACAGGTGTTCATCGTTTGGTTGATACCGGCGGACAGTTGTCGAAATTCAAAAATAAGTTTGGCGCTTTTGGCATCAAAACTTCAAATTAATATTTTAAGACTATATTAATTTTTTTCGATTAACCTGCGTTCAAATAGAGAACGTGGGTTTTTTGTTAGCTTTGCTAGGCTATTTGCAAATAGAAAGGATAAAAAAATGACAGCACCTTTAATGCCCAAAGCCACCGCTGTATGGCTGGTGGAAAACACAACTTTGACTTTTAAACAAATCGGCGCATTTTGCGAACTTCACGAACTGGAAGTTCAGGCAATTGCCGATGGTGATGTTGCTGCAAATATCGTAGGATTGAATCCTGTTGCGGCAGGACAGCTTACAATGGAAGAAATTGCCCGTTGTGAAGCTGATAAAAATGCAGTATTAGTTTCCATTGAGCCGGAAGGAAATGTTAAAGCTCTGAACAGTAAAAACAAAAAGGTTCTATCGCCTTCTCAGCGCAGTGACAAACCTTGTGCAATTTTGTGGGTTTTACGCAATTGTCCGGAAATTATTGATTCGCAAATTTGTAAATTAATAGGTACAACCAAGCCTACTATTATGGCTCTCCGCGACGGAACTCATCGTGATATGGCTGATTTGCGTCCGAAAAATCCTGTAGCGATAGGTCTGTGCAAGGAGAAAGATTTGGATGATGCCATTGCTGTTTCAAAAAAATGGACTGAAACAAAATCGACAAAGAAAAAGGCTGGTAAAAAAACAACTAAAAAGAAAACAGCTGCAAAGAAGTCTGTTGCTAAGAAAACAGTAGCCAAGAAAGCGTCTGTAAAGAAAACAGCAACTAAGACTGCAGCTAAAAAAACAACAGCTAAAAAGGCTTCTGCTAAAAAAACAGCTTCCAAAAAAGCTTCAACCAAAAAGAAGGTTGCTGCAGATAAATAACAAATTTCAAAACCCGCTTTCAAAAGCGGGTTTTTTGTTAAAAAGTCCTTGAATTTGCTTTTGTATGCTTATACAATCGCCAGTTAGTTTTATAAATAAGGAATTAAAAAAATGAGCGCAATAAAAGTAAGATTTGCTCCTTCGCCAACCGGATATATGCATATCGGCAATACCCGCACGGCAATTTTTAACTGGTTATTAGCAAAAAAACTCGGCGGCGAGTTTATGCTTAGAATTGATGATACGGATAAAGAGCGCTCCAAGCCGGAATATGAAAAAGCTATACGTGAAAGTTTAAATTGGCTTGGACTGTCATGGAGCAGCGAAGCGCGCCAATCTGCTCGATTTGAGCGTTACCGCGAAGTAACCGAAAAATTAATTGCCGAAGGTCGGATCTATCCTTGCTATGAAACCTCAGAAGAGCTTGAACTTATGCGTAAAAAACTGATGACCAGAGGTTTGCCGCCGATTTATGACCGCGGAGCACTCAAATTGACAGCAGAACAAATTGCTGCTTATGAAGCCGAAGGCCGTCGTCCTCATTATCGTTTCAAACTTAATGACGGCGAAATCTTTTGGCATGATTTGGTGCGCGGTGATTGCCGTTATGAAGCTTCAAATTTAAGCGATCCGGTTATTATCCGTGCTGACGGCAGCTATTTGTATCATTTGCCGTCTGTGATTGATGACAGTGATTTTAATATTACCCACATCGTGCGCGGTGAAGACCATGTGACCAATACAGCTGCTCAAATTCAGATGTTTGAAGCTATCGGTGGTAAAATTCCGGTTTTTGCTCACTTGCCGCTTTTAACCGGTCAGGAAGGAAAACTTTCCAAACGTTTGGGAAGTATAGGCGTTTTGGATTTACGCGCTCGCGGTGTCGAAGCTATGGCGATATGCTCATATCTTGCAAAACTTGGAACATCAGAAGCAATTGAGCCTTTTTATGATTTAGAAAGTTTGGCAAAAACGCTCGATTTTAATAAATTGGGGCGTTCTCAGCCGAAATTTTCAGAAACGGATTTAGAGCATTTCAATACTCATATGGTTCGTAATATGCCATATAATTTAATTAGCAGCAGAGTTGATGTTGATGAAACATTTTGGAACGCTGTCCGCGGAAATCTTAATATCGTTGCCGATTGTGAATTATGGCAGAAAATTTGCCGTTGTCCCGTAACTCCGGTTATGGAAGACAAGGAACTGACAGAGCTTGCCGCTTCGCTTTTGCCGGCAGAGCCTTGGAATGTTGAAACATTTAATTTATGGATAAATGAGATTAAGCAGAAAACTGACCGTCGCGGCAAAGCTTTGTTCCACCCATTGCGCAAAGCTTTAACAGCTTTGGACGATGGCCCCGAACTTAAAATTTTGTTGCCTTTGATAGGTTTTGAACGTGCTGAAAAACGCTTGAACGGCAATCAGGCATAGGAGGAAAAATGACGGAAATATATCTGCATAACACGCTGACTAAAAGAAAAGATAAGTTTATTCCGATAGACGCCGATAATGTCAGAATGTATGTCTGCGGCCCAACTGTTTATGACAGAGCACATTTGGGAAACGCAAAATCTGCGGTTGTTTTTGATGTGTTAAATCGTGTTTTGCGTCAAATATACGGCGATAAGCATGTAACCTATGTATCGAATATTACGGATATTGACGATAAAATTTTAAATAAACATCAGCAGACAGGCAAACCAATCAGCGAAATTACATCGGAAACATATCAATGGTATATTGACGATATGCATGCTTTGAATGTTAAAGATCCCGATTTTCGCCCCCGTGCAACAGAATTTGTGCCGGAAATGATTGAGTTGGTTCAACAGCTATTGGACAATGGCCATGCTTATGAGGCTGAAGGGCATGTTCTTTTTTCGGTTGACTCTATGCCAAATTATGGTTTTTTGTCCGGCCGCAGTATGAAAGAAATGTTGGCGGGCGCCAGAATTGAAGTTGCGGATTATAAGAAAAATCCTGCCGATTTTATTTTATGGAAACCGTCGGAAGCTGGACAGCCTGGATGGGACAGTCCTTGGGGATATGGTCGTCCGGGATGGCATTTGGAATGCTCGGCAATGAGTTCGAAATATTTAGGAAATTCTTTTGATATTCACGGCGGTGGCTCTGATCTGATTTTTCCTCATCATGAAAATGAATGTGCGCAATCTTTATGTGCTCACCTTGGAGAAACTTTTGCACGTTATTGGGTGCATGCCGGCATGTTAATGGTGGACGGTGTTAAAATGTCAAAATCGTTAGGCAATTTTTATACCGTAAATGAATTGATTGAAAAATATCCGGCAGAAGCACTGCGTTTACTATTTATCAGCACGCACTATCATCAACCGTTTAATTTTACGTTTGACGGCTTAAAACAGGCAAAACAAATTTTGGATAAGTTTTATAATGCTTTGCTTCGGGTTAAAGATGTTAAGCCGGCAGAGGTTGAACCGGATGAAAGGGTTGTTGCTGCTTTGGCTGATGATATTAATACCCCATTGGCAATCAGCTATTTACATGAAATTGCAAACAGCCTTAACAAGGCTCAGGATATTAATGAACAGCAAAAGTATAAATCATTGCTTTTATCCAGTGCCGGTGTTTTAGGCTTGTTGTATCAAGATCCCGAAATTTGGTTTAAGGGAGCTTCGCAGGATGGTAAAGTTGATGAAAAGCAAATAGAAGCTTTGATTGAAGAACGGCTGCAAGCTAAGAAAAACAAAGATTGGGCAAAAGCTGATGCTATTCGCAACCAGTTAAAAGAAGCAGGTATTCTTTTGGAAGACACGCCTCAGGGAACAAGCTGGAAGCGGGAATAATTAATTAAGATATTTTTGAGCTTGGATTCTTTCGCGGTAATGTTTTATTTGATTGAAAACTTTATCCGCGAAAGATTTCTTTGCCATATAAGTGATAAACAAAGGCTCTTCCAATTTTAATTTTCCGAGTGTTTCTTCTAACGCTTCAAAACTTTGATAGATTTTGTCAATCAACAAAATATCTCGAGAACAACAATTTTGTATATGTTTGTTTTTTAATGCGCGTGCCATTTTTTTCTCCTTATATAATTTGGTTTATATCAATCTAAACACAAAAAATATAATATGGGTAGATAGTAAAAGTCGAATACGGGTATCGAAAAAATCTTACACCTATAAGATGTAAGATTTTTATTACGTTTTATTTTTTTAAACCGTGAAAGCTAAAAACTAATTTTGTATAAATTTACTGCGCTATATTTTGTTTTTAGATTTCTTCTTTTCAAGCACAATCATTAAGACCGCTGTTAAAATTAACAAAATGCCGAATGCAATTCTTAATGTAAGCTGCTCGTGAAAAATTACAACCCCGAAAAAAATTGCCGTTACAGGTTCCAAAGCGCCCAGCACGGCGGATAAAGTGGGACCGATAAGCTTTATAGCAATAGTCATGGTTTCAAGCGATACAATAGTAGGCAATAAAGCTAAAGCAACAGCGCATATCCATCCTAACGGAGTCGGAATAATTTGCAGATCTAAACCAAATCTTAAATTGAATAAATAAACCAGCAATCCGAATAACATGACGTAAAATGTTAGAACGGCATAATTAATACGGCGAATTGCCGACAATTTTTTTATAGCTATCATATATACGGCATAGCTAAGAGCTGAAATCAAAACCAAAGCAACGCCGAACAAATTGATTGTTTCTCCAGACTTTCCTTTATAAAACATGGCGATTCCAACGGTAGTCAGGAAAATAGAAAACAATGTTCGCCGTGAAAGTTTTTCTCCAAAACAAACAGCCATAATAACGGCCACCAAAATCGGATAAATAAAAAGAATCGTAGAAGCTATGCCGGCATCAATATAACTGTAACTCATGAATAATGTTAATGAAGATATTGAAAATATCAATCCCATAGGTAATAAATAAGCCGCCTGTTTCCACGAAATTTTAAGAGAATGGTGCTTGACTACAGCTACCCATAAGCCATATAGAAGCATAGCTAATGAATAGCGGTAAAACAAAACAGAGTTTGCGCATAAGCCGAGAGCGTACAAAGGCAAAGCAAATAGCGGATTCGTACCATAGCTGCAAGCACCGGTCATACCTAAAACAATACCTTTAGTTTTTCTACGCATTTTAAAACCTCTTAAACTCTTAGATCGAACGGCACAATAAACCCTTATTGTATAAAGTCAAGCCCTTGGGCGTACGCGTTCAAGTTAAAACGAATCGGAAAAATAATGTTTGCGGATAAAAGACTTGTTGCCGATATGTTCAAATATTGCCAAAGCCGATTCGTTAAAAACATATAAAAGAAAATAAAAAACAAAAGCTAATATAAGGCAGCAGATAGATAAAAATAAAAGCTCTGTCTTAAAACAGAGCTTTTATATTGTTGGTGAGCGCGTCGGGATTCGAACCCGAGACCCTTTGATTAAAAGTCAAATGCTCTACCAGCTGAGCTACGCACCCTTAAACAATGAGCCATTGTATAATGTATAAATTTGAGTTAGTCAACAAAAAAATAATAAAATATAAAAAATAGTTTATTTGTTAAAAATTGTATGTTATCATCTGACCAAAATTAATGATGAAACCTAGATTAAACGGGGTATAATGAATATGTCAGAAAATAATTCGCAACAGTCCAGTCGCTATGATATGCTGCAAAATGCTGCCGGTGAGATTCTAATTATCATTGAATATCGCGAAGGTGGCCCCGAAAATCCTCGTTTGGTGTATGACGGCGGTGATCAGGCTTTGCTTTATCGCAGCCGTGAAAGTGCGTTTATGCTTAATTCTATTGCCAACGAAGCTCGTATGCCGTTAAAATCGGTTAGTGAAGTTTTAATGGTTGAAATAGAAAATGATGATGTTGCACGCGAATATAAAGTTCCCGTCAGAGTCGTACGCAGTCTTAAACTTTTGTCCTAACGGCAGGTGTTTGAATTTGAAAATTAATAGGGGCTGTTCAAAGCCCTTATTTTATTAAAAGTAGGTCGGTTTTAAGGGATTGAAAATTTGGTGAATTTTATTTTTTTGCTATTTTTTGCAGGAGCTCTTTCGCTGTTTGTTCCTAAAAACCGCCTTTCTTTTTTGTGGCCGTTTGTGTCATTATCTGTTGTTGTTTATGCTCTATATTCATTATATGTTCAACAGAATCAGGCTGATTTTTTAATCAATTGGAATGCGTTGCCTAATCTTCCGGTTACAATAGGTATTAATCCTCTGCATTGGAAATCAGGGGCTTTAGGGGTGCTGTTGCTGAGCGCGCTTGTTCTATATTACAGTTCTCTTGATTCGCGGGAACCTAAAAAACAATTGTTAGGCGGGCTTGTTCTGTTAAATAGTGTTTTGATGTTGATAGCTTTTTCTTCGGCCAATTATATTCAGCTTTTAGCCGCAGTCGGCATATCTGATGTGCTTGTTTATATGGCTATCAATAATTTTGAAGCAAAGCGTCAATATATATACGGTAATTTTTTGGCTGATTTTATGCTTTTAAATATTATGGCTGTCATTTTAGGACAGCAAGGCGGTATAGATATTTCTAAAGTTGAGGAATATTCCCGTCATTGGCATCACCGTGACTTTATTTCAATTTTGCTTTTAATATGCATTTTTATAAAATCCGGACTTGTTTTTTTTCATACGGCTTATCAAAAAATGTCAACAATTTCATTTAATCGGCTGAATTTTATTTTATTCGCAACAACGCCGTTGATGGGAATGATTGTTTTGCATTTGTTGCAAGATGTGCTTTTGATTTCAAAATATTCATATCCTCTGCTTAAAATATTTTCTGTTGCCACTGTGCTATGGGGAACCGTTGGGGCGATGATTATTGACAATTTAAAACGACGCTCGATTTATATGTCAATGCTGTTTTGGGGATTGAGTTTTGCGGCATTTTCGTGGCTGCCCGAATTTTCAGGGCGGACATTTTTTATCTTTTTGATTTCGGCCTTCTTGTTCGGAAATGTTTTAATGTTGGCAGAAAAAGCGGCTTCAGATGAAATTTTGGTTTCTCATATGGGAGGATTTTCTTCCGCTTTGAAAATAACGCTTATTGCAAGCATTATTTCAGCTTTATTGTACATTGGAGCATGGTGGTGCTTTGCCAATCAGGTTAAATGGCTGGCATTGGGCGGAGTCGTATTTTTAACTTTTGTAACGGCGCATTTGCTTTCGGAAATATATTCAGCTCCGATTCGCGCAAATGAATGGGTTATGGCCAGACTTAAAAATCCATCTTTTTTGTTTTTTATTCCAATTGTCGGCGGAGCCGCGGTTTTGTTTTTCGAGTATTTGACATTTTGGCCTTATGTTATGGGTTTTGCAATGCTTTGGATGGCAATTTTTATGGCGCATCCTTTTTCTCGGTTAGCTGTTTTGTATGATTCGGAACGGATTCAAAAAAATGATTTGATAACGGTGATGTATAACGTGCTTATTTTTGCGCCGTTACAAATTTTAGGGCGTATTTTGCGCTTGACAATTGATTTTTTGTTTATTGAGCGTACAGTTATTGCATCTGTTAAAAATACCGTTCATTTAATGATTTTTGTTTTTCAACGCCTGCATAAAAACTATATCGGATACATATTTTTTGTTTTTCTGGGAGTTTTCATTGTGTTTTGTGCCTATTTTAACGGAGTAAAGCAATGATAGACAACCTTAACACTTTGTTATTCGTGATTATGGCGATTCCTTTGTTTGGAATTATTTTTGCCGGACTTTCCAAAGAAAATTCCAACGGTCGTGGACATAATGTTTTGGCTGTCGGTATTTTTACGGTTTTATCCAATTTGGTTGTTTTGTGGTTTACGGCGCGTAAAGTTGATTTTTCGGGCGGTGCTCAACATTTGTCTGCAAAATTTGAATGGCTGGCTGTTCCGAAAATAGAATTGATTTTTGAATTGGATTTCTTTTCTCTATTGCTGATAGCGGCGGTGCATCTGGCTGTTTTGTTAGGGTTTATCGGTGTCAGAAATAATAACTATCGGCAAAAAACACTGGTTATATTTGCCCTGATGTTTTTGGAAATGATTACAGGCTATTTTTTTGCCTCCGATTTATTTTCGTTTTATATCTTTTTTGAAGCAATGCTGTTGCCGCTGTTTATGTTGGTAGGCATATTCGGCGATAGTCGGCGTCAGGATATTCTATATCGTTTTTTTCTTTACAATCTGTTGGGAGCGATGCTGCTGTTCGTTGCTTTGTGTATTTTATTCAATTCTGAAAATATTCTGATACGCGAGATGAACAGGGCGGTTTTAAGCAAACATCTTGAATTGCTGGTTTGGGTTTCGATTTTTATTGCTTTTTTATCCCGAATACCAATTTGGCCTTTTCATTATTGGCTGTCTTCCGTAAATGTTAACATTTCCAATCCGTTGGTGTTTATCATTGCCAATATAATGCCGTTAACCGGCGTGTATGGGTTGATTCGTTTTTCACCGCTGACGGCTCCCGAAATTTTGGAACCTTATTTATTGTTTTTGGAAATCGTAAGTATTACGACTATGTTTATTATTGCTTTAATTGGTTTCAGCAATCGTGATATTCAATATAAAATTTTTTCGTATATGACGGTTTATTACATCCTTTATCTTTTAGGAGCATTGCTGCCGACAGATGCGTTGCTGGCCAACATAGGTTTTTCGTTGTTTGCTTATTTGATAGTAACGGCAGCCATAGAAATTATTGTATCTCATCTCGAAAAAGAAAGAATGTGTAACGGATTGAACGATTGCGGAATTTTATGCAGTGTTCCCCGCAGTTCATTCGTGCTGTCGTTTTTTATTTTAGCAGCGGTCGGATTGCCTTTGTCGTCGCTGTTTTTGAATAATATGTTGATTTTCGCCGGATTGGTTAATTACAATTTGAAAATGGCCATTTTTATTCTTTCGGCGATAATATTAAGTTCGCTCAGTTTATTGCAGCATTTATTTTATTTGCGCTATCCGCAAAATGAAACAAAAACCAATGAAAATTGCATAGAGGATATTTCTCTTCCGGTTTTTATGGTTTTTGCTTTGGTTATGGTGTTGTTGGTGGTGTCTTTTGTTAATCCTTTGTGGTATATGGAGTAATTATGCTTACAGATTATATAGCTTTGCTTCCCGAAGTTGTTTTGTCATTGGGTCTGCTGATTATGATGCTGATTCGTTTTTTTCGCCATCACAACACTCCGAAAACTTTTTATACTGTTAGCCGTTTTTTTCTGTTGATTGGGGCTGTTTCAACAGCTGTGTTTTATAATCAGAATGTCGGTGAATTATTTTATAATAATTTGTTTACAACGCTATTTAAAATGCTGATTTATATGTTTACGTTTGTGTGGGGATATTTATCGGCCAAACGTTTTATAAGCAAAGGAACTCCAAGCTTTCTTTTTTATGAAATTATTTTATTTAATGTTTTGGCTTTTTCATTAGCTATATCGTCAAGAAACTTTTTATTCTTGTTTTTAGGGTTGGCTCCGAGTTTTGTTATTAATTATTTTCTGTTAAGAATAGAGAGAGCAACTAACGAATATCGGCAAAGCAATTGCTTTTTGGGACTGTCTTTGCTGTTTATGTTGATATTTGCAATTGGTGTGGCTGTTCTGTACCGCTATTTCGGATCATTTGACTATGCCGTAATAGAACGGGGATTGGGAATTCGCAGCCAGCTTATAAGATCTTATTATATGGCTTTTGCTTTTATTTTATGCGCAATGTTGTTTATGTTGGCGGCGGCTCCGTTTCATTTTTGGTTTGCCGGTGCTGTCGGCACTTCTATTTTGCCGGTTGCAGGATATTTAACAATAATTCCACCATTGGCTTATTTTGCGTGTATTGTCAATGTCTGTGTAAATGCTTTTTATCCGTTATTAGGATGGTTTAATCAGGTTTTTCTTGCTTTTGGATTATTATCTATTTTTGTTGGAGCTGTGGGAGCAAACAGTGAAAGCAATTTGCGCAAAATTTTCGCATACGGAGGACTATATTATATAGGTGTTACATTATTGGCGCTTTTTCCTCTTAATGATAACAGTCTGGTGGCGGCTTTTACTTATTTATTGGTTTATGAAGTTGCAATCTGCGGAATTTATACAGTGTTTTTCGGCTATAGGGTTAAAGGCGAATATATGTCTGAAATGAAAGATATCAAAGGTGTCGCAACGCAGCGTTCATTTTTAACCGCAGCTCTGTTGGTGTTTATGATTTCTCTGATAGGAACGCCGCCGTTATTGGGTTTTTTGGGAAAATTGGCGGTCATTAACAGTTTTGTGATTACGCGTCATTATGTTTTGATTGCTTTTATGATGGTTGCTATGCTTATTTTGGCTTATGCCTATCTTAAAATTATTACCGTTTCCTATTTTGAGCCGCGCAACAATAACTTTGACATTGTTGATAAAGGAGTATATATATGCTTAATAATCAACATTATTTTAATATTAGTGGCTGTAATTAATCCGAAATATCTGATGCATGATGTTGAGCAGATGTTGGTGGCGGTATTTTAATGAAAGAATTTAAACAGCTTAATTCATGGCACTGGGCCGATTATGATGAATTGGAAAGCACCAACGATATGGCTTTATGCTTAAGCGAAGATATTGATAATAGCAAAAAAATTGTTATTACGGCAAAAATGCAGACAAAAGGGCGTGGCCGGTGTGGCCGCCTATGGGTTGCCGGTCAGGATAATCTTTTTATGTCTTTGCTGCTAAAATGGAATTTGAGAGAAGCAGGGGCTTTGGTTTTGATATTGGGATTATCTCTGCTTGAAACTATAAAAAAATTTTCAAACGGAATTGAGGCTTGTCTTAAGTGGCCGAACGATGTGTTGGTAAAAGGCAAAAAAATTTCGGGAATTCTTTTGGAAACAGGTAAAAACGGAGCAATTGTCGCAGGTATCGGAGTTAATATCGCTGTTGCGCCTGAGGGAGAAAATATTTTATATCCGGTAACAAGTTTGAAAGATGAAGGCATAAATTGCACCCGAACAGAATTTTTGTCGGTATATTTGAATAAATTTGATGAGGTGTGTGCATTTTTTTATAAAAACGGAATGGCGGAATTGTCTCTTTTGTGGCAAAAAAATGCCAAAGGAATAGGAGAGCAAATAAGAGTGAAAATGCCTAAAAAAGAAGAAAAAGGTATTTTTTGCGGGCTGGATAATCAGGGATTTCTTTTGTTACGATGTGATAACGGCGGACTGAAAACGATTGGCGCCGGTGATGTGTTTTTTGATGAAAGCAGTGAGAAAGAAGGGTAGAAATGAGCAATTTTGATAAAGATGGATTATATTTTGTAGCGTTGGGCGGTGCTGATGAAATCGGTATGAATATGTATGTTTACGCCTGCAACGGAAAATTTATTATGGTCGATGCCGGTTATGGTTTCTTAAATGATAATTATCCGGGGATGGATTTGTGTTTTGCCGATGCTTCTTTTTTTGCTAATTATGCCGATGATTTTGAAGGAATTTTCATTACTCATGCGCATGAAGACCATTTCGGTGCAATAGCGCATGTTTGGCCTTTGATAAAATGTCCGATTTATGCTGCTGATTTTACAATAGGATTAATGCGCAACCGCCTCAAAGAATATCATTTGGACCAACAGGTTGAAATGATATCCATAAATGACAATCCGGTGGTAAAAATTCCTAATTTTGAAGTTGAGTTTGTTTCGGTTGTACATTCTGTGCCTGAAACGTCGGCTTTAGCTATTCGGACATCAAAAGGAACGGTTATCCACGCTACAGATTGGCGTTTTGACAACGGACAGATAAGCAATTTGCATACAGATTACACAAGACTTAAAGAACTCGGCGATTCCGGCGTTGATATGCTGGTTTGCGATTCGACAAATATTTTGGTTGATAACCGTCAGCCGGGGGAATTTGAAGTCAGAGAATGTTTAATGAAACTTATTCCCACTTTGCCTAACACAGTAGTTGCAACCTGTTTTGCTTCCAATGTGACAAGGCTTGAAAGTTTGATTATGGCAGCCGAAGCGGCCGGACGCACGCCGGTTCTGTTGGGCAGGAGTTTACTGTATAATGTAAAAATAGCCAAAGAGCTGGGATATTTTCAAGAACTTCCGAAATGTTTTGATATAAAAGACGCTGCAGATATTCCGTCGGACAATGCTTTGTATATCTGTACGGGATCGCAAGCCAATTATCGCAGTGCACTGACATCAATAGTTAACGGACAAAGTCCTTATGTCAAATTAGGCAAAGGGGACAGCGTTATTTTTTCTTCTAAGATTATTCCGGGGAATGAAGAAAAAATAAATGATATGCAAGAAAAACTGATTGCAGCCGGCGTTAATGTTATTACGGATAAAGATGCTTTGGTTCATACTTCCGGTCACTGCAGCAAAGAAGAAATAAAACAGATGTACCAAATGTTGCGGCCACGTATTGTATTGCCGGTGCATGGTGAAAAAAAGTTTATCCGCGAACATAAATATTTTGCAGACACTTGCGGAATAGAGGAGGTTGTCAGCGTTGTAAACGGCGGCTCGATTTTGGTTACAAAAGACAAAGTTGTTGCGGCACCGGATGTTCCTACAGATATTTTGGCTGTAGATCGTAATGAAATCGTGTCGCTCAATTCAGAAGTGGTAAAACGGCGCAAACAGATAGCTTATAACGGCAGTGTCTTTATCAGTGTGATTTTTGGTGAAAAATGGGATTTGATTGCTTTGCGCGTATCGTCAAAAGATATTTTGGAACCGGATGCTTTTGGAGAGCTGCGTGACAGAATAGTTGCCGAAGTATCAGAACTTTTGCCGAAAGCGGTTGAAAATCTAAAATATAAAGAAACGGCAATTCTTGATTATATCCGCACTCAGATTCGGCGACGTATTGAAAAAGCAACTGATATGAAACCTGTTACTTTTGTGCATTTTTACAAATTGCCGTTGGAACAGGTCGATCAAAGCAATGATATTGATCCCAATCAACCGGTTATTATCTATCCTTCGCCGGAAGTAGACGGAGAATCCTGAGTCTGTTGTATTGGCAGATAAATTGTAAAAGTTGTTCCTTGTTGAGCTGAAGAAGAAATACGCAGATTTCCGTGATGGCGGATTAGAATATGTTTGGCAATAGACAGTCCAAGTCCGGTGCCTTTAATGTTTTTATCTTTATGTGCCTGCATTCTGTAAAAACGTTCGGTTAGACGTCCGATTTCATCATTGCTGATGGGAAGCCCTTGATTGTTTACGGCTATTGCCACAGCAGGTCCGGAAGCAACTTGATAAGATTTTGACGGCGGAATCCGAGAGCAGATTTCAGCTGAGATTTTTATTTTTGAATTTTGATCTCCGTATTTTATGGCGTTGTCGCATAAATTTTGCAATAGCTGACGGATTTGGGCATAGTCGGCAATTACGGGAGAAACATTATCTGAAATTTCAGTTTCAAAAACCATATTTTTTTCTTTGGCTTTGAGTGTCAAAGCTTTTACTGCATCATCGATAATAGGGCTGACATCGACAGTATCTTGAGGAGGTTGATCCTGATTGAGTTCGATTCGCGATAAAGACAAAAGATTTTCAATCAAGACCGACATGTAATTTGCTTGTTCGCTCATAATTTTCAAAAATGCCTTTTGGGCTTCTTTATCATCTTTTGCGGTGGTTTGCAAAGTTTCGATAAATCCTGAAATTATGGATAAAGGCGTTCGCAATTCATGACTGGCATTTGCAACAAAGTCAGATTGCATTTTTTCGATTTTCATAGCTTTTGTAAAATCATATATTGAAATAACGGCAACGGCTCTGCCTTTTGAAATCCAAGGCAGCCGCTTTATATGTGCATATAATTTTTTTTGTTCGGCTGTATTTTCTTTTGTGACGTAAAAAATTAAATTTTCGGCATCGCTTTCTTGCCTGAGCACTTTGGCTACGGCGTTAACAAAATTATGAGAGTTAAAAATCTCTTCTACTTTTTTTTCGGTTATATTTTCTCCTAATAGTTTGTGTGCTGAACCGTTGGCGCCCAATATATTGCCGCTGCGGTCAATCATTAACAAAGGATCGGGCAATGTGTCCAACACAGCGGTGTCGGAAATTGTCTGAGCCTCGAGAGTCTCGGCCTTGTTTGTCCAAAAACGGTGCATTTCATTAATAGCATTGACAATGTCTTTTGTTTCGTTTTCTGTAATTTGCAGGTCGGTCACGCCGGAGGAATTTTCCTGAGAAAGCTTGAAAATGTATTTTTTTAATTGCTGCAGCTCAAAGGTAATCGGAAATAACCATACAATATTAAAAACGATAATTGCTGAATAGGCCATAATTGCAATACTTGCCGGCAATAATCTCAGTGTGACCAACATCATAAAAACCAATGATGACGGAATTGATAAAACCAGAATACGTGTGGCAAAACCAGAATCTTTTTCTATTTCAAAAAATTTATTGCGGCGCTTAAACATGGTATAAATTCCTTAAATTCATGGACTGCATTTAATAGTAAGTTATAATAGGTTTAAATTTAATAAATAATGACAAGACAAAAACAATGGCTAAGGAAAATAAAACCGGCATGACGCCGATGTTGGAACAATATTTTGAAACCCGAAAAGCGTACCCTGAATATTTGTTGTTTTATCGTATGGGGGATTTTTATGAAATGTTTTTTGAAGATGCGGTAAAGGCTTCAAAAGCATTGGACATCACGTTAACCAAACGCGGACAATATAACGGAGAAGACATACCGATGTGCGGTGTTCCTTTTCATGCGTATGAAAATTATTTGTCAAGGCTGATAAAACAAGGGTATAAAGTTGCTATTTGCGAGCAGATGGAAGATCCAGCAGAGGCTAAAAAACGCGGCTATAAATCGGTGGTCAAACGCGATGTTATCCGTCTTGTTACGGCAGGAACATTAACTGAAGATAATTTATTGGATACGCGAAAAAATAATTTTTTGCTGGCGTTATCTAAAATAGGCGAAACATTGGGAGCTGCCTGGCTCGATTTGTCAACCGGAGATTTTTTTACCGAAAACATATTGTTATCCGGAAAAGATGAAAAAACACAGCTGAGCGGTTTATTGTCAAGACTTAATCCGGTTGAAATTTTGGTTGCGGACAGTTATATGCAGAATCCGCAGCTTTTTGAATTGTTCGGCGAATATCGTCCGCAAATGTCTGTTTTGCCGCAAGCGCGTTTTAACAGCGAAAATGCCAAACATAATCTTCTAGATTTGTTTAAAGTACAAACACTGGAAGTGTTCGGCAATTTTTCACGTGCCGAAATTACAGCGGCAGGCGTATTGATTGATTATGTTACAACTACGCAGAAAGGTCAAATTCCAAGAATAGAAAAACCGGTAAAAGTTTATGAACAGCAAGTGATGGAAATTGACGGTGCAACAAGGCGAAGCCTCGAACTGACAGAATCCGCTTCTTCAATCCGCAACGGTTCATTGCTGGGAGTTATGGATCGCACGGTTACGGGTGTCGGAGCCAGAATGTTAGCTTCTCGTATATCCAGTCCTTTGTTGGATGTAAATGAAATAAATCAACGCCTTGATGTGGTGGAATTTTTTATAAATGAAGAATTTGTCAGACAAGATATCCGCTCTTTGTTAAAAGGCTGTCCTGATATAGAACGCGCCGTTTCTCGTCTGAATTTAGGGCGCGGAGGTCCGCGTGATTTGGTGGCTGTTCGGACAGCTCTTGACTTGTTGCCGAAATTGAAAAATATAATTTCCGGATTGCATCAAAATGTTATTAAAGAATTGCCTGAGGCTGTGGCTTTGATTTTGAATAAATTCGGCAATCATCAAAATTTGGTCGATGAGCTTTTTCGGGCATTAAAATCCGATGATTTACCGTTGCTTCCCCGTGATGGCGATTTTATTGCCGAAGGATATTATCCTCCTCTTGACGAATTGCGTAATTTGAAAGCAAACAGCCATCGTGTTATTTTGAAGTTACAAGAAAAATACGCCGTTGAAACGGGAATTTCGGCTCTGAAAATAAAATATAATAATGTCATTGGTTATTTTGTTGAAGTTCCGTCAAAATTTGCAACGGAAATGTTGGAAAACAAAAATTTTATTCATCGGCAGTCTGTTTTGAATGCGGTTCGATTTACAACAGTTGAATTGAGTGAAATCGAAAATGAAATCCGCGGAGCTTCAGATAAAGCTTTGGCTACGGAGTTGCAGCTTTTTGACAATTTGATTACTTTGGTAAAGGCTTCTTCTGATGACATATCACGTACGGCTAAGGCAATAGCTGAGCTGGATATTGGAGCAGCATTGGCCGATTTGGCTGTTGAAAAAAATTATTGCCGTCCGAATGTGGATGAGTCGCTTGAATTTGAAATTTATGACGGCCGCCATCCGGTTGTAGAGGCTTCTCTTGATGCCGAGCACAGCGGAAGTTTTGTTGGAAATAGTTGCGTTTTGGGTGGAAAACACAGCAATTTATGGCTGATTACAGGTCCGAATATGGCTGGTAAATCGACTTTTTTGCGCCAAAATGCTTTGATAGCGGTTATGGCGCAGGCCGGTGCGTATGTTCCGGCATCTTCGGCTCATATCGGGGTGGTGAACAAACTATTTTCTAGAGTCGGCGCTTCTGATGATTTGGCACGCGGACGTTCAACGTTTATGGTAGAAATGGTTGAAACAGCCGGAATTCTAAATCAGGCAGATGAGCGTTCTTTAGTAATTTTGGATGAAATAGGCCGCGGCACGGCAACTTTTGACGGTTTATCCATTGCGTGGGCTGTGGTCGAACATTTGCACGAGGTTAATAAAAGCCGCGCTTTGTTTGCAACGCATTACCACGAACTGACATCATTGGTGGAAAAATTGCATAAAATGTCGCTGCATTGTATGAAAATTAAAGAATTTAACGATGAAGTAATCTTTTTGCATGAAGTTATAGATGGAGCGGCGGATCGTTCTTATGGTATTCATGTTGCAAAACTTGCTGGATTGCCCAAAATGGTTATAAAACGTGCCGAGCAGGTTTTGACTTCATTAGAAAACGGCGGAAAAAGTTCAAATATAAAAAATTTGGCCGATGATTTGCCTTTGTTTGCGGTACTTAAAGAAAAAGAAGAAAAAACAGAGGAAAAATCGCCGCTGAAAGAAGAACTGGAAAATCTCAATCCGGACGATTTGAGCCCGCGAGAAGCTTTGGAAGAACTTTATAAATTAAAGGAGATGTTAAAATGTTAAAAATTATCAGTAGTCTGTTGGTTATGTTCGGATTGGGGATAAATTCGGCAAATGCTTATGAAGTTAATGATCCTGAAAACACTTTGCTGTTAAAACTTAAAGATGGAGATGTTTTAATTCAGATGTATCCTGATGTTGCGCCTAATCATGTGGCTAGAATAAAAGAACTAACGCGTCAGGGATTTTATAACGGACTGAAATTTCATCGTGTTATAGATGGTTTTATGGCTCAAACAGGAGATCCTCTCGGTAACGGCACAGGGGGGAGCGGACAGAATCTGGCTGCTGAATTTAATAATAAACCGCACCGCCGCGGCGCGGTTTCGATGGCGCGAGCCATGGATCCGGATTCCGCAGACAGTCAATTTTTTATTTGTTTTGAAGATTCCAACTTTTTAGACGGACAATACACTGTTTGGGGGCAGGTAATTTCAGGAATGGAATATGTTGATAAAATTAAAAGAGGTAATGGACCAAACGGCATGGTTTCCAATCCTGATAAAATAATTTCAATGCAAGTTGTGGCGGATATTCAAAAATAGCCAAAAGCAAGCAAAAACAGCACATTAAAAAGCGGTATAATAATACCGCTTTTTAATTATTTGAAAATGCGCATTTTTTTTATATTGACAACTGTTTTTCTTCCTGTATATTAAGCAAGAATTTAACCCATATTTATAAAGAGAGAAAATATGAACACTTATGCAACTAAACCATCTGACATTGAAAGAAAATGGTATGTAGTTGACGCTGAAGGTGTAGTATTGGGCCGTCTTGCCGCTGAAGTTGCAAAGATTTTGCGCGGTAAACACAAACCAAGTTTTGTTCCCAATCTTGACTGCGGCGACTATGTTATCGTTATCAATGCTGATAAAGTTAGATTAACAGGTAAAAAGCTGACCGACAAAGTTTATTACAAACACACAGGCTGGATCGGCGGAATCAAAGAAACAACTCCTGCTAAAATTTTGGCTGGAAAATTCCCTGGTCGTGTAGTTGAAAAAGCCGTTGAAAGAATGATTTCACGCAACCCGCTCGGTCGTCAACAAATGACAAAATTGAAAGTTTATGCCGGCGAAAATCATCCTCATACAGCTCAAAATCCGATTGTGTTGGATATTGCTGCCCGCAACCCGAAGAATAAGAGGAGTGCTTTGTAATGGCTAAAATTGAATCATTAAAAGATATTAAAGTAAGCGCAAACGCTGAAAAAAGCGAAATCCGTAAGCCAAGCCGCGACAAATTCGGTCGTTCTTATGCTACAGGTAAAAGAAAAGACGCTGTTGCTCGCGTATGGATTAAACCTGGTAAAGGCAATATTACCGTAAACTCTAAAAACATTGACGAATATTTTGCTCGCCCTGTTTTGAAAATGGTTATTAATCAGCCGTTTGAAGTAGCTAATCGTGTTAACGAATTTGATGTTGTTTGCACAGTTAGTGGCGGTGGTTTGTCTGGTCAAGCTGGCGCTATTAAACACGGTATTTCAAAAGCATTGAATGAATATGAGCCGGAATTGAGAGCAGTTTTGAAAAAAGCTGGATTTCTTACTCGTGATGACCGTGTTGTTGAACGTAAAAAATACGGTCTTGCTAAAGCTCGTCGTTCTTACCAATTCAGCAAACGATAATTGGTATCAGAAAAATATATTTTATTTTCAATGGGCTGTAAGAAATTGCAGCCCATTTTTAGTATTTATATAGGCTTGTAATATGCGGTTTTGCTGCCTAACTAAAGAGCATAAACTTTAGATTAGAAATAGCCATGACCGATAAAGAAACCCTCCCCTTAAAAGCCGCGCGCAAGTTAAATATGTGGATGTTCCATATAAAAACAGCAACTGGGAAATCAAGCTCAATCAGTTAGCCCAAGCCAACAACAGAGAATTTAAAAAGCTTTTGCTAGGCAAAAGATAGTATTTTGGCAGGCAGTAGGGCATAGATATTAATTTTGCTCTTTATTAAAGTGGTTATTGCAAAATTTTGCAATAACCACAAAAAGGAGTGAAAATTATGGATATGTATCCGAAATATGCTTTGCCGTTCGGGTATCAAACAAATGACGGCAAAATAGACAGCTATGGCGCAAAATCATATGAAAAATGATTTTGCACACGCACGTAAAGAATTTACGGATTTTGATTATTTTCCTAATCCGCTAAAAGAAATATTATTAGATATACACTATAACACTGGTGGATTGAACAAGCAAAATTGGCCAAATTTATATAATGCGATAAATAACTGCGATATAGACGATATAATTGAAAGTATTCTTTTTAGCGTCTTCATATAGCTTGATTATTGCATTTTTTACAATAATTCTTGCTATTAAGTCGCTAATAGGCTATAAATAAACCAAAATAATTATTAATTCTTAAAAACTCGAGCTATGCTTTGGATTATTATTGCGGTATTTATGGCGTGCTTTCTGTTTAGTATGCAAGATGCAGATGAATCACAAGAGAGAAAGTGCCATTTTCCACGTTTCCGTCGTAAATTTGATGCACAAACCTTTAGCAAAACGCTTAGAGGTAAAACGGAAGATGAATTATGGAATTTGCGTAATCAGTATCATGAACGTTTGGTCGCGTCATTAGGGACAGATGATTATGATTACTATCTGAACTGTATTGGTGTTATTGATAATCAGATATATATATTAAAACACCAAAGTTAAAAATAACCTCCGCAACGAATACCTTTATAAAAGTTGTTCATTGCGGAGGTTTTTATTTGCCTGAAAAGACTAAGCTACTTCCGACCGCAAATCATCGGAAATAATCAAATTTGCTTCGGTTGATTGTAGAATGTCATCAAGTGTGAAAAGCGGATTTATTTCTTTTAATAATAGTCCTTCTTCTGTTTTTTCAATAACACAGCGTTCGGTAACAATCATATCGACTTCACCGATTGCGGTTAAAGGAATTGTACAATTATGTACAATTCTTGGGCGCCCTTTATTTGTATGCTCCATAGCTATAATAACTTTTTTTGCGCCTACGGTCAAATCCATAGCGCCCCCCATCCCCGGAACAAAAGCTCCTGGAATCATCCAGTTGGCCAAATTACCATGACTGTCAACTTGCAAAGCGCCTAAAACGGTGGCATCAACGTGTCCGCCTCGTATAATTGTAAAAGACATGGCTGTATCAAAAAACACAGCCCCTGGCTTGGCAAAAACAGGCAAGCCGCCGGCATTGGTTATTTTTGCATTTTCTGGAGCGTTAAAATCGCGATGTCCCACTCCAATCATTCCATTTTCTGATTGAAGCATAACGTGAATGTTGTGCGGAATATAGTTAGCCACTTCCGTAGGCAATCCGATTCCCAGTGTAATAATATCGCCTTCCTTAAATTCTTTAGCAATTCTTTTGGCGATAATTTCTCTGCATTGTTCTTTTGAAAGTTCCATATTATTTCTCTAAAGCAATATAGTCTATAAAAACCCCGGGGATAGTTATTTGTGCGGGGTCAAGCGGTTCATCAGAAAATTCTTCGGGTTCCAATATAACGGTTTGTGCAGCAGTAGCCATAACTGTGTTGAAATTGCGCGTTGTGCCGTCTAAAAATGCATTGCCGAATTTATCGGCCTTTGAGGCATAGACAATAGCAAAATCTGCTGTCAGAGGAGTTTCCAGCAAGAATTTTTTTCCATCTTGCTCAATAATTTGTTTTCCCTCCTCAACAATGGTTCCAATTCCGGTCTGAGTTAAAAAACCGCCTAATCCGGCGCCGCCGCAACGAATTTTTTCAACAAGAGTTCCCATTGGGATTAGTTCGACTTTGATTTCTCCTGCGTTCATTTGTCTAACCGTTTCCGGATTAGTGCCGATATGGGAGACAATGGCTTTTTTTACCAATTTGTTTGAAATCAAAAGCCCTCGATCATATTCAGGATACGAAGTGTCGTTTGCAATTAAGGTCAAATCGCCGATTTTGTTTTTAACCAATTCATTAATGGTTTTATAGGGGCTTCCGCAACGCAAAAAACCACCAATCATTATTGATGAATTTTCTTTAACAAGCAGTGCGGCTTCATTTGGGGATACTATTTTTTTCACTTATTTCTCAAATAAATTGATGAGCACAACGCTAAATATTATACATAAAATTTGTAAAAAGTCAAATTTTTGAAAAAATAAAAAATCCCGAAAAACACAAAATGCTTTTCGGGATTAAAATCAGAGTTTGCGAGCCAAGCGCCATATAACGTATGAAGCAATGGCCAAAAATATAAAAGCCAGAAAACCGGCTGCAAATCCATAAATTCCAAGGATATCTTGGATGTCATGTGAAAAAATGCCCAAAATGAAAACAGCAAGAAAACAGCTGGCGATAAACCATTTTCTGTAATCTTTACTGTTTGCTCCAAACATCAGGCAAACCACAAGCGCAACAAGCGCTAAAAGAATAATAAAAGTAGTCATATAAAAAATTTTAAGCGTTTTTTATTTTTAGAAAAGGAGAAAAGATAAAAAATATCTTTTCTTCTTTTTGATTTTTACCTGTTATGCATTTTCGCTTATACGTTTGTATTCAAGAGCATAAGTTAGCAAGTTCAGGTGTCTTTCCAGTTTTCGTGATGTTCTGAGCTTTTCTTCATATGAAGATGCCTGTTCGCACCAAACTGTTGCAATTGCTGTTTTATACTGGTTGATCAGACTTTTTATATCTTGCATGCTGTAAATGTTATCAAGATACCAGTTCTGTTGAGAAATGAGCTGATGCCAGAAAAAAGCTTCAAATAATTCCAGTTTGGGCGGAATAGGGTTTGCTTTCCACTCCGAGCGTTGCCTCAATATGGCAGCACGTTGTTTTAAGATAATGCGTGAAAGCATCATGTAAATCAGAAGTACTGAAAGCATTACCAACACACCGTTAAAATAATAAACGGTACTAGCCAAAATCACGCCGATAACTGCGCAAAAAATGTAATTTTTTTTCATAATAAATAAATATTAATAATGTATGACTAATATAATCTTTAGTAGAATATCCCTTG
>SAMEA3663124__coassemble_196_pt1 | contig 22726 bp, 21 predicted proteins | sample SAMEA3663124__metabat2_low_PE_007 | metagenome-assembled genome bin SAMEA3663124 (sample SAMEA3663124) | pig gut metagenome | biome: pig gut; feature: pig-associated habitat; material: faeces | place: Denmark | collected 2012
AATATGGCTTTACGAGCTTTAAAATATAGTATAAAATACGCCAAAATTTGACTAGAGGAAAATATGAAAATAGCTGAATTTGTGCGCTTTTGCGCCATGGGAATAATGATTTTTGGGCTTGCAGCCTGCGAAAGTTCGTCGCCGGATATTACCGATCCGCCGCAAAAACAAGCCGCCGCCATTCGAAATCAAGGCGGGGTTTATAAAGTTGGAAATCCATATAAGATTCTTGGGCGCTGGTACTATCCAAAAGAAGATTATTCTTATAAAGAAGTCGGAATTGCTTCATGGTACGGACCTGATTTTCATGCCAAAAGGACCGCTAACGGCGAAAAATATGATATGCACAGTTTAACCGCAGCGCATCGTACATTGCCGCTGCCGTCTATTGTTCGTATTACCAACCTTGAAAACGGGCGCTCTTTGGTGGTTAGAGTTAACGACAGAGGGCCATATGCTCGAAGCCGCATTGTCGATGTTTCTAAAAAAGTTGCTCAATTGTTGGGTTTTTTAGAGCAGGGAACAGCTAAAGTAAGAGTTGAAGTTCTTGAAAAAGAAAGCAAAAATTTAAAGGCTGCGCTTTTAGGAAACGCGGCTTATTCCGATGTTAACGCAGCGCCTGTCGCAAAGCTTAATACTGCGGAAATGCCGGCAATTGCAGGTTCTGCCGTCGCAACGGCTGCAACAACCGATACAGCGTATAATAATGTTACGCCTAATTATGATTATGCTCCTGAAGAAGAGAAGACTTTGAAAATTCCGTCTTCCGAAGCAACTTCAAAAGCATCTGCAAGAGTTACGGAAAATGCGGCTGTTGCAAAAGGTTTCTATGTGCAGGCGGGAGCCTTCACAAATCACGACTCCGCTTTAGCTTTGAGTTCGCGTTTGCAAAAATTTGGCCAAACGCATGTCAGCTCGGCAAAGGTTAACGGAAAATCGTTCTACCGTGTTCGAATCGGACCATATAAAGAACATTCATCAGCTTTGAATATGCAGGCTAAAATTCGCAATTTTGGAATTCCTGCGGCTCACATCGTTGAAAATTAGAGGTAAAAATGAAATTTTATACATTCTTGTCAGTATTGACTTTGGCAGCGACAACTGCTGCCGTTCAAGCGCAAGCTATTGAAACAAAAGCTAAAAATGCGTTGTTAATGGATTATGATACAGGCGAATATCTTTATGAAAAAAATGCTTTTACGGCTGTTCCTCCTGCGTCTATGAGCAAATTGATGACTATTTATATTTTGTTCAGCAAAATTAAAGACGGCTCTTTATCATTGGAAGACAGTTTTACGGTCAGTGAAAATGCGTGGAGAAAAGGCGGTGCGGCAAGCGGCAGTTCTACAATGTTTTTGCCTATTGGCGCTAAAGTAACGGTTGAAAATTTGATTAAAGGAATTTTAATTCAATCGGGAAATGATGCTTGTATTGTGGTTGCTGAAAATTTAGCCGGTTCAGAAGAAGATTTTGCAGTAAAAATGAATGAAAAAGCCGCTGAATTGGGATTAAAACATTCTCATTTTGAAAATTCAACGGGATTGCCTTCGCCTGATCATAAAATGTCTTCGGAAGATTTGGCAATTTTGGCGCGTGCATTAATACATGATTTTCCTGAATTTTATCCTATTTTTTCTCAGAAAACTTTCACATACAATAATATTGTGCAAGGCAACCGCAATCCTTTGCTTTATACAATGCAGGATGCTGACGGTCTTAAAACCGGACATACCGATGAGGCCGGATATTGTCTGACCGCTTCGGCTAAAAGAGGCGGCCGCCGTTTGATTGAAGTTATGAGCGGCATGAGCTCTAACAAAGAGCGCTCGGAAGAGGCTGAAAAACTGATGGGCTGGGGATTCCGCGAATTTAACAATTATAAAGTGTTTAAGCAATATGAGAGAGTGGTTTCGGTTCCGGTTTATATGGGAAGCGAAAAAAATATTGATTTGGTTGCCGGAAAAGACGAAGTATTTACTTTGCCGCGCAGCGCAGCACGCGACGCTAAGCTGACTGCTGTGTATAAGAAACCGGTTAAAGCTCCTGTTAAGCAAGGGCAAAAACTCGGCGAAGTCAAACTCGAAGTTGAAGGGCAGAAAACACGCGTAATTCCGTTGTATGCGGATCACAATGTTGAAAAATTGGGATTTTTCGGAAGAATCAGAAGCAATATAAGTTATTTTCTGTTTGGAGAATAATTGATGGTTGGTCGTTTTATTACGGTTGAAGGTGGAGAAGGAACCGGTAAATCCACACAAGTTAAGCTGCTTGAAGAATATTTATCCTCTAAAGGAATAGATGTGGTCATTACCCGAGAACCTGGGGGAACGGAAATAGGCACAGAACTGCGCAGATTGCTCTGTACGGGAGATAAAGACAAATTTGATCCTATTGCTGAAGCGCTTTTATATTATGCTGACCGCCGTATTCATCTGCAGCAAAAGGTTTGGCCTGCATTGGAAAAAGGCAGCTGGGTAATCAGTGATCGTTTTGCAGATTCGACTATGGCTTATCAATATTACGGTTATAATAAAAGAGTGCCTAAAAAAATTTTGGAAGACTTATATAATATAACCGTAGGTGATTTTTATCCTGATTTGACTTTGATTTTGGATATAGATCCTCAAATAGGACTGTCACGTTCAATGGTAAAAAACAGTCATTATGAGGAGCAGGAAATAAGGTTTGAAAGTCGAAAATTGGATTTTCACAACAATTTAAGAAACGGTTTTTTAGAAATTGCCAAAACAGCAAATCGGTATGTTGTTTTGAATGCAGAACAGTCTGTGCATGATTTGCACAGCGACATTGTTAAGGTTGTTGATGAAAGGCTTATAAATGTCTGAACCGGATATGATAACACCTCAAAATAATTTTTTTCTGCTTGGGCAGGAGGAAGCCGAAAAGGCAATTTTGGATGCTTATAATAATCAGACATTGCACAATTCATGGTTGATTTCAGGTGAAAAAGGAATCGGAAAAGCAACTTTTGCCTATAAATTCGCCCGTTTTTTGCTTGATGAGGGACGGGGAAAAAACAGTTTGAACACGAGTCCGAACAGTGCATCTAACCGTTTAATCAGCAGCGGCTCGCATCCTGATTTGAAAGTTATTGAACGCGATTATATCGAAACAGACCGTAAAAAACTTATAAAAGCTATCCGCGACGGCGAGGCTATGAACGAAACCGATATGCAAAATTTGAAAAAATCGGCTTTTATCAGAATAGACGATGTTAGAACCATTAATGAATTTATGGCAAAAAAATCTTCGCAAAACGGTTGGCGTGTGGTGATTATTGATAGTATTGACGATATGAACACAGCGGCGGCCAATGCTTTGCTTAAAATTCTCGAAGAACCGCCCGCTAGAAGCATTTTGATGTTGATTAGCCATAATGTCGGACGCTTGCTGCCAACTATAAAATCAAGGTGCTCAAAGTTAGTTTTGAAACCGTTAAAAGAAGAAAATATAGTCAGTTTGCTACGCCGATACCGTCCGCAGCTGAGTGAAGAAGAAATTAAAGGTTTGGCGGCAATAGCGTCGGGAAGCATAGGAAAAGCGCTTAATTATGCCGATGGTCAAGCATTAAAGGTTTATAAAGGCTTGCAAGATATTATATATGCAAAACAAAAATTTAAAATTGATGATTTGCTGGCTTGGGTTAACAGCGCTGTTGCCGATGAAAACAGTTATAATTTGGCCTGTGAATTGATTTTGAAGTTTTGTTCGGATAATATAGCCGGCAGCGCACAGGTTGAAGAAATGGCTTCAGCTTGGGAAAATGCTGTTCATTGCTTTCGGCAGGCCGAAAGTTTGAATATGGATAAAAAGCAGGTTTTGATTAATGTTATCGGACGTTTGTGCAAAATAAACTGAGGGAGAAATATGTTAGTAGACAGTCATTGCCATATTGATTTTAATGATTTTGAAGGTGATATTGACGAAATTATTCAGCATATGAAAGAAAACGGCGTAACAGCCATTTTGAATGCGGGAAACGGTTTGGATGGTTTTGACGGACAATTGGATTTGTCTGAAAAATATCCTTTTATTTATACTGCTGTCGGCGTACATCCTCATAATGCTGATGAAAACACCAATTTGACGGCTGAAACTTTGGTTGAAAAGACTAAGCATAAAAAAGTTGTGGCTATCGGTGAATGCGGTTTGGATTATTATTATGATTACAGCACCAAAGAAAATCAGTTTAATGTTTTTAAAGCGCATATTGCGGCAGCGCAGGAAACAGGACTTCCGCTCATTATACATACGCGAGATGCAGATGATGACACAATTGCAATTTTGAAAGAAGCCTACAAACAAAAAACTTTCAACGGTGAAATACATTGTTTTTCAGGATCTGAGAAATTGGCGGAATTTGCTCTTTCAATCGGATTTTACATATCGGCCTCAGGAATTATCACATTTAATAAAAGCGGTGATTTGCGGGATATTTTTGCCGAAGTTCCCAATGACAGGCTGTTGGTGGAAACAGATTCTCCTTTTTTGGCGCCCGTGCCGCTGCGTGGACATCGCAATGAACCGGCAAATGTTCGATATGTGGCTGAAAAATTGGCTCAAATCAAAAATATTTCTTATGAAGAAATTGCTGAAATAACATCTGAAAATTTTTATAAATTATTCCGTAAAGCCAGTGACAAAGGGAGGTATAAATACTGATGTATAAAATGACTATTCTGGGGAGCGGCGCAGCTCCCGGAGTTCCGGCTATTGCTATTGGCTGGGGCAGATGTGATCCAAACAATCCGAAAAATTGCCGCACCCGTACAACAGTATATTTAGAATATAACAATACCAAAATATTAATTGATACTTCGCCTGATTTACGTAGTCAATTGTTGTCAAAGCATATTGATCATCTGAATGCCGTGCTTTATACGCATCCGCATGCCGACCATTTGCACGGAATTGACGATTTGCGCGAAATTAACCGTGTGAACGGAAGCAGTCTTAATTTTTACGGAACGGAAAGCACTTTAAAAGTTATTAAAACTCGTTTTCCGTATTTGTTGGCAACCCCCGAACATACCAATGACGTTTCGACTCATCCAAGTTTGATTGCCAACGAAGTTGAGTATTATAAACCGTTTTTTATCAACGATTTAAAAATTACTCCTATCAGACTGATAGGGCATGTCATACCTTCCACCGGATATATTTTTAATGATGGCGATATTGTTTATATTGCTGACTACCGTCATTTGGAAAAGAAAGCTTTTGATATGATTAAAAAGCCTGTAAAATTAATGGTTGTACCTTTGACAACCCCCGAAGGTTCAGAATTTCATGCCAGTTTGGATGAAATTTTATCCGATATAAAGAAAGTTAATCCCAAAATGGCGGTGATAAATCATATGGCGGCTGAATGCGACTATGACGTTATTCGTAATATTACGCCGCAAAATGTTGAACCGGCATTTGACAATATGGAAATAAACTTGGACTAGGAGAAAAAATATGTTGTGCATCTATCATATAGCAGACCATGACGGAAAAGGTTCCGGCGCGATTGTCAAAAGAGTTTTCCCCGAAGCAGAATTGTTGGGACTTAACCATGATATGGAAATTCCGTATGATGTTATTGCGCAACATGACAAAATTGTTGTCTGTGATTTTGCGTTGCCTGTTGATTTTATGTTTGAATTAAGTGAAAAAATAGATTTTACATGGATTGATCACCATGCTTCGGTTATTGATCAATATAATGCCGAAATTTTAAAAGGGAAAAAAGAAATCAAAGGCGTGCGCCGTGTGGGGCAGGCCGCAATAGAACTGTGCTGGCAATATTTCTATCCTGATAATCCGGTTCCGCTCGGAGTTGAGCTTTTGGCAAAGAATGATTTATTTGATTTGCGCGATCCGCGTGTGCGCCCATTTGAATTTGCCATGCAGTCTTTCGGCGTGAACAGTCCTGATGATAAAATTTGGACAGATCTTTTTGAAAACCGCTTGAATATCGAAGCTATGATTGAGGAAGGCGAAAGAATTTTGAGCTGGATAAATGTCCGCAATTACCGTCTGGTCAGGAGCATGGCATTTGAAGCCGAAATAGATGGTTTGAAATGTATTTGCGCCAATATGCCGCAGGGATATTCATCTTTTTATGATTCATTGGAAAACCGCGAATATTATGATGTTATGATTAATTTTTATATGAATCGCAAGCGTAAATGGAATTTGTCTTTTTATTCTTCAAAAAAAGAGGTTGATGTGTCGCGTTTGGCTGCTAAATTCGGCGGCGGCGGACATCGCGGCGCTGCCGGCGCTTCGGCTCTTGATGAATTGCCTGATTTTTTGCGAAAAAATATTCACTGATTTCTTTTTTGCTTGAATTGGCTGCAAATAACGGTTAGCTTTAAAATGTAATAAGCGGAGAAAAGGATATGGCTTTGAGTAGTAAGAAAAAAGAAGAAGATATTAAACAAATTTCCGGCGCAACCGGTGTTTTTCATAAAATTGTTATGTTTATAACTTATCCTTTTCGCAAACCGTTGCGTTGCTTGTTTTTTTTAGCGGCGCTCGGAGCAATTGTCTATTTTATTCCGGTTATGTATGGTGTTAAACCTGAAAAAGTTTATGATTGGTATGTAAAATTGGTTCATGATGTAAATGAACAGATTATTGTTCCTCATACTCAAAAAGAAAAAGGCACTGATACACTGATCGAAAGCAATTATGCAACCGGTCAGCGTGAAATTCGCCGCCAGATGTTTGTTAAAGCCAGCGGTCGGGCACCGCAAAAAGTCGATGTTTTGGCGGAAGAAGCTTCAGAGGTAGTTAATATCGGCGATATTCGTCGGGCTGAAGATAATGCCGAAAACTATGATGAACAACCTATAACACCCGAAAAAACAACAGATGAAGAACAGTCAAATGTTGTTGCAGTGCAGCATCCTGTTGTTACGGAAGATTTTGATTATCGCCGTCATTATGGTGAGTTTGACAGTTTGAATTATTTAAATGAGCCGGTTGAAGTCAGAGGAACGGCAAAGATTCATAATGCCAATGAGTTAACAGTGAATGATACTTATATCTTTTTGTATGGCATTTATTCTAACCCCTTAAACGGAAGAGGGGTTAAAGCCGGCGTCTTTTTGAAAAATCTGGTAAAAGATGAAGAAGTTCTTTGCCAAATTTTGGCTTATACCAAAGAAGGACAGGTTGCAACAGCAGAATGCTATGTCGGAGAAACGGATATCAATAATTTGATGGTTAAAAACGGTTTTTCGGATAAAGTGACTGCTCGATAAATTTTTGAATTAGAAAATTTTCGGAAAGAAAGAGATGTGGCAGCTGGTTTTAATGATTAATGGTTACTTTATCAGTGTTTTGGGCTGTGCAATGCTGACGGTGGCCGGTTATGATATGTATGCCAATCATTTGTCGTGGTCTTATTTCTTAAATGCGGCCTTGTTTACTTTTTTTATCGGAATGTCGCTTTTTTTATCCAACAGAACAACCGTTAACAATATCAGCATTAAACAAGGGTATTTATTGACGACGACAAGCTGGCTGAGTATCAGTATTTTATCGGCTTTGCCGTTTGTTTTGTATGGCTGTGTCGATAATTTTCATGATGCCTTTTTTGAAGCAGTGTCCGAAATCAGCGGCACCGGCGCCACAATTTTTAAGGATGTGGAAGCTTTGCCTAAGCCGATTTTGCTTTGGCGTTCTATTTTAAATTGCCTCGGAGGTATTGGGGTTATTATTTTTGCTGTTGCGCTTTTGCCGTTATTAGGTATTGGCGGTATGCAAATTTTTGAATTGGAAAACTCTGACATAAATGATAAATTTATGCCTAAATTTCATTATATTGCTAAACGAATTATATTGGTTTATGTGCTTTTTGACATTTCGTGCATAGTATGTTTGTATTTTGCCGGAATGGGGTGGTTTGATGCTGTGGCTCACGGTTTATCGGCTGTGGCAACAGCCGGATCTTCGACTAAAAATCAGTCAATAGCTTTTTATAACAGTCCGCTTATTGAAGCAGTGCTTATATTGTTTATGATTTTGTCGGCGTTGCCGATGACTTTTTTTGTTATGCTAATGCAAAATAAGTTCAGACATTCTATTCGAACAGTGCAAGTGGTTGCTTTTTTAAAAACTTTGTTTTGTATTGTAGTCGGTTTAGCGTTATGGATGCGCGTTTTCGGAGTGAAAAACGATATTTTTTCTTGTTTGCGCTATGCCGCTTTTAACGTTGTATCTGTGGTAACAACAACAGGTCTGTCGTCAGATGATTTTTTGTCATGGGGAAGTTTTTCGGTTGCTGCCTTTGCCGTTATGTCCTTTATCGGCGGCTGTCCCGGTTCAACAACAGGATCTATAAAAATTTTTCGTTGGCAGGTTATTTGGGCTTTTTTGAAACATTCAATAGCATTGGCGGTTGCTCCAAAGCGTGTTATGCCATTTAAAATTAAAAATTTTATTTTAAGCGAACGGGTTACATCATCAGTTTTGGTCTTTACAACTTTATATTTTTTTACAATTGTATTTTTGGTTTTGTTACTGACATTGTCTAATGTTGATATTTTTACAGCCTTAGCGGCAGTAGTGGGATGTATTACCAATGTGGGTCCGGGAGTGATTGACAGTATTGGTCCGAATGGAAATTACGGCTTTTTATCCTCTTTTGCAAAAGATTTGCTATCAATAGCAATGTTGCTTGGTCGTTTGGAAATTTTAACGGTTTTGGTCGTATTTACACGCAATTTTTGGAGAAACTGATATGGGATATGTGGAAGGAAGTTTGGCTAAAGATGAAACGATAAAAGTCTGCGCAAAATATCATTGGATTGCATGGCTTGAGTTTTATTTTGTATTTTTTACCTTAGGGGCTGCCTCTATTCTCATTTTTTTGTTGGCAGCACAGATGTATGTCGATCAGGAAATTGATTTAGCTGTTGCAACAATTGCAGTTGGATGTCTTTTTGCAGCGGTTCCTTTTTATCACTATCTGAAACTGAAATTAACGGAAATGGTTTGTACAAGCCGCCGTGTTGTTTTTAAGACAGGTATTATTTCAATTAAAACCGCTGAAATAAAAATAGATAAAATAGAATCAATACAAATAGAACAATCTTTTTGGGGGAGAATTTTAGGATATGGAAATATTTGCTTTTCGGGAACAGGCACTGCAAAAGTAGAATTTTTCTATGTGGACAATCCATGGCAAATAAAACCTCAAATAGAAGAAGCTATTGATGAAAGTCTGAAAGGCGATAATAAGAAAAAATAGGAAGATTAAGCGGAGTTTTCAAAAAATAAAGCGGATAGAATATTATCCGCTTTATCTTTTATATAATGTTTTTATTTTTTAGTAGGCTTTACATAAGCCAGAGCGGCATGTTCTTCACAATAAGTTTGTCCCATACGAACTTTGCGTCCGCAAAAATGAAAATTTTCGTCTTTCGGATCACCAATCGGCCACCGGCAGGTATGATTGTCAAGATCTGTCAGTTTTGCGTTGCCGTTGTATGTTTTTGCAGGCGCAGCCGGTTTGGAAACAAAAGTTTTTACCGGAGCCGAAACAGGAGCTGGTTTGGGCTTTTCTGGTTCTTTTTTCTCTTCAACAACAATTTTTTTCTCGGCGGCAGCTGGTTTAATTACTGTTACTTCCGGTTTGGGCTGAACTTCAATTTTGTTTTTAGTTTCTGCTTTAGGCTCTGTTTTTGTTACCTTTTTATCTTTTTTAGGCTCTTGAGCTTTTGTCGGTTCAGCTGTTGCTGATTTAGGTTGAGCGTTGTTTTCAACTTCTTCTTTCTTTTTTATAGGCGAGGGTCTGGCTTCAAGCTGCAAACGATGAACTTTTCCGACAATGGAATTTTTAGATACGCCGAGACGTTTTCCGATTTCACCGGTTGTCAACCCTTGTTTCCACATAATTTTCAGGTCTTCGACCATTTTGTCAGTCCATGCCATAACCATTCTCCTTGCAATGTTCTAATGCGCGTATAGTAAAGCAATATTTTTTACGAGTCTAGTTTTTTCTTTTGCTGTTACTTTTTATTAAAGATATTAGATTATATTATTGAAAATAAAAGGGTAAAAATTATGAAATGCCGATTTTTGACATATGTAGCGTTTGTTTTTTTGTGTTGCACCGAGGTTAAAGCCGTGGCACCGTCGGATTTTGCCGATCGTTTTAAAATTGATTTAAATGAAAAACTGCCGAAAATAGAAGAACTGCGCAAACAATTTCGTCCGGCTCCTGTTTATGACCGAAAATTTGATTATTATTGGAAAATAGGCAATAAATTTGATCGTCCTTTTGCGGCAACAATAAAAAAATACGGAATGCGCAGCAAAAGACTGAAATGGGACGGAGAAGATGATCTGCTTGAGATGATTAAAAGTCTGCCGCCGCAAACTTATGAATATATCGGTCCTTATTTGCACACTGTTCCGGGGATATCGGAAAAAATTTTGAATATGCCGGGGATAAAGGAAACAAAGAATAAATTTCCCAGTCGTATAGCGCCGCAAGTTGCCGATATTGAAAATATTGAAATGCTGTCTCCCGCTTTTTATTTTTTGCTGATGCCTGAAGCGTGGCCTGAAAATTTTTCAATGGATGAACTTGAAATTCCACAAAAAATGCCGGAGCCGGCAAACAAATATCGTCCGAAAATGCTGGACAGCATAGCAAAAGCTGTTCGACCTGAAGATTATGCTCCGGGGGCATCTGTGGAAAATCCGCTGTCATCGCGTTTGAGAACGATATCTCCAAATGAAAATTCTCCTCTAACCACAGCGGATATTTCGGCTTTTATAGCCACATTGGACGAACTTAAATTTTTTGATAAAGATTTGCAGGCGCAGACGCGCCTTATAGAAGCAGGAAACTTGCTTGACCGTTGGGAAGAAGCACAGGGAAAAGGCGCAGTAGTTCCAATGCTGAAAGATTTGGTGTCGCCTTGCTCAAGGTTTGTGCAAAAAGCCCGATTGGCCGGATTGAATCGTGATTTCGCCGGAATTGTTGCTAAACAAGGGTTCAGTGAAAATGAATGGGCGTATACATGCGACAAAACGGTAAAGGCTTATCGACTGTTGAATATGAGCCAAATTGAGTTGCAAACGATATTGCTTTATCGCAAAAATACTTATGGTGATATGTTAAATTCTTTTGATTATAAAACCGCTCCTTTTGTCGCCGCCACAATGCAGGCTATGATTGAAAGATATAAGGCTCCTTTGCAGGATATGCTTGAAGTTAAGAAAAACTATAAACAAATAGAAAAGGCATTGCGCGAAGGCAGCGGACGAATCGCAGGACAGACAATTTATATGAATTAAAAACAAATAGTTAGCTCTTCTTTTGTATGGTTTTTCTTGCCGAATTTTAAAAACAGGGATATATTTACCGATAAAATGGTTTTAACTACAAAGAAAAGGTACAAAAATGGCAAGAGTTACAGTTGAAGACTGCATTGATAAAATTCCAAACCGTTATGACTTGGTTATGATTTCAACCCAACGCGCTAAAGATATTTCTTCCGGCGCACAGATTATGGTTTCTCGCGACAATGATAAAAATCCGGTGATTGCTTTGCGCGAAATAGCGGAAGAAAAAGTTAATATTGAAGATTTGCAAAAGTCTTTGGTAATGGGCTTGCAGAAATATGTTGAGGTTGAAGAGCCCGAAGAAGAAGAAATGGAAATTATGGCTGCCGAAAAAGAACTTTCGGGACTTGACGAACAATTTTCGGGATTGCTGCTTGATAATGAAATGGCTGACAATATGCAGGTTCACGGCAGTGATGATGATATTGATTTTGATGCACCAATGGACGATGACAGTGATGTTGCCGATGATGACTTGGGTGAAGACGATGATTTAGGTTTCGGCGATGGCACAGATATGGGCGCTGATGACGATATGGGCGATTTTGACGAATAATATTTTGAAAGCTGGCTACGGATGCTGCGACAATATGAATTAGTGGAATTGGTTAAATCTTATGACCCTGATGCCGATGAAGACGCATTGAACCGCGCCTATGTGTTTGCAATGAAAAAACACGGCGCTCAATTGCGTGCTTCAGGCGATCCCTATTATTCTCATCCGGTTGAAGTGGCCGGCATTTTAACAAAATTTAAGCTCGACTGCAATTCGGTTATTGCCGGTTTGCTGCATGATACGGTTGAAGATACAGACACAACCATTGAAGAAGTTCGTTCATTGTTTGGCGATCAAGTGGCGATGCTGGTTGACGGTTTGACCAAATTGGCAATGATTGAACAAAAATCGGTTTATACCAAACAGGCTGAAAATTTTCGTAAATTGCTTTTGGCAATGTCTGAAGATATCAGAGTTTTGCTGATAAAATTGGCCGACCGTCTGCACAATATGCGCACTTTGCATTTTCTCAAACCTGAGAAACGCTCGCGTATTGCCCGCGAGACACTCGATATTTATGCTCCTTTGGCCGAGCGTATCGGTATGGAAGAAGTTAAAAGCGAGCTGCAGGAGCTGGCATTCCGCGAATTGTACAAAGACGCTCATGATTCAATTGTTGCTCGCTTGAATTTTTTACGCGAACAGGGAAGCAATATTGTTCCGAAAATTATTGAAGCCTTAAAAAAAGACATGGATGAAAACGGCGTTCAATGTGTGGTTACCGGACGTGAAAAAACTCCGTATTCCATTTGGCGCAAAATGCAGCAAAAAAATGCCTCTTTCGAGCAATTGTCCGATATTATGGCTTTTCGTATTTGCGTGCCGGATATTGCGTCATGTTATCAGGCTTTGGGCATTGTTCACAGCAAATATCATATGGTTCCCCGCCGTTTTAAGGATTATATATCCACCCCAAAACCCAATGGCTATCAATCAATCCATACAGGCGTTATCGGACCGGAAAATACTCGCATTGAAATACAAATCCGCACTTTTGAAATGCACGAAATAGCCGAAAAAGGCGTGGCGGCTCACTGGGCGTATAAACAAGGGCAAAAGGCAGAAGGCAAAAATTTCCGTTGGGTTAGAGAATTGCTGGAAATTCTTGATCAGGCTTCAAATCCTGAAGAATTTTTAGAAAACACAAAACTTGAGATGTATAATGATCAGGTTTTTTGCTTTACTCCAAAAGGTGATTTAATCGGTTTGCCGGTTAATTCAACGCCGGTTGATTTTGCGTATGCTGTTCACTCGTCTGTGGGAGATACTTGTGTAGGTGCAAAAATCAACGGTGAAATCCGTCCTCTGAGAACTATTTTGCAAAACGGAGATCAGGTCGAGGTTTTGACTTCCAAAGCGCAGCACCCATCAACAGAGTGGGAGCGTTTTGTGGTTACGGGAAAGGCAAAAGCCGCAATCAGACGTTATGTCCGTGCCAATAAACGCGATCAGTTTATTGTGCTGGGACAGGAAATTCTCGAAAAGCTGTTTAAAGGTGAAAAACTTGAATTTTCAGAAAAAGGTTTAGTTAATGTTTTGCCGAATTTTGAAGCTGAATCAATTAATGATTTGTATGCTAAAGTCGGCGAAGGATTGGTGACAGGCTGGGATGTTATGAAGGCGGTTTATCCGGCTTATAAACAATCCAAGTTGGAAAAAGTTGTTCAGGCCATTAAGGTTCCTGCTTTCAAGAAACTGAAGAAAAAAGAGCAATCTCCATTGCAGATTGAAGGTCTTATTCCTGGGATGGCTATGCATTTTGCCGGTTGTTGCCACCCGCTTCCGGGGGATAGAATCGTCGGTATTGTTACTACCGGAAAAGGAGTTGCCGTGCATACGATGGACTGTAAAACTCTTGAAAAATTTGCTAATGAGCCGGAAAGATGGCTGGATATTTCGTGGGGAAAAACTGAAAGCACCGAAATGCATACCGGACGTTTGAAATTGATGTTGTCAAATGAACCCGGAAGTTTGGGTGAGATTTCGAATATTTTAGCCAGATTTAATACCAATATTGCAAATTTAAATATTGTGTATCGTACAATCAGCTATTTTGAAATTATTCTCGATGTCGAAGTCAAAAATGTTGATCAATTAAATGAAGTTATTGCAGCGTTAAAAGCTTCTAAAGTCGTCAGCTATGTTGCAAGGTCAAATTAAGGTAAAATTTGTTTTGCGGATTTAGATTAAATGATAGCAGGTTTGGGAAGCGATATATGTAATATTGAAAGAATTGCCGATAGTTATCGGCGTTTTGGCGAACGCTTTTTAAAACGGTGTTACGGCAATAATGAAAGACGGGAATTGCCGCCGGAGAACAGCGAAAAAAAATATTATGCTTCATTAGCAAAAAGATTTGCCGCCAAAGAGGCTTTCAGCAAAGCTTTGGGAACAGGGTTCAATTACGGCTTGTCTTGGGTGGAAATTGAGATTTTACATAATGAAAACGGCAAACCTTATATATGTTTGTCGGGAAAGGCCGCCGAAATGGCCGAAGAACGAAAAATTAAAAATATATTGGTCAGTCTGTCAGATGATTATCCTTTTGCACAGGCTGTCGTAATTTTAGAAGTTTGAATGGAGATATCGAAATGGAAGAAAAAGAAAATTTGTCCGATACGGTTAAGACAATTGTTTATGCGATTGTTATTGCTGTGTTTATTCGCAGTTTTTTGTTTGAGCCGTTTAAAATTCCTTCCGGTTCCATGTATCCGAATTTGTATGTCGGTGATTTTTTGTTTGTTTCAAAATATACTTATGGTTATTCAAAGCATTCATTTCCTTTCAGCATTCCTTTGTTTTCGGGACGTATTTGGGCAGATGAGCCTAAAGTAGGCGATGTTGTGGTATTTAAATATCCGCAGGATAACAGCACAGATTTTATCAAAAGAATTATAGGACTTCCCGGAGATAAAATAAAGCTTGAGAAAGGACGTTTGTTTATTAACGGCGTTGAACAGCCTCGTACCGAAAAAGAAAATTTTGTGGTACGCAATAACTTTGGTTATGCGGAACGTTATCATCAATATGAAGAAACTTTGCCAAACGGTTTGAAACATACTATTTTAGAAATTTCGGACAATGAAAATGATGATAATTTTGCGGAAGTGACTGTTCCGGAAGGCAATTATTTCGTTATGGGCGATAATCGCGACCGCTCAGATGACAGCCGTATTCATGTCGGTTTTGTTCCGTTTGAAAACTTAGTCGGAAAAGCGCGCGTTTTGTTCTTTTCTTATGATCCGCAAGAAGGCGCATGGTACAAACCATGGACATGGGGCAAAAAAATCCGTTGGCGCCGTTTGTTCAGTAAAATAGCATAAGAGAAAGAAAATGGAAAATATTGAAGATATTTTAGGCTATAAATTTAATAATAAACATTTGCTGCAGCAGGCATTGACCCACACCAGCATTACGCCGCATCTGGCTGAAAATTATGAGCGTCTGGAATTTTTGGGCGATAGGGTTTTGGGGGTATCGGTTGCGGAAATGCTTTACCGTTTGTTTCCGTCCGAACCGGAAGGAAGTTTGTCACAGCGTTTTGTTGCTTTGGTGTGCAAAGAGACAGTTGCCGAAATAGCTTTGGAATTGCGTTTGGATCATTTTATTCACGCTGAGGGAATCGATGTCCGCAACAATGAAAATGTGTTGTGTGATGTGGGCGAAGCTGTTATAGGTGCTATTTTTCTTGATGCCGGAAGCGTTGTGGCAATAGATTTTGTTCAAAGACATTGGGGACCGCTGATTAATACGCATACTACACCTCCGAAAGACGCAAAAACAACTTTACAGGAATTTGCCCACGGTCATGGTTGGGAAACTCCGCGTTATAGCGAAATCGGGCGTGAAGGAAGCGAACATGATCCGCTTTTTCTGATGAAAGTAAATATAAAAGATCATGGTGAAGCCTCCGGACAGGGACATAATAAAAAAGCAGCAGAACAGAGTGCGGCTGAAAATTTGTTAAAACAATTGGGAGTAAAGCATGGACGTCGAAAATAATTGTCCGACCCGCTGCGGGTTTGTTACGTTAATCGGTGCGCCGAATGCCGGAAAATCCACAATTACCAACGACTTTGCCGGATCTAAAGTTTCTATTGTAACGCCAAAAGCGCAAACAACACGCACAACCGTTAAAGGTATAGGGATTTATGGGAATACACAGATTATTTTTCAGGATACCCCCGGAATTTTTAATCCTAAACGGCGCTTAGACCGTTCTATGGTTGCTTCGGCTTGGACTGGTGCGAAAGATGGCGATATTTTAGTATTGGTGGTTGATGCAAAGCGCGGTTTTGACAATGAAACACGGGCGATTATTGATGAATTGAACAAACAAGGACTTTCCGCGGTTTTGGTTTTGAACAAAATTGATATGGTCGCCAAAGCCTCGCTTTTGCCGCTGGCTGCGCAGCTTAATGAATATGGTCATTTTGCCGAAACCTTTATGGTATCGGCCTCAACCGGTGAGAATATGGATGATTTTTATGCTTATTTAGCCAATAATTTACCGGAATCGCCATGGTATTATCCGGAAGAGCAAATGTCGGATATGCCGCTGAAACTTTTGGCGGCAGAGGTTGTACGTGAAAAATTGTTTTTGTATCTGCAAAAAGAAATTCCGTATGCTTTAACGGTTGAACCGGAATTGTGGCAGCGCCGCGAAGATGATTCCGTCCGTGCTGAAATGACAATCTATGTTGAGCGAGAAGGGCAGAAGAAAATTATTGTCGGGCAGGGCGGTAAAATGATTAAAAAAATAGGCGAAAATGCCCGCAAAGAGTTGGAAAATTTGCTTGACTGCCGCATTCATCTCTTTTTGTTTGTGAAAGTTCGCGAAAACTGGGGAGACGATCCTGCTCGTTATAGCGATTGGGGATTGAACTATAACGCTTAAAAGCGCTGCCTCTGATTTATTGTGTTGGAAAATTTTTGTTTATTTTGATATAAACTTTTTTCATAAGGGTTGAAAAAGGATATTTTGCCAATTCTAAAGGGGAAACAAACTGCCCGTTAATTTCAGAAATATTTGAAATATGGGCTGTGTAAATTTTCAAATTCAGCTTAAAATGCGTGAAAGTGTGAGTGATTTGCTGTTCTGTGTTTTGTGTTTCGAATGAAAATATCGGTGTTTCATTTTCGCTCCATGGAAACTCATATAATCCGGACAGCAGGCCTTTTTCTTTGCGTTTTGTAATAAAAATGTCTCCTTTTTTATTGTATATAAGATAAACGCAGCCTTGTTTTTCTTTTTTTGACAAAGCCGAACGGTTGGGGATTTTTTCTAAATTTGTTGAGTTTTTCGAAAGGCAAAATTTTTGCCACGGACAAATAAGGCATTGCGGATTTTTTGGCGTGCAGATTAATGCTCCCAGATCCATAATTGCGGAGGCATAGTCTGCCGGATTTTTTCTGTCAGTTAAAAATTCAGCTTTAGCTTTTATTTGTTTTTCAATTTCTTTTATGGGAGAAGTCAAATTATATAACCGGCATATAACACGGATAACGTTTCCATCAATAATGGTTTCAGGCAAATTGAAACTCAAAGCCAAAAAACTGGCGGCGGTGTATTTTCCTATGCCTTTAAGTTTGAGAGCTTCAGCTCTGGTTTTTGGAAAAAATCCTTGTGATACAATTGTTTGGGCTGTTGAATGCAAAGAACGCGCTCGAGTATAATAGCCAAGCCCTTGCCAAAGAGCATAAACATCTTCAATATCTGCTTGAGCCAAACTTTCTATTGTCGGAAATCGCTGCATAAAGTGCTTAAAATAAGGAATAACGCTTTTAACGGTTGTTTGCTGCAGCATAAATTCTGAAACAAGAATAACATAAGGATTTGTATGCTCTCCGGTTTTTGTTCTCCATGGCAGACGGCGGCCGTTTTCGGCATACCAGTTAAGAAGTATTTTTGATGGAGATTGCTGCATTTTAGAAAACTACCAATATCAGACATTTTCTAAAACAGGACATATCATCAAAAGATGTAAAAATCAATTTCTATTTTAGATTTTTGCCAATATTAGGTATTTTCTAAAATGGATATTGAACGATAAAATAAAGAAGGAGCTTTTTACACCGAACTTTCAGAAGATAAAAGAGAAAAGTGTTTATTCAAGCGGACAGCAGATGGGACAAGCGCGGAGTTCAGGGCATAAAAAAAATCTCTCCGAAGAGAGATTTTTTTTGGTGCCCTGAAGAAGACTCGAACTTCCACGGACATACTGTCCACAAGTACCTGAAACTTGCGCGTCTACCAATTCCGCCATCAGGGCAACACCTATTCTAATAAGTATTTTTTTTATAATAGTCAACACAAAAAATGAAAATGTCTTTTTTTTGTAACAAAAAAACTCTTGAAAAAATGTGAACTCAATTGCTATGATATAAAAGGGTATATAGGCAGGGGGCTAAATGTTTAATTTCGGCGGAAAATTTTTATTGACAGTGTTGCTGACAGCGACTTTTTCTGCAAATGCCGCTGTTGTTAATTCGTCTGTTGCGTACAAAGACAACAATTCAGATGTGTGGTCTGAGGTAAGCCAAAATATGTCGGATTTGAACGCTTTGATGAATCACTGCTCCAATCCTATGGAAGAAAACGGCGTTTATATTGTTGCTCTTGATTTAATGGCGGCCAAAGTCAGTTCTACCGATGTGCAGGCAAAAGTGGTTAAAAGCGGAAAGATAGACACTTTGGTTATTCTTGTGTCGCAAAATACCAAAAACGGCGTTAATGTTATGTCTTCATCTATAACTTTGCCGAAACCGGTTAATGAACGAGAATTATCTACCAGAATTGAAGACGGAATTTTGCTGATTATGGTTCCTATAACCAGAAGTGCACAGCTTGAGAATGTTGCGGAAAATTATAAAGTGTTGCCTGAGTTGCGCAAAGCACAGGCAAAAATGCAGCAGTTGTTGAACAGGGGCGTAGTTTGGGACACAAGCGGTTGGGTGCGTGGAACTCCTGTTAACGCGACAATTGCACAAATTGACGTTAATGGTATTTCATACACCAGAAGCACGTCTGCTTATGATTATAATATTGTAGTTAATTCTCCATCTGAGTTGGTTATATATGATTCTCAATCAAATCAAAAGATTATTACGGAAAAAAATGACGAGATGCCGTTTAAAACGTATTTAATCGGTTCAGATAAGGATCTTGCGCAATATTATAAAGTCGGTTCTCAAGAAATAAACGGCAACAGATGCACTATGTTTAAAAGCGACATAGAAGGCGGCGAACTCTGCATCAGCGAGGAATGGGGCATTCCGATTTATCGCAAAAACACTTTTTGGCGCTATGAACAGACCATCAGCAACATCGGCGTTGACGGCGTTAAAATGAAATGGTTTGACATTCCGTCCGATGCCGTTGCGGCAAGATAATTCAGAAAGGCTTTAACTTTTTGTCCAAAATGGAGTATTACGGATTCAGTTATCAAAATTATTAACCTTAAATTATTTTCGGTATGGACTTTCCGTTGAAAATATTAGACACCCAGGAGTTCAGAGAACTGTGGAATGAAAGCGACGCAAGCGCTTTTGTGCATTCGTTTGCGGGGATTGTTCAAAAGTTGTTTTTTGACAGGTGATGTGTTATGACGCTTTCGTGTTTTCTCCTGACTGTAAGTGCCGGGCTTCGCTGATGTTGTCCGAACAGAACCTGTGGTCGCTGGCAGTTGCGCTTTATATGCGCAAAGGCTTGGAAACCGCGGAAAACTTCGCCCGCAGGATTCGGGAAGAGGAATAGTCTTTTTTAAACTTAAGCGATAAAGACCGGATGCCGGACTTTATCGCTTTTTGTTTGACATTTTTTTGTCTAACTGATATTGTTTTTACGTTAACCAATTTTTGTTTCGATTATGATGACTTATCAGTTTTATGACCTTCGCACATTTGCGGACGTCATTTATGCCACGGATAAAGATTCTTTTTTGGAAAAACTGACACGGCATCTCAAGCAGGCGCTCCTCATCTATGAGGATGACAAGGATTCCGACGAACAGCGTCGTTTGGACTTTAAGCTGACGCTTTTGATGGTTTCTTTTTCCGTCAACGCTCCGCTGCTGCGGCAGAAACAGGAAAACATACGCTTGTATGAGGAAAAAAACTGCTCGTGGAAGCGTTTTTTCCAGATGAGTTTCTGGCGGCGGTACATCATTTTTCCCGGTGAAAGGCGGCAGATTGAATGGGAAGAGCATCCCAATATGAAAATCAGCGTTAAAGAGATGATTGTTCTGGCCTCTACCGTTTATGTTCAGCAGGGCTGGGGAGGGTGTGATGATCTTCGCCGCAGGTTGGAACTGGTGGCCGAAGCCTGAAAATGCCCAACAAAAAACAGGAAGGAAAATAGTTCCTTCCTGTTTTTTGTTATTCTTCAGCCTTACCAGCTGTAACTTACGCCTGCGCCGAAGGCAGTGGCATCATAATCGCTGCCGAAGGTGTAGTTAACCCAGCCGTAGGCTGACAGCGCGTCGGTAAAGCCGTAGCGGCCGCCGAGTTCTATTCTGCCCAAAGTCTGGTCGTCATAAGTCGACAGTTTGTTCAGGCCTGTAATCTTAACGCTGTCCCCGCTGGTAACCGTCTGGATAACGCTCGGCTTGACGTAAACTTTAGCTGCGTCGATTTGTTTTTCCAGCTTGGCACCGAGTTCAGCCTCAAGATGTTTAACGTCTTTCCAGCTGTATTCCTTGCCCAGATTGTCTTTGGCATCGTCAAAGTTAACTTGCGTATAGTATAAGCCGAGGCTCGGGTCTAAAGTCAAGTCGTTGGACAGGGCAAAGGTATGTCCGGCCTCGATACTGGCACCGAACTCTATGCCGTCGGTATCAAACTTGGCGATTTTGTCATCGGTCTTGGCATCAGCCTGCTGGACGCCGCCGTATACGGTGGCGAACAACCAGTTCATATTCTTGTCATAGCGATAATACAAACCGGCCAGATAGCTGTCGATGTCGATTTCGGAACCGATAGTTGAGCGAAGCTTGTCGGCTTTGCCGTTAAGGTCATATTCGCCCTTGCGGTAAGAGGCAAAGACACCGAGGGTATTATTGACGTCGTTCTGAACATCAAATCCGGCCTCAACACCCCAAATATCGGCATCCATTTCAACCGGCTTGTCGATGGTGGCTGTTTCGCCCTGAGCCAGAATCCAAACGTTGCGGAGCTTCTCACCATCCCATTCCGCGGAATATACGCCGCAGTTCGGGCAGTACTCACGGCCGGCGGCAACTTTGTTGCGGACATTGCGCACCAGACTTCTGGTCTGTTCTATCGCCGCTTCATGCAAGCCCATACCGGCGATAACTTCGGGGGCAACCGGACGGACGACCGGTTTGGATGGTTTGTCATTATCCGGATTTTCAGGTTCTTCAGGATCTTCCGGTTTATAATCCGGATTTAAGATATCGGTCAAATTCAGATACCATGTTGAACCTACCGCTTCGCCTTTGGCGTTAACCGCACCGTCCCACATGTACGGTGAGCCGATAACGCGCGCTACGCTGAACGACGAGGCCGTGCCTTCCTGGTCGTTCGGCGCGAACAGGAACGGAACAACAGCGTCGTCTTTGTTGTCAAGAACGTCGGGATTAAGCGCATTAACCAAAACGCTGTAGTCGCCGATGACGTCTTCCGCAACGTTAATCGCACCGGAGTTGACCTTGTTGGCGGCCTTGTCGACTTCAACATCAACCGTAATAATCGGCGAAGCAGAAGTTGACTGACGGCCTACCAGCGTGCTACCGGTTTCAGCAGTCATATTCTGCACGTTAATCACGCCGTTTAAGCCCAGGTGCGTTATTGAGCCGGACGACAGGTTGAAATTGTTTACGTTCTCGACCAGATTGTTGAATTTAACCACGCCGGTGCTGTCGCCGGTAACGTTGATGTTATAATTTGTCCCGTTAATGCCGTCGTTAAAGGTGATTGTTCCGTTGTTGACGGCGGACAGGTTCAGGCCGACGGCCGCGTCTTCCGCTCCGACCATGTATACGGCGTTGGACGTTTTGACGCCGTTTTTTTCGACATAGTTGCCGTCAAACAGCGACGCGCCGTTGTCGGCAGTAATCGACAAATCAGCCGTTGAATAAACAGCACCGCCAGCAGAATCTTCATTGCCCGAAACATAATTGCCAATAAACGACGAATTGACAATATTGCCGATTGTTTTTCCGTTATATATTGCGCCGCCGTAAGCTTTTGAAGAAGAACTGGTATCCGTTGATTTAGCATAATTTCCGATAAAGTCACCGGTGATGTTTCCTATCGTCGACTTATAGTTATAAATAGCGCCGCCGAAAACATATGAATATGAACTTGTACCCGTTGATTTAGCATAATTCCCGATAAAGTCACCGGTAATATTCCCTATTGTTGTAGGGCTGTCGTAACCATCGTTATAAATGGCGCCGCCGTAAGCTAATAAATATGAATTTGTACCCGTCGCTTGAACATAATTCCCGATAAAGTCACCGGTAATATTCCCTATCGTCGAATAATAATAATCGTTATAAATAGCGCCGCCGTAAGCATATATCCCTTGAGCATAATTCCCGCTAAAGTCGCCGGTGATGTTTCCTATCGTCGACTTATTATGGTTATAAATAGCGCCGCCTCTAGCAGTTGTCCCTTGAGCGTAGTTATTAATAAAGTCACCGGTAATATTACCTGTCGTCGCAGAAAAATCGTTATAAATAGCGCCGCCGAGAGCATTGTAAGCAGAAGCTCGAGCATAATTCCCGATAAAGTCGCCGGTGATGTTTCCTATCTTACCCTCGTTATAAATAGCGCCGC
>SAMEA3663124__coassemble_241_pt1 | contig 19685 bp, 16 predicted proteins | sample SAMEA3663124__metabat2_low_PE_007 | metagenome-assembled genome bin SAMEA3663124 (sample SAMEA3663124) | pig gut metagenome | biome: pig gut; feature: pig-associated habitat; material: faeces | place: Denmark | collected 2012
CCACCAGAGGTTGAAAATCTTCTAAAAACAGTTGAAATCAAACAACTGTGCAGACGTGCCAACATTGAACGCATAGATGCCGGAGCCAAAGGTTTTACAATTGCTTTTCATGAAAACCGCTTTGCTGCTCCCGAAAAGTTGGTCGAACTGATAGCGCGTTCTGCCGGCAGTATAAAAGTTAGACCGGACCAAAAGATTTTTGTGGCGCGCGATATGGACAGTTATGCCAAACGTCTGGAAACAATTTGCAATTTTGTGCAACGGCTGTTGAATTTGTAAAATCAGTGCTTATTAAAGAAATCACCCTAAGCTTTTGTTTAGGGTGATTTTTGTTGCAATATAATAATTGATTTTGTTTTTTATAAACAATTTAAGGTTATATTTTATATATTTAAAGTTGACTTTAAATATAAATACAACATAATTTAGCGCATAATGATTATGACTATGGAGATAAATCGTGGTGAACTATTTTTCTGATTTGCAAGAAAAAGTGGGGGCATATACTAGAAAATATGCCAAACATCCTTGTAAAGCGGCGGTTAAAATGGCTTTTTGGAATATGAAATACTTACTAAAATTGATTACTGATACACAGATTATAGAAAAATTAAAACCTGAACAAAACAAAACTGTGAGTTGTTGCTTTGAGCTCGGAGGAGGTTTGGGCGATATTGTTTTGGCGTTGAACTATTTGGTATGTTTGAAACAGCGTTTTCCAAACATACATTTGACAATCACCATAGATAAACGTTTTTTCAATGAAGTTGAAACCATTCTTTTTGAACAGGATTTTGTTGATGAATTATCTACAACTAAAGATAAAAAACAAAAATACGATGTCAGAATCAAATTGGTGCGCATGCCTTATGTAAGATATGTCAACAAAACGATTGTAAAAAAACTTTATCCTGAGTTTTATAATTTTATCACCAAAGTTGAAAATTTTAATCTTGAAAATGTTATGTATAACTTTTCAGGTTCCTGCAGTGATTTTTTGGTTGAAAAATATACCTTGCTGCAAAAACGCAAACGCATAGCCGAGGCTGATGTTGAAAATTATATCGGCGTTACCTCGCAGTTTGAAATCAAACAATCGCTCAATACAGAAAATGTTTTATCAAAGTTTGCACTTGATGGTTGTAAATATATCACGATTCAAAGAGGAGTTGGGGTTTGTGATTATAATCAAAACGGCTATTCAACAAGAATTTGGCCGATAAAGCATTATAATCAACTTGTTGCAATGCTTAAACAAGAATATCCAGATTACAAAATTGTTCAAGTTGGTGCCGATACCTGTATTCAAATTGATAATATCGACTTGAATTTATGCGGAAAAACTTCTTTTGCTGAAATGCTGGTTATTCTGCAAAATTCGCTTTTGCACATTGATGGAGAATGCGGCATGGTTCATTTGCGGCATTTTCTTGGTGCAAAACCGTCGGTGGTTTTGTTTGGTCCCACAAATGAAAAATTTTATGGCTATGAAGAAAATATAAACATGGCAAACCGTCCATGCGGAGGAAGCTGCGAGTGGCTGCATGCAAATTGGCGTGATTTTTGTATGTTTGACGGTGCTTTGCCGATGTGTCAGCAAAATCTTAATCCAACAAATGTTTTTGCTAGAATAAAAGAGGTTTTGAAATGAAATATTACATCGAAAAGCTACAACATCGCGTTGATCTGTATAAGAACAAATATAAACAAAAGCCTCGTAAAATGGCTTTTAAATTGTTTTGGTGGAATTTTAAATGCTTGTTCAAAACTTTTCCTAAACCAAAACAAATTAATCAACCTAAGATTAATGAGGCGTGGATATCTTGGTTTAAAGTTCTTAAATGGGATAACACCGACATAACATATAAATATAAAAAAGAATTGGCTGAATTTAAAATTCCTCAGCTTAGCGGAAATTCACATATATATTTCAATATAGCAAAAGCTCTGGAATTAAATCCCAAAATAAAAAGATTGGGTTTGGTTTTCTTTATGGGTATCGGGGACTATTTTTATGCCACTAATTTTATTGAAATATTGAGAAAAGAATATCCTGATTTAGTTTTAGATGCCTATGTTTCTAAAAATTTTGACGGTAATAATTCTCCTTTGGTTGGTAAATGTTTGGAAACCAATCCTAATATTGATAAAGTATATTATTATGATGGTCATCAAAATATTGAATATTGGAAAAATTACGATTATTCAGAATGTTACAATCTAAAATCTGACGACACATTAATCCTGCCGATGGTTTATGAACATAACGAGTATGTTTCTTCACGAACTGAAACACTTTGCAAAACATTTAATTTGCCTGAACCTTTAATAAATCCTTTGCCTATAATTTATGATTATGAAGACAGCGAAGAAATAAAATCTTTGTTTAACCAATATAGAGATAAAATGGATAAAGTTGTGTTTATTCAAATGTCTGCTCGGTCTTCAAATTTTACTTATCCGTTTGTTGACGAAATAATAGAACAATTGTTAGATGATGGTTTCTTTGTAATTTCTGTAGAAAAAACGAATATCGTAAATTCTAAATTACTTGTTATTGATATAAAAAAATACACAATTAATGATTCTATTTCTTTAGTAAGAATGATAAAGAACTATCATATTCCGATTTGTTTTCTAACTACTATTTCTTGCTTTGCTTCGATATCTTCGGCATTACAAATTCCTAATTTGTGTATGCAGCATACATATGATCCTTGCATATCGTCGGTATATTATTCAAACATATATTTAGTTGTTAATAAAAAATATAATCAAATTCCCGCAGATAGAACATTTATCTGTCCGCCACAATATGTTTATAAAATAGAAGATTCAAAAAATTGTATTTTTTCATACCATTATATTTTAAATATTTTTGAGTGCTTTATTAATTTAGGAATGAAAAATGACAAGTAATAATTATGAAGATTTATGTTTTCATATAAATTTGTGCAAACGTCAAGCTGAACATTATTGTTATGAAGCTCCTGTAATGATTGATTCTTATTTGGAGGGTACGATATATATGGAAGGATTTTCTTACACCAGAGCATTATATATGCGTGATGTAAAAATAGGAAGGTATTGTTGTATTGCCCCGAATGTTGTTATAGGCCCGTCAAATCATCCAACAGATAAAATGTTTTGTTCAGGTGCTCTTTATCATAATAATTTTGAAAATTGGGAAGAGATTTTTGATTGTAAATTCAAAAAAATAAATTTTACTGAAAATAAATTTACAATAATAAGTAATGATGTTTGGATTGGTCAAAATGCAATAATTATGTCAGGTGTAAAAATTGGCAATGGGAGCATTATAGGGGCAGGAGCTGTAGTAACTAAAGATGTTCCAGATTATGCCATTTATGGTGGAGTACCAGCAAAACTTATTAAATATAGGTTTGATGAATCAACTATAAAAAAATTACTAAAGTTAAAACCGTGGAAATATAATCTTTACGACTTTGAAAATATAGATATGGAAAATCTTTCTTTGTCAATTTCTTCTTTAGAAAAGCTTATTGAAAATAAAAAAATAGTTCCCTATTGCGGTGAAATAATTGGCAAATAAAGAGGTAAATATGTCATTGCTTACAACTTATATAGATAATTTTTCAAATGTAAAAACGCTGGTTATCGGCGATATTATGCTTGATCGCTTTATTTACGGAAAAGTAGAGCGGATTTCGCCGGAAGCTCCGGTGCCGGTATTTAAGCTTTCGCACGAAAAGACCATGCTAGGCGGTGCCGGCAATGTGGTGGCAAATTTAGTTGCCTTGGGGTGCAAAACCACTTTTATCGGCATTACCGGAAATGATGCAAACGGAGCTAAAGTCTCGGAATTGTTAAGGCAAATTTCAGCACACAGCCATTTGCTCCAAATCAGCAATTATCCAACAATTGTAAAAACCCGTTTGATTGCGGGAAACAACCATCTGCTGCGGGCTGATCAAGAAGAAATGATGCCCATTATTGAAGAATTGCTTCCTCGTTTCAAAAAAATATTAAAGCAGGCTATTCGAAATGTGGATATAGTGATTTTGTCGGATTATAATAAAGGTTTGCTCACTTCTGTAACTACACCGATGATAATTGAAATCTGCCGTCAATACGATAAAAAGGTTATTATCGATCCTAAAGGAAAAGACTATGCAAAATACACCGGTGCGACTTTGGTTAAACCTAATCTGAAAGAATTTTCAGAAGCTACCGGTCAAAAATATAATCCTCTGTCCCCGAATTTTAAAAATGAAGTTATCGAGGGAGCAAAAAAACTATTTGAACAATTCAAAATAGAAAATTTGATTGTAACTCTCAGTGAACACGGAATGCTGCACATTTCTGCAGCATTTCCAGATGATTTGCAACATATTCCGACTGTGGCAAAAGAAGTTTTTGATGTTTCGGGAGCAGGAGACACATCTTTGGCTACTCTCGGCGCCGCACTTGGCTCAAACGTTCCGTTTAAGGATGCTTTGAAACTTGCCAATACTGCATCTGGAATTGTAGTAGGAAAATTGGGAACAGCCACCGTGTCTGCCGATGAACTTCAAAATGCTCTTTCTGAACGTGAAGTGCAAAATGACGGTTGGGAGCAAAAAAGAAAAATAATCACATTGGCTCAAGCCGAAAAAATTGTCAAAAATCTTAAAGAACAAAGAAAAAGCATTGGCTTTACAAATGGCTGTTTTGACTGTTGCCATTTAGGTCATCTTAATTCTTTTATGCAGGCTAAAAAACTTTGCGATGTACTGTTTGTTGCTGTCAATTCCGATGCCTCTGTCCGCCGTTATAAAGGACCGACGCGTCCGATACAAGATGAAAAAACACGCGCTATGCTTTTGGCATCATTAGAAATGATTGATTATGTAATTGTTTTTGACAACGACACCGCTTTGCCTTTGGTTGAAAAACTTCGCCCCGATATTGTGGCTAAAGAAGGATACACTTTAGAAAATTGGCCTGAGGGCAGATATGTAAACAGTTATGGCGGAAAAGCCGTTACATTAACGCGCTTGGACGGATATTCCACTTCTAATTTAGTTGAAAAAATGAAAGGTTAATTTTTATGCAAGAATATATAAATGCTCAGTTTGATGAATTGGCGCAAGATATTACAGAACTTAAAGCTTTAACTCCCGAAATTGAAAAAGTTGCTCAGCTATGCACTCAAGCCATAAAAGACGGGCATAAAGTGATTTTTTGTGGTAATGGCGGTTCGGCTGCGCAATCTCAGCATTTGGCAGCTGAATTAGTCGGACGCTATAAACTTAACCGTCCGGCAATGAATTCTTTGTCACTTACTGTTGACACGTCTAACCTGACGGCTATCGGCAATGATTATGGTTATGATGTCGTTTTTTCACGACAATTGGAAGGCGTGGGACAAAAAGGCGATGTTTTGATTGGTTTGTCGACAAGCGGAAATTCTAAAAACGTGGTTTTGGCTTTTGAGATGGCTAAGAAAAAATCTATAAAAACTGTTGCTTTTGTTGGACGTAAAGGTGGTATGATGAAAGATATGGCGGATTATGCTTTACCGGTTCCGGCTGATACATCAGCGCATATTCAAGAAATGCACATTGCTATCGGGCATTTGGTCTGCGATTTGGTGGAGAAAGCTCTTTATGCCTAAGGCTTTGTTTTTGGACAGAGATGGTACGATTAATATCGACTATGGTTATGTTTACCAAATCGAAAAGTTTGATTTTGTCGATGGTATTTTCGATTTTTGTGCTCAAGCGCAGAATCTCGGTTATCTTATTATTGTTATAACCAATCAGTCCGGCATTGCCCGCGGTTATTATACTGATGATGATTTCCAAAATTTAAATCGATACATGATAGAAGAATTTGCCAATCATGGAATAAAAATAACCGATGTTTTTTATTGTCCTGAATTGAGCGGAAACGACCGCAAACCAAACTGCGGAATGTTTATCAAGGCTCGGGATAAATATGGCATTGATATGAAACAATCTGTTTCTGTCGGCGATAAAGAGCGCGACCTCGAAGCCGCTGAAAAAGCCGGTTGCGGCAAAAACTTTTTATTTACAGGAAATAATTATAAAGAGTTGGCAGAAAAAATATAATATTAGGCTCAGCGCATTAAAAAAGGCGGAATGTTTTCCGCCTTTTTTGTGGTTATGTTGGAATGAACTAGTCTAAAATAACAGGCTTTGGAGCTGCTTCGCTTTTTTCGGCAGTATCATCAGCCACAGCAGGAGTTTCTGCAGCCGGTTCTTCTTTTATCTCAGAAGTTCCTTCATCCTTTTCATCGGCTTTTTCTTCAACAATTTCAACCCCGTCTTCTCCGGCTCTGATAATTTTTGCGTCAACGGATTCACCGATTGTTTTGTCAGCAGCAACCGGTTTAACTCCGGCATCGTCTTTATCTAAGGGGAGAGTTGCAATCATATTGTCATTATCGGCTGCAGTTTCTTCAACATTTGTTTCAGCAACTGCTTCAGGAGCGGCGCCATCTTTGTTTTCCGGTTCAGCCGCTGTGCTTTTTTCAGCATTTTCGAACCACTTGTGCTTTACGGTATCACCGATTTTAATATCATATTTTTTAATATCTCCGGCGTTGACTTCCAAAACAGAAAAAGCAGGGTAAGGAGAAACAATCAACTTTGTGGATTCAGGTTCTGCATTTTCATAAATCCAAAAGATTGTGCCGTCTTTATCAAGAAAAATCATATCAAGCGGAATTTTGGTATCTTTCATCCACATAGCGGTTGGCACGTTGACATGTCCGAGAGCAAACAGCATACCTGATTTTTCATCAAGTTTTGTGCGGTTCATCAGTCCGGTGCGCATTTCTTCATCGGTTTGCGCCAATTCTACTTTATAGGCAATTTTTTCCCCATTGGCATCAACAATGGACAAATCATCGCGTTTGTCAAATTTTGAGCAAGATGCAAGCAATGAAATCATCAAAGCAATTTTCAAAAATTTAGGCATGTTCAATTCTCCTATTATCAAAACTGTACTTTATAATATATCAATATTTTTTCAAAAACAACGCTTTTTAAAAACTTTCAAACTTTATAATTTTAGTCTTGTCAAGGTTTGATAATTAAGCTATGAATCATTATAAATTTGTTACCATAAAGGGATAAAATCTATGTCGAATACTTTCAAATTTGCCGCTTTGGCATCTGTTTGCCTGTTTGCTGTTTCCTGCGCGTCTTCAGAACCTGCAAAAAAAACAGCGGCCGAAGAAACAGAACATTATCAGCCTGTTCACCAGTTGGTTGCGGGAAAAACTATTGTTTCGGATCATAAAAATGCTAACTATGATAAAAACGAAACCACAACAACCGTTGCCAAAGTTCCGGTTATGCCTGAACTGAAAGAAGACGCAAAACCGGCAACAGCCGTAAAAGCAAAAGAACCGGTTAAAAAATTGAACGAAACGGTGGCTAAATCAAAAAAGAAAAATATTCCCGTTATCCGTCAACAGGCTCCAAAAGCTGCACCTAGCGTAAACTATCAAATCGGTAACATTTTATTTGCCGACGGCGGAGCTGAAGTTAGTTCGTCATATAATGCCGAAATTGCAAAAATTGCACGTTTAGCTAAGAAACATAACGCCTTAATCCATGTTTACGGTTTTTCTTCAAGCCGCACCAAAGATACGGATATTGTCACCCACAAAACGATTAATTTCAAAATTTCATTACAGCGCGCTGAAAATGTGGCTAAAGCTTTGCGTCGCGCCGGTGTTAAAAAAGAAAATATCGTTATTGAAGCTTTGTCCGACAGCCGGCCTTTGTTCAGCGAGGCTATGCCTGAAGGCGAACGCCTGAACCGTCGCGCTGAAATTTATATCAGCTACTAGCTTTTTCTAATAAGGAATGTTTTAAGTGGAGATTGATTTTTCAACAAAAAAATCACTTGGCGGTAATATCTGGAAATTTTTGGCTCCTGATGACCGTTTGGTCGAAATGACTGTGCAAAAATACAATCTCCCGTTTCTTATTGCCAAAATATTAATCGGCAGACATATTAATATAGATGATATTCCTGCTTTTCTGAATCCCAAACTGCAAAACCTTATGCCCGATCCTTATGTTCTCAAGGATATGGAAAAAGCAACGGAAAAAATTGCAGATGCAATTATTGCCAAACAAAAAATAGCTATTATCGGTGATTATGACGTTGACGGAGCAACTTCATCATCGGTTTTACGCTTGTTTTTGGAAAGTGTCGGTGCAGAACCTTTAATTCATATTCCTGAACGGGAAGAGGGCTATGGTCCAAGCGTTCAGGCAATAGACGCTTTTGTTGCCGAAGGAGCGGAATTAGTGTTGACCGTTGATTGCGGCACAACGGCTTTTGAAGTTTTTGACTATGTGGCAATGCTTAAAATACCGGCAATTGTTTTTGATCATCATGAAGCTGAAGCACGTTTGCCAAATGTTTATGCTCTTGTAAATCCAAAACGGTTGGACGAAAGCGACGATTATCCCTATTTGAAATATCTGGCGGCAGTGGGCGTAGCTTTTTTGGCCGTTGTCGCCATAAACAGATGTTTGCGCAACCGCGGTTTTTATAAAAACAATAAAGAACCCGATTTAAAACAATGGCTTGACTTAGTCGCTTTGGGAACGGTTTGCGATGTGGTTCCTTTGTTGGGACTTAACCGCGCATTTGTACGGCAAGGGTTAGCCATTATGTCACAAAGGCACAATTTGGGATTGAGAGCTTTGATTGACAAGGCCGGCATAAACGAAACTCCGACAAGCTATCATTTAGGATATGTCTTAGGACCGCGTATCAATGCCGGCGGTCGGGTAGGCGATTCATCATTGGGCAACAAACTTTTGTGCTGTCATGACGCTTTTTTGTCAGCCAAACTGGCTGCCGAACTGGACGGATATAATGCTCAGCGCAAGGAAATAGAAGCTTATGTCTTGTTGCAGGCAATAGAAATTTTGGAAGGCAGACCTCAGGATTATCCTATTGCTTTTGTTTATGGGCACGATTGGCATCAAGGGGTTATCGGCATTGTGGCGGGCAAACTGAAAGAACGCTACAATCTTCCGTCTTTTGTAATGTCGGTTGAAGCTGATGAAGTCAAAGGGTCTGCGCGCTCTGTTTCGGGAGTTGATGTAGGCGCTTTGATTATGGCCGCCAAAGAAAAAGGCCTTTTGACCAAAGGCGGCGGACACATTATGGCTGCCGGTTTTTCTTTAAAAGAAGATAAAATCGAAGAATTTCGCTCATTTGCCGGACAGAATGTTCAAAATAGTTTGGCAGGGCAAACTTTAACTCCGGTTTTAGAAATCGACGGAAGCATTGATATTTCAGCCGCAACCCCAGATTTTATTTCACAGCTTGAAAGTTTAGAACCATACGGAGCCGGCAATTCGGAACCGCGTCTGATGTTAGCCAACGCATTGCTGACAAAATCAGATATAGTGGGAGCAGGGCATATTCGTTGTTTTTTAAGCTCATTAAACGGCGGAAGTCTGAAATCTATGGCTTTTCGCTGTGTGGACAATGAGTTGGGAAAAGCCCTGTTAAATGGTGCCGGAAAATCTTTTAACTTAGTTGGCGTATTGCGCCGTGATAATTGGCAGGGACGCAATCAAACACAATTTATTATTGAAGACGCAATGGAGTTGTAGATGTCAAAAAAACATTCAAAACAAGTGCTGGAACGAGCGGAAAGAATTAAGGAAATACACCAAAATGTCATAAAAAGCGAAAAACACGTTTTTATGAAACTAGGCGCTAAATTGCGCGCTTACTTTTTCACCGGAATTTTGGTAACCGCGCCGGTTGCAATGACTTTTTATGTGGCATATAAAGTTATTTTGTGGATCGACGGCGGCGTTGGAAAATTACTGCCGCCGCGTCTAAAAGAATATTATAATGATTTGCCGGTAACTATTCCGGGGCTGGGAATTATTGTTTTGATTGCCGTTATGACCTTAATTGGAATGTTTGCAGCTGGTTTTGTCGGTAAATTTTTTATCCGACTTGGCGATTGGATTGTAAAAAAAATCCCATTAATTTCAACGGTATATTCACTTTTAAAGAAAGTGTTTGAAACATTTTTGTCTGATTCAACCTCAGCTTTTTCAAAAGTTGTGCTTTTGGAATATCCTCGCAAAGGAATTTGGATATTGGGCTTGGTAAGCACTGATACCGCAGGCGAGGTAAAAGATGTTTTGCAACAAGATATGGTTAATGTTTTTATTCCGACTACCCCTAATCCGACATCAGGTTTTCTTATTTTTGTTCCGACAAAAGATGTTGTCTTTTTGAATATGAGCGTGGAAGAAGCGTTGAAATTTATTATTTCAGGCGGAATTGTCGCCCCTGATGAAATTGAAAAGCAAACAAAATAATACTTGCTTTTTGATTTTATTTATATTAAAGTGCAGACACTTCTGGGAATGTGGGCTTTTATGCCCCGTTTCGGCTGATTGCAGTCGAAAACTACCGGGACAATAATGTAAAACCTAATTTTAAGGGAAAAATTTAATGAAAAGTATTGTAAAAGCTAAGAAAAAGACTAACCGCAGTCTTAAAGCCAACCTTTGGGGTGACCCGAAAAGCCCTTGGCTTAAACGTGAATATGGCCCAGGTCAGCATGGTGCCAGAAAAAAGAAACTGACTGACTATGGTACACAATTACAGGCTAAGCAGAGATTGAAAACCTATTATGGTAACGTTTCTGAAAAACAATTTGCAAAATATTATGCCGAAGCTATCCGCCGTACAGGTGATGCTGCTGAAAACTTGATTGGTATTTTGGAATCTCGTTTGGACAATTTGGTATACAAAGCAAAATTCGTTCCGACAATTTTTGCTGCACGTCAGTTTGTTAACCACGGTCATATTTTGGTTAACGGTAAAAGAGTTAACATTCCTTCTTATATGGTTAAAGCCGGCGATGTTATTTCTGTTAAAGAAAGCGCAAAACAAATGGCTATGGTTGTGGCAGCTATTGAATCAAACTTGCATGAAGCTCCTTCTTATTTGGAAGTAGACACCAAGAAAATGGAAGCAAAATATACTTTTGTTCCTAAGTTTGATGATGTTCCTTATGCTACATTGATGGAACCGAATATGGTTATCGAGTTCTACTCAAGATAATCGATCAAAAGCTGAAATTAACCCCAAGATTATGTGCAATCTTGGGGTTTTTTACTTTAAAATATTATCATATTTGTTATATTGGTTATAATTTTCTTAAATTTTATAGCAAAAGGGGCAAATATGAACTATTTTGACCGTCAAGAACCAAGTTTTGATTCAGAAGCAGAACAAAAAACGGCATCACGTGAACCGGCTCCGGTTTCAGCTCCGCCGACGCCGCGTTATAAACGCCGTAAAGTAAAAAAACACACCCTTTTATATTATTGGCTGAATTTAATCTTTTTTACGATTATAGGCTTTTCGCTTTTAGCTATTGATTTTGTGCTATATGCTTCATCCGGAGCCGGCAATATATACAGCGCTTTTCCAATGCTGCGACCTGAAATTATGACATCTTTAGTCATTATTGGAGCAGTTACGGCTGTAATTTATTTTTGCTTATCCGGTTTTGTACTGCTGCTAAGTTTATTAACTGCAGGAATTATGTATATGTTCGGAACAGCAATGTTCAGCCAATTTGCAAATTTCAGTTCGGCAACTTTGACAACCGGACATTCGGCTTCATACATTTCATTAGGATTGGCTCTTATTGCTTTTGCAATATTGTTTTTCAGCAATAAAAAAATTCGTTTTTTCTTTGCCTGTGCGGCGGCTTTTGCTTTCGGAGCCGTTTTGTTGCACCAAAATTATGAAAAACCCGAATTTGAAATAGAAGAAAATGCCGGCGCTTCGACCAGCTCTGAAAAAGGCAAAAAATTTATTAATATTATGCTGCCTAACGCACCAGCTTATGGTTATATTGCCGGACTGGAAGATAATGAAGCCGGAAAAATTTATCGTGACCAGTTAAGTTCGGTTATGCTCGGCTTTTATGCAAAATTTGGTTTCAAATTATTTCCGAACGCCTATGTCGGCGGACGTAATCCTTATGTCAACGCCGCTGACAGTTTGAACTATGCAGTTCCTGAAAATAATCTTGAAAATTTGCAAACTCAAGTTATGAAAGACAGCTACTGGCAATTTAAGAAACGCAATGATTTTGAAGCTTATTTAAAAAACAGCGCTATGTTTGACCGCCTGAAAAATGACGGATACGCCATCAGTGCTTATCAATCACACGGTATCAATCTCTGCCGTAAAAACAATCAAAACAATGTGTTCCGCTGCGTTACAAAAATAACAAATCCTGCGATATTGGACAGCCCATTGTATTCGGTGTTTGACAAAACCGAAATTTTAATAGCGCAATGGCTGGAAAGTACCAATTGGTTTGAATATTTGGGCGAAACTCTCTACAATCGCTTAAAAACTTTTTATAATCCTGATATTACGCCTATTGCCGGAATGAGCTATAAAAATATTTATGCGGTTAACTCGCTCAAAACATTGGATTTGGTAATGAAACATATCGAACAAGATCGCGGCGACAATGCTTATTTTGTTTTCCTCGATATGCCGTCAGATATTTTTGTTTATGATGATATGTGCAAATTAAAAAGCATAAACAGTTGGCTGCCGAAAAACAACCAGCTTTGGGTTGGACGAAATCGCGTTATTGAAAAGCGCAATGCTTATTTTCGCCAAACGATGTGCTTGTTTGGAAAATTGAGCCAATTTATGCAAAATCTGCAAAAATCAGGAGAACTGGCCAACGCAACCATTGTTATTCAGGGACTGAACGGTATGGATGACTTGTTAGGCGATAAAGACGCAACTTTGGTGAAAAACTTTTTAAACGGGCAAATGGCTACTGCCGCTGTTTATATGCCTGAACAACATCGTTTTACCATCAACAAATCGGTTTGTTCAATTCCCGACATTATAAACCAGCAATTCAATGGTAAAAAATGTGAGGAATTTAAAGGCGTTAGCTCTTCAAAAACAACCAAACAAGCCATTCGCGACCATTTAAATTCTGTGGCTTACACAAATACATCAGCTCAACAAGCCTATCAAAAATATGTCGATTGGTTTAGAATGTGGAATCAAAATAATTTTCAAAGTTTGGCAAACCTGCCTGAAAAAGCAACAGGGTTACCTCCGGAAGAAATTGTGATTAAACATTCTGCCGATGAACTGCCTCCGCTTGAAGAGAAAAAATTGGATAATCTCCATATGATGAAAGGAGAAATAAAAGTCGCTCCTGAAACAAAAGTGGAATCATTGTCCAAAATGAGCAGAGAACCTGTATCTGAAGAGGATTTGAGTGCTAAGCAATAGAATTATAAAAGCGTTTAAACAAAACAAAAGAGCCTATTGGTCGGCTCTTTTGTTCGCTTTTGTTATGATTTTGGGCTTCTGCTCCGAATTTATTGCCAATGATAAACCTTTGCTGGTTTATTATAATAATAATCTATATTTTCCAATTTTTAAAAATTATACTGATATGGAGTTTGGAGGAGATTTTCCAACACCGGCAGACTATAAAGATGAATTTATAGCCGATAATATCCGTAGCAATGGTTGGCTGATAATGCCAGTAATTCCTTTTTCGTTTAATACGGTTGATTTTGAGTTAAAAACGCCAACGCCGTCCGCTCCAAGTTTTCGTCATTGGTTGGGAACAGACGATGAAGGCAGAGACATTTTGGCACGTCTTTTATATGGTGTAAGGCTTTCTGTTGTTTTTGCGTTTATCCTTACTTTTATATCATCGCTTATCGGAATATTCGCCGGCGCAGTGCAAGGGTATTTTGGAGGAAAAATAGATATTATTATGCAGCGTTTTATTGAAATATGGGATTCTTTGCCGCAGCTCTTTATTTTAATTATCGTTGCCAGCCTTTTCGTCCCTAGTTTTTGGACGTTGTTGGTAATTTTGTTGTTTTTTTCTTGGACAGCGTTGACAGGAATGGTGCGAGCTGAATTTATGCGTACCAGAAATTTTGAATTTGTAAAAGCGGCCAGAGCCTTAGGAGTTGGAAATTGGCGGATAATATATCGGCATATTCTTCCTAATGCACTTGTTGCGGCCATTACGTTTATTCCTTTTTTGATTTCGGAAGCTGTTGTTTCTTTGACAGCGCTTGACTTTTTGGGATTGGGGCTTTCGCAGGATTATCCATCGTTGGGTGATTTGGTAAGACAGGGAAAAGACAATTTACAGGCTCCGTGGATTGGAATTTCCGTATTTATGGTCTTATCAATTTTGTTAACACTGCTGATTTTTATAGGAGAAGGTGTGCGTGACGCTCTTGATAGCAGAAAGGCACGGCAATGAATTTACTTGAAGTTAAAAATCTCAACATAGAAGTTGAAAGCGGAAAACGGGTGGTAAAAGACGTTGCTTTCAACCTAAAAAACGGAGAAATTTTAGGAATAGTCGGTGAATCCGGTTCAGGAAAATCTTTGACTTCATTGTCTGTTTTGGGGCTTTTTCCTTGTATGTCAGAGAGTTCTATAAAACTCTTGGGACAAGAAATGACAAAGGCTGATGATAAAATGTGGCGCTCGGTTCGCGGAGAAAAAATCGGCTTTATTTTTCAAGAACCTATGTCTTCTCTCAATCCGTTGCATAAAATAGGACAACAAATTGCCGAAACCATTGTTTTACATCAAAAATCATCACATAAAGAAGCATTGGACAAGGCCTTGAATTTGCTAAAATTAGTTGGCATTCAAAATGCTGAAAAACGGCTTAATGCTTATCCCTTTGAACTTTCAGGCGGACAAAGGCAAAGAGTGATGATTGCAATGGCAATTGCTAATAATCCCCAGCTTTTAATTGCTGATGAACCAACCACAGCATTAGATGTTACCGTTCAAGAGCAAATTATTGCTTTGTTGCTAGAATTGCGGCAAAAGCTTGGAATGGCTATCATTTTTATCAGCCATGACTTATCGGTCATAAAAAAAATCGCTGATAATGTTTTAGTTATGAAAGAGGGGAAAATTATTGAACAGGGAAATGTTAAACAAATTTTTTACGCGCCGAAAGAAAGTTATACAAAAACATTAATAAATTCTGTTAACTTATTGAAAGAAAATAAGATAAAATCAAAAAACAAACTATTGTCTGTCGAAAATCTGTCTGTTGAGTTTCCACTCAAAAAAAACTTCTGGGGAAAAATAAAAGAAACTATTAAAGCCGTAAATAATGTGTCTTTTAATCTATATGCCGGTCAAACATTAGGGGTTGTCGGTGAATCTGGTTCCGGCAAAACTACTTTGGGGTTATCATTAATCGGGCTAAATGCTTATGCTGGAAAAATTATTTTTGAAAAACAAGAACTTAGCATAAAAAACCGACGTAGTTTCTGCAAAGATATTCAAATTGTTTTTCAAGATCCGTATAATTCTCTTAATCCGCGTATGACAATCGAGCAGATTGTAAGTGAAGGATTGGTAGTCAATTATAAAAAATTGAACAAAAAAGATATACAAAACAAAGTATTATCTGTACTAAAAGAAGTAGGACTTTCAAAAGACGATATTCAAAAATATCCTCATCAATTTTCAGGAGGGCAGAGGCAGCGCATAGCGATTGCCCGCGCTTTGATTTTGGAGCCAAAACTTTTGATTTTAGATGAACCGACATCAGCTCTTGATGTTACAATACAAGCTCAAATTTTGAAATTATTACAAGATATTCAAAATAAACGAAATATAAGTTATCTGTTTATATCTCATGATATGAAGGCGGTTAGGGCAATGGCTGATTTTGTTTTAGTTATGAAAGATGGAAAGGCTGTTGAATATGATACAGCTGATATGATTTTTAATCATCCATCAAATATTTATACTCAACAACTTATAAAAGCGGCAATGTAGTGTTTCGGTAAAAACAATAATTACTACATATATATTATTGCGATTTCCAGTTGAAATTTCATAAAGCCTATAAAAACTGCTGACAAATCGCATTTCAAAGTATCAGCAGCTCAAAAGCCATAAATGCAACTCAATTTGTAATCTTGGCAAAATTTATTACAAGCTTTACAGAAAACCCCAAGTTTACTTGGGGCTGAATACCAAGGTGTTGGAATAACAAGCTTTTCACGCCAACCGTAGTCAAACCGTTAGTTTTGTAGCCGTTATAGAACCCAAAGTTTACTGAGGGATATCTATTTTGGGAAACAATATTTTAATCAGATTTATTGAGCAAAAAAATTTGTGAAAACATTTAAAGAAAACTGCAAATAAAGTTGCAAAAAAAGGTGTAAACTTAATTGTCGCATAATAAATATTATGTATAGTTTTATAAAATATTGTATTGAAAAACAATAAAAATATTGTTTTTGTTGTAGCGTACAAAATTACATTTGTAATATTTTTTCAGCTATAAAATCAAGTTCATCGACACATATATTATGTTTAAGACCGTTATAACGCACAGCTTCAACTTTTATATTATGTTTTTCAAGCCAACTGATTGAATAATCAAGGGTTTTATATTGCACGATATTATCATCCGTTCCATGAAGCATAAAAATCGGTGTTTTATTACTTATTTCTTCTTCTAAACAATCTTTGCCGGCAATAACTCCAGACAGCGCAAAACAGCCGCCTATTGTTGCTTTGCGGCTAAGCGCCGTATAAACAGCCATCATTGCCCCCTGTGAAAAGCCGATAATATAGGTTTTAGAATCATCAACTTTATATAGCTTTTGCATTTCATCAATAAAAATGTTTATCGCTTTCGCTTGTTGGGAAATTTGCTTTCCTGAACGATTATAAATTTCGATAATTTCTTCCACCGAGGCTTGCGAATTATGTCTTCGATGCTGCTTATCATCATCACCGATATTATACCATTGCCATGATTGGTTGTTTTTGTTCTTAATATCAGACTGCGGTGTAACAATAACCGTATTTGGCAAAAACATAGACAATATTTCAGATTCTGCAGCTATTCCTTCCATTGAACTTTTATATCCATGGATAAAGATTATAAGCTTTTTCGGATTTATGGTCTTACCATAGCTCTTGTATAAATAAAGCGCCATAGTTTTGTCCTAATCAGTTAAAAAACTTATTGTTTTTAGGAAAGCCAAACGGTACGAGTTTGCCTATTTGTCCACGATGTCCCAACCAGGTCAGTAAATTGGTTTCTACCCCCACTCCTCCTGAGCGGTTAAAACTAAATCCGTCTGCCTCGTTGAAAAACTGAATATCCGACAGACCTCCGTCTTTATATTTTTGAAGCACAACACCGCGACCGCGCGCCATTGTTGGTATTTCTTCTGTTTTAAAAATCAGCAATTTGCGATTTTCTCCGACAATAGCGACCATATCTCCGCAAACTTTAGTACAGAAAGTTGTTTTTTCGCCATCTGCAACATTCATAATTTTGCGCCCATTACGGGTTTGAGCAATAAGGTGGTTTTCATCAACAATAAAACCGCGTCCTTCATGAGAAGCCAGTAAATAAGAAGCTTTTGGTTCAAAAACGAACATTGCCGTAACCATATCCTGATTAGCAATATCGACCATCAAACGCAATGGCTGTCCAAAACCGCGTCCGGTTGGTATTTCATTGGCGGAAACGTTAAAAAATTTACCTGAACTGTCCAAAATAACAATTTTGTCAGTTGTTTGCGCATGCAAAGCAAAAGCTAATTCATCGTCATCCTTAAATTTGAATTCGCCTTTAAGATCGACATGTCCTTTCAATCCTCTTATCCAACCTTTTTGCGACAAAATTACCGTAATTGGCTCTTTTTCAATTAAAGCCTCAATCGGAACTTCGACAGTTTCGGCAACTTCTCCGAATTCGGTTCGACGGCGTCCCAAAGCTGTTTTTTTACCAAAACGCTGGCTGGTTTGTCTTATTTCTTCCGCAATAGCCTGCCATTGCTTATCTTCACTGCTGAGCAAACTTTCAAGTCCGTCTTTTTCTTCACTGAGTTCATCATATTCTTCTTTTATTTGACTTTCTTCCAGTTTGCGCAGGGATCGCAGTTTCATATTCAAAATGGCTTCGGCTTGATTGTCGGTTAAAGTAAATTCTTTAATCATAACCGCTTTGGCATCATCTTCGCCGCGGATAATTTCTATAATCCTGTCCAAATTGAGATAAGCGGTTAAATATCCCGACAAAATTTCCAATCTGTAATTAATTTTATCTAAACGAAAATTGGTACGGCGCAACAAAACCGAATGTCTGTGGTTTAAATATTCACGCAAAACTTCTTTTATGCTCATAACCCGCGGCACACCATCAGAATCGAGCACATTCATATTCATATTAAAACGGCTTTCCAGTTCCGTTTGTTTGAATAAATGTTCCATCAGTAAATTTGCATCGACCATACGGCTCTTGGGTTCCAAAACTATGCGTACGTCCTGCGCCGATTCATCTCTGATGTCGTTCAACAGCGGAATTTTCTTTTCCAACAGCAATTCAGCAATTTTTTCAACCAATTTTGCTTTTTGAACCATATACGGAATTTCGGTTACAACAATTTGGTATTGTCCGTGCCCAAGATCTTCTTTTTCCCATTTAGCTCTAATTCTGAAAACACCTTTGCCTGAGGTATAGGCATTCAAAATGCTTGAAAATTTATCAACGATAACCCCTCCGGTTGGAAAATCCGGACCTCTTAAACGGCGGACCAAAGGTTCGATTTCACATTGAGGATTTTCAATCATATATAATAATGCATCGCAAATTTCGCTTAAATTATGCGGAGGAATATTAGTGGCCATACCAACAGCGATACCTGATGTGCCGTTACACAAAAGATTGGGAACGGCAGCCGGCATAACCAACGGTTCATTTTCTTCACCGTCGTAAGTTTCCATAAAGTCGACGGCATTATCGTTTAAGCCTTCCATCAGAGCCATTGCAAAATCTGTCAATCTGGCTTCAGTATAACGCATTGCAGCCGGACCGTCGCCGTCAATGTTTCCAAAATTTCCCTGTCCGTCAACTAACGGATAGCGCACAGAAAAATCTTGAGCCAAACGAGCCATTGCGCCATAAACCGCACTATCGCCATGCGGATGATATTTACCGATAACATCGCCGACAACACGGGCGCATTTTTTAAAGCCTGATTTTGGATCCAAATGGAGTTGACGCATTGCGTACATCAAGCGTCTGTGCACCGGTTTGAGCCCGTCACGGACATCCGGAAGCGAACGTGAAACGATGGTTGACATAGCATAAGACAAATATCTCTTGCTCAATTCTTCAGCCAGTTGCACATCTCTGATTTTTTGTTCTGTTTCAGCCATAATTTCTCTTACAAGTCTAGATTTTCTAGCAAACTAGCACGATTTAACGGAAATTTCAAGCTATGGATTTGAAAAAAGTTTTTATTGAGGAAAAAACCGGTCATCTTCAGTAAATTTGCCAATTCATAACGCTGAGGAGTATAATTTTTATCAATAATAAAATGCGGATAGCAAAACAATTTTTCTTTATAAGGCTCTCCCGCTTCCGCACATACGGCTTTACCGCTTCGAGGAGAAACATATTCTAAATTTTCGGTTGTTCCAGTTGCTGCGCATTCATTTAAGTCAAGTCCTATTCCTAAATATTCCAGCAAATAAAATTCAAAAAAAGCATAATTGGTCAGCCAGTTTTTTTCATCAATCAGTTGGAAAAAACTTTCTATATAATA
>SAMEA3663124__coassemble_288_pt1 | contig 17968 bp, 14 predicted proteins | sample SAMEA3663124__metabat2_low_PE_007 | metagenome-assembled genome bin SAMEA3663124 (sample SAMEA3663124) | pig gut metagenome | biome: pig gut; feature: pig-associated habitat; material: faeces | place: Denmark | collected 2012
CAGGCTTTTCTTCCTGTTCAGTCTGACGTTGTTCTTCAGAATGGCCTTCTTGTTCGGACTGCTGTTGCTGTTCAGGCTTTTCTTCCTGTTCAGTCTGACGTTGTTCTTCAGAATGGCCTTCTTGTTCAGATTGCTGTTGTTGCTGCTGTTCTTCTTCAGGCATTTTGCCGGCAATGAATTTATTGAGTTCTTCTAATTTTTTATTATTTTTCGGTTCTTTTTCTCTTTCAACAAAATTGCCTTTTTCCATTTCTTCGCTTGAAAAGCTAAAAGCTTTGTTTGCTAAATCTTCCGCTTTTTCAATATCTCCGAAAGCTTTACGTTCCCAATCTTTTTTAGCTATAGAAGCAGCATAGGCGCCATTAGCGCCGGAACGCATAAAAGCTTCGTTCTGTTTTTCTAAATCTTTGGCAGAACTTAAAGCATTGTCACGATCTTCAGAAAAAGCAACAATAGCATCGGCAGTTTTATTGTTCAGAGTTTGTTCATAAGCTTGTTCAATGCCGTCTTTAACAAAAGCATTTTTATCTTCTCTGATGCTTTCAACCATTGTGGCTGCGGTTTGACTATTGGCCATTAATTGAGCTGAGTAATCAAATCTTGCATTTATTTCGGCATCGCGGGCAAAATCTGCCGCCATTTTTTTAGTTTCTTTTTCTGCAGAGCCTTTTTCGTCTTCCGGAGCGTTTTTATAAGCTTCGCAAGCCTGTCTAACTTCTTCTAATTTAGCGGCTCCTTCTTCGCTGTTGTCAGCGTTTATCATAGCTTTATAGCCGTTAAGCAGTTCTTTGTTTTCTTCGTCAAACAAAGTCCCGTTACCGATGGCTTTACTGATGTTTTTAATTTTTTTATCAGTTTCTTTGTAATCTTTTAAAATTTCTTTTTCTTTTTTATCCCGAATTTCAGAAATTTTTTCAAAAGATTTGTAAGATGAAGACTCTTTCGTTTTTTTGTAATCTTCTTGTTTTTGTGCCTTTTTTGCTAATGTGGCGGCTCTTACTCTATCATATCCGTAAGCGATGTATTTACGGGCTTTTTGGTCGCACCACATTACACCGTCAATAACCCAGTGGTTATACATATAGTCGATAACATCACCTTCTTTAAAACTTTGCTTATCGGGATCTTTAGGCTCTTTATCTTCATCTTCTCTTTGTGTAACCTTGCCAGTTTTGCCTTCCGCATTTTTTTCAGCTTCATCAAGCTGTTTTTGCTCATCAACACTTAACAGCCCTCTGCGGCGTTTTTCCTGCAGTTCCTCAACCGATAAAGCACGCTTTTGAGGTTTAGGTTCTTCTCTTTGTATTTCTGCCCCTGTGTTTGTTTGAGCATTGTCGGCAGCGGCTTGTTGTTCATCTCTCAATTTATCGCTATGTTCCGAAGTGTCGATATCGCTGCCGGTATTGGTGTTTAGAGTATTAAACTCCACGCGTGACGATTCAGCGGCAGTATTTGCCGTTGCTGTTGCAGCAGTTGTTGCGGCGCTTGTCGTTTCTCTAGGAGTTTCGCGTGTTTGTGCCGCAGTTTGCGCCGAAGTGGTCGAGGTCGTGCTTTGATCGTTTTGTGACATGGTTTTCATCCTCTAATTGGCATTTTCTTATAAAATTAATTTATTATAACATTGTTTGAATATTTTGTCTATATTTTTATGAAAATAGCGAAAATCATATTTTTAGTTTTTTGAGAAATTCACCTAATTTTCGGTTAATCATCATACCTGAGCGGGGCGATGGTTTTATCATTCCAAAAAAACGGGGTTTTATTTTGTCAATTTCTATCGGGGCAAAAATAGCCGGATTATTAGTCAGGGCTTCAAAAGAGCCGGAAGGGTCTTTGCTAGCAACTTTGAAGTAGTTGTTAACCAAACGTTCGGCATTAACAGGAAATTGTTTCTTTTCGATGGCCGCAATATATTTGCGGGCGCGTTCGGCGCGGCGGCGGTGCTCATCAATAATTTCCTGTTCGATTTTTTTATGCTCAAATTCAAGCAGGCGTTTTTCATAAGTGATTTCACAACCTTCTATTTCAAACAAAATTTCAACATACGAAACGATAGCCATCTGTAAATTTTCATCTTCATTTTGCTCAGCAAAATCAAGAAGTTCTTCATCTGAAGCATGAGGCTGTATTTTTATGATTTCATCAGGAAAAGCCTCAAACATCACATCCCACCCCTGCAGCACATCGATGGTAATCAGATTTCCCAATCCTGGAGTGTAACGAGGGTATAAAACTTGCGCTTTAATATGGAAAACAGGCATTTTTATATTGTGGTCGGCGGCTATATATTCAATTGCTTCCACATAATTGCGATAAGCTGTGTAAAGTTTTTGTTCAGAAATATCAAGAGAGTCGGCAACTTCTTCATCGCTGGTGCTGGGGCTTATGGGGTCCGGTTCGGGTTCTTCCAGCATAACGCGGGTATTTTCTTTTTCTTCTTCGATGTTTGCCAATTCCGACTGAATAAAGTTGTCAAGCAGAGTGTTAAAATCATCTTCGGACGAATTTTTTGAAAAATCGAAATCCCTGTCTTCAGGGACGTCACTGGTCAATTTATTAATAATGTCATCACTATCGCTCATATTTACCTCAATTTAGGGTTATGTCGGATATAATCCGGCTTTTGTCGGGGTTATAAATAATTATGTGGTCTTTCGTTTGACTATCGGAAGCCCAGATGTAAAGCAAGCTGTTGTCGGCGGCAATCTGGCGGATGCTGAAACCGGCGGAAAGCCCGAGGCTGTTTTCAGTGCTTTGCGCGTTTTGTTCGTTTCCGTTTGCTTTTTGATACAATTTGCCTAACAATACAAGAGTACCAAAAATCAACAGAAAAGTAAAGGTAAAGACTATGGCTTTTATTATTTTTAACTGGTTCATAGCTTTTATTATCCTTGCTTTTTGAAAAAATCGTATTTATGCTTATAATAATTGTAACTTTATTTATAAAATATGAATTTTGTATGAAGATTGATGATAATAATCTATATTTTTCAGCCCCCGCTGCACCTGAGCAGGCTGGTTTGCGGCTTGATAAATTTTTAACTGAAACGTTGCCCGATTTTTCGCGTTCGATGCTGCAAAGGCTTATTTTGTCGGGAAATGTTATTCTTGATGATACGGTTATTACCGAAAATGATTTTAAAGTCAGGGTCGGAGACAGTTTTTGCGTTAATGTTCCCGAAGCAACGGCAGCTGATCCGCAGCCGCAAAATATTCCGTTGGACATTGTGTATGAAGATAATGATCTGATTGTCGTAAACAAACCGGCGGGAATGACTGTGCATCCGGCTCCCGGTGCGCCGGACAAGACTTTGGTTAATGCTTTGCTCTATCATTGCCGCGACAATCTCTCAGGAGTGGGCGGGGTAAAACGTCCGGGAATTGTGCACAGAATAGACAAAGATACCAGCGGTTTGCTGGTGGTGGCGAAAAACGATGCGGCTCACCGCGGATTGGCAGAACAGTTTTTTGAACACAGTATTGAACGAACCTATTATGCGGTTGTTTACGGTTTGCCTAATCCGCAAAACGGTACGATTGAAGGAAATATTGCCCGTAGCAGATTTGACCGCAAGAAGATGGCTTTGGTTTCGGCGGGAGGAAAACACGCAGTTACACATTATCAAACTTTGTGTACCTGCAACGGAGCAGTAAGTTTGGTAAAATGCAATCTTGAAACTGGAAGAACCCATCAAATAAGAGTGCACATGTCTTCAATAGGCTGCAATTTGGTTGGCGACAAGGTTTATGAAAAATCTGGAAAAACATCGATTAAAGGACTGCCTGCGGAAATCAAAAGTTTTATAAATTCTTTTCCGCGGCAGGCTCTTCATGCTGCTTCTTTGGGATTCAAGCATCCGATTAACGGCAGTTGGCTGCAATTTGAAGCGCCGTTTCCTCAGGATCTGATCGAAATTTTGGAACACTGTGAACTAAAAATACCGTCTACCCAATAGTCTGAAAATATTTTATACCTTTTCCTGTTGACTTTTTATGTTCAATATCAACAGGAGTATATTTTTATGAATAATGAAATAAGTTTTCCGGCAGAAGAATTTTCACCAGAAGTCAATTTGACCAGATATTTGCAAAATATCAGGCGTTTTCCGATTTTGGAATCGCATGAAGAATATCGTTTGGCACGCGAATATGTTCAAACCCGCAATGCTAAAATTTCTTATATTTTAATTACCTCTCATTTGCGTTTGGTGGTAAAAGTCGTTTCAAAATTCAAGGGGTACGGTTTGCCTTTGTCAGAAATGATTTCTGAAGGAAATATAGGTTTGCTGTATGCCGTTGATAAGTTTGATCCCGAAAAAGGATATCGTTTTTCAACTTATGCTTTATGGTGGATTAAAGCTTCTGTTCAAAAATATGTGCTCAATTCGTGGTCGCTGGTTAAAATCGGGACAACTGCTGCTCAGAAAAAGCTGTTTTTTAATTTGCGCAAAATGAAAAATCGTCTTAATTTGACCGATGACCGAGAGATGTCGCATGATGTGTTGAAAAATATTGCCGATTTGCTGAATGTCAGCGTGCAGGATGTTACGGAAATGAATATGCGCTTGAAAACACATGATGGTTCGCTTAATGCCGTGGTTGACAGTTCTTCCGAAAACGGCAGCGAACTTTTGGATTTTATTGCGGATGGCAAACCTAATCAGGAAGAACTTATCAGCCGCAACGAAATTTTACAGCAACGGCGAAAATTGTTTACAAAGGCGTTTGCCTGCCTTAATACGCGTGAAAAAGATATTTTATTTAAAAGGCGTTTGTGCGAAAAGTCGATTACATTGGACGATTTGAGCAAATATTATGCCATTTCAAAAGAGCGGGTACGTCAAATCGAGTTAAATTCCATTCGAAAAATCCGTAACAGTGTTATGCAGTAAATATGCGGCCGGCAGCTTGTTTTTTGAAGAAAAAACACCATATTTCGAATATAGAAAGGGAGGTCGAATTGGAAGAAGAATTTAAGTATGGTTCCGTAAGACGCGGTATTACAAACGAATTACGAGACCCCGACTATCATGTGACGGCTTGCATGTTTGACGCTCAAACAGGGCTTCCAAGCTATTATTTGTTTGAAGACAGGCTGCAAACCACAATAAATTATGAAAATTATAAAGATATCAGGTTAAAACGCAATAAAATAGCTGTTTTGGGTATAAATATCGATAATTTCAATTTGTTGGCTGAACCTGAAAGCGTTTTGCGTGAAATGACAGTAAGAATGAAAATGTATTTACCAGCCAATTATACGATAGCGCGCGGTATCAGATATAGCTTTTGGGTGATGATAGCAGGACTGAGCGGACAGGAAGATATTGATGTCGAACTCAGCAAAATCCGCACGATTTTCCGACAGCCTTTGAAAAATGGCGAAAAAGTTATGACCAGTATGGGAGTGAGTTTGTATGACGGGCAGGAAACAAAAGCCAAAACTTTGGTCGAAGAGGCAATTGTTGCGTTACAAAGGGCTCAGGCGCAAGGGGAAAATAATCTGCTCTTTTTTAACTATAATTGATCAAATATACAGCAACCGTTACGCAGAATTTTTTGAGCGGCGGGCGTATAGGCGCCGTTATCCTGATGAATTGTCAATCCGGCAAAAATCCGCGTTTTGCCATGGCTGCTTTTGCGGGCGCGGATTAAAACCCTTTTGGCATTCTGTCCATGCTTTGAATAAAGCGGAATTATACAGATATCACCAGTAATGCCGTGGAGTTTGAATAAAATTTCGTCAATGGCTTCAGCTCTGTTGACAAGATATAAGTATCCTTGAGGACGTAAGAATTTTAAAGCTTGTTCCAACCATTCCGCAAGGCTGAAGTTTTGAAAATTGTGGGCGCAGGCTTTGCTTTTGTTCGGAGAGGGCATATCTTCGGCGGCATAGGGCGGATTGCTGACAACATGATGAAATTGTCCGTGTCCTTCATGGCTGGCAATTCGTAAATCTCGATTGATAAAGCGGAGATTGTCAAAATTATTGGCGGCAGCGCTTAGGTTTGAAAGTTCAACCAGAAACGGCTGAATTTCAAATCCCGTTATTTCGGCAGACGGAAAACGGTGAGCCAAACATAATGAAACAGCTCCTGTTCCTGAGCCTAAATCAAGTATTTTTTCATTTTGGCGGACATTGCCGACGACCGAAGACAAAAGCACCGCATCGCTTGAAGCGCGGTAACCGTTTGTCGGTTGAAAAATTTTTATTTGTTTATCAAGCAAATAGTCGTTTGTATATTCCGCCATTTTAATGCCTATTTTAGTGTGTCGATTACGCTGACGATAATGTTTAAGCTCTGTGTTTCGTTGATTTCAGCAGGAGAGAGATTAAGTTTTCGTTCGCAGGAATTCAAAATATTGCGGGCAACGGTCCATTTGTTTTGTCCCGCCAATTTTCCGGCGGCTTTCAAATCATACGCCCCGTCCAGCATGCAGCCGTTTAGGCGTCCGACTTCCGTGCGCGGTGTTTTTCCTTCATCTGAAACGGTTGTGCAAGCTGCCAGAGCGAGCAAGGTCCCGATTGCTAAAAACTTTTTTAACATAAATATCTCCCAATTGTTTTTTTATTGTTTCTTATAAAGACATTTTGCAAAAATATGGTTAATTATCTTGCTCAAAAACATTATTTTTTGGTGGATTTTTGAATCATAGCGTGGTATACAGCGGACAGAAAATTTTTTTCTAAATACTTATACTAACAAATTTATAAGGATATAAAATGTCAGAAGTGAAAATGAAAATGATGGATGGTAACGAAGCCGCCGCTTCCGTTGCCCATCGTATGAATGAAGTCTGCGTTATTTACCCGATTACTCCGTCTTCTCCGATGGGGGAATGGGCTGACGCTTGGTCTGCCGCCAAACAGAAAAATATTTGGGGCATGATTCCGGAAGTTCAGGAAATGCAGTCAGAAGCAGGTGCTGCCGGTGCTTGCCACGGTTCTTTGCAAGCCGGTGCTTTGACAACAACTTTCACTGCTTCGCAAGGTTTGTTGTTGATGATTCCGAATATGTATAAAATCGCCGGTGAACTTTCACCGTTTGTTATGCATGTTGCGGCTCGTTCTTTGGCTTATCACGCATTGTCTATTTTCGGCGATCATACCGATGTTATGAGCTGCCGTCAAACCGGTTTTGCAATGCTTTGCTCAAATTCGGTGCAGGAAGCTCACGACTTTGCTGCTATTGCTCAGACTTCAACATTGCGCTCACGCGTTCCGTTTATGCATTTTTTTGACGGTTTCCGCACTTCTCACGAAATTAAAAAAATCAAATTGCTTTCTGACGATGATTTGAAAGCCATGCTTGAAGGTGTTGACTATACTTTCAACGCCAAACATGCTCTGCGCCCTGAGGCTCCGGTTATCCGCGGCACAGCTCAGAATCCTGATGTTTTCTTCCAGGGACGCGAAGCTTCTAATCCTTATTATAAAAAAGTTGAAGGCATTGTTCAGGAAGAAATGAACAAATTTGCCAAAATTTCAGGTCGTCAATATCACGTTGTTGACTATGTCGGTGCTGAAGATGCTGAACAGGTTATCGTTATTATGGGTTCCGGCGCTGAAACGGTTGAAGAAACCATTGCTTATCTGAATGCTCAAGGCGCTAAATTAGGTGTTATGAAAGTTCATCTCTATCGTCCTTTCCCAGAAGAATCGTTCTTAAAAGCTTTGCCAAAGACTGTTAAAGTTGTTTCTGTTTTGGATCGTACAAAAGAATCCGGCTCAACTGGCGAACCTCTTTATTTGGATGTTGTTGCTACTTTGTCACAGGCATTTACTAACGGCAAATTGACTTCTTTGCCGAAAATTTACGGTGGACGCTATGGCTTGTCTTCAAAAGAATTTACCCCCGGAATGGTTAAAGCTGTTTTCGACAATGGCTTTGCCGCTGCTCCAATTAACGGTTTTTCTGTTGGTATCAATGATGATGTCAACAAAACTTCTTTGCCGTTTGACGACAGTATTGACACTGAACCAAAAGATGTTGTTCGTGCCGTATTCTTCGGTTTGGGCGCTGACGGTACCGTAGGTGCTAATAAAAACTCTATTAAAATTATTGCTGAAGATGCCGGAAAATATGGACAGGGCTATTTTGTATATGACAGCCGCAAATCCGGTTCGATGACAACTTCTCACTTGCGTTTCTCTGATAATCCGATTAAGTCGGCTTATTTAATCAGCAAGGCTGATTTTGTTGCCTGCCACCAATTCCCGTTCATGAACAAAGTAGATATTCTGAAAATTGCCAAAGAAGGTGCAACATTCTTGTTGAATGCTCCTTACAAAGCCGAAGAAGTTTGGGAACATCTGCCGAAAGAAGTTCAGGAACAGATTATTTCTAAAAAATTGAAATTCTATACAATTAATGCGGTTGAAGTTGCCCGTGAAACAGGTATGGGACAGCGCATTAACACTGTTATGCAAACATGCTTCTTCGCAATTTCAAATATTTTGCCGAAAGATGAAGCTATTGCTCAAATTAAGAATGCAATTAAAAAAACTTACAGCAAAAAGGGCGATGCTATTGTTCAGAAAAACTTCCAAGCAGTTGACGCTTCTTTGGCTCACTTGCATGAAGTTAAATATCCTGATCATGTAACTTCTACATTCGGTCGTCAGGCTCCTGTTCCTGCTGATGCGCCTGAATTTGTCAAAAAACTGACAGCTGAGTTGATTGCTGATCGCGGTGATCAGTTGCCGGTTTCTGCTTTTGAAGAAGTTGTTGACGGCACATGGCCGACAGGTACAACTCAATATGAAAAACGTTGCATTGCAACAGAAATTCCGGTTTGGGATCCTTCTGTCTGCATTCAGTGCGGTAAATGCTCTTTGGTTTGTCCGCATGGTGTTATCCGTATGAAAGTTGCCGATGATGAACAGCTCAAAAATGCTCCGGCTACTTTGAAAACAGCTGATTATAAAGGCAAAGAATTTGCAGGCAAGAAATTTATTTTGCAGATTTCTGCTCAAGACTGCACAGGCTGCGGTATTTGTACTTCTGCTTGTCCGGCTAAAAACAAAGAAGATGCCGCTAAAAAAGCTATTAATATGGATCATATCGAAAATCATCTCGAAGCTGAAGTTGCAAATTGGAAATTCTTTGAAACTCTGCCTTATGTTAAGAGAACTGAAGTTGCCAAGAATATGCCTAAAACAACTCAGATGATTCAGCCTTTATTTGAATTTTCCGGCGCTTGCGCAGGTTGCGGTGAAACTCCTTATGTTAAATTGCTGACTCAATTGTTCGGTGACAGAATGGTTGTTGCCAATGCAACAGGTTGTTCTTCAATTTATTCAGGCAATTTGCCGACAACTCCGTATGCAAAAGATGAAAAGGGTCATGGTCCGGCTTGGGCAAACTCTTTATTTGAAGACAATGCTGAATTTGGTTTGGGTATGAGATTCTCTATTGATCAGCAAACAGCTTTTGCAAAATCTTTGTTGGAAGGCTTGAAAGATAAGGTTGGTTCTGTTGCCGACAAGATTTTGAGCAATCCTCAGTCAACAGATGCCGAAATTGATGCTCAACGCGACAATGTTAAAGAATTGCGTTCAGCTTTGGCCAAAATTGATACCGAAGAAGCTAAACATCTTGATAAGCTTGCCGACTACCTGATTAAGAAATCTTTGTGGATTCTCGGCGGCGACGGTTGGGCTTATGATATTGGTTTCGGCGGTTTGGATCATGCAATTGCTTCCGGTAAAAATATCAATATTTTGGTTATGGATACCGGTGTATATTCGAACACAGGCGGACAGCAGTCAAAAGCTACTCCTATGGGCGCAAGCGCTAAATTTGCAACCGCAGGTAAGGCTTTGCCTAAGAAAGATTTGGGTATGATTGCTATGTCTTACGGCAATGTTTATGTTGCGCAGGTTTCTGCCGGTGCTAACGATATGCAGCTGATTAAAGCAATGAACGAAGCAGAAGCTTTTGATGGTCCGTCCTTGATTATTGCTTACTGCCACTGTATTGCTCAAGGTTTCAACCTTAATGATGGTTTGGATCACCAAAAAGCAGCCGTAGAAAGCGGCAGCTGGCCGTTGTATCGTTACAATCCGGATAATATTGCCGCCGGCAAAGCTCCGTTGATGCTTGATTCTAAAGCACCAAGCAAACCTTTGTCTGAATATATGGCAAATGAAACACGTTTCCAGATTGTTAACAAAATGAATCCGGAACGTTATGAAACCTTGCTGAATAAAGCTCAGGAAAACGTTAAAGAAAAACGTGAACTCTTGGAGCATATGTCAGAGTTTAAGGTTGTCGAATAATTTTTCGATAAAAACAAAAAAAAGAGCAGGCTGAAAAGCCTGCTTTTTTTGTTTCGTAATTATATTTGAGTGTTGATTTATTTTGTTTGAATATAATTTAAATATTCTTGCCTTACTAAAAAATAAAAGCGGAAAATTATTTTTCCGCTTTTTAAAGTTTAAGCAATACTGCTTATTTGTAAGTATGGTATTGATATTATTCGCATAAGTTTCTTGCTAATTCTTTCAGCGTTTCCTGATTTTCGGTCTTAAATGAAGATTTTATGGTCAAAACAGGTTCTATAATGGTAATATTTTTAAGCTTTTCCATCTCTGTTTTCATTAGTTTTGCCGATAAGGGAGCCCAAGAACCATTTTCAATAAAGGCCACTTTACGGTTTTGATAATTTTTTGATTTTAAGCGTGAAATAAATTGTTCCATTACCGGAAATAATCCGCCGTCATAAGTAACGGAAGCCAATACAAGTCTGTCATATCTAAAAGCATCTTCCACGGCTTCTGCCATATCATCGCGCGCTAAATCGGTTAAAATTGTTTTTTGGTTCATATTATTGAGTTCTTCGGCCAATTTTTCCGCAGCAAATTTAGTATGACCGTAAACAGAAGCATAGGCGATTAATATTCCTTTATCTTCTGCTCTGTAACTGCTCCAAATATCGTATTTATTAATGTAGTATGATAAGTTTTCAGTCAGCATCGGTCCATGTAGAGGAAAAATTTTTTCAATATCCAATGTCGAGGCTTTTTTTAATAATGATTGCACCGGAGCGCCGTATTTTCCGACAATGTTTATATAGTATCTTCTGGCTTCGCAAGCCCAGTCTTCATCAGTGTCCAATGCTCCGAATTTTCCGAAACCGTCAGCCGAGAACAAAATTTTATCTTTATTGTCGTATGCAACCATAACTTCCGGCCAATGTACCATAGGAGCCATAACAAAAGTTAATACGTGTTCTCCGAGTTCCAATTTTCCGCCTTCGGCAACAACAACTTTGTGTTCATCGTCAATATTTAATCCTTCAAAAAACTGAGGAATCATTGCAAACAGTTTGGCATTTGAAACAATTTTGCAATCAGGATATTTATTTAAAAATGTTTCTAAACTTCCGGTATGATCCGGTTCCATGTGCAAAATTACTAAATAATCCGGCTTTTTCCCATTTAAAACTTTTTCTATATTTATCAGCCATTCATTTGTTTTACGGGCGTCTACCGTATCCATAACGGCTATTTTTTTGTCAGCGATAATGTAAGAATTATAAGAAATTCCATTTGGAACAATGTATTGTCCCTCAAACAAATCAATGTCTTTATCATCAACACCGACATAATATACTGTTTCTGTTAGTTTGTTATTTATCATCTGTTTTAACTTTCTTTATAAATAGGGCTTGAATATAAAATTCTATCTTAATGTTATATCAAATCAGGGTTTGATTCTTCTGACATCATTTCTGCTCATAAAAATTTTGCAAATGCGGTCGAGATATTTGATGTCCGGCTGGCAGTTGCTGATTTTACACCATAAATAGCGTCTGAAAATGCTGTGAAAATAGGGATGTTTATCAGTCTTTTTAACAAATTTCCAATAAGCAGATAAAGCTCGCATATACATTAGATGCATTGTTTTTTCGGATAATTGAGTGTTATCTTTTATCATCCAGTAATAAGCCATAAAGCGGTCGTGATCAAGCTGGATTTTATTGCCGGAAAAGTTTCCGATTTCTTTGGGAACCAACACAACATTGGCGCTCATTTTTGCAATTCCGTTTGCATAAACTGCTGCGCGTAAAGGAATGGATTCATCTTGAATAAAAGCCCTTTCATCGGCGCCTTCAGCTTTTTGCAATACTGCGGTTTTGATTAATTGTCCCATACGGGTAAAACGTCCGGTCAAAACTCCGATTAAAGCATTTTGGGAGTAGGTATAAGTAAAATCTTCCAATTTACATTGCTCTAATTCAGCCGGTTCTTTTCCGGTTTTTGTAAAGCAGCCATAAACCATATCGGCAGGGATTTTTTCAGCCAGCGCAATCATTTTTTCTGTTGAATCCAATGGGAAAATATCATCAGAATCAAGCATGCGGCACCATTTGCCTTTTGCTAAGGCAATTCCTTGGTTAATACGGGCGCTGATACCGCGATTATGATCATTTTCAACAATGGTGACATTGTTTATACCTTTGGTCATTTCTTTAATAATTTGAACGGATTTATCGTTTGAAACATCATCCACAAAAATATATTCCGGATTTTTCAAACCGCTTTGATTGAGCAAGGCTTTTAAGACAGACGGCAAATAATATTCTTTGTTGTAGACTGTCATTACAAAGCTGACATCAATATCGCTTTCTGCTGTCATATTTTTACTCCCCATCCAATTGTTCTGAGAGTTCCCGTTCCAAGCGTGAAATTGCATCTTCGCTGTTTTCTACCGCATTATTATTTTCTTTTGTATTTTCTGAAACAGGAGCGTTTTTATTTTCGGTTGTTTCTGGAGACGCAGCTACTTGTTTTTTATCGTCTGAACCATCTGTTTTTGAAGAATTTACATCTTGTTCTGAAACAGAGTTTTTGGGATTGTCTTTATTTTCAGTTATTTCAGGTGTTTTTTCTTCAATAACTTTTTCCGCGGGTTCAACCGTGTCTAAAGTGGCTTTTTCTTCAGCTTTAATATCTGGTCGTTCTTCGGGAACTTCTTTTACATTAGCGCTATTTTCAGCTGCTTTATCATCGTCAATAGTTTCATAATCCGCTTGTTGCAAAGAAGCATTTCCTGCTTGGAACGAAGTATCGGCAACCGCTGGTTTTTCCGGCAGGACGACCAAAGCCTGAGGTTCGCCTTCGTTATTGACAACATCATCTGTTGCCGGCAGAGTTTTTTCATCTGCAGTTGGATCAGAGGTTGTTTCGGAAACAGGCTGCTGAGGCAGCGTTTCATTTTGTTCTGAAACAGAAGGCTGAGTAACGTTATCGTTTTCGATATTATCTTTATTTTCGCCGTTAACGGCATTATCCGTATTCGGGATTTCATTTGGAATTAAATTAACCGGTTCTCCGTCAACAGCGCCTTCAAAAGCAGGCTTTTCATCTTGTGTTTCAGGCTCTTTTTCGTCCGAATCATTTTGATTTGAGCGTTCCATTACAATGTTATCGCGCTCATCCAATTGTTCTTTGTTCATTAAGTTTTTAGGATCGACAAGTTTATTAACGCATTTCAGCAACCATACGTCATAGACCGGATGCGCTATTGGATTGAGCGCCGGAGTAGAGGAAAGCATCCAACCCTTAAATATGTTTACATCGCCTTTTTTGGTGTTTTTATCAACCACGTCAACAAAAGCAAAATTTTCCGGAGTTTCTTCAGGAGTGCGGGTTTTGCATTCTCTTACAACAATGGAAAATGTTCCGAACGTGGTTTCCTGATTAACAGGAACTTCAATCAAGCTTACTTGCCCCGTGATTTTATCCATTGCCTGCATAACGGCAGTATTGGTTGAAATTTCGGCAGCAGATGCGGACATTGCGCCTGCAATTGATGCAATTGCCGAAATTGTTGATATTTTATTCGCTTTTTTCATCATTTCCGGTCACCATAAATATAACTTCGCCAACCATATCTTCCAAAGTTTTAAAGTCTTTTGTATTGGATATTTCATCGCCGTTTTGGAGCATATCTTTAGATTTTCCTGGTTCTATTTTGATAAATTTGTTTCCCATCAGTCCATTGCTTGAAATCATTGCCGTGCTGTCTTTTGGGAGTTTTATGTCTGATGCAATGCTCAATTTGATTTCGGCGTCATAATTTTCATTATCAAGTTTTTGTCCGATTACGGTGCCGATTTTAATACCGTTAATCATAACGTCTGCGCCGACATTAAGTCCGCCGACTTTTAAAAATTTTGCAGTAACTTCATACCCTTTAACAACTTGCAAATCCGAAACAGAGTAAGCAAAGTATAAAAACAGTCCTGCAATTAACAAGACAACAAGTCCCATAATAGTTTCAACCGGTCTTTTTTTCATTTATTCAGCTCCTTCTGTTTCTTTTGAGGTGGTTTTTGCACGATTAGCTTTTCCGATACTGATTATTCTATCCAGCAGTTCTTCTAAAACCATAGCGTCTTGAGTGTACGAAAATTCTCCTTGCGGAGCTAAATAGTCTTCGGAGCCGCCCGGTTCTATTTCGATATATTTGCTTCCGAGAATGCCGTCGCTGACGATAGATACCGAACTGTCATCTGGAATTTTAGTGTTATCTTTTATTTCAAGAGTTAAGATAGCATTGTAGTGTTCATCGATTTTCGCATCAATGACTTTGCCGACGGTAATTCCAGCCATGCGAACCGCATTGCCGACGGCTAAACCGTCAGTGCGCCCGAAACGCGCCTGCAATGAATAATGACTGCGTTCTTCCTCATTATGCGCAGCAGTTCTTTTGATAATGTAGACTGAAGCCAGAAATGCTATAATTAAAACAGCATACAGACCGATTTTTATAGAATAGGCCTCATCTCTGGAATAAGTATCGTTCACTTTCAGATCCTTTTTTAGTTTTTTATATTTTGTGTGGAATGTATCATTTTTTTAGCAAATATTCCATAAAAAAATATAAATACTGTGAATAGTCTGCTATAAAAGCTGATATATTAAAATACCGCCTGAAGCAGAGCGGTATTTTAATATTATTTTTTAGCATCGATGATTTTTACGGCTTCTTCAAGTGTAGGCTCATGATCACGTAAATCTTTCGGCAGGGCGTAATTATTTTTTCCGCATTTCAAATAAGGTCCGTAACGTCCGGAATTCAAAGTGATTTCCTGTTTATTGTGCGGATTTATGCCGATAACTTTAGCTTGCGGTTTTTCTGCTACGCCTTGCAAAATCTGTTCAGCGCGTTCAAGCGTTATGTTAAAAATATTATCATTTCCGGTCAATGATTTTGATTTTCCGCCCTGTTTCAGATAAGTTCCGAATTTTCCGATATTAACTTCAATGCCATTTCCCAACAAGCGCGGCAAACTCAACAAAATTGAAGCCTGTTCAAGCGTGACGGTTTCCGGAGTTGTGCAGCGGGGCAGCGAGCAGCGGCGCGGTTTTTCTTTGCCGGTGTCATTTCCGAGCTGAACATAATAGCCGTAAGGCCCTTTTTTCAAATAAACAGGCTGTCCGTTGGTTTCACCAAGAACTTTGTCTTCAGGAGTAGCCAATTGCGGAGCGTTAGCGGCAGCTTCTTCTTCGGCAGAAGTATCAACCAGTTGTTTTGTGTATTTGCATTCAGGATAATTTGAACAGCCGATAAAAGGTCCAAAACGTCCCAATTTTATGCCTAATCTCCCTTTTTTGCACTCAGGGCAAGAACGGGGATCGGAACCGTCTTCCCGCGGCGGAAACAAATGCGCTCCGAGAACTTCATCAATTTTGTCAATTACTTCGCTCATTTGCAATGGGCTGACGGCTTCTATATTTTTGATAAATTTAGCCCAAAATCCGGTTAAAAGCTTTTTCCACTCCATAGAGCCGGCAGAAACATCGTCTAAAAATTCTTCCATTTGAGCGGTAAAGTCATATTCTACATATTTTTTGAAAAAATTTTCAAGAAATACAGTAACGATACGTCCGCGCTCTTCCGGTATAAAACGCAGTTTTTCCACTTTAACATATTTACGTTCTTGCAATACGGCTATGATGGTTGCATAAGTGGAAGGACGACCGATACCGAGTTCTTCAAGTTTTTTAACTAGACTTGCTTCGGTAAAGCGCGGAGGCGGAGCCGTGAAATGTTTATCGGTAAAGATTTCGCCTTTAGTTTCTTTTTCTCCGGCTTCAACGTTCGGTAAAATGCGGTTGTCATCATTTTCTTCTTCATCGTCAAAGCTTTCCTGATATAGTTTCAGATAACCGTCAAAAGCAATAACCTGTCCGTTTGCGCGTAAAGTTATTTTTTCGTCATCAGACATAGAATCTATGCAAACTTTGTCAAGAACAGCAGGCGACATCTGGCAGGCAACAGTTCTTTTCCAAATCAATTCATATAATTTGTGTCCGTCTGCATCCAATTTTGTTTCCATTTTTTTTGGGGTGTTGAAAACATCAGCGGGTCGAATAGCTTCATGCGCTTCTTGAGCGTTTTTGGATTTGTTTTTGTATTCTTTTGCAGTTTTAGGCAAATAAGCGTCGCCAAAATATTTTTGAATAGCGTCGCGGCAGGCTGCAATAGCTTCTTTTGACAGGTTTACGGCGTCGGTACGCATATAGGTGATATAGCCTTCTTCATACAGCTTTTGTGCAATCTGCATGGTTTTTTTAGCAGAAAAACGCAGCTTGCGGGCTGCTTCTTGCTGCAATGTAGAGGTTGTAAAAGGCGGAGCAGGGTAGCGATTGGCTTTTTTGCGTTCGACATTGGCTACCGAAAAATTTGCAGCTTCAATTTTTGCTTTAGCGGCAAGAGCTTTTTCCTCACTGTTAATATCAAATTTTTCCAGCTTTTTGCCGTCAAGAACAACTAACCGCGATTTTATCAATGCTTGTTTGGAGGTGAACAGCTCAGCATCTATGGTCCAATATTCTTCAGGCTTGAAATTTTCGATTTCTATTTCACGGTCGCATATCAAGCGTAAAGCAACGGATTGCACGCGTCCAGCCGATTTAGAGCCAGGAAGTTTGCGCCACAAAACCGGCGACAAATTAAAACCTACCAGATAGTCAAGAGCGCGGCGCGCCATATAGGCCGAAACCAAATTTTCATCAATTTGGCGCGGATTTTTAATAGCTTCGGTAATAGCTGATTTGGTAATTTCGTGGAAAACCACGCGTTCGATTTTTTTATCTTTGATTTTATTGCGTGATTTCAATTCTTCAAGAATATGCCAGGCGATAGCTTCTCCCTCTCTATCAGGGTCGGATGCGAGAATAATGGTATCGGCATCTTTAACAGCGGTTATAATATCTTTCAAACGTTTTTGTCCGCCGGAACTCAATTCCCATGTCATAGCAAAGTCATTGTCAGGTTGTACGGAACCGTCTTTGCTCGGCAAATCGCGGATATGCCCGAAACTGGCTAATACTTTATAGTCATCGCCAAGATATTTGTTAATTGTTTTGGCTTTTGCCGGAGATTCTACAATCACAAGTTTCATTGTCTGTTTACTTTCTTGTTTTACCGCTTAATGCAATTTTATTGCCGGGCAGGCGGATTATTTTTCCTTCCATTTCCAAATCCAGAATTTGCATCATAACCGTTGCCGTATCCAGTTCTGAACATCGGATGATTTCGTCTATATCCGCTGGTTCCGCCGACAAAAAATCTTCAATCGGGTACTTCGGATTAGTTGAAATATCGGTAGTTTTTGTGCAATTGTCAAGAGCATTTGTAAATAAATCTCCGCAGAAATCGGCTGGCTTGGGTTTGGATAAAATATTTTGCGGAGAGTTTAAAACTTTTAAAATATCTTCGGCGCTTTCCGTTAAAACAGCGCCTGATTTTAACAGGCGGTTTGTTCCTGCAGCGCGGGGATCAAGGGGATTTCCCGGAATGGCAAACAACAATTTGTTTTGCGCCGCGCCGAATTTTGCCGTAATCAGCGAACCTGATTTTTCTGAAGCCTCCGTTACCAAAACGCCGGCGCTCAAACCGGCGACAATACGGTTGCGGCGGGGAAAGTTCGCTGCTGTTGCCGAGCTGTT
>SAMEA3663124__coassemble_342_pt1 | contig 16018 bp, 17 predicted proteins | sample SAMEA3663124__metabat2_low_PE_007 | metagenome-assembled genome bin SAMEA3663124 (sample SAMEA3663124) | pig gut metagenome | biome: pig gut; feature: pig-associated habitat; material: faeces | place: Denmark | collected 2012
CAACTTCGGTCTGTTTTGGAATGGAAAGATGATAAGAAAAACGGCATTTTCAAAGGCTATTGTGAAGATGGTAAGTTAAAAATAGAAACTAAATACAAGGATAATAAGCAACATGGAACAAGAAAGCAATATGATGAGAAAGGCTGGCTCTTAATCACTTCGGAATACAGAGAAGGTGTTCTTAATGGATTTGAAAAAGAATACTATGAAAATGGAAACATCAAAACTGAAATCACCTATAAAGATGATGTACGTGAAGGTATTGAAAAAGTATATTATGAAAATGGAAATTTAAAATATGAAGGAATGAACCAAAACGGTAAGGCAGAAGGATTTTATAGACAATATTATGATGATGGTACTATTGAAAAGGAAGCAAACTATAAAAATGGTAAAATAGATGGTATAGAAAAAACACTATATTCTGATGGAAGTTATTGTGAAACATTATGGAAACATGATGTGTTTGTTTCAAAAAAATGTTTTGATGCAGAGAAAAATCCTATTAATCTAAGTGGAATAGTAAAATTTTATCATAAAAATGGGAAGTTAGCAGAAGAATGTAATTATAAAAATCAAAAAATGAACGGATTATGCACCTTATATTATACTAGTGGGAACATAAGAAATTCAATAGAGTATCAAGATAATAAAAGAAATGGCAATGCTGAATTTTATAATCTATTGGGCAAATTAGAAACAAGCCGAATATATAAAGATGGAAAGCTATTAGAAGAAACAGAATGGAAAGACGGCAAAAGAAATGGAATTTCACAAACCTTTTATGAAAGCGGAAAAATAAAATCTTTTGCTGATTTGAAAGATAATATTGGAACAGTAGCCTTTTATGGTGAAGATGATACGCTGATATCTCTGAATAATAAAATGGTGTGCAATAACAACGGATGCAATGTAGTAGAGGATTATTGGTCTTACAGCCACACCAACCCCATAGACAGATGCTTTTTTTTGAAAAACGAGTAATAAATTACACTCTTGAGAAATCCATTGCTGATGGTGTGAATGTTGATTACCGCATTTATAGAATAAAAACAAAAGTAAGTGAAGAAGGTGGTATCATTCATAAAGGCGAGAACTATATAGAGCATGCTAATTATAACCACACAGAAACAAACAAAACATTTTCAGAAGATAAAGATTTTAAAAAAGAGGAATTAAACAGAGCAGTCATTGATTTACCGCAAATAAAGTTAGTGTTAGAGACGTATAAAAATGATGTTTATAGCAAGATGTTTCCAAACAGAGAACCAGATTTGCGCTACATTCCAAAAACTTTAATTTTTGCCCAAAGCGATAGACATGCGGATAGCATAGTCAAAATGATTAAAGAGGTTTTTCCAAATCAATCTCCAAATTTTGTGAAGAAAATTACCTATTCTGCAGGTAACAGTAATGAACTTATTCGTCAGTTAAGAAATGATATCTGAAGATGAATTAGAGCAAGGTGCTTGGCATTTAATATGTTTTGCGAAATGTTTACTAGAAATGCGACAGGAGATAATGGATAATGAAGGCAATAATACTAACAAGAGTATCAACAAAGATGCAGGAAGAAGGCTTGAGCTTGCTTGCTCAAAGCAATCGCCTTCACGAGTATGCTGATAGAAAAGGTCTGGAAGTCATTAAAACCTTTGAGATTGTTGAGAGTTCCACTCGTGGCGAACGCAAACAATTTATGGAAATGATTAATTTCTGTAAGAAACAGAAGGAAACAATTGCTATTATTGCCGATACGGTTGATAGGGTTCAGCGTAGCTTTAAGGAAAGTGTTTTGCTTGATGAGCTAATGCGACAGGATAAGATTGAGTTGCACTTTTACCGTGAAGGTATGGTATTAAACAGCAAATCCACTTCAGTTGATATTATGCGTTGGGACTTCTCGGTGATGGGTGCAAAGGCTTACGTCTTGCAACTCTCTGAGAATGTCCGCCGTTCTACCGAGCAAAAGAACAAAAACGGCGAAATCACAGGACAAGCTCCTATTGGATATGAGAATTATACGGATGAGAAAGGAAAAAAATTCATTCGTCCCATAGAACAATATTCGTGAAGAAGAGTTTGTTAAACATATTAGTTCAATTCTGAATTGTATAAGACTTCCTGAAGCTATTATAACAGAACTTCAACAGGAATTAAAAACAGCTAAAGCATCTGAAAGAAAATTCAATGCAGACGAGATTAAAAGGCTAAAAACCGAGCAAGGAAGCCTTAAACAAAAGATGGATACATTGTTTGATTTAAGGCTTGATGGTGAGATTGATAGAGAATCCTTTGATATAAAACGCAATGACATACAGCTTAAGATAGAACGTATCAAAAGAAAGATTGATTCCCACGAAAAGGCTGATACGACATTTGATGATACAATATTGGGACTTTTAGATATAGCTACGCAAGCAGGTTATTTCTTTGAAAAGTCATCAAATGTGGACTTGAAAAGGCTGCTATTAAAATTTGTTTTTGAGAACATTACTTTAACTGAAGGTGTAATCAGTTACAAATTAAGATTTCCATTTAATGAGTTTGTTAATATTAACACTCCGAAAGGAAACAAAGTGTTACCGCACGAACCGCTGTAAACTCTTGCAGAGCAAGGCGTTCAAGCAAATGATGACGAAAAAGTGCAAATTGGATATAAGAATTTTTGCGAACCGCAATTTATTGAGAAAAAACAAGGAGTTGTATCGGAAAATACAACTCCTCTCCAAATTGGCTGGCGAGATGATGGCGAAATACAAAGAAAATCAGACCAAATTTATAACATTTTAGTTAGTCATTATTCTGAAATCTTGGCAATGAGAGAGCAAGTCCAACTTATAAGGGGTTTCCTTGCTGCCTAAAACTACTTTCCGCCAGAAACCGCAAGGAGAAAAATCAACTATTCAACCAAGCTCTCAATCATATAAAGCGGAAGGTTGAATAATCCGTTGTTTTCCTCAAATCCTGCCAAAGAGGTGCGAACAGCTTTTATCGGTTCATATTTCTGCCGATATGAAGCAAGGCTTTTAGCCTTTAGATTGACAGTGGCTTTTACTTCTATCGGAATAACCATATCTTTGTCCTGAATAACAAAATCTATTTCTGCCGTTCCATTATCCGTTCCCCAATAAGTAATCGGCAGATTATCTTTGATTTTGAGCTCCTGCAAAACATATTGCTCGGTTAGAGCTCCTTTGAATTCTTCAAAAATCTTGTTGCCTTCAATGATTGTTTTAGCATCAAGCACTGCTTTGGCGCACAGCAACCCTGTATCTATCATATAGAGTTTGAAAGCCGAACTTTCCTCATAACCGCTAATCGGTAGGTCTGGCTTGGTAATCTTATGGATTTTATAGACCAAGCCGGTAAGTGTCAGCCATTCTACAGCGGCTTCATATTCACGAGCTCTGGCACCTTTTTGAACATCTTTATAAGTGAATTTCTTATTTTCTTTAGCAAGCTGTGTCGGTAGCGAATTCCAAACAGCATTGATTTTCGGTACATTATAAGATTCCGTATATTTTGAAAAATCTTCCTTATAACCTGCGATAATCGCATTCTGCAAACGGCGAACTTCCGCCATATCTTTGTTGGTTGCAAAAGATTTAACCGCTTCAGGCATACCACCGACAAACATATATTGCTTCAATAAATTGATACATTTGTCTTGGAAATTTTGCAAAACCGCCCAGTTTTTATCTAAAATAAGTTCTGATAATTTATTTTCGCCGATAGCATCTAAAAATTCACAAAAGCTCAAAGGATAGAGATTTAAGAAATCCACTTGTCCGACAGGAAATGAAAATTGTTTCTGCCTAACCGCCACGCCGAGCAAACTTCCGGCGGCTATGATATGATAATCAGGTGCGTTTTCCTTAAAGAATTTCAAAGCGTTTAAGGCTCTTTCACATTCCTGAATTTCATCAATAATAATCAGCGTATCATTCGGTGTGATTTGAACATTTGTCAGCACATTAAGTCCGAGCAAAATATTATCCAGATTATAATTGCCTTCAAAAATGTTTTTTGCATCGGGCGTATCCACAAAACTGATGTAGGCAACTTTGGCGTAACATTCTTTGGCAAATTCCCGCATCAGCCAAGTTTTGCCGACTTGTCTTGCCCCACGGATAACCAGCGGTTTACGGTTTGGATTTTCTTTCCATGATTTAAGCTGCTCAAATGCGTATCTTTTCATTATAATCTCCTTAAAATTTAAGACTAATATAAATCTTAAATCACATTTTAGCAAGGAAAAAATGACATGCAATCACATTTTCATAAGGAATTTTATTTAAAATTATCACATTTTAATAAGGAAATAATGAATTTATCACAAGCCATATCGTTTTATAAACCTTGATAAGGTCATATACTGCACATTCATAATTTTTGATATTTGGTTCTTGGAAACCCCTTTAGCCAGTAAGTCTTGGATGCGTTTGAGGTTCTTCGCCAGTTTTAATTTCTTTGATTCAGCTCCGATTGGTCTGCCGAGCCTATGCGGCAAACCTTGTTGGCATCATACACCTGAAGGATTAAAAGAGCGAATTAAAGCTGAAATCATCAATTTAATTAAAAATGAAGATGTTACCGAGTTTTTGGTTGGCGAGCTTGGTGGCTATGAAAAAGATGCTTATGATACGGTTTTGGAGGTGCAAAAGGACTATCCGAACATTCGTATAATACTTGTTATCTCAAAAATAACGGAACTTCACGAGGTCGGCGAATGCGATGCACAGTATGTTCAAAACAGAAGACCTTGCGATGATTGGATTTACCCCGACAAATGCACCACAGGCTATAGAAGGCTTTGTATCGTCTATCGCAACCGCTATATCATAGAAAATACCGACTTCATCATCGCCTATAACCGATACGAAGGCAAAGCCTATGAGTTCTGCAAACAAGCTAGGGGTAAAGGTGTAACTGTTATTGAGCTTGGGGAAGAAAAATAGATTGTGAGAGAGATATATCTTACCTTGAAATGCTAATATTTTGATGTATCATGATTATCATATCTAGCAATATGAGGTACACATCATGGTATTACGCAAAAATAACAAATCTCTTACAAAAACAGAAATTAGTATTATTAAACGCTTACACAATGATGGTATGAATAATCAAGAAATTCTTGGAATAATAAACTCAAAAAAAGCTAATACTTCTTTGCATATTAACCCCGGAAGAATCAGCGAAGTAATTAAAAATAAAAAAGGTGCGGATGTTTTGCCCGCAAACGAAAATGAGCTTAAACTATTTCTAGAAAAGCCACATACAATGAATGATACATCTCCTGTATCAGAAGAAACATTAGAAAAAATACTTCGTTTGAAACATAATGATATTTTAGATATAGATGAAACAACAATATTTGAATGTAAAGAAACATTTAATGCAGATATAAAATCTTTAATAAAACCATTAATCTCATTTGCAAATAATAAAGGGGGATATATTTTATATGGCGTCAGAGATAAGGTATGGAAAGTAGTTGGATTATCAAATACAAAATTAGAAGCTTTTAATAAGTGGGATGTGGAAAAATTAAGTGGGTGTATATTTGATTATGCAGGATGTGGTCTAGAGATTAGAAAATGCACATATACAATCAGTGGCAAGAATATTGGAATCATATATGTTTTTCAAGCCCAAAAGCGTCCAATCATTATGATAAAAAATGATGGAGATATCTCAACAGGACAAATATATTATAGATATCCCTCTTCTAGTAGATTAATAGGAAGCACAGAGCTAGATAATATTATAGAAGAACGAATTAATTCTATGATATCAACGACATTGTCTGGGCATATTGAAAATATTATAAAAAACGGAATAGAAAATACAGCTATATTAAACATCCAGACAGGAGAGGTTGAAGGAAAGTCTGGAAGTTTTGTTATAGATGAAACTTTATTACCTAAAATTCAATTTATAAAAGAAGGAGAATTTGTTGAAAAGAAAGGAGCCCCAGCATTAAAATTAATTGGAGATATACAACCAATAACAGCTATAACGGAGGTTGAAAAGGAAGTGGAAAAATCAATTACCATAAAGATGGTAATTGAGGCATTTGTAAAGCAGACAATGGTATCCACTCCTTTAGAATATATCAAAACTGTTGCGTTAGACACAGGAAAATGGATGCCCATTCATTTTTTTATTAGAAAAAGTAAAAAAACGTTGGATGAGATTAAAATATTTTTAAAAGATTTAATTAGAGCAGAAGGTAAAAATTATCCGCAAGGCACTATAGATATGTTAAGTTCCGAAAAAATTCCTAGTTGCGGTAGGAAAAGAGATAAAACAAAAATTGAGAGTATAAAACGTAAAGAGATAATGAGTATTACTACTAAAGAAGATGCTTTAATATTCATTGCTAGTGTTGAAGATGTAAAAAAAGAAGATTTGGATTTGAAATACTGTTTGAAAATACTACAGAGTATTGTTAATCAATTTTGGAATGAAAAGGAAATACAATCAAAAGTAAAATATTGCTGTGCTTATTTAGATAGGTTGTATTATTATAACGGAAAAATGTAAAATTATGTTTTAACAACTTGATTTGCAACGATTACACTAGTGACAAATTTATAGCAAATCCCTAAACCTCTTACAGTTATTCGGGTCAAAAGGCTCATAATTACAACCTTCAATCGGTTTACGCCAAAAGGTTCTTTGAAAATAGCCTTTGCCATTCTTTTGGTATATGTATTCCAAAGCGATAACTCTAGGGTTATCGGAGATAACTTCGTCAAATAAGGAGAAGTGTTTCGGTTTATCCATTTGAATACCACGCTTTGTATATTTCATTGAAGACATTATTCCTGTAATAATATCCGGAACTCTAATAACAGGATCATAAGCATAGTCTTTATTGTTTTCCATAATTTCTGCAGGCAAATGAAGCCAAAAATCTGTTACTCTTCCCTTTAACAGCATAGCCAATTTATAATTAACCAAGAAAAACAAAAGACCATTGCAATGTGTTGCCATATGGTCTCTATCCGAAACCCAATGTGGATGACGACCATTTTCTTTAATTAACAAGAACTCTAAGAGTTGGCTAACAAACTGAGAAACAAACTCTATTTGTGCCAACAGTTTCTTTGAGTGGCTTTTCTTCTTCATATATTCATAAGATTCTCGCAGACATTTATATCTGTCCTTAATATCCTGCGATGATTTATCCAAATCCTCTGCTTTTTCATAGTCATTAAGCGTGGTTTCCAACTGTTTCAGCAAATCTTGCTCTTGAACCATATTCTTCAGATTCTCAACGACAATGGCTATATGGAAAAAGTACGGTGAATTTTTGAGAAAATTGATACATTTATCCGGAATATGCGTCATTTTTTTGATATCACAAGGGATATTAGCCTCAATTTCATGAAGAACTTGCCGAACATAATTATACGGAAATATAGTAAAAGTCAGCGCATCCTCTTTACCTTTATCATCAAAACAATAATCGCTGAGAATACACCAATCTGCATTCTTCAGTCCTTTTAAGCCTTTTTTATAAGCATTCCAATCCTCCATAAAGCCGAGAATGCTCTTTGTTAATTGAGTTGTTCTGTTCATTTCTAGTCCATCCATAGTTTTAAACATAGGTTGAACATTAGAAAAAAGCAATATAACGAGCGGCAATTTTTCATTGAAATTTACGATTCTATGTTTTAAACTTAGCGCATTGTTAATTATGGAGATTTTAATAATGTCTGGGACTGAGGCAGAAGCAAGAATAAAGATTAACAAAATGCTTGAAGAAGCTGGTTGGAGGCTTTGTGATGATGAGAATGGTCGCAAAAATGTTGATTTAGAAACAGCGACCAAAGTGCGCCGCAATGAGACAGAACGCAAGGGTGCCATAGATTATCTCTTACTTGACAGTCATAATTATCCTCTTTGTGTTCTAGAAGCCAAGAAGGATAGTATTAACCCTTTATCCGCTAAAGATCAGGCTCGTGCCTATGCCGAAGCACAAGGAATTCGTTTTGTTATCTTGTCTAACAGCCAAATCCATTACCTATGGGATATTAAAAGCGGCAACCCTCAAATTATAACCTCTATGCCTACTCAAGAGTCTCTTGAAAATAAAAAGCAATTCAAACCCAATCCCAAGAATTTAACCTTCGTAGAAATAACTAAAGAATATGTTGCTCTCTTAAAGAACCCTAATCTTCTAAACGAGCCGGAATATCAAAACGAAAATACCAGAACGGACTTTTGTTGGAACAACGGCTATCGCATTTTACGCCCTTATCAAATTGATGCCGTTAAAGCTGTTCAATCTGCAGTTGCTGAGGGTAAATCTAGATTCTTGCTTGAAATGGCTACCGGACTTGGTAAGACATTAACCGCCGGAGCTTTGATTAAATTATTTCTTTCAACCGGAAACGCTAACAGAGTTTTGTTTTTAGTTGATAGATTGGAGCTTGAAAATCAGGCTAAGAAAAACTTTGATTCATATTTGAATGCCTACACATCAGTCATTTACAAGCAGAGTAAAAATGATTGGAAAAAGGCACAAATTGTTATCACAACTATTCAGAGCTTGTTAGTTGACAACAAATATAAAAAGCTGTTCTCTCCAACAGACTTTGATTTATTGATTTCAGATGAAGCGCATAGATGTATTGGTGGCAACTCCCGAGCTGTTTTTGAATATTTTATCGGTTATAAGCTCGGTTTGACTGCTACGCCGAAGGACTACATAAAGAATGTAAATATTGACAAGCTTAAAACTCAAGATCCAAAATCATTAGAACGCCGCATTTTATTAGACACATACAAAACATTTGGTTGCGAGAGCGGAGAGCCGACATTTCGCTATTCATTAATTGATGGTGTAAAAGGCGGATATTTGATAAATCCGCTTATTGTTGATGCCAGAACTGAAGTTACAACAGACTTATTGTCTGAAAAGGGCTATGCTGTAACATCTATTAACGAATATGGTGATGAAGTAACCGAATCAATGTATCAGCGTGATTTTGAAAAGAAATTCTTTTCGGATCAAACAAATGCTGTTTTTTGTAAGACATTTCTTGAAAATGCTTTGCGTGACCCGATTTCCGGAGAGATTGGTAAGAGTTTAGTCTTTGGTGTCAGCCAAAACCATTGTGCTAAATTGGTGCAAATATTAAATGAAATGGCAGATAAAGCTTTCCCCGGAATGTATAATTCAGATTTTGCCGCACAAATAACATCCAATGTTATGGATGCGCAGCAATCAACCATAGATTTTGCCAACGACAAGTTACATGGTCGCAGCCGCTTTATGGATGGCTATGAAACAAGCAAAACCAGAGTTTGTGTGACTGTCGGTATGATGACAACAGGTTATGACTGCTCGGATATTTTGAATATTGCTTTGATGCGACCGGTTTTTTCGCCAACAGATTTTGTGCAAATCAAAGGTCGTGGTACCAGAAAACACACTTTCAAATATACTGATACCAATAAGCAAACAGTTAGCGTAGAAAAAACGAAGTTTAAGTTCTTTGATTTCTTTGCCAACTGTCAGTATTTTGATGAAGAATTTAACTATGATGAGGAATTAAAACTTCCAGCAATAGGTTCCAAAGGAGCAGAAGGCGGTTATAGACCAAGCCCGGAGGAAGTAATTGTAGATGTTCCGGATATCATTAAAACCCTTGATATCAAAGAAGTCTGGGTTCAAGGCATGCGCATTGACCGAGAATTTTTCCAAAAGACCGAAGAAGCCATTAAATCCGATCAAGATATAAAAACCGCCGTTGATAATGAAAATTGGGATAGAGCTATTGCGATTGTTAAGGAAAAATATGAAAATCAACCAGATTTATATATGAATCCAGAGAAAATTAAAAGATCACAAAATCTTGATCGTCGTGTAACATGGCGCGAGGTTTTGGAAAAAGTATTTGGCTTCATTGATGGTTTCAAAAATAAAGATGATTTGTTAGAAGACGAGTGCGACAAGTTTATTTCCATTTATAAACCTGAGCCGGAGGTTGTTTCGTATGTAAAGAACTTTATTAAGGCTTATACAGCAGATGCCAGATTTAGAGAAATCATTGATACCAAGACATTTCCGCAACTTAATTTTTATGCCGGTTTTTCGGTCTCTGATTATCAAAATCTTAAGGAGTACAAGGATATACTCCCGACATACATCAAGGAAAACATCAATCTAAACACATATATGTAGGGGACTATAATGCTAGATAAAACCACTAAGACCAAAATAGATACGGCCAGAGATATTTTAGTGGGCAAAGTACCAAATCCGCAAAGCCAAGTTGAGCTGATTACTATCGCCATGATTTATAAATTTATGGACGATATGGACATGCAGAATATTGAACTCGGCGGTAATCGTGTGTTTTTTACTGATGATTTGGAGCAATATGCTTGGCGTAAAGTTCTCTCTAAAAAGCTGAACAATTGGGAGAGAATTTCTTTATATGCCGAAGCATTGGATAAATTGCAGGTTGCTAAACAAATTCCTGAACTTTTCCGCAAAATATTCAAAGGTGCTTTTTTGCCGTTTCGTGACGGTGCAACCTTAACCCTGTTTTTGAATGAGATTGATGGTTTTAGCTATAACAATTCCGAAAACCTCGGTAATGCTTTTGAATACTTGCTTTCTATTATGGGCTCACAAGGCGATGCTGGACAATTCCGCACTCCAAGACACATCATTGATTTTATAGTAGATGTTGTAAATCCTCAAAAGACCGATACGATTTTAGACCCTGCTTGCGGAACAGCCGGATTTTTGATTTCTGCTTACAAACATATTATGGAACAAGCCAAAGAAACAAAAAAGCCATTAACACCGGCACAGCACCAACAGCTAATGCAAAATATTGTCGGTTATGATATTTCGCCGGATATGGTTAAGCTTGCTTCCGTGAATTTATTTTTACACCAGTTTCCGGAGCCGAAAATCTATGAATATGATACTTTAAGCTCTGAAGAACGTTGGGATGATAAATTTGATGTCATCCTTGCCAATCCGCCGTTTATGACACCAAAAGGCGGTATTATGCCACATAGCAAATTCGGCGTAAAAGCCAACCGTGCCGAAGTTTTGTTTGTTGATTATATGATGGAACACTTAAACCTTAAAGGCAAAGCCGGATTTGTTGTGCCGGAGGGTATTATTTTCCAATCAGCAACGGCTTATAAATCCTTGCGCAAATTGATGGTTGAAGAAAATTATCTTTATGCTGTGGTCAGTCTTCCAAGCGGCGTATTCAACCCATACTCTGGCGTTAAAACCTCCATTTTGTTCTTTGATAGAGAACTTGCTAAACAAACTCAAGACATTTTGTTTGTAAAGGTTGATAAAGACGGCTACGACTTAGGAGCTCAACGGCGCCCAATCAAAGATAATGACTTACCGGAAGCTATTGAACTTTTAAAATTGTGGCAAAAATCTATTACTTCCGGCACAATAGATGAAAAAATAAGCAAATCTCAACGAATAACCATTGTTCCGAAAGCAAAAATAGCCGAAGACGACGAATATAATCTTTCAGCTTCTCGCTACCAAGAAGCGCAAGACTTTTCCAATTGCCAGTATGATATGGTAAAATTGGGGGATGTGTGCGAAATACTTAACGGTTATGCCTTTGATTCTAAACTATTTAATGAGGCAGAAGGAATGCTTATTATTAGAATCCGAGATATTAAACCAGCTTATACAAAAACATATTATTCAGGCGACTATAAAAAAGATTTTATCATTCATAACGATGATTTGCTTATTGGTATGGATGGAGAGTTTAATATTTGTCTTTGGAATGGAGGAGCTGCACTCTTAAATCAACGAGTATGTAAATTACAAAATTTCAAAAATATTCTAAAAAAATATGTTTATTACATGATTCCAACAAAATTAAAGGAAATAGAAGACAGTACATACGCCGATAGGCTCATATTGTCTAAACAGCCAAAACAGTTTTTTCTCTATTAAATCACAATCATCAATAAACGATTGCAGCATTTCATTTGTTTCATCAACAGCCACATCATATTCGTTCAAAATCTCATAGCTGGCAATATTTTTACAATGTCTGCCCAAATAAGCATCCATTTCTTCCTTATTTTCAAAGAATTTATAACCTCTGCGGTTAGTTATTGTTTCAATCAATACCTTCATTTCTGCTCCTTATGCTCTATAAAGATATTTATGGGAAATGTAACATTGTGGTTGTGGTTTTATAGATGTCTGAATTTACTAAAAATAACTTAACTACCGATGCCAGTCTCTTGACACGGGAATATTTTATTTGTATCAATAACATTGAACATCATTAAATTGTGTGCAATTTAGAATTGATTGAGTGGATTGGCGTTCAAAATTGGATAACACAACAAATTTAATTTTTTAGGAGTAAACATATGTCTGATAAAGAAATTGTATTGGAAACTATGAAAAAAGCAGGAGAACCGGTCAATGCAGGAAAGGTTGCCGAGATGTCAGGTTTGGATAGAAAAGTGGTTGATAAAGCCTTTAATGAACTCAAAAAAGAAGGTGCGATTGTATCGCCTGTTCGTTGCAAATGGGAACCGGCAAAAAAGTAATGAAAAATATTTTAATAAAACAGCATAATTAAAAGCAAATATAACAACCTCAAGCCGAGTTTGAAAGCTCGGCTTAATTTTTTTTACGAATCAAACTATTGAATTTAAAAGAAAATGTCCTGAAATCAACCAGTTATTAGCATTTTTTAGCAAAAAAGTGCTTGACATGTAGATTCCGGCATGTTTAAATCATTCCAGATTTGAGATGATAACCAAATCAAAAGTGAATTTATAAACCAACTTGTCCCACTTTAAGCGGACTAAAAGGAGAATTAAGATGACTAACCCTCAAGCCGAATTGCGTCGGCAGTTAATGAACGCATTATATCATGATGATTTTTCAACCGTAGATAATCTATTAAAGCAAGGCGTAAATGTAAATTTACCATACAATCACAATGGTTGGACACCATTTATGTGGGTGTGTAAGGAGCATTGCGACCCAGATATTATAGAGAAGTTTTTACAATACAATCCCAAATTAAACTTGAAAAATAAAGAAGGCTCAACAGCTCTTCATATAATGGTTCGGCATCGTGGCTCTTTTACCTGTCCCTATATTCTGATTGAAAAGGGAGCAGATGTAAACGCTCAAGATAATGCTGGCAATACACCTCTAATGGCAATGCTTTTACATCCGCAAATTTCAATGAAAATGGTAATTGCTTGGAATTTGCTGCCATTGACTGACCTTACAATAAAGAACAACAAGGGCGAGACAGCTTACGACATAGCTAAAGCTAATACTGCCTTTGATGATAAAAGGTTTTTAGAAATGTTGAAGGAGAGCTGCGATGAGTAATATTTCAGAAATAGCTCTTCAGAACGACAACTTCCGCAAGCATTTATCGCAAGGAACACTCGTATTAACCCAAGGTATTCGGAGTAATACCAAAGAAGACCTTGAAGCAATCATAACCAAAGTAAGAACCTTTGATACCTTTGATGAAAACAATGACCCATATGGGGAAAGGGATTTCGGTGCTTTTGACTATAAGGGCAAAAAGATATTCTGGAAGATTGATAACTATGACCAAGAGTTTTTGTATCTCTCACCGGATGTATCAAACCCAAGAGTAACCAACAAAGTGCTAACCATAATGTATGCGGAGGAATACTAATGAAATATGATGTTTTAGCCACACCTGACCTAGAAGAACTTTGCAAATGGGTGAATGAAAAGCTCAAGCAAGGCTGGCAATTACAGGGCGGTATCGCCACAATGACACACCAACCGAGATATACGGTATTTTACCAAGCAATCGTGAAACCAACCAAATAAAAGCAACCGAGAGATTGCGGACTTTATTTCCTTTCAACCGCAATCTCTCAAAAGGAGGTAATTATGACCAACGGCGAATTTATAGATGATAAGAGAATTAAAGACATTCTGACCTATATCAAGTCTATGAAGCATGCGGAGCAAATCCGAATGATGTTTCTGTTCAGCTTGAATGGACTGCGGGCAATAAACTTTACATTTCTGCAGGTTAAGGATTGCTATACCGACCAGCTTAAACCCAACGATGTGATTAACCTTGATAGTGACAAGAACAAAGGCAAGCACAAATGCTCATACTTTATGAATAGCCAGATGAAGAAAGAATTGTCGGATTATTTGAAATATCTTCAAAATAAATGGGGAGAAAACTTAAACCCTGAAACCTATTTGTTTACTTCGCAAAAATTGAACAAGCCTTATAACAGAGTTAGCATCAGCCGCTTGTTCAGTTCGGTTTATAGTAAATTCGGAATTAAAGGAGCAAGCCACTTGGGGAGACACTTGTTCGTCAGCAAGTTAGTTAATAGTGGCGTTTCAGTGTTTGTGATACAAAAGTTAGTTAATCATCGCAACATAGGGACGACACAAAGGTATTTTAACCATAATGAACAGATGCTCGCCAATGCCGTGGAAAATACAAGGATTTAAGAAATGACGCAAATTCTTGACCGAGCGTGGCTGTTAGGTCACATTGATTATATTTGGAACAACCGGCACAAGCTACAAAGCAGACCTTGTGCCGAATTTGTTATCACAGGGTTTGTCATCAATTCCTTTGGTTGTCCTTATTATGGCTATGTAATTGATAAAATAACCCTCGGCAACCTCATTAAACTATGGAATAGCGGCTTTATTTATAAGGGGTTTCCGCTAATTCATTATAGAATTTCGCACGATGATAGTTCCACAAATATCGCTTACATTTACCGTGGCAAGGTGTTTAGTCAAAGATTTCCTTACACAGCCCCGAACAGATATGTTCCAACCGAAGAAGTAAAATCAATTTTTCGCAAATTACGAAATTTAAAACTATAAAATTTTTGCGCTGATTTATGCATTTTTTAACCAAAATTGCTCTAATATTACCTCAAAATGAGGTAAAAATGATGAAAAAAGCAGTTTTTATAGTGTTTTTAGGCATAGTCGGATTGAGTGCAATTTCGGCGCAAACGATGCCAAATCCGTGGATAGAATGCGGAAATGATATCAGTTGCGGCGCTCTAAAAGCCGGCTTTAACTTTTTGCTAAACGTGGAAAATTATACGGTTCGGGCAATGGAAGGAATGTTTGAGTTCCGCTTTCCGTTGGATGAAAAGCGCTACGTGATTGTGCGCAAGTCCACAACAGCGGAAAGTGAGGCGGATGAAAACGGAATTATTGACATTTCCGGCGACTATAATCATTATCCGGTCAACAAAACGATTACGCTTGAAAATGGTGTCAAATTTGCGGTTCGGGGCGATGAAGACAACTATAAAGTTGTGAACTTTGCGGCCGAAAGCGGCTATTACAGCATAATGTGCGCTGAAGGTTTGAATTTGCAGGATATAGAGCATTTTTATAAATTACTGGAAGAAGCTGAAGCCCCGAGATTTAATGAGGAAGAGGATGAATAACGTATGAAAAAAGCACTTTTAATAATAGATGTTCAAAAATCTGCTGTTGTTAAACCGGAGATTGCAAAAAATATTGAGAAATTACAATATGCGTATGATGTGGTTTATGTTTCAAAATTTACCAATACAGGCTCTCCATTATTAAAAATGCTAAACTGGTCTGGATATGACGATGAATCACTCGTTTTTCAGCCGAAAGGAAATGCCATTATTTTCACCAAAACCGGTTACACTTCATATTTACCGGAAATGAATAATTTTGAAGAAATCCATATTTGCGGTTTTGACACCGATGCCTGTGTTTATAAAACCGCAATGGATTTGATAGAAATTGGTGTGCGTCCAGTCGTTTTGAAAGACTATTGCTACAGTGCAAACGAAGAACTGCATAAGATTGGTATCAAACTTTTGGAACGCAATATAGGGAAACATAATATAATTTAGATTATTTTAATTCAAATTATATCAAACCAGTACAACCTTCAAAATGTTAAACAATGCTGTCAATCCACACAAAGTTTAACATTTTTTTGTT
>SAMEA3663124__coassemble_345_pt1 | contig 15994 bp, 17 predicted proteins | sample SAMEA3663124__metabat2_low_PE_007 | metagenome-assembled genome bin SAMEA3663124 (sample SAMEA3663124) | pig gut metagenome | biome: pig gut; feature: pig-associated habitat; material: faeces | place: Denmark | collected 2012
AAAGTAATTATATTTTGTCAACTTTTTTCACTAAAAAAATGTATTAAAAATGCCGTCGCATTAATCTGCAGACGGCATTTTTAATCAAAACCAAACAATTTTATTTTGTAAAAGCATTTTTAAGATTGTTTAAACTGTTCTTTGTATCTTCAACAGCTTTTTCGCGTTCGGCTTTTTTAGCTGCTGCTTCAGCTTCTTTTTTCTGCTGAGCCTTTTCTATTTCGGCTTTTTTATTTTCCATATCAGCTTTTTTCTGATTTGCTATATCCAAAACATTTCCAATAGCCGTATCAACTGAAGATGCCGCGCTGTCAACAGAATGCTGAGCAGATTGCGCAACTTCTGTCAAAGAAGCAGCATTAGTCTGAAATGCGGTCAAGCAGCCGGCAGCAACAAACAAAATAAACAATTTTTTCATATTGAACACTCTTAGTACAAAGATGGAGCGAGTAACGGGAATCGAACCCGCATTTAAAGCTTGGGAAGCTCTCATTCTACCATTGAATTATACTCGCTTAGAACAAGGTGGATTGTATATATCAAAAGGAGCTAAAATCAATAAAAAAAATTTACTTTCAACAATTTTTGATAATACTCATTTAATAAAAGTTAAAGTTTATACCTCGGCTCTTGAAAGTTGGATACCACTTGCCTTTTTCCAATAAAAAAAAAACCGCTTTTGCAAGCGGCTTTTTTTATTGGGGCGAAAGATGAGACTCGAACTCACGACATTCGGTACCACAAACCGACACTCTAACCAACTGAGCTACTTTCGCCATCGGATGTATGTTTACAAAATATAAATTCCTCTGTCAAGTTAAAAAATGCTATCGATGAAATAATTTATCAATATCTTTTAATTTTAACTCAATATAAGTCGGACGACCATGGTTGCATTGTCCGGAGTGCGGTGTGTTTTCCATTTCACGCAAAAGTTCGTTCATTTCAGCCACATTCAAACTGCGCCCTGCTCTAACCGAACCATGACAAGCCATAGTCGCGCAAATATGGTTTATTTTATCTTCCAAGGCAAAATCTTTTCCCCATTCCAGAATCTGTTCAGCCAAACTCTTAACCAGATTTTTAATATCGCAGCCGTTAATTAACGCCGGAATTTCACGCACAATAACTGCTGTCATGCCGAACTCCTCAATAATCATTCCCGTTTTTTTCAACTCTTCGCAGTTTTCCAATAAAGCTGTTTTCTCGGACAAACTTAAATCAACAACCTCTGGAATAAGCAGCAATTGCGTTTGAGGTTGTTGCTCAGATGCCATATTAGCTTTGAATCTTTCCATTACAATCCGCTCATGAGCCGCATGTTGATCAATGATAATCACACTGTCTTCAGTTTGCGAAATAATGTAAGTATTATGAAACTGAGCTTTTGCCATTCCTAAAAAACCGACAGACTGTTGATTGACTGCATCTTCTGCCGAAATATCTTCAGTTTTAACCGAAAAAGAATTTTTAAGTTCAGGAAAATCGACATCATCTGCTAAAATTTTTCGTGGTAACAGCGGACGAAACGGCGTTAAAAACGGTCTGGAGATTGTTGCATTTTCATGTAAAAAAACAGTATCAGGAATATTTTCTTCCGCTGAATCATTATTTACTATTTGAGAAAAATCAGCGGTTTGCGCCGTTTGCATACTTCCACGCATCAAAGCATTGCGCACAGCGCTGATTAACAATCCCCGCACCGCATTTCCATCATAAAAACGAACTTCGGCTTTTGTCGGATGAACATTAACATCAACTAATTCGGGATTAACATCAAAAAACAAAGCACAAACCGGATAACGCCCCAATTCCAACACTCCTTGATAAGCAGCTTTAAGTGCTCCCAACAGCAGTTTGTCACGCACCGGACGATTGTTTACAAACAAATACTGTGAAAGAGTGTTGGCTTTGCTGTATGTCGGCAGGCTTACAAAACCGCTGATTTTCAAATCATTTCGGTTTGCATCGATTAGCAGTGAATTATCGCCGAAATCGCGTCCCAAAATATCGCTGATACGTTTAAGCCTGCTGTCAAACAAATCGCCTTGTCTTCCGTTTAGGCTGATTTTTTTCTTTTTGTCATCAAACAAAGAAAACGACACTTGAGGATTGGCTAAAGCTATTCGGTTTAATATATCAACGCACTGCGCCGTTTCTCCCGCGCCTGTTTTTAAAAATTTCAGACGGGCGGGAGTAGCATAAAACAAATCTCTAACTTCAACTTTTGTTCCGTAATTGGCGGCAACCGGAACCGGTGATTTTATCTCTCCGCCGAAAACTTCTATTTTCCAAGCATTTTCGCTTTTTTCTGTGCGGGAAACAATAGACAATTTGGCAACAGAAGCTATGGAAGGCAAAGCCTCTCCGCGAAACCCCATATAATGTATATGAAACAAATCATTATCAGGTAATTTTGAAGTTGCATGTCGTTCAATAGCCAAAGGCAAATCCTGTTTTTCCATTCCTTTCCCGTTGTCGCTGACGGATATAAGACTTTTTCCGCCATCAACCAACGTAACTTCTATGGACGCAGCACCGGCATCAATAGCATTTTCAACCAATTCTTTCACCACTGAAGCAGGTCGTTCGATTACTTCTCCGGCCGCTATTTGGTTAACAAGCGTATTCGGTAAAATCCTGATGCCCATTTTTGCCTCTGATATTATTTTCTGATTTTTTTAATCAAACCGATAAGTCCGGCAGTCGAACTATCATGTTTGCCATAAGCATTGCCCTGCAGTTCCGGCAGAATACTCAAAGCCATCTGTTTTCCAAGTTCGACTCCCATTTGATCAAAAGAATCAATATTCCAAATAACACCTTGAACAAACACTTTATGTTCGTACATTGCAACTAACATTCCAAGGGTATAAGGATCCAATTTTTTAATAACTATGGTATTGGTCGGACGGTTGCCGGCAAAACTTTTATAACGTTTTAACAAACTGACTTCTTCTTTTGATTTTCCGGCTTTTGTCAATTCGCTTGCGGCTTCTGCCATGGTTTTTCCGCGCATCAACGCTTCACCTTGCGCCAAAGCGTTGGCAACCAAAATTTCATGATGCTCACCGATTTCATTATGTGAAATAGCGGGAATAATAAAATCAAGCGGAACAATCTCTGTTCCCTGATGCAACAATTGAAAGAAAGAATGCTGTACATCAGTACCCGCTCCTCCGAATAAAACCGGACCTGTTGCATATTTTATAAACTTATTATCCATGCTGACGGATTTTCCGTTGCTTTCCATATCCAATTGCTGCAAATATTTCGGGAAAAAGCGCAAATCCTGATCATAAGGAATAACTCCCTGCTGTCTGAAACCGAAAAAGTTGTTATACCAAACTCCCAGCAAGGCCATAATTACCGGAATATTATGTTCAAATTCGGTATTTTTGAAATGCAAATCCATTTCATTGGCGCCATCAAGCATTTTTTCAAAATTATCCATACCGACCATCAAAGCAATAGACAAGCCGACAGCTGACCACATAGAATAGCGTCCGCCGACAAAATTCCAAAATTCAAACATATTATCGGTATTAATCCCAAATTTAGAAACTTCGGCAGCATTAGTCGATACTGCGACAAAATGTTTTGCCACCGCATGTTCGCCCAAAGCATCGACCAACCATTTGCGGCAAGTTTTGGCATTGGTTAAAGTTTCAATTGTGGTAAAAGTTTTAGAAACAATCACAAACAACGTTGTTTCAGGATTTATAGAACTTAAAACATCATCACAGGCCGAACCGTCGATATTGGAAATGAAATAACAATTCATATCTTTTGCCCAATATTCTTTTAATGCTGTTGTCACCATAAAAGGTCCTAAATCGGAACCGCCGATTCCGATATTGACAATATTAGTCAATTTTTTGCCGGTGGCTCCCTTGAACTCGCCAAAACGAACAGCATCGCTGAATTTTTTCATTTTACCCAAAACGGTGTTGATTTCAGGCATAACATCTTTGCCGTCAACATAAATCGGCGTATTTTGTCTGTTGCGCAAAGCAATGTGCAAAACGGCGCGATTTTCGGTTTTATTGATTTTTTCGCCCGAAAACATAGCGGAAATTTTATCTTTTAAATTAACTTCTTTTGCTAAATCTAACAGATAGCGCATTGTTTTTTCATTAAATCTGTTTTTGGAATAATCAAAATACAAATTGCCCAAATTCAATGTATACTTATCTGCGCGCTTTGGATCTTTGGCAAATAAATCTTTCATCTCATCATTTTTGTGCCAATGGTAATGAGCTGCAAGCTTTTTCCACACATAAGTTTTTGTAATCGGTTTATTCATCGAATTAGTTTCCTTTCTGTTCAATCTGTCCCAAACAGACTATTGCCAAATTGTCGGGAGAAAAATATTTCTTAACAACGCGGTTTACCCGTTCTAATGTAATTTCTTCAATATAACCATTACGTTTTTGTAAAAAGTCTATTCCCAACTTTTCTCTTTGCATAGAAGCCAAAATAGCTGATAAAGTTCCGATATCGGCAAAACGAAGATTATAGGAACTTTGCAGATAATTTTTAGCCGACTGCAATTCTTTCGCCGTTATACCTTTGTTCCCCATATTTGTCCATTCGTTAATAAAAATTTCTTCCATACGGGGAAAGTTTTGCGGAGTGGTTGAAAAACTGCCAACCAACTGCGGGGCATGTTTTAAGAGTTCCATTCCTGTATAAACGCCGTATGTCAATCCTTCTTTTTCACGGGCAGCCTGATTTAATCGTGAATTCAAACCTGCTCCGCCCAAAATATAATTGGCTATATATAAAGGATAAAAATCTTTGCTCAATCGCGGAACTGAAGGCGCAACGGCTTCAAACAACACTTGCGGCGTGTTATCTTCAATAATTGTTTGTCCTAAAGCAGCATATTTAATATCTTCGGCGGGCAAAGCTTTTGTTTGAGATTGTTCGGGCAGATTTCCAAAAACATTATCAATCAGGTTTTCAGCTTCAGTTTCCGAAATATCTCCTGCAATTCCTATATAAATTCGGTCTTTAGCCAGTCTGTTTTTGATAAAAGAGCGAATATCATCTGTTTTTATATTTTTAACAAATTTTCTCAACTCTTCAGCACCGATACCGTAAGGATGTTTTCCAAAAATGATTTTACCAACGGCATTAGCAAGCCTTGCTTCCGGTTTTTCAAGCAAACGATTGACAGATTGCAAAATCTGCTGTTGCAATCTGTCTAAATTTTCTTGATCAAGCGTTGGCTCTGTCAGACTTAAACGCAGCAATTCAGCCGCTTTGGGCAAATTTTCTTTTGTTGAAAGCATTTTACCTTCAAAATCGTCTTTGTCTGCACTATAATTCAAATCAATGGCATAATTTTCCAAAGTTTCTTTAAATTGCCGTCTTGAAAGTTTTCCGGCTCCTTCCAATAACATCATTGAGGTAATATCGGATAATCCCGTCAAATTCTGCTCATCATAGGCAGATCCGCTATCAGAAAAAATAAACGACATACTAACAATCGGATTGCTTTTTTCTGTCATTAAATAAGCCTTTATTCCGCTTTTCGGCGCAACAATTTCAACCACCCGTGCGGAAAAAGTTTTTTGTTTTAATTCGGAATTTTCAACCAATTTTTGAGGATTGAAAGTCGTGCAATATTTCCATATACCACAGACAGCGGCAATTGCCAAAAGCCAAAACGGCCATCTGCGGGGTTTGCGCGCATAATAAGGTCTGTGACTCATTTTTTATCTCCTTTCGACAAGGCTATTCCTTCAACAGAGGTCGAGCTGAAAACATTTGCCGCGGCTTTTTTAACCTCGTCCAACGTTACATTTTGTATATTTTCGGCATAAGCTTCTATTTCGTCTTTTTTCATCCCCTGAGCTGCCAACATACCTGCTATTTGCGCTGCTTGACTTGGATTATCACGTACAAATATCAAGCCTGCCAACATTTGTTTTTTTATTTTTGATAACTCGGCTTTATTAAGATTTTTCAATGCCAGAACAACAGCTTCGTCAACGCTTTTCTGCAAATCGGCAATAGCAATGTCTTTGGCTGGTATGGCATAGATGGTAAAACTTCCTCCTGAAACGGCAAAATTATAAGAAACCGACACAGAGGCAGCTATTTTTTCTTCAATAACCAAACGGTTATATAAAAATGAAATTTCTCCTTCCCCCAAATATTTTGATAATATCATCAAAGGATAAATTGCTTTGCCGCCGTTTACATAATATGGAGCTTTATATTTGCGAACTAATCTCGGCACATCTATTTGAGGAAGTTTCATGTTTATTACAGTGTTTGTTTTCACTTTATCCGGCAAAATGTTTCGTTGATTACGTTTTCCTTTATTTTCAATATTCCCGTAATATTTTTCAGCCAACTTATAAGCCAAGTCTGGTTCAATATCACCGGCAATAACCAAAACCGCATTTTGCGGATTGTAGTAGCGGCTGTAAATATCTTTTACATCTTCAACCGTCAAATTAAGAATTTCATCTTCTGTGCCGGTAATCGGACGCGCGTATGGATGCTGCTGCCAGAAAGCTCTTTGCATTTCTTCGTTAAAAAGATACATCGGGTCGTTTTCGACAACCTGTTTGCGTTCTTGATAAACAATTTTGCGCTCAGTTTCAAAACTGTCGGCATCAATTTGTAAATTTTGCATTCTGTCAGCTTCTAGAAACATAGCCAACTCCAAGCGGCTGATATCTACAAACTGATGATATACTGTAAAGTCCTGTGATGTAAAAGCATTGCTTTTTGCACCATTGTCTTCCAAAATCCGATTAAAATCCTGTCCTTTAATTTTTGAAGTTCCGCGAAACATCAGATGTTCGAGCAAGTGAGCAGCTCCGCCCTTGCCTGTTTTTTCATCGGCGGCGCCTACCTTATACCATATCATTTGCTGGACAATCGGCGCTTTGTGATTTGGAACAACCACAAGCTGCATGCCATTGTTTAGAGTATAGCTGCTCATATTAAACAATTCGGCTTTGACAGGTTGAATCAAAAAAAATGACGCTGCAACACAGAACAATCCGATTTTTTTCACTTTTTCAACTCCTTAAAGATTGCCATTATCGGCAGGAATTTCAGGGAGCAAATTATAATTAGGGGGAATAACCAATTCATCTTTTGCATTTCCGGCCTCGGGAGCGGTTTTGCTTAACCCCAATTTTTGTTTTGTCCAACCGCAAGAACTTAATAAAAGAACAGCACAAACGGCAAAAACAATTTTTTTCATTTTTTATCTTCTCCTTTTTTGCTTAAAAACAAACTATCAATCAAGAAAATCACCGCTCCGATGCAAATGGCGCTATCCGCGATATTGAAAGCCGGCCAGTGATAATCTGATACATAAAAATCCAGAAAGTCAAACACTGCTCCCAAACGAATACGATCGATAACATTTCCCAAAGCGCCGCCGATAATCAATCCTAATGCTATTTGCAAAATTTTTTTCTTTTCTTTCGAAAGCCACCATAGCAAAAGAGCCACTATAACCAAAGCGGCGGACGATAACAAAATTTTTCCGATTAAACCGCCACTGCTGAACATTGAAAAACTGACACCGGTATTCCATGCATTTACAATATTGAAAAAAGGAGTTATTTTTATGTAAGGATAGGTTTCAAGCACATAATTCAAAACAAAAAACTTTGACAGCTGATCTAAAACAGCTGCAACAAACGCAATACCTAGACCTATAAGCATAATCCACTCCCTGTTTTTAATTCTGTGTCATTATAAGCGGATTTGATTGGATAAAAAGCGTAAAATGCAATATATACAGAAATTATTTTGACAATTCATCAGCAAGACTGAATGTCAGTTTTACATTGCCTTCCAAATCTTTCCACACAAATTTTCCATTTTCAAGCAGCATATACCCGTGCCAACTTTCATTTTTGGGCAAAGAAACCGATCCGGGGTTCATATAGGTATAATTTTCGTGCCGAATACAAGCCGGAATATGCGTATGTCCGGTTAACAAAATATCACCTTTGTATAGCGAAGGCAAAACCTCTTGATTATACAAATGACCATGGGTAGCAAAAATAGTGGTGCTCCCTTCAGCTAAAAGCACATAATCGGCCATAATCGGAAATTTCAGCATCATTTGGTCGACTTCGGCATCACAATTACCGCGCACACATACTATTTGGTCTTTTATATTATTCAGCTGTTCAGATACAAACTGCGGATTATATTCTTGAGTCAAATCGTTACGCGGTCCATGATACAAAATATCACCTAATAGAAGCAATCTTTCGGCTTTTTCGCTGCGATAAGCTTCCAGCATTTTCTGAGTGTAAAAACTTGAACCATGAATATCTGACGCAATCATCCATTTCATTTTTTTAACCTTTGCGAATATTAAAACAACAACAGTTTAGCTAAACCCAAAAAGATGAAATATCCTCCCGAATCCGTGCAGGCAATTAAAAATACACCAGAAGAAATAGCCGGATCGACTTTTAATCTGTTTAAGGTTAACGGTATTAAAATACCGGCTAAACTCGCGACAGTTAAATTACACAGCATTGCCAAAGCTATAATATAACTGATGGTTGTTTGTTCCGGATACCAAATATGAACGGCAACGCCTATCATAACCGCGAACAGCAAACCGTTACACAAACCGACCATAAATTCTTTGCCGACCATACGCAGTGCGTTGCGTGAAGTCAGTTCCTTGGTTGCCAATGAACGCACGACAACCGCCAACGTTTGTTGTCCGGTTGTTCCACCCATTGAAGCCACAATAGGCATTAGAACAGCCAAAATGGATAATTGAGCTATAATATCCTGAAAACCGCCGACGACCGAAGCCGCAACAATTGTAGCAAAAAGATTTGTAACCAGCCAAACCGAACGGGATTTGAAAATATCAAACACCGAACGATAAACATCGTTGCTTTCGGCACCGGCTATTCCCATCATATCTTCACTGGTTTCTTCATGAATAATTTCAACCACATCATCAATATTGATAACACCGATAAGACGCCCTTTGCTGTCAACCACCATAGCCGACATCCAGCCATATTCACGGAACATGTGGGCAACTTCTTCCTGATCGGTATGAACATCGACCGGTACGATTTCTCCATCCATAATCGAGCTGAGCGAAGTGCTTGCTTTAGCTCGCAGCAACTTATCAAGCGTGATTTCGCCTGTCGGACGCAAAGTTTTTTCATCAACCAAAAAAACCGTATAAAATTCATCAGGAAGTTCATCGTTATTAAGCAGAAACTGTTTAGCTTCTTTCACGCTCCAATTGTCAGGCATGCTGACAAAATCGCGCGACATAATACGTCCTGCCGAATCTTCAGGATAATTTAATGACGATTTTACCTGATATTTTAGTTCAGGATTTAAATGTCTGATAATTTCCTGCTGCTCGGAATTATCCATATTTTCGAGCACTTCAACCGCATCATCCGAATCCAGTTCATTAACGATTTTAACAATCTGTTTTTCATCAAGGCTTTCAAGAACCTGCTCTTGAACCACTTCATTTAATTCGGGAATAACAGCCGGATCAATTTTATCACCTATAATTCCGACCAATTTGCGGCGGTGACCTATATCCAAAACTTCAATCAAGCGCGCCAAATCATATTCATCAAGATCGGCAATGATTTTTTTGACATGAATATCATCGTCTTCATTCAATCCGATAATGATTGAATTGACAAATTTCGGTCCTAATCCCAAATAAGTAGGCTGCTGAATTGTTGAGTTTTTTGAAGAACGAATGCGAAGTTTGCTTTTGGCGGACAGGGCATGTTTTTTGGTTTTCTTTTTCATAAATTCCCTCCCCCGCTGCAAGAACGTTATTTATATAATCCGCAAAACCTCATAAAATTGAAAAGAATTGGTGCGGCTGAGAAGACTTGAACTTCCAAGAGCTTAGCTCATAACGACCTCAACGTTACGCGTTTACCAATTTCGCCACAGCCGCACAATTATCATAAAGACAGATGAAGTATTTAACCTAGTTTTAAAAAATAATCAAGCTTTTTTTATCTTACATTATCATTTTTAAAATTTCGTTATATGAACTGCTGACAGAACGGACTTCAGTCAAATTATCTTCGGCGTGCGAAACCGCGCGAATAATATCGTTTATGTTTTGTTCAGCATTATATTCTACAACTTTTTCTTCCTCCCGAGGCTCTTCCGAACCAATATGAAGCAAGGCTTTTTGATAAGTGTAAAAATTATTCAAAAACTGACCGGACATTTTTTCTGCTCGCAAAAGTTAATATTTAGTTAATGATATTGAAAAATAACTTATTTGCAAGAATCGATTTATATTTTTCCACAATCTTATGCTTTTTCAAGAACAGCCAAAAAGAAACCATCTGTTCCGGTAGACAATGGATTAAACTCCAGCATATTTTTTTGTGAAAAAGGAAAAACCGCATCTATCTTTGAACGCCATACTTTTGATAAATCAATTAAGTTAAAATTTTTATGTTTTCGGCAAAAATTTTCTATTTGCCGCGTATTTTCTTCCGCAAATACCGAACAGGTAATATACACAATTTTTCCGCCTTGTTTAATTTTTTCAGCAGCCAAATCGAGTAAATCGGCCTGAACAGCCGTCAGCTCCGAGAGTTTTTTTTCTGTCAGACGAAATTTTGCATCAGGACTGCGGCGCCAGGTGCCGCTTCCCGAACAGGGAGCATCAAGAATAAAACAATCATAATCTTTTTCGACTTCTTGAGTCTTTATCGTTTTGATATTGCTAATTCCCAGCCTTTTCATCCGCGGCAGTATTGCCTCTAATCGTTTTTCGTCAATATCATGAGCATAAATCCGTCCGCGGTTATGCAGCAAATAGGCCAAAGTCAGACTTTTTCCTCCTGCTCCGCAGCAATAATCGATAATTTTATCATCTTGATGCACATCGGCCAGCAACGATACCAATTGCGATGCTTCGTCCTGAGGTTCAATAAGTCCATCCTGATAAGCCATACAATTATTAAGATTAATCCGGCTTTTTGCTCTGATGCCTATTGGCGAAAATGGTGTTGCGGTAACTTCAAACCCCTCTTCAATCATTTTTGCAATTACGGTTTCCCGACTGCCGGCATTAATTCTAAAATCGGCTGGCGCCGGCTGATTTAAGCTTTTTACCAAATCAAAATCATTGATTTTTTCATACAAATTCAAAGGACATTCGGCTTCAACATCAGCCGGATAAACTTTCTCAGACAATTCGGAAAGCCATTTTTTTTCCTCATTATTGACTTCTGCCAAACCATATTGACCGCCGGCAAAAATTTCCGACAAATCATCTCTTCTATAACGAACCAACAATATTTTGCGAATATCAGAACTTTGCGACTCAAATTCCAAACGCCGACGATGACGTATAATATCCCAAGTTTCTTCGCTGATAAAACGCCTGTCTTTTGAACCGATATAGCGCCTTTCTCGAAAATAGGAGTTAATAATATTATCCGCAGGCTGCTTGTCGGTAAAAATTTCCTGCAACAACTCATAAACAGCCTGATAGCGAGCCGATATCTGCATTATACACCTCTGAAACCAATGGCCACAAGATATTCTTCGGGAGAAGTTTTACGGCTGGCATCAGGCTTAAAATGAGCCACCTTAGAGAAATTTTTCTTTATTTCCGCTAAAAACTCAGCTTCTGCACCGCCTTTGAACACTTTGGCAATAAAAATTCCGCCCTCGTTCAAAACATCTTTGGCAAAATCGTATGCCAATTCCACCAAAGCAATTGTCCGTAAATGGTCGGTTTGCTGGTGTCCGGTTGTGTTAGCAGCCATATCGCTCATCACAATGTCAGCTTTGCCGTTTAACAAGGCTTTCAGTTTATCAGCAGCATCTTCTGCCGTAAAATCCTGTTGAATAAGCGTTGCGCCTGCAATCGGCTCTGTGGGTAAAATATCCAGCCCGACAACCTGACCGCTGCCTTTGTTGCGCTGCACGGCAATCTGCGTCCATCCCCCCGGTGCGCAGCCTAGGTCGACAATGGTTTTGCCTTTGCCTAAAAATTTAAACTTTTCATCTAATTGAATTAACTTAAACGCCGCGCGCGAACGATAGCCGACTCTCTGCGCTTCAGCTACATAAGGATCATTGAGTTGACGCAGCAGCCATTGATTTGATGATTTTTTGCGGTATTTGGCTGTTTTTACTTTTACAGCCAAACCGCGCCTAGCCATAATGCTGTTTGCTGTTTTAGTTTGAGCCATTTTGCAGCTCCATAACAATTCCATCTACGGCGCTTTTAAGCGAAGCTATCAATTCTTTAGCTCCCAAATCATGATAAATTTGAGAAAATATAACGCCTGCGGCATTAAAAATGCTTGCCCTCGATGGTCCGACGCAAGAATTATGAGCTCTTTCATCCGCAGACATCTTATAGACTATTTCAACCGCTTTATCCAATTCTTTCGTATCAATTTTCATACCATCAGCTCGATTTCTATCATACGGATACCAACCTTTTACCAAATGCGCCAAACGCAGAGGCGTGCTTGATGTTGCAACAAAACAGGTATCTTTTGCATAATCAGCAAGTTTTGAATTTCGGATAAAATCTTTAGTATATTTGCTGATTTCATTTACCAACAAAGCCGCCTTTTGCGAATCATAATCAATCAAACCAAATTTTTCGGAAGAATTCCGCGCGCCCCACGGAATGGAAACCGTGTGCAAAATTTGCGGATTTATATCTTTTGTCGCCAGAGTTATTTCGGTTGAGCCGCCGCCCAAATCATAAATAACAACATATTTCGACGGCTCGTTCATAACATTCTGCATTGCCCCTAAAAGATTCAAGCGCGCTTCTTCATAACCGTTGATAACTTCAAGTTTTATATTGGCCTGTCTGTAAATCAAATCAACGAAATCCGCTCCGTTTTCGGCAGTGCGGCAAGCCGCTGTGGCAATGGCTCTATATTTTTCGACCTTATATTCATCCATCAGCATTTTGAAAGAACAAAAACATTCAACTCCGCGCTTAATCGCTTCATCTGTGAAGCGGTTGTGCTCTGACATTCCTTCGCCCATACGGGTTGAAATTGCGTTTTTGTAAAGAGTTTTTCCTTGTCCGTCAACAATCAGCAATCGACAAGAATTGGTACCTAAATCAATTGCCGCAACGTTTTGCTGTGTCATGTTCATTATTCCTTTTTGTGTTTTTGCGTCCATAAAAATTACGCCGTTTCGGCTTAGACTGATGACTGTGCATCAAATCAAGCAAAATTCCTTCCCTAATTCCTCTATCGGCAACCGTAACCTCGGAAACCGGCCAAAAAGAGCAAATTCCTTCAATAATTGCGCAGCCGGCAATGGTTAAATCGGCCTTCAGCGGTCCGATACAAGGATGTTTTTTTCTTCCCTCTGCTCCCATACGCCTTATTTTGGTAATTGAACGAGCCAGATCTTCTTTGCTGATAGAAATACCATCGACAGCTGAACGGTTATATCTCGGCAAATTCAATTGAATAGCTCCTAAAACCGTTACGGTTCCCGATGTGCCGATAATTTGAATTTCCTGATTTTGTATTGCTTCATAAATATGGTGTTTTTCTTCAAAACCTTCCAATAGCTTATGCGTGCGCTCAATAATGGTATTATATGCCAAATTTGTCATATCTTTATTCGGAAAAGCCTCAGAAACAGTAACAACGCCGTAAGGCAGAGAAATATATCCCTCTATAAAGGTTTTGCCGGTGTTGGTCACCCGCGCCAATGATATTTCGGTTGAACCTCCTCCAATGTCAAAAACCAAAACTCTTTTCAAATTTCGATTGAGCAAAGGAACACACCCAACGACAGCCAACCGCGACTCTTCTTGTGAAGAAATAATTTCAATATTCAATCCTGTTTGTTTTTTTACTTCGGTTAAAAATTCTTTACAGTTATCAGCACGACGACAGGCAGCGGTCGCCACAAAACGGGAACGATAAATCGGAGCATATTCGTTAATAACTTCCGAACAAATTTTCAAAGCCCTTATTGTGCGTTTAACTGCGTCTTTACTCAGTCGATTGCCGTTGATTATGCCTTCGCCAAGACGAGTGATTCTTGAAAATGTTTCAATCACTCTAAATGATGTCGGGGTCGGCGCGGCAATCACAAGTCGACATGAATTTGTACCGAGATCAATAGCAGCATAGGTACGAACAACCTCATCCGCCTTTCTCAGTTTGTTATACTTTTGCATTCTTTTTTGTCATTCTTTTGCAATAAAAATCATTTTTTGATTATTTTGAACGATTTTGCAAATGAGAGCAAGTATTTTTTAGAAAATTAAAACAAGATTATTCAGGAAAAAGCTCATCGCGAACAATTTTTCTAAGTTCATCAATCATAACGAGCTGATGTTTTTCATCCATATAATGCCAATAAGTCCATCCGTTGCAAGCGGCTGCATTCTGCGCCGCAGCACCCATTTGGTGAATAGAACCATTTCCGAAGGTTGACACCAATGTTCCGTCAGAACGAATTAAAGCCGACACATCTCCTGTTGCGTCATAAAGCTTATCACCCGCTTTGAGCAATCCGCATTCGACAATGCTTCCGAAAGGAACGCGCGGTTGGCGTTTTTTGGTTGTATATCCCAAACAAGCACCGTTACGAATACGAACAGTTTCATCAATTCTTTTTTGAGCCCCTTCAATATAAGTTTTATCACGTTCAATACCTATAAAATTGCGCCCTATTTTTTTTGCCACAGCGCCGGTTGTTCCGGTTCCAAAAAATGGATCAAGCACCACATCTCCAACATTTGAAGAGGACATCAAAACCCGATAAAGCAAAGCCTCCGGCTTTTGCGTCGGGTGCAGTTTTCCGCCGTCTTCGCCTTTCAGACGCTCTTTTCCGGTACAAAGAGGAATTTGCCAGTCACTGCGCATCTGAATGTCTTCATTCATAGCTTTCATCGCTTCATAATTGAATGTATACTTTGATTTTGGAGACTTTGCCGCCCAAATCAAAGTTTCGTGCGCATTGGTAAAACGAGTTCCCTTAAAGTTAGGCATAGGATTGGTTTTGTTCCAAATAATATCATTTAAAATCCAAAAACCCAAATCTTGCAAAATATATCCAACTCTGAAAATATTGTGATAAGAACCGATAACCCAAATTGTACCGTTTTCTTTCAATACGCGGCGAGCTGCCTGCATCCAATTGCGGGTATAGGTGTCATACTCTTTCAGGCTTGAAAAGCTGTCCCATTCTTCATAAACGCCGTTAACCGATGAGTTATCAGGACGTGTTAAAGCTTCGCCCAACTGTAAATTATACGGAGGATCGGCAAAAATTACATCAACCGAATTTTCTTCCATTTCATTCATGGCTTTTACACAATCATCATTAATGATGGTATTCAATATTGTTTTGACAGGCGTGCTCATTTTCATCCGTTTTGCTAAAAATCTTTATATATTTCACTATGGAAGGGAGTGTGGCATAAAGAAGTTACAAAAATATTAATAAACTGAAATAAACATAATTTTCGGCTATTTTTTGTTTAAAATACAAAAAAAACGTCTGTTTTTTATAAAACAGACGTCTGATTGATTGATGATACTAAATGGTTGTCGGCCAAATAGTGACGAGCCATAATTGAACGAAATCCCCAGATTTTTTCATAACGAGCTATTAATTCCGTTTTAGCGGTTTGAGCCAGTATATATTCGTTTGCAAATCCCAACTGATAATGATTGAAATAAGCTTCAATATTATCATCACATTGAGTTTCAATCAACAAACTCACCATTTCTCCAGACAAAGGATGAGTAATTGAAGCAAAAAAAGCTCTTGCTTTGCAGTTAAAACGAGGCGTAAGCAATAACTTTACGGCGCGATCATGCAAAGCAAAGTTTTTTGTATATTCAATAAAGTCGCAAATTTTTCCGGTTTTAATCAGAGTGATTTCGTCTTCTTCACTTTTTTGCATTTTTTTATTCATAAATAATTTCCCCTTTCTTGTGAGCATTTGTCATAGCGACAA
>SAMEA3663124__coassemble_375_pt1 | contig 15370 bp, 16 predicted proteins | sample SAMEA3663124__metabat2_low_PE_007 | metagenome-assembled genome bin SAMEA3663124 (sample SAMEA3663124) | pig gut metagenome | biome: pig gut; feature: pig-associated habitat; material: faeces | place: Denmark | collected 2012
AGATAATAAATGAACGCATCTTCTAATGAAGTTTCAGTTTCTCGACAGGAGATTTTATATTTTTTAAGTATAGGTTCAAGTTGTTTTTGAAGGTAATTGCCGTCGGTTCCGCAAATGTGCAGTTTTTCTCCGAATAAAGCCATAGTAATAATATTCGGAATATTGCTTAGCTGCTGTTGCAACTCGTTTAAGTTTTTTCCTTCAAGCTCTAAAGTGTGTAATGCTGCGTTTTTAATTACAAAATCTACGGAGCCTTGAGCCATAATGTTTCCATAAGCAATATATATAATTTTATGACATCTTTCTGCCTCATCCATATAATGAGTGCTAACCAAAATAGTTATTCCACTGTCGGAAAGCCGATTGAGTTCATCCCAAAATTCGCGTCTGGCTTTTGGGTCAACACCTGCCGTTGGTTCGTCTAATAATAAAATTTCAGGCTCATGCAATATACAGGCGGCTAAGGCCAATCTTTGTTTCCAGCCGCCGGAAAGAGTGCCGGCGAGTTGTTCGGCACGATTGGTTAAACCTAATTTTTCTAAAGTTTGATTTGTTCGTTCTTTTATATTATCCAAGCCATAAATTTGGGCTGTAAACTCTAAGTTTTCGCGAATAGTCAAATCTTCCCAAAAACTGAATTTTTGAGTCATATAACCGACTTTTTTTCTTATGATTTTACTTTGTTTAAGAATATCAAATCCCAAACAGGTTCCTTCGCCCCCGTCCGGTGTGAGCAATCCGCACAACATACGTATAGTGGTTGTTTTTCCACTGCCGTTTGGTCCCAAAAAACCGTAGATTTTTCCTTTCGGTACTTGGAGGTCAATATTGTTGACCACGGATTTATTACCAAATTTTTTAGTTAAATTTTTGACGTTTATTGCCCAATCATTCATCAATATTTACCTTTACAGAAACGGGGAGACCGGGGCGCAAATTTTGAGCTTTATCATCAAATAGGGCTTCAATCATAAAAACAAGTTTTTCTCTGCTTTCAACACTGTAAATTACTGGTGGCGTAAATTCGCTTTTGGGCGAAATAAAAGAAACTTTTGCCGGTATTCCCTGTTTGCATCCGTCGCAATATATGGTGACAGGTGTTTTTAGTTTTATTTTTGCAAGCAGTTTTTCTGAAACAAAAAATCTTATTTTTACATTTTCAGGCGGAAGTATAGAGACAACAGGGCTTCCGGCCGGAACATATTCTCCCAACCTGAAATAAGTGTTTTCGATTTGTCCGCCGACTTTTGAATAAACTGTATTATTTGCAGCTTGCTGCTTTACTTTTACTAAATTTTGTCGTGCGATTTCAATATCTTTTTGAGCGGCTTCCAATTCGTCTTCGCGGGCGGATAGCATGGCTGTTTGCAATGAAGCTTCCAGTTCTTCAACTTTGGCTTTTGCTTGCTGAAAGTCTGATAATTTTTGATCAAAATCAGATTGGCTGATAATTTGAGTTTTTACGAGATTTTTCGCGCGTTCATATTCTTTTTTAGTATTTTTCATTTCGGCTTCGGCTTGCGCTTTTTGTTTTAAGATTATTTCAAGTTCTTGTTTGCGCTTGCCTTTACTTAAATTTGCATAGTTGGCGTAAGCTTTATCAAGCTGATGTGTTGCCTGTTGAATGTTGGCGTTCCAAATTTCTTTGTCTATAATAAACAATCGATCTCCGGTTTTTATGATTTTTCCTTTTGAAACTTTAATTTCGTCCAATATTCCACCGGTGTATGGTGAAATATAAATATAGGTTCCTTCTATATATCCATTGATAATATTTTCGTTTTGCGGAGAACAAGCTGCTAATGCCCAAAATAGTAAAAATATTTTTTTCATATTTGTTTTTCTGTTTTATCGGTTGTTTTTATGACAATTTGTTTTTTAAATTAAAAATATTAAACAAAGGTTAGAATAATGAAAAATATGATAAAATTGACAAAAAATATAATGTATTGTAAAATACAATAAACAGAAGGGACTTTTTATGGATCAATCTTTCGTGGAAAATATTTTAGCTCAGTCATCTGATGCAGTTGAGTTAAAGAATATTATTTCAAATCATTTTAATGAGTTGAATGAAGATTGTATGTTGTCCATTGGTTTGGAAGAAAAACAAAAGGTTTCTGATGTTGTCAATGCTTTGCGAAAAAAAGGTATAAATGCTGTCGGATATTATAACAATGGTGCCGAAGCATTGGATACCTTTGTTGTTGACGGAAGCGGTATCAGGTCTCCTTTTTTATCTCCACAAGATGCTTTGCAAGCAAGCGCCGATATATATGAGATATTAAAAGCTGAGGGGATAAAATTTAAAGGTCATGTTTTGCCGCAAACTAAAGAAAATTTTGTATTTTGCGGACATCAAACCTCAAAAAATGATACAAAAGAAATTAATGTGGCGGAAAATTATTCTCAATTGAATGATGAGAATAATCAGGCAGCTATTGAATATTTAATAGAAACACAATTAAAAATGGTTAAGGATATGCCCCTTGTTTCTGTTGAAGAAATGGAACAAAATAATGCAAATAGGCAATTTCTGTACAGAGGGGGAACACTAGGAGCTCAACCTTATGCGGTTATATCTTCAAGAAGAGGTCGAGATGTATGTTATAGTTCACCGAGTTTTAAGGTTGCTTCCGATTATGCCACCGGAGTATATTCAGTAGGAGTTTCGTATAAACCTGTTGATGGGAAAAAATATGGTTTTATTTATGAATATGAAACCGCAAAAGATCAAAAATATTATGGTATGTATGGTATAGAACGGGGAAAATCTAATCCGTTGTTAAATAAAGAAAACGGTGTTGAAGGTGGTGATAAATATGAAACACCGGTAATGCCTCATCGCAATAAATTAAGGAATATATACCTGCAATATGGTGATGATGACGATAAAAGAATTGTAAAAATTGCTGAAAATGGCAAATATGTCAGTGAAAATTGGGAAAATTTTGCAAAGGCGCATGAAGTTGTATCGACTGTAGAACCAAATGATATGCTGATAAAACGCTTAAATTTGCTCAAAAAGAAGTTATTGAATAATGAAAGTGCGACGGTAAAATATTCAAAGGAAAAGAAATTACAGCCTCTTGATGAAAGTATAAAGTTTGAAAATTTAGTTCAAAAACAGAATGTTTTTGAGCTGAATGGTGAACAATATATTCGAAATTTGTCTTTGCAATTAATGAATTTGGATAGTTCTATTGAAAAAAAATCATTAAGCGGCGATATTTTATTGAACGGTGTTAATTTAGATAATGTGAAAAAATTGGATTTAAGTAAATGCAAGGGAAATATAACTCTGAAAGACTGTGATTTGTCTTCTGTTGAAGAAATAGTTTTTCCTCAACAGTGCAATTATATTTATTTTTCTGGAAATAAAATTTCTAGCAAATTGAAATCACTGGATTTTTCAAATACTAAAATGAATAGTTTTGTTCTTGAAAACCAAGATGCGAGTTCTATCGATTCATTTAAATTTCCTTCTCAAACCTCAACACAATATCATTTGTTCGGTTTGAATAGAATGTCAAAAAAAGTTGATTTGGGAGGTTTGCCTAAATCAGTATTTTCTGCAAATTTTGATTTCAGTTCAACAAAGGAAATTCTTCCCAAAAAACACCCCATCAGTCTGAAAAACAAAATTGCTGTTTTACGGAACCAAATGGCTGCAACATTAGCATCTAAAAAAACAAAAAGACATAATATCAATAAGCTAAATATAAATTTGTCAGCTATTAAAAACTACGAAAGATAATTTTGTTTTTTGTTGCAAATTAATAAGATATGTTGACATGGCTGCAAATAGCAATTAATTATATTATTATTAAAAACTATTTTTATGTCACAAAAAAAGCAAACCGAAAACGGATTTTGCGGCGATTTGTTTCCAGATTTTTTTCCATCTCAGGAACAACCTGCAGAAACTTCAAAAGTTTCCCGTTCAAAGAAAAGTGAGTTAAAATCCGCAAAACAAAATGCGGAAGTGCAAGAATTGCAGCAGATAAATCAGGAGCTGCTTGCCGAAAATCAGCGTCTGCTTTCTGAAAACGTAAAGTTGAAAGCAAAAGCAGATCTTATTGATGAGTTATTTGTTTCAACATCTCTTTTTCCTACAAATATTGTAGCAAAAAGTTTTGGTTGGTCAGCAATCAAGCTCAATCAATACCTTAATAAAAAAGGGATTCAGTACAAGCGCGGCGAAGTTTGGGTGTTGTATCAGAAGTACGCGTCTGAAGGCTACACCAAAGTAGGCTGGTTTACTTATGGACAAGACAGCAAAGGACATGAATTGACAAGAGCTCATACCTATTGGACAATGAAGGGAATTGCCTTTATTCGTGAGCTGTTGAAAAAAGATGGTCAAATTTCCGACTGAAATGTTTCTTTTTGAAAAAGGCTTATCGTTTTATACGGTAAGCCTTTTTTGCAGATATTATTTTCTGTTCTAAATAATATCAAGTGTTTTCAATTGCTGTTATTTTTTTGTACTGATAAGTCAGTATTATTATTGGTAACTATTTTACAGTTGTATTTCATACGTTCTTACTTTTATTTCGAGAATGAAATTGTGCAATTTGTGCCATACTAAAAGCTTTATTATGAATATCTTTTATTTCTTTATTTGTTTCTGTCTTATCTTTTTCAATACCACTTTTTTCCATAAGTTCATTTTCTACGTGCATTTGAAGAGCGTGTGCGTGTTTTTCAGACGGCAGCATAGCATATAAATCTTTATAATCATTTGTTTCTTTGCTTTTGGCCATGTCTTCATAAACAGCAACACTTTCGGTATTGCAGTTTAAAATACGGTTAACTAATTGATTGTCAAAAGTTTGAGTATCTTGTCTTAGGTGCGTTCCTTCATGAAACAAAACTGATATTGGAAAATAGTTATCACTGCTTTGTAAACGATCTTCATTAAAATAAAGTTTTCCTTTTTTATAATAAGCTGCATTGATGTGAGTGTTTTCATCAAAGTTTTGTTCTTTTATTTTGGCTTTTTCTTGTTCGTTGGTGAAAAAATCAATTTGAATGTTTGTACCATACACATAGTTAAAGACTTTTGCAGCTTTGGTTATTGTATCCTTTTTTTCTTGCAGCGTTGTGTTTTGCCAATTTTTCATTTTTTCTATTATATCCGGCTGCTGTGAAATTAAATCAGCATATCTTGTTGCTGATTTAATTTCACTTTCCCAAAAATCTTGTGGAAAATCCATTGAAAATAAGCATGATTTTATATTTTGCTCGTTTTTTTTACAAGTTTCGGTTAGTTCGCCTATGTTTTGATTTATTGGAAATAAAGCTTCCATATATTCGACTTTTTGTTCAATGGGGAGATCGGCTACCTTCTGCGGTGTTAAAGAGGAAAATTGTTCGATTTTACGCTGTTTTAAGTCTTTTCTTGCACGGTAAAGAGGCAAAAACTGTTTGTGAAGAGCTTGAAAATTCTCAAAATCCAAATTTTGTAACTTGTTGTCATTTATTATTTTTTCAATGATGCCTTTTTCTTTTTCTAAGATAGGTGTGAATAAAATATTGCCAGAATCGTTCATAGTGATTTTGCAACGATCAAATAATATTTCATATTCTTTTATATTCATCAAAGTATCTTTCATAATGTTTTTTGTTACGACTATTTAATAATAGCAATAAAAGGATATTTTGTCTATATTTTTAATAAACATAAAAAAAGGTTGCTGTAACGCAACCTTTTTGATATTGGTGATGCTTATTTAGCGGTTTTCGAACCTTTTGAGCATTTACTGTAATAAAAATTAAAATTCCATAATCTCATTATCTTCCGGAACAAGAACATTATTTAGTTTCATCTTCCGAATGTCATTTCTTGTTACTGTTAAGTGACTTACGGTATCCATATGACTAGCGATAATAACCGCTTTCGGAGCATATTCGGTCAATGTTTTAACATCTTCATCATTCATGATAATTCTTTCACCATTGAGTAATGTCGCACCACAAGCATTAACAACTATGACATCAGGTGCAAATTTATCTATCGCCTCAACAACTTCTTCGCACCAGATTGTATCGCCGGCAACATAAAGTGTTTTTTCATTTTTAGCCTTAAAAACAACACCCATTGCGTCATAGGCCATATTAACTTGCTCACACAGCGGTTTAATTATCTCCCGCTTTCCATGTTGCCCGAATGTTTTATAAAGTGTAATACCATCAAATTCTGTCCCGCTTGCAGAAACAACTCTCACATCACTGAATCCAAGTGATTGAATTTGTTTTTGGTCAACTTCACTCTGAACAAAAAAAGGAATTTTTTTATCAATAGCCTTTGTTGCAAACTCATCCCAATGATCAGGGTGGAAGTGTGTTAAAATAACAGCATCAACATCAACGATTTTTTCAACACTTAAAGGGAGTTCAACTCTTGGTTGACGCACATTTGCATTAACAGCCATCTCAAAACCGGGCATATAATCCTTAGGCATTAACCACGGGTCTATCAAAAATTTTTTATCCTTATAGGTTATGATAAGCGTAGCATTTCTAATCTGATGTATAAGCATTTTATTCCTTCCTTTCAAAATATTTTATGGTCTCTTTCAGATGTTGTGAGTATTTTTGAAGAAAATTGAGAGCAAATTTAATTTCATTTTTATCAAATTGCTTAAAAAATTCTGTGTCTTTATAGTTCCATTCTTGATGAATTTTTTCATGAGCCTGAAAAACTTCTTGTCCAAGATTGGTTAATATATAATAGATTTCTTTTTTATTTTCATCACGAGTATAAGTATCTATAGCACCTTTACTAATCAGCTTTTTAATCATTTTGCTGACTCCACCTCGTGTAATATTTAGCGATTGAGAAATTTTAGTTACGTTAGGATTTTCAATCTTGCCGATACACTCAATGCAATGCATTTCTGTAATTGTATAACCAGACAAAACAGGTTCAGCATGATTTTTTAATGTATTATTGATAAGTTCAAATGTATTTAACAGCATAGAAAGGGTTGTGTTTAGAGTTTTAGTCATTACTTTCTCAATATTGTTTCCTAGTTAACAATATTTATATAATCGCTTTTGTTTCCTTGTCAACAAAAAATAAATAAAATTTCCAAAACTTAGATAAAATTAAAAATCACTCAGACGATTTATTGAAAGAATGATACAAAACAACAACCTTATTGTCATCAAAGTCAAAGACTTTTCTTTTAGACTGGTTTCAAATCTGATTTATAACAAAAAAAGTATCTCAAAGACCTAACGAAATTCTAACTCGCTTAATATATTGAAAAATAAAGACTTTTGCATAAACTGGTTCGGAAAAACTTCCAAAAACGCAATTTTCAAATTTACAGCATTCGAACTCGCTGAAAGGCTTGGCAAATAAAGCAAAACGGTATTGGTGATGCTTACCTAATGGTTTACGAACTGAATTTAACCAATACTTTTTGACTTTTAGGTAAAATATTATATCATAAATTAGCCATGCTTATGTTATTAGGGAATTTATAATGTCATTTTATAGTGATGAATATATAGAAAAAGTAAAAAATGAGTTTGAATCATTTCAATTAGATAAAAGCCGATATGCCGAGATTGCAAATTTAATTGCTATAATTGCATCAGGTTATGACATGCAGTCCCAATTATATTGTTTTGCATATTATGGCATTCTCCGCCGCATTAAAATACTTGAAGATTGTGTAGAGAATATATTTAGCATAAGAAATTTTTTTAATGAAAAAATTCCCTCTGAAAAAGAGTTATCTGACATAACAATCAATCTACAATCTTTTATTATAAATTTATATGGATTATTAGAAAATCTTGCATGGGTATTTGCTATATGCGTGGATTTCAAAGGTTCTAAATTTGATATATCATTTTTTGCACAGAAACAAAAATTATTAAATCAATTACCGGAAAATATAAAAAATGATTTTATTAAAGATGCTACATGGTTTGAACACATAAAATGTATCAGAGATTTATTAGCTCATCAGGAACCTTTTTACATTCCGCCGTATTGTGTAATTGAGGACAAGCAAAATGAATGGCTACTTTTAGAGCAAAAAAAGAAAAATATAGAAAATAATTATCTAAAGAAAATATATAAAGATTTTCTATCGCGACAGGCTACATCACAAACAAAAGTTATTTTTGAACCAATATCGGAATTGCAACGACAACAAAAACTGGAAACACAAAAAAATGAGGAAATTTCTAAAATAAATGCAGAGCAACAACAATACCTCATTTTCCGCCCTATACTTGTTACAAATACAAACAAAAAAGATTTAATAAGTATAGAATTTTATCCGCAAGTATTGATTGATATGAAGACTGTTTATGAAAAAGTCTACTTACTTTTGAAATATATTGTTGATTTAAACAGACAATTATAAATCAGTATTTCAATCCTTATACCTTATCAATTCTTTAGTGACTGCTTGTCTGAGTGCCAAAGATTGAAACAGACAATGGTCGCAGTTTGTACTGAACCTGTTTTTATTAACTAATTTGAAGATAAGGAGATTGTGCTATGTTGAAAAATTTTGAAAACTGGCTTTTAGAGCAAAAATATCCGCGACACCGGCTCCCCTTAACCAACCTTTGCAAATTTAGCAGAGGTTTAAAACGTATTCACGATGTGTTATAACATCAAAATTGCTTTGATGGTGTTGTATTGTCGTGATTCTTTTGAAATGTAAAACCTTTTTCCAAATATTTTTCCAATTCTAATTATTGATGTAACTGACCTGTGTTTTTTTTAAAACATAAGTTAAAAATGATGATGTATTAAATAAGTTTATATGGTAGATGAAACAAATCATGAGATAAGATAATGCTGTCACTGTCAAATTGTGCAAATTCGTTAATACGTATCTGTTTTTCACAATATTCTTCACAAATTATGGCTGTTCCATTAATAATAGGACATATATATTGATAGATGAAGGTGCAAATACCAAGCATAGAGATATTTATGGAAAAAATGTCATTGACTATGCTAGAAGAAATCCCTAATATATCTATAGGGGAATTATTAAGCAAATTAAATAAGATCAACACTCATATATAAAAGGAAAGCTCCTTATGATAAACAACAAAAAATGTAATCACGTATTAGAAAATATCATTGTACAAAAAGTTATTAAATTTCTAATAGATAAAGACAATCAATTATTAATCGTATGTACAATAATTGCAATATCTCTTTTTAAAATTGCTTTTTGGGGAATTGTTATAAATGATATTGATAATACAATATATACCAGCTCTACCATAGATGGCCATATAGCAACAGATAACTTTTAACATATTTTTATAAAAAAAATTATCCAAAAATATTACATAGGGGTATAATTAGTTTTTGACTCATAATTAAAGCAGACATAATATTTTGTAAAATGATATTTATTAGTGTTGGGATAAAACAAAATGGAAGCTATTAGTATTTTATTTTTTATTGGTTTATTTTATTTTTTTTGTTCTCCCTCACGCAAAAATATAGATAGAAATACATCTCTAATGACAGCATGTCAGCAAACTAACCCTCAAATAGTAGAGGCTTTAATAAAACAAGGAGCGGATGTTAATTATAAAAGTAAAGATGGTGACACCCCTTTAATGGTTGCATCATGTAATTCCACTTCTTTAATAGTAAAAATATTAATAAAAAATGGAGCTGATGTTAATTCAAAAAATAATGAAGGCATTACAGCTCTCATGGTTGCTTGCGCTGCATCTAACTTCCAAGTAATAGAAACATTAATAAAGAATGGAGCTGATGTTAATTTAAAAAATAATGAAGGATATACAGCTCTAATGATTGCTTGTGAAGTTTCTAACATCCAAGTAATAGAAACATTAATAAAAAATGGAGCTAATGTAAGTTGTGAAAATAAATATGGTTTTACACCTCTCATGGATGCTTGTGCAAAGTCTAACATCCAAGTAATAGATATCTTGATAAAGCATGGTGCAGATATTAATTATAAAAGTAATTGTATATTTGACTATAGTGCTTTCAAGATTGCATGTTGGCAAAGTACCCCTCAAATAATAGAAACATTAATAAAAAATGGAGCTGAAGTAAATTGTGAAGATAAAAATGGCTTTACACCTTTAATGGATGCATTTAGCAAATCAGACTTTCAAGTAATAGAAATTTTAATGAAGTATGGAGCAGATGTTAATTATGAAAATAAAAATGGAAGTACTGCTTTAATGCTTGCTTGTGTGGATTCTAACTTTCAAGAAATAGATACTTTAATAAAATATGGAGCTGATGTTAATTATGAAAATAAGCATGGGCATACAGCTTTAATTAGAGCATGTGTAAGAAATAATTTTCAGATAGTAGAAGCGCTAATAAAATATGGAGCAGATGTTAATTATAAAAACAACGAAGGCAATACAGCTCTCATATTTGCTTGCGCTGCATCTAACTTCCAAGTAATAAAAACATTAATAAAGAATGGAGCTGATGTTAATTGTGAGGCTAAAGATGGAAGAACGGTACTAATGTATTTTTTAGTATCTGATATATGGACTCCTCATGGATTGGATATATTTATAAAACATGGGGTGGATATTAACCATAAAAACAAATATGGAACTACACCACTTATGATAGCTTGTCAACAAAGTAATCCCCTAATAGCGGAAACATTAATAAAGAATGGAGCTGATGTTAATTCAAAAAATAATGAAGGAAATACAGCTCTTATGGTTGCTTGTAAATATAATAACCACCAAATAACAGAAATATTAATAAAAAATGGGGCAGACGTTAACTATAAAAACAACGAAGGCAATACAGCTCTCATATTTGCTTGCGATGCTTCTAACTTCCAAGTAATAGATATCTTAATAAAAAATGGGGCAGACGTTAATTCAAAAAATAATGAAGAAGATACAGCTCTTATATTTGCGTGCCAACATGACAATCTTCAAATAATAGAAAAATTAATAACGCATGGTGCAAATGTTAATTATGAGGATAAAGATGGAAAAACAATACTAATGGGAGCTTGTGGTTATAATGCTAAACCACAAGTGATAGAGGCTCTCATCAAAAATGGTGCAAATGTTAATTATGAAAATAAGGATGGATGGACTGCTTTAATATATGCTTGTTTAAGAAAATCAGATGTTCAAGTAATAGAAACTCTTATAAAAAATGGTGCTAATATTAATTATGAGAATAAAGATGGAAAAACAGCACTAATGTTTGCTTTAGATAGCAAAGCTAATCCTAATATTATAAGGTTATTAAACAAAAATTGATATAGAGACAATATTCAAAATATGAAGGTTTAGCAAAACCATGAAAAACTTATCCTTAAACAAAGCAGCGCGGTGAGTTTTACCTTTGTTTTTAGAAGTATTTTGTTGCGAACTTTCTTGACACGGCGGTGATGCTAATAAAAATTCGCACCCTGCCTCTTTGTAAGTCTTAACAACTTCGTCAAAAATATCTTTCTCATCAATACCACCAATAATAGTATTGCAATTTGGATATAATCTTCTATGAGCTTTACCTCGACGTTTATCTTTCTCATTCGCAACAACGATTCTGATATTGGTGTTTTTTTCTAGCAAACTCAGACCAACAGAGATATTACAAAAGAGAGAACAAGCATTTAATGGCTTTTCAAGCACCAATGTTTTGGACTCTGTTTCAAAATCTTTGTCTTGAGCATACCAACGCTTCATATTTGAAGGTAATGGTTTTGGTAAATTAAAAACAACCTATTCCTTATTGGAAACAGGTTGTTTAATAAACATGGTAACTATAAGTATAAATTCTAAAATAGAATGCTTAATTCTCTATAAAATTCTAAAGCTTCATCAAATTTAATACGGTTATTACTAGAAGCATATTTTGCAAGCGGTAGAATGCGACTATATAATAACAAGTAATGATTATAAGGAAGCCTTAAAACAGCTTCCTTTTTTATATACATGATTTCAACCTATTTCCCAAAGGTAATAAGTTGCTAAAAATAATAAGTTGTTGAAAAACAAGGATAGTTGATATGTTGAGTTCGTGAAAATTACAAAAACAGCTATTTTTGAAAAACGAACATTCGAAACTGCCAAAAGGCTTGGAAAATAAAGCAAAACGGCAGGTTTTTATACCTGCCGCTTGTATTGGTGATGCTTAACTCACGGTTTCCGAGCTAAATTTTCAATTAGGGATACCGTCTTGATGAATCGAGGATGGATACAATTTGCAGATTTTCTCTATCAAATATATAGACATGAGGTATTTTTTTGCCGGCGATATATCCCGAATATAAAAAATCTCTGCCGGAATATACACATAGATATAGAGAATAATTTATCTGTTAATATATTCGTCAAGATTACAAAATTCGTCAGGATTTCGTTCAAGCACGCCGTCAAACTTATCAGCATAATTATAATAATCAGCCGGATATTCTTGTAAAATTTCTTCGTTAGATTTTGTTGTAGTTTTCTGAATTTCATCTTTTTTATCGTTTTGGTTGCCTTCTTTAGATTTGCTTTTCGTTAAATTGGTTTCGCGTGTTTTCTCAAGTATTTCGTTGTGATGTCCTTCAAAATAATTTATCATAACTTCGCCGAGTTCCTGCTCATTATCTCTTATATATGATTTTTTATTGCCTTTTTCGGTAATTGTGAGTTTTTTATTTTCCATATCAAAGACAAAAATTGACTTTGATTTGCCATCTATAGCAACTTCATTATTACCACCAGATATGAATAAATCGCAAATATCTAGAATACCTCGCTTTTGAGATATTCTACTGTTCCGTTTTGTGCATAAAAATCCAAACCTCTTGTGTCAAATCCCGTTTTGTTTATTATAAAACCAGTCTCAACTTATTTACTGAAAGGAACATACAATGCGATCAATCACAACTTTGGAATTGCAATATGCGCACAGATTTTACGGCTTTAAAGGAGAAGCACAATATTTACACGGTCATACCGGTGTCCTGACCATAGAGGTTGAAGATTCCGTAAACACGGGTGTAAATATGGTTTTTCCGTGCAACGAAATTCAAAAAACAGCTTGGAATATATTAAAAAACTTTGATCACGCTCTGGTTTTAAGAGAAGATGACCCCCTGCTTCCCGCAATTTTGGAAGTCTATGAAAAACAAGGCATCAAAAAAGGCGCTCCGACCAACACCATGAAAGGAGAAGCCTTCAAAACCGAACTCGCCACCGCATATCCGGACTGCAGACTTGTCGTTACCAAAGAAACCATGACGGTTGAAGGGATGATTAAAATTGTTTATGACTTATTAAAAGATAAATTAAACATCGCAAAGATAACTTTCACCAGTGGTGTCAACGCCGCTTCTCAGGAATATGAAGTTAAAACAACGGTGGATCGTTGTCCTTTGTGTGGCATTGCCTTAAATGAAAAAGGCGTATGCCCGAAATGCGGATATAAAAAGAAATAACCCTGATAATCCGAGCCTCCGAGTGCTCTGAGGTAAAACAAATATAGAGATGTAAAAGTCTCTATATTTTTTTACCTTAAAAAAACATCAATGGTGTAAAGTCAAAGTAACGCCCATGCCCAAACGGGACTTAAACTGCTTAAATGGTTGATTTTATTGTATTGTTGCCATAACGAGTTCGTAAAATTTCCCTTTAGTGCTGTTTTCAAAAAACAAACATTCGAACTCGGTTAAGTACTTGATTTAAAAAGAAAAAGCATGCTTTTAACAGTCTACCGTTTGTATTGGTGAGCCAGACTCTATGAAAACCGCACAAAAAACGGTCATTAATATCAACTTTTTCTTGGAGCATCGTTCAGAAGTGTTGGCAATGAAAGAACAAGTCCAAATGATAAAAGGTTACCTTGCTGCGTAATCCGATTTTCCACCAAAATTTACTAGGTAAAAGTCCCTTTTTATAAGTCAAATAATCCATAATTCTCCATTTTAATAACTTTGCTTAAAAATTCTCCGAGCTATTTAATTGAAAATTCAACACATTTGTATTTTATGTTATAACATGGCAAAACTACACATTCTTAAAGTTTTTTTGAAATATTTTAGTTGATTCTTAATGGTTGTATTTGTAATCTGAACAATAGTTAGCTGATAGTAACGTGCAATGGAATATATAAAGATGTCAAAAGATTTTAATTTTTTGGTATATAACACGCCGGATAAAGACATTAAGGTCAATGCTGTCATTAAAGACGACACTATTTGGCTGACACAAAAGTCTATGGCAGAGTTGTTTGGTGTGCAAACACCAGCAATCAGTAAACATCTAAAGAACATCTTTGAAGAAGGTGAATTAGAAGAAAAAGTGGTTATTTCCAAAATGGAAACAACCACTCAACATGGTGCTATTGCTGACAAAACACAAACAACAGAAACAAACTTCTACAATCTGGATGCCATTATTTCTGTAGGTTATCGTGTCAATTCTCTTCAAGCTACACATTTTAGAATTTGGGCAACAAAAGTCCTGAAAGAATATATTCAAAAGGGATTTGTATTAGATGATGAAAGGCTAAAACAGGGAAAAACCGCTTTCGGAAAAGATTATTTTCGTGAATTATTGGAAAGAGTTCGCTCCATCAGAGCATCAGAACGCCGTATCTATCAACAAATCACAGATATTTTTGCCGAATGCTCCATTGATTACGATAAAGATAGCCAAATCACGCAAGATTTTTACGCCACCGTGCAAAATAAGTTTCATTATGCCATTACAGGACAGACCGCTGCAGAGATTGTTTATACCAAAGCTGACCACAAAAAAGAACACATGGGACTTACAACTTGGAAACATTCACCGGAAGGTAGAATATTAAAATCTGATGTATCCATTGCTAAAAATTATTTGCCGGAAAAAGAAATCAAACGTTTGGAACGAACTGTATCCGGTTACTTTGATTACATAGAAGATTTGATAGAAAGAGAAAACACTTTTACAATGCAGGAGTTTGCTGCGAGTGTGAATGAATTTTTATCCTTCCGTAAATATGATATTTTACCTGATGGTAACAAGGGTAAGATTTCACAAAAACAAGCCAAAAACAAAGCCGAGGCAGAATATGATGTGTTTAATAAAACTCAACAAATAGAGTCTGACTTTGACAAGGAAGTTAAAAAGCTATTAGAACAGGGAAATAAAGCATAAAACATCAGGAAACCTTACGAACTATTTACGAGGAACATTCTTTAGCCCCATCCGCAAGGATTTACTCCTGATAACTATTATGTAACATATAAATCTTAAAAAAATCAATAACTTTTCCAAAAATATAGCAAAATTGTTAATTATAATCCATATCGTTTTATAAATCTTGATAAGGTCATATACTGCACATTCATAATTTTTGATATTTGGTTCTTGGAAA
>SAMEA3663124__coassemble_528_pt1 | contig 12184 bp, 9 predicted proteins | sample SAMEA3663124__metabat2_low_PE_007 | metagenome-assembled genome bin SAMEA3663124 (sample SAMEA3663124) | pig gut metagenome | biome: pig gut; feature: pig-associated habitat; material: faeces | place: Denmark | collected 2012
TAGCTATGCGCAATCCCAATGGTTCGCATTTGGTCAGTTTGGATAGTATTATTAAAACAATGTACGAAACGGGATTGAATTTAAATACCAAATATAAAGAAACATCTCTTGCTGGTTTGGCTACTAATGTAAATTGTTAGAGGGTAAATGATGAATTTTGCGTTGCTGGCGGAAATTATTGCCGATAGCGTATTCGACAGTTTAAGTTTGTTTCCATTTTTATTTGTTACTTATTTGGTGCTAGAGTATATTGAGCGCCATGCAAAAGAAAAATCGTTGGATTTGATAGGCAATGCCGGAAAATGGGGACCTTTTGCAGGAGGATTGGCAGGGCTGGTGCCACAGTGTGGTTTTGCGGCGGCGGCAGCTAATTTTTATGCAGTTCGCGCAATTTCTACCGGAACTTTATTGGCGGTTTTATTGTCAACTTCCGATGAAATGCTGCCGATTATGTTTTCAAATTCGGTTCCGTTTTCGGTTATGGCAAAAGTGTTAGGGCTTAAACTGATTGTCGGCATCAGTGCTGGAATATTGTGTGATATATTTTGGCGCCATCCGAAAGCTATGGTCAATGTTGAATCTTTGTGCGAACAGGACGATTGCCATTGTGAAAACGGTAATATTGCTAAACCCGCGCTAAAGCACACGTTAAAAATTACATTATTTATTTTTTGTGTAACTTTAGTGCTGAATTGGATACTAGCGGTTTTTGATGGCAAGTTTATCCGTGTTTTGGTTTTTGATAATCCTGTCTTGGGACCAATTATTGCCGCATTTGTCGGGTTGGTTCCAAATTGTTCTTCATCTGTTGTTATCACTCAGTTGTGGGTTGACGGAGTAATTAATTTCGGTTCTCTTTTTTCCGGAGTGTTGGCCGGAGGCGGAGTTGGATTGCTGGTGCTGTTCAGAGTTAACCGAAATCGTCGTGATAATTTTAAAATTATGGCGCTTTTGTACTTTTCGGCGGCAATATCCGGAATTTTTGCTGAATTATTGCATATAAATTTATAATCTTTTAGTAAATTGATATTATATTCTGATATAAAATCAGAAAGGATAACTAATATGGCATTTCAGACCAAAAGAATTTTGAAAAAAGCAATTTCATGGGCGGGGTTATTTTTCTTTGTTTTAGCCGCGTATATGTTATATCATCAGCTGTCAAAATATAGCGCGGAAGATATTAAAGACGCTTTGTTGAGCATTCCAAGCCACAATTTGCTGCTGGCCGGTTTAGCATCAATGGGCGGTTATGTTGCGCTGTCTTCATATGATTATCTGGCTTTGCGGTATATAAAGCGCAAAGTTGCCGCTTGGAAATGGATTTTTGCCGGTTTTATAGGCTTTTCAGTCAGCAATAATGCCGGACACGCAATTGTTTCGGGCGGGACAATTCGTTACAGACTTTATACAAGATGGCGTTTCAGAGGTACTGAAATTGTTCGTATGGTAACATTTTCGGGGTTTACTTATTTAATCGCCTGTTTCTTTTTGGTTATAGTCGGGTATATATTAACTCCCTCTCATGCTTTTGGCGCCGGTTCAGTTTCCAAACTGACAACCGAAATTGTAACTTTAGCATCTGTTATTGGTTTGTTAGGATATTTCGGATTGAGCCTTTTTTACAAAAAGCCGATTGTTATAAAAGATGTAGAATTAGATATGCCGACATTTCCCATGGCTTTGGCACAGATGTTTTTGGGAGCGGTCGATATTTTGATGGCTTCAATGGTATTGTATTTTGTTTTAATACCGTTTATTGAAATCGATTTTACCACTTTTATGGGTGTGTTTATTATTGCTCAGGTTTTAGGTGTGTTTAGTCAAGTCCCCGGAGGTTTGGGCGTGTTTGAAGGATTGTTTATGTACATAATTCCGGGCGGACACGATCATTTAGCTGTATTTGGCGCCTTAATCGCTTATCGGATTATTTATTATTTGCTGCCGTTGTTGGTATCGGGAGTTGTCTTAATGGCTTATGAGGGAAGTTTGGGACTTCGCCGCCGCAAATTATTGCAAGAAATAAAAAAATAATATCAATTTAGTAAGCTCCTAAAAAAGGAGCTTACATTTTTTCACTTTAAATTATCCTATTTTTCCTCATTTTTCAAGCTATCCATAACCGACTTAAAGGAAGTTAGGGCGGTTTGTAAGTTACCTACAATTTCAGAAGCTAAAATTTGCGGTTCAGGTAAATTTTCCAAACTTTCCAGACTTTCGTCTTTTATCCAGCTGATATCTAAATTTGTTTTATCTCTTTTGATTATTTCATCATATTCAAACTTTTTGAAACGTTCGCTTTCTTGCCGTTTGGAAATATCTTCGGCATTATAACATTTAACAAAGTCAGCCAAATCTTTATCGCCGAGAGAATTTGTGATTAAACTAAAGTTCATATTGGTGCGTAAATCATAAATCCAAACCTCGTTTGTACGATGACCTTTATCTATCGGCGGAAATTTATCAAAGAAAATCACGTTGGCTTTTACCCCTTGAGCGTAAAAAATTCCGGTAGGCAACCGCAAAATTGTATGCAGATTAAATTCGTTCAGCAATCTTTTGCGGACTTTTTCTCCGGCACCGCCCTCAAACAACACATTATCCGGCACAACCACCGCAGCGCGGCCGTGAGTGTTGAGGATTGTCATAATATGCTGCAAGAAATTGATTTGCTTGTTAGAAGTGGTGGCAATAAAATCATCGCGGCTGTACTCTTCTTTTTCGGTGGTAACTTCGCCGTCTTCGCCCATAATTTTCAGACCGCTTTTCTTACCGAACGGAGGATTTGCCAGCACCATGTCAAAACGCTTGTCTCCTGCATTCAGCAATGAATCGCATTCTTTTATCAAAACTTTATTTCCGCCGATTCCGTGCAGATATAAGTTCATTGTACACAAACTGACAACCAACGGGGTAATATCATTGCCGGATAACTTTTCTTCACGCAGTGCTTTCAGTTTCATTTTATCGTTGGTCTGCTTGCGCATATAGTCGTATGCCGCCAGCAAAAATCCGCCGGTTCCGCAAGCCGGGTCGGTAATCGTCATATCCGGTGTCGGACGCATAACTTCCACCATAGCTCGAATCAGTGGACGCGGAGTAAAATATTGTCCGGCTCCCGCTTTGGTTTCGGTAGCGTTTTTCTCTAAAAGACCTTCATAAACAGCACCTTTAACATCAATATTCAACCCCATCCAAGTTTCGCCGTCAATCAGCGACACCAAACGTTTTAAATTTGCCGGCTCATTGATTTTATTGGTCGCTTTGGCATAAATTGTACCGATTACACCGTTCATTTTAGAAAGCTCGGATAACGTTTTGTTATATTGCTGTTCCAGCTGTGAACCGGAAAGTTCTTTAAGTTTATCCCAACGATATTCAGCCGGCACCAAAGATTCTTCACCCAGCAACGAAGTCCGCTCATCATCCATTTTTAAGAACAGCAAATAAGTCAGCTGCGCCACATAATCCATATAAACTACGCCGGAATCTTTAAGAATTGTGGCATAATTCCAAACTTTGGTAACGAGATTATTTTCAGTCATTTATTTTTTTCCTTTAGGGCTATTTTCTTTTGCTGTTTTAATACGTTCTAACAAAACCGCTGCCGGTTCATCATTGGGATTTTGCGGAACAAGTTTTCCGGCAAATGCTTGTTTCAAAATAGATTGCTTTAATTTTTCTGCCTGCAATAAACTATCATTAACCGCCTTTTCCATTTCATCAGCCACCGCAAAACGCTTTTCAATTTCCGCAACAATTTGCTGCTGTTCAGGGAGAGACGGTAGAGAAATATATTGACTTAATACATCTTTATCTCTTACAGCAGGGTATACAGCTCCATATTGCATTTTATTTAATGGATACAAGAAATCATTAGAGATTGATTTGTAAAATATAAATTTTCCATTTAACTTATCTTTTTGACCTCTTATAACACAGAAACCTGTGGATGCAATTTGGTTATTAAAAGCTTTAGAAACATAAGCAATATTCATTAAATATGTTCTAACAGTAGAAAATACGACATCTCCTGTTTTTATAATTTGTCTTGCTCTTGATGGAGCAATTTTTCCATTTATCCATTCAGCTTTTTCAATCTGTAATGTTTTATTATTTATTGATGATATATCTATATACTGAAAAATTTCATTTTCATCATTTGTTATTTGTCTTTTTTTGATAGATTCACACACATCTTCTAGTTTAACTTCTTTCCATTCGGAAGTTTTGTAGAGTTTTCCCTCAAAGGCAGATTTAAGCACAGATTGACGATATTGTTTAATTTGCGCTTGAGCAATTTTCAGGTCTTTTATCCCATTATCAATATCTGAAAACAACTCCTCAATCTTCTCCACAATCCTTTCTTGTTCCTCTAATGGAGGTAAAAATAATTCAAGATTTTTTACTATGTCTTGACTAATATTTGGTTGGGCTCCCCCCTTACCTTGGCTGATTAAAAATTTCTTTTGAAATAATAAATAGTAAAAAAGTAAATTCATATTAAAAAATTTACTTGGATATATGCAACATATTGCTTGATTGGTAGCAGCTTCAAAATCTAATTTACCAATTTTTCCAACAGTAGCTCCATATAAGGCAAGCAAGATACTCCCTTTAGGAAATATTTTGGCACTCGAATTATCTAAACCTTCTTTTGTAATAAATTCTTCCGCTTTTTTTACAATATTATCATTTAGTTCACCAGACTTAAGCCATGGTATTTGCCCATTATAATACGAAGCTTCCTTTCTTGAGGGTGTACCACCGCTTGCAGTAGAAAAAATTTCTTTTAGATTACATTTACACCAATTTTTAGGAAGATTATTTGTCATTTTAAAATCCAATCATCTATAACTAAATTATATGTTTTTCCAAGAATTTGTTTTTCTTTTTTGATTGGTTACATCTGTGGTATAATAATTTTCATACACTGCATCGTATAGATGAGTTATATCTTGTTGTGATGTAATTTTTATGATTCTCCCATCTACAGACGGAAATGGTTCAGAATATTTCTGAGCATATTTTTTCCATTTTTTTACATTTTCTTCTTTTATATCATCAAAAATATGATCATCTAGCATTTGTGCAATTTTCCTTTTGATAGAAATATTTTTTATTGAGACATTTCCATCAGAACATAGTAAATTTTTATTAAATAAATCATCAACTTGCGCATCTGTTGCTATTCTGTAATAATTTTCTAGTTCTTTTATAATTCCTTTAGCTTTTGTATAATTTTTGAAATATATAGTATTTGTCTCAATTTCAAAATAAATATTAGTTTCTTCGGTTAAGGAAACGATATTTTCCCCTGTTTTATATTGACAGCTCTTACCTTCATAATAAAAATAAGGACGTTTTATAACATTTTTTCCATAAATCCTTTGAAAATATATTGAGTTTTCTTTTTTACATAAGATACAATTTATATCTTTCAAATCATTTTTTCCAATAGATACAGCATTATAGGCATTATCAAATATATCTTTATATTTATTCATAAAGTCATCATCTTTTTTTAACTTTATATAATAGCACGCATCCTCTTCGGCTTTATATTTTCCTGTAAATTCTTCTTTTTCAGACAAATCATAATCTGGAAATAACTCTTTTATTTCAGTTTCTGACAAATCAACTATGTCAAAAAAAGTATTATTTAAATTTCCTAAAACTTTAACCAAAATCAACTCCTACTATAATCTAAAAAACAATATCTGTTCAATTTTATTAAATTAGTAAAACAATGTTCAGCAACTAATTTTTGTTTTGAAAATATCCAAATATTTGGCTTATCAGTCTCATAAACATGATAATTATTGAAACAAAACAATGAAAAAATTAGAGGATTAGGATATATTGCTCCCACAAATAACAGAGCTGGAAATAAAATCAGCATAAATGGTATACTAACTAAACCTACTAATAAGCTGATACTAGGACAAATTCCTTTTGTTATATATTGCAAGGTCACATCCTTTATTTTACCATCTATATGGTTATCTTTACTATTAGATTTTATCAATTTTAAAGCAATATTGAAAAAATATTTTTTCTGAATAAAAAGTTCAATAAATAACAATAGTAATATAATAACACATTTAATTTTATTATTCATAAAATCTTTAGTTATTTCCATTATCTCTAATTTATATAAACAAAATAAAACAACATCTAAAAAAATAAAACCATAAGATATAATTGCAAACGTCATATTTCTAAAAATAGTAATATCCATCTTCCTTTCTCCTAAGCTACTAAAGTTAGATTAAGGTCGTCAAGGATTGCATCCAGTTCATTGCCAAATACGGCTTTGGAGCGGAAAATTCCGCCTTTATCATCTAAATTTTCTTGAATGTCAGATTTGCTCATATAAGCATTGGAGATGATGTAGTCTTTAATTCTTTCCAGCCATTCATTTTGTTCTTTAGTAAAGGTTACGCCCTTTTTAAGCTGCCGTCCTTTCCAGAGGTTAAATCTTTGATTTGCAACTTTATCAAAACTTTCTAAATTTTCATCAATACCTATGGCAAAACGCACCAGTTGTACCAGATTTGTTAAAATGCGCGCCGGATTGGTGATATGCTGAACTTTGTCCTTTTGCAAAACTTCAAACGCCCGCCAAATTTCTACCGGAGCCAATGGCGGCTGAGCTAAACGCATTTTTTCGGCTAAATTTTGAATCGCACTATAAGTCAGATGGCGATTTTTATATTGCTCGCCATAAATAATGGACAGCGCGTCTATTTCATTTTTATTTTGTTCTATAAATTCTTTGAAAGACGAAACCAATTTAGACGCTTTTTCTTTGTTTAAATCCACGCTGATAACTTTATCCGCACTTAACTCATCAATATAAATTCCGCTTTTGGCACTAAAATTCAGCAGAGCGTTACGAAACGCCGGTTTATTGATTAACGCCACGGATTGCTCTTTAATTTCTTCTATTTCCTCTGCTGTTTTGCCGGCTTGCTTGTCAAAGTCTATAGCGTCTAAAATATCATTAGCCATCTCGTGCAAGGTTTTGCCGTTGCTGAGGGTTTTAATTTGCTTTAAGTCGTCCGCGTTCAAGCGTCTTTCAATATTAACCATACGGCTGGCAACAGAACTCAAAGTGTCGTCATCGGTTTTGCCCTGACTTATTTGTTCCAGCATTTTCTTGAGCGATACCGAGCGTTTTCTCTCCAAAGGCTGCGAGGCTGTTTTCTTGCTTTCGGTTACGCCGACCGCGTCTATCAAATAAAAGAAACCCTTGCTTTTGGCATTCGGTGTTACCTGCTTTAAATCCGTATCGTTGATAGAACGCACGCCGCGTCCTTTCATCTGTTCGTAATATAACGACGAACGGACATCACGCAAAAACATAACGACTTCCAACGGCTTTATATCCGTTCCGGTGGCAATCATATCAACCGTGACAGCTATACGCGGCATCGGCGATATACGGAATTGTTTTATCAGTTCTTCCGGCTTTTCTCCGCTCACATTATAGGTAATTTTCTTGCAGAATTCGTTGCCTTGCCCAAAAACTTCACGGGTTATGCGCACAATTTCTTCGGCGTGATTATCATCTTTGGCAAAAATAAGCGTTTTAGGTGTCCAAGCAAAATTGGCTTCACGTTCCGGAAACAATTCGGTATATAAGGTATCGCGGTAACATTCCATAATCGTACGGATTTGATTTGGAGCCATAACCGAACGGTCTAGGTCATTTTTGCTGTATTCTAAATCTTCGTCAAGTTGTTCATAGCTTAGTTTCCGGCTCTTTTTATCTCTTACCGGTACCGGAAATTTTTTATCTATTTTGCCGCCGTTTTCGCCTATTTCCGTTTTAATGCGCAAAATTTGATAATCCACGTTTACGCCGTCTGCCACCGAACGTTCATAAGGATATTCCGCAACCACATTTTTATTAAAATAACCGAATGTCTGTTTGGACGGCGTGGCAGTCAACCCGATTATAAAGGCGTCAAAATACTCCAAAACCTGCCGCCAATCGCCGTAAATACTGCGATGACACTCATCGGTAATTATAAAATCAAAAAAATCCGGCGGAAGCTGAGAGTTATAAACAATTTCTTTAGGCGCGCCCAACGAACCGATTTCATAAGCCGAAACCTCTTCGTCTTTTTCATCATAATCCGTTTCGCCGCGCAGCATGGAATATAAACGCTGAATGGTGGTTATAACAACTTTGGCGTCTTTATCTATTTGATTATGCTGTAAATGCTGGGCAATATAAACTTCGGGGAATAGACGATTTTCATCAGGCAGCCGAAATGCTTCAAATTCTTTTTTAGTTTGTTTGCCCAAATTGTTGCGGTCAACCAAAAATAAAATGCGTTTGGCTTGGGCGTATTTTAATAAACGATATGAAAAATTGCAGGCGGTAAATGTTTTTCCGGCTCCGGTCGCCATCTGAATTAAAGATTTTTGCCGATTTTGCGCTAAAGAAGCCTCCAAACCTTGAATAGCCTCAAATTGACAATCACGCAAACTGCCTTTTTCTAAAACCGGCATTTGTTTCAAACGATTGCGCAAGGTCTCACTATCTTTCAGCATTGCCAGCAATGATTGCGGCGAATGAAACGCAAAAATCCGACGAGAACGGCAATTTTTATCCCGTCCGTCACAGAAAAATGTTTCATTGTCTGTGCTTTCATAAACAAAAGGCAAAGGATGCTGCCAATTTTTTACATAATCAGGCAGATGACAAGCATAGCCGTGCGATTGATTTTCTACACCGCTCAATGTTTTTCCGGCTTTTTTAGCTTCTATAACTCCGCAGGCTTTGCCATCTACAAAAAGCAAATAATCGGCTTCTGTGCCGTCGGCCATCAAAAATTCTCGGACAGCTACGCCTAAACCGGCGGTTCTGTCAAAACTGTCGCGGTCTTGGATAATCCAACCGGCTTGTAATAACAAATTATCAATTTTTTGTCTTGCGTTTTCTTCAGGTGTCATTTTTTTGTTCTATTATATTAACTTTTTCAAATTTTATTATCTTTCAAGAGTATCAGCAAGCAAAAATTAAAAAATTCAACAAAATAAAAGGGATAAACATATTAAGTTATGTTAGTGGGGGTAAAAATACAAATTTAATTTTTAATAAAAAAATCTCCTGAGAAAGTTTTCTCAAGAGATGATATGTTGGTTGGTCGAAGTGACTGGACTCGAACCAGCGACCTCTGCGTCCCGAACGCAGCGTTCTACCAGGCTGAACTACACTTCGATAACAGCACTATCAATACCACAAAAAAAATAGATGACAATAGTTTTTTTGATTGAAACACAAGTTTTTTTCATTTAGTTTATTTTTTGTTGATATAAGAGGAGAATGAAATGTATAAAAAACTTGCTTTTGTCATTGCTTCAATGGGCGGAACGGGATATTGTCCTTTTGCTTCGGGAACAGCTGGCTCGTTTGCCACATTGCCGTTTGCGTTTGCTCTTGCGTATTTCTATGGTGTATGGGGAATTTTGCTTGGAACGATCGCCGTTTTTTTCTTAGGTACAATTGCTACAAAAGAAGTTTTGAAATATACCAAACATGATCCGTCAATTGTAGTTATTGATGAAATGGCTGGTCAGTTGTTAAGCTTTGTATTGGTGGCAAATCAATTGACCGGAAATACAGGTGCAAAAGCTATAATCTTATATTTGTTAGGTTTTGCTTTGTTTAGACTTTTTGATATCACCAAGCCGCAGCCGGCAAAATGGGCTGACAGCAAGGTTCTTAATGCGTGGGGCGTTATGCTTGATGATATTTTTGCCGGAGTCTATGCAACAATAGTATTATATGCCTTAAATCGTTTTATTGTTTTTTAGGCCTGCAAACAAAGGGCTTGTAATAGACTTTTTGTTGCATATATCTTCTATAAAATAACAAAGTTGTTTTTAAACTGCTATTTTGTAGAGGAGGGCGAAAAATGAAACTTTGGCATTGGATTATAGCGGCTGTTTTTGCAGTGGTTATTTCTCTGTTTTTTTAATAAATTGTTTTTTTGTGCTTGACAATTAAAAATAAATAGGGTAATAATCCCTCATTATTTATCGCGGGGTGGAGCAGCCCGGTAGCTCGTCAGGCTCATAACCTGAAGGTCGGAGGTTCAAATCCTCCCCCCGCAACCAATAAAATCAAGGCTTTCAGAGTTTTCTGGAAGCCTTCTTTTTTACCCTGTGCCGCACTGGTGCCGCAAATTCTGGCGACAAAAAAACACCGATATGAAAAACAAATCGGTGCCTCAAAATGATTAATTTTGAAGGGGTTATCTTCTCAATCTAATGCTGTAAAATAAATTCTTTCATTGCTTCAATGAGTTCATCAAAATTTGTGGAAGGACGAATTTTCCAATCACTAGATGCCTTTTCATTATTTTTACGCAATGATTGAGCCCTTTTTATGGCTTTGTCTTCATCGCCTTCGCTTTGCATTATCGCAAAGTCAAAGCGTTTATTTTTACTGGAATTGTAGTGCGGCATAAACTTTTTAAGCTCTTTTTCCAAATCTTTCTGTGTCATAGGCGTTGAATTGGAAAAATGCATAATTGCCCAGAGTTCTACAGAACGATTGGAACATATCACATTAATATTGTTACTTTCTGCTGTTTGAAACGCCTTTTGATAGTTTTCCTTATCTTTTCCGGTATTGCTTCTATCATCTTCATCAAACACAGCGTAGAATTTATCAAGCTCATTGTCTTTAGGATTTTCATTAGAAACCAAGTTCTCTACAACTTTCAAAGGTTCTGATTCGTCATCAGAAGGAACAATTTCAAACCAAGTCTTCACTTTTAGCGGATTTAAGCCGTTTTTAGCTGCAAAACCTTTTATCCAATCATTAAGATACTCCGGTTCTGTTACATCTCCTTCCGTATAAATAACAATCTTTCCGGCATTACGTTCTTTTTTATTATATCGGTCAGCTCTGGATAGACTATATTCTTTTTTACTCTTTGGCATTCAGAATAGCCTCCAGTTCTTTAATATCTCCCAAATATGGAATTGCTCCGAATCTGCCTTCTAAATATCCCTTTTCATAGTTAAAACCTTCCCTGATAGACTTAAATTCGGTTAAAGGATATACTTCGGAGCATCCTTCTTCATTCTTCTCTACAAACCAAATCTCATCTCTTTTAAGAATATCTGATTTAAGAATTGACGTGTCATGAGTTGTGAAAATAAGTTGTGCTCTACCTTTATTAATGCTGGGAACATTAAACATTTCAACAAGTTTAGCCAACATCATTGTGTGTAAATTTTCTTCCAGTTCATCAACAACAAATATTCCGCCTTCCAATAATGATGGAATAAATGTTATCAGATATTTTGTAAATTGGCTTGTTCCAGCACTTTCATCATCCATGGACATATCATATATTTTTCCGTCCTTGCCTTGATGCTCAAATAAAATTCTATATTTGTTTGTGTTTTGGGGTTCATTCTTGAGTACCTTGATACCTACAACCCCCATATCGGCAAATTTGATAAAAGCGGTAACTTGTTCCAGCAATTTAGGGCTGTTATACAGTTTTTCTGCTAAATCATCTATATTTAGATATGTCGCAATAATATTAGCAAATGTTATTTTAGTTATCTCTTTTAATGCTTCAAAAATCTTATGAATATACGCCAATCCTCTTGTATCAAGAATATCTAAAACCAATAAATCACTTCTTTTTTGCAAAGAAGTCTCTGTTAAAGCCATATCAAACTTAGAAATAATGTTTTTATCGGTTTTTACTAATTTGCCTTTTTCCCTTTTATATAAGATATTCTTCTCTTTTTGCTCATATTCAATAAGGTTTTCGGTTAAGATGCCTTCCTTATTGAAAGTCATAGAAAGAATATATCTTTTATTTTCAAGACTAAAATCAAGTTCAATCAGTGAGGGCTTATCCAGTGTTTCATCACTTAAAGCAAAAGGCTTATAGAAGTCAGAAGATGGCTTTTTATCCATTCTATTCAATAATAAAGCTACTACATCATTAAGAATCCTTATTATATTGCTCTTTCCTGATGCATTAGCCCCATAAAAAGCTGTTACTGGAGCAATCATATCTTTGCCAATTGCTTTTTCATTTCTAATATAGTTTGTTGGGGCATTGGTATATTTGGATTCTGCAGTAAAGAATATTTCCTGTTCGTCTTTAAACGATAAAATATTTGCAAACCTAAGTCT
>SAMEA3663124__coassemble_695_pt1 | contig 10458 bp, 12 predicted proteins | sample SAMEA3663124__metabat2_low_PE_007 | metagenome-assembled genome bin SAMEA3663124 (sample SAMEA3663124) | pig gut metagenome | biome: pig gut; feature: pig-associated habitat; material: faeces | place: Denmark | collected 2012
CGATTTTGCTGAATGCAAAATCGTCCAGCGATCTTCAGATTATAGAAACATTGTAGATCCCTTGACGAAACGCATACGCGTTTCGAGGGATGACAAGAAGAACAGATCCCTTGACGAAATGCAAACGCATTTCGAGGGATGACTAGAGAAGAACAGATCCCTTGACGTTTTTGACTATCATCAAAAACGAGGGATGACGGAAAGGAGAGAACGTTTGTAAGTTCGTTCAAAAACGAGGGATGATGAGGAAGAAATACTTTGCCGATTAAGGACGGCGGCGAAAATCCATAAAAACAGGACGGCGTCCTTCGCGTAACGCTTTACGCTGATATTTTGTTTGTACCCAGTCTGAAGGTTCATGCTTCCAGTCGTTTCCGCAAACAGCCGTCCACTCAAAGTCTGAGCACTCATGCATACGGCGCAAAGTCCATACCTTGTATGTCATATGATCAGTGGCAACCCGCAAAATACCATTCGGTTTGAGAATACGCGCAATAGTTTTTAAGTTGTCGGGATTGATAAAACGCCGTGCTGCATGACGTTTTTTGGGCCACGGATCAGGAAAAAGCAAAAAAACTTTATCTAAGCAGGCATCAGGCAATAAAGGAAAAAGCAAGCGAATGTCATCATCCCAAATACGCACATTATCTGTACGGTTGGGCAGCAATTTGATTGCGTCATTGATTTCATCATTTTGTTTGATTCCTGTCATCAGGCTTAGCAAGTTTGCAATGCCGTTTTTAAACACTTCGGCTCCAATGTAACGATTTTGCGGATGAGCGGCAGAATGTCCTGCCAAATGGTCGCCATCTCCAAAACCTATTTCTAAGCAGGTTTCAAAGGCAGAAGGAGCAAAACCAAGCGGATTTTCAGGATCCAATTTAACTTGAGGCAGAAAAGTTTCCATTAAAGCAGATTTGGCCTTGCGCAGGCGTCTTCCTTGTCTGCGCCCGTAAAAATGAGGTTTGTCTTCTGAAGTCATGGCTGTTTTCCTTAATATATTTTCGGCATTACTTTTCAGGCATAATAAAAGCCGGCTATGTAAAATGCCAGCTTTATTTTTGCAATGCTAACAAAATTGTTTAATCTTCATCCAGAGTGTGTTTTTGCAAGGAGGATGATTTTGACATAGCAACAATTAAATCAAACAAAATTTTTGCAGTTTTGCGGTTGTTGATTTTGTAATAAGCTTTAACCAATTCCAACGTTTCCTGACGTTTCATCGGATCCATATCAATATCGGAAGAGGTTTCTTCAAGATATAAAGACTGTTCAGCTTCGTTGCTGCTGCTGAAAACGCGCGGGCTTTGAGAGGCAACTTCTTTGTCCATATCTTCAAAGAAAAAGTTTATTGGCACATTCAGCACATTTCCAATATCCCACAAACGGCTGGCTCCGACACGGTTGCTGCCTCTTTCGTATTTTTGCACTTGTTGAAACGTTAAGCCCAACATGGCTGCAAGTTTTTCCTGACTCCAGCCTAAAATTGTTCGACGCAATCTGATGCGGTTGCCAACATGAATATCAATAGGGTTAGGCTGCCCGCTTGGTGTCCGGCCGCGACTGGCCTTTTTGGATTTTTGTAATGTCATATTATGTCTCTAAATTAGTGTGACCAGAGTATATAATTGCTACTTTTATTACTGTTGTCAATGGATTTTTGAATAATATTTTATATAAAAAATTAGTTATATGTATTTGAAAACATTATTTTTTAATGTTTATAAAAGTGATTAAAAATGAACTTGCCGCTAATAGTAGAAATAGAGATATAAAGCAAAGATTTCCATATTGCGCATAGAGAGTGTTAATGCTCAATTCTTTGGGAAGATAAGTATCCAAATTGCCCCGTTTATGCAATCCGAGAGAAGCTAAAACTTCGCCGGTTCGAGAAATAACGGCTGAGATACCCGAGTTGGCTGCGCGTACAATGGTTAAACCTTCTTCAACGGCGCGCAGGCGTGCGGTTACTAAATGTTGATAAGGGCCTGAGCTAAGCCCATACCATCCATCATTGGTGAGATTTATAAGCCATTGCGGGCGATTTTGATTATCGGCTACCTGATGAGGAAAAATTATTTCGTAACAAATTAAAAGTCCAAAGGGAGGAAGATCGTCAATATTAAAAGTTTTAACTCCGTTGCCAGCTTTGAAATCGGAGATGACTTTGGTTATTGGACGCAGGCTTGCAGGCAAGAGATTTCGAAACGGAATATATTCTCCGAAAGGCACAAGATGAGATTTTGCATAGGTATCTATAATGCCTTTGTCCGATTTGAATATAAATCCGGCGTTAACGGGAAGCCAACGGTCGTCCGTATCTGGAAAATAATCAATGCTGCCGGTTATTAAATATCCTTTGTCTGGAACAGCCGGCAACATCTGATAAAAATGGCTTTTATCTAATGCTACCGGAAAAGTGCTGGCTGTTTCGCCCCATATAACTATTTTTTTGTCTGAAAAACCATCGCTTTGCGACATTTCAATATAATCAGCAAAGTTTTTTTCCAATTCGGCAAAATCCCATTTCAAATTTTGCGGAATGCTTGGTTGTACAATTCTCAGAGATATGTCTGAATTTTCATTGTTATTCAGCAAGTTTGTACGGTATTGTCCGAAAATGAAAACAAGTGTAATCAAAAGAACGTCAACGCTCAAAGAAATAACGGCATTTTTGCGGTGAGGTTCAAGTAAAATACTTGCAGGCAGCATTGTTGCTATTATTGTTAAGGCGGACAGTCCGTAAGTTCCGAAAACCGAAGCCAACTGCAAAAATCTGGTGTCAAAAGCAAGGCAAGAACCTAATAAATTCCATGGAAAACCGGTGAGAAAAAACGATCTTATCCATTCAGAAAGCCCCCAAAAAGCTCCAAAAGCAATGCAACGCGCAAAATATCCTTTAAAATAGTGCGATAATAAGGCCGGAAAAGCAGAAAATAAACCGAAAAAAAGTCCCGAGGCAATTAATGAAATCGGAATAAGCCAGCCGAAACTGGCAAAATCTATCATTAAGGCGTGAGCTACCCATGACAATCCGCACATAAAAAATCCAAATCCGAAACCATATCCTGCCATAAATGCCTGCCGGCCGCTTGAAGCTTTGAACAGCAAAAGCCCCAGTATTCCGAAGCTCAAAAAAAGCAAACCTACCCAATGGTATGGCGGCAGAGCAAAAGTAGCAATACATCCGGCTAAAAAAGCTGATGTTTTTGGGTATGAAAAAATCCGATTTAGCATGAAAGTTTATAAATTCTCCTCATAAGGATTCGAAATTCCGAATATTTTTAATAGGCGTATTTCTTCGCCTTCCATTTCTTTTGCTTCTTCTGCATCAATATGATCATAGCCGAGCAGGTGTAGAATTCCGTGAATTAAAATGTGGCAATAGTGGTCATGCAAGCTCAAACCCTGATCATCGCTTTGTACTAACATTGTCTGCAAGGCGACAATTATATCGCCTAATTCAATCTCATCATTGCGTTTGAGATAGGATTCAAATTCTTCATCATCGAGATTGGCAAAAGACAGAACATTCGTTGGTTTGTCCAGATGGCGAAATTCAGAATTTAACTGCCTGATTTCTTCATCGTTGCTCAAAGCCAAATTGCAAGATACGCTTTTTTTGCCGTTCAGCCATTCAGGATTTAATTCCGCAATAACTTTTGCAAAAATATCTTCTGAAATTTTTTCAATGTTCGGCAATTCATCCAGCCAGCCGCCTTCGGCAATATCTATATTGATTTGTGTATTAATCATTTTCTTCCCGATTACGTTTTTCATAAGCGCAAACAATTTTGGCAACCAATCCGTGGCGAACAACATCTTCAGCACTGAAAGTTACCGATCCGATGCCTTTAATGTTTTTCAAAGTTGCAAGAGCATCTTTTAAGCCCGAAATTGTTCCTCGCGGCAAATCCACCTGACTTAAATCGCCGTTGACAACCATGCGTGAATTTTCGCCTAAGCGGGTTAAAAACATTTTCATTTGCATTGGAGTTGTGTTTTGAGCTTCATCAAGAATCACAAAAGCGTTTGACAGTGTGCGTCCGCGCATAAATGCCAATGGCGCAATTTCTATTTCACCGGCGGCAAGTTTTTTATCGACCTGTTCGGCCGGCAACATTTCGTACAATGCATCATATAGCGGGCGAAGGTAAGGGTCGACTTTGTCTTTGAGGTCACCAGGTAAAAATCCGAGATTTTCACCGGCTTCGACAGCTGGACGCGATAAAATTATCTTGTCGATTGTACCGTCAAGCATCATTGAAACAGCTAAAGCAACAGCCAGATAAGTTTTTCCGGTACCGGCAGGACCTAAGCCAAAAACCAATTCATTGTCCATCATTTCTAAAATATATTTGGCTTGTGTTTGTGAACGGGGATAAATATGGCGTTTTTTTGTTTTAAGAACAATATTGTTCAAGTCGATGTTTTTCTTTTCGTCGATTTCTCCACCGCTCATTCTGACGGCAGCTTTAACTTCTTGCTCACCGATTTCAATTCCTCGGCTGACTTTGCTGTATAAAGCATTGATAGCTTCTTTTGCATTTTTGCAGGCTTCATCGTTTCCTTTAATCGAAACGTGATTGCCAAAAGTTGAAATTTCGACATTTAAGGCTTCTTCAATCAATTTCAAGTTGCTGTTACTAGGACCAACAATTTGTTGAAGAAGTTGATTGTTAAAAAGTTCAAATTCTGTTTCTGCCATAATTTTATACCTTTGTAGTTGTTTTTATTTTATTTTTCCGCTCAATGCGTTCATACCGCCGTCAGTGATTTCAACATTTTTGATTTTGTTGAGGTCATCGGAGCAGCCTTGAACCACCACTGTTTGCATATATGGAGTGCGTCCGAAAATTTCGCCGCTTTTCCGGCCTTTGCTTTCAAATAATACCGGCATTATTTTACCGACACATCCTTTATTAAAGTTTAATTGTCTTGAAAAAAGTTTTTCCTGAAGAATATCTAATCGTTCTTTTTTTACTTTTTCATCAACCTGATTAGAAAAAACGGCGGCAGGAGTTCCTGCTCGGCGGCTGTATTTGAATGAAAAAGCTTGTATATAGCCGACTTTGTCAACCATATCCAATGTAGCGGCAAAATCTTCATCCGTTTCTCCGGGAAAACCGACAATAAAATCAGATGAAAATCCGAGTGCCGGATTTGCCGTTTTTAACTTTTCAATAATTTCCAGATATTGCCCGCTTGTATGGCGGCGGTTCATTGCTTTGAGAATTTTATCTGAGCCGGATTGCAAAGGCAAATGCAAGTAGGGCATAAGTTTGCTTAAATTTTTGTGACAGGCAATCAATTCATCGGTTACATCGGCAGGATAAGAAGTTGTGTAACGCAATCTTTCCAATCCGTCAATTTCAGCAAGCTTGTTGAGCAAATAGGCTAGACTGCGTTCCTTACCCGAGGCATCTTCTCCGTGATAAGAATTGACGTTTTGTCCCAAAAGATTGATTTCCAATGTGCCTGATGCAACCAATTGTCTGGCTTCAGTCAAAACACTTTCGACGGGACGAGATGTTTCAACTCCGCGTGTGTAGGGAACAATGCAATAAGTGCAGAAATTGTTACAGCCTTCCTGCACAGCCAGATATGAGCAGGCACCGGAAGCGTGGTTTTGCGGCAAATGGTCAAATTTGCTTTCAGCCGGAAAATCGGTGTCAATAAGGCAGATTTTTTTGTCATTCGCTATGCGCTGCAAAATTTCGGGGATACGATAGTAAGTCAGCGGACCGGTTGCAAAATTTACATAAGGAGCCCGTTTGGCGATTTGTTCGTTTTCTGCCTGCACCACACAACCAACGACACCAATGATGGTTTCTAAACCTCGTTCGGCTCGTTCATTTTTAATGATTTCAACACGTCCGAGATCCGAAAAAAGCTTTTCAGCAGCCTTTTCTCGGATATGACAAGTATTAAACAAAATCAAATCGGCATCTTCAATTTTTTTTGCCGGTTTGTAGCCCATATTTTCCAAAATGCCGGCAATTCGTCCTGAATCATAGACGTTCATTTGGCAGCCGAAAGTTTTGATGTAATAGTTCACGATATTCTATAATCCCGTACGTTAATATAAATTGCAAATATATTAGCTTACCGATGTTTATTTTCAAGCCTTTTTTAGTTTTTGCAATGCGACAAATATTTTGTCTTCTTTTTTGTTGCTTATTAAAAAGCCATTTGTTATGATTAAACATAAACTTTGTTTATACTGCGATATATAATTTAAGGAGAAAACAATGGATAAACAATTCGATGCAATTATGGGCATGAGCGATGATGCTAAAGTTGCATATCTCAAAGCTTTTACTCGTTTAGCCAGTGCTGATGGCAATTTTGACGATAATGAAAAAGCTTTTATCAAAGATTTGGCTGAAAATTATGTTGTTCCAACAGAACGTCTGGCTGAAATTTATGCCGCAGAGAGTGATGATGAAATTATTAGAGAAGTTTCAAAAATACAAAATCGCCGCGCTGCTTTGGAATTGATTAAAGAATTGTGTTTTTTGGCACATGCAGATGATGAATTGACAGATGATGAAACTTTGTTTATCGGTCGTGTCGGGCAGGCAATGCATGTTGAATTGGAAAAAATAGAGCAAATCAGCAATTGGGTAATTGATAAAATTATTCTGGCTGAGGAAGCAAAAATTATTTTTGAAGAGGTATAAACTTTTTCAAACAAGGAGGCGGTAAATGGTAAATCCTCACGAAGAACTTCAGCGTAAGCAAAGGGAAAGACTTGAGCATCTGAGATCAATTCAAATAGGAAAACAGGGAGCGCAAAGCGAACTGGCTTCTCCGCGGGTTATCGTTGCGCAAGCCGTAAAGCGTGAATATCCTACTTTACCTTATGACGAAGTGCAAAAAGCTGCCAGAGAATTAGTTCTGGCTCCGCGCCGCGCTACGGTGAAAATAGGTAAAGATGAAGTTCCGGTTGAAGATTTACAGTTTAAAATTGCCGAATCTATAGAGCTGTTAAATTCTGAAACCAATTCAAGCCAAGAATATTTTAGTTGGTTTGAAGATTGTTCACAGATTATGCAGCACATGAACGACGGCTATGTTTCAGACAGTGATTTGGCCGAGCGTAATGATTGGATTTCTGATTCCTATACCCGTGAAGCCGAATTGATGACTTGTTTAGGATTGTATCAGCATAGTTCTTTTCCCGAAGCAAAGAAAAAATATGATCAGTTGTATAATAAATTGGTCAAACTCCGTCAAATTCGTAATGCAATCAAGGAAAACACGCCTTCAACCAGCGATGAAACCAAAGAGCGGATAGATAAAAGCTTGAAAATGATGGGTTTCCGCAAAGCAGTTGTGTTGGTGGCAGCAATGAATGAATTCAAAAAACACGGCGAACGCTGGAATATGCCGAAATCGACTTTGCGCCGGCTGCGTATGTATCGCGGTGATGATGATGATTTGTATGGTGAATATGATTGGTTTTATGGTGAGTACGAACCGGATTATGAGCCGGAGGAAGATGTTTGTATCCGTGAACAATATTCTTTTGACGATAGTTTGAAAGAAAATATTTTGTTTCACTGGGATGATTTAGACTATCTGTTGCCAGTTAACAGCAAAGCTGAAGATATGTTATCAGCAGCTCCTCATGAAGAAGAAAACCAAGAAGATATAAAAACCCGTATTGCTCGTCTGAGCGGTCGCCGTCCGCCGTTAAAAGATAATGGTTTGGGAGCAAAAGAAGATAGAGCAAGAGCTTTTGATGCCGGAAAATTCAAATTTTTGACAACGGCACAACAACAAAACAGCTAGACAAGCGTAAAAAAATAAATTAAATTGTTTAGCAATTAAAAAATAAGGAGAGATAAATGAGTTTAATTGGGCTGATTTTTATTGTTTGTTCGCTGATAGTCCTTTTTGATATTGTGACAAGTTGGTTGGAAAGCAATAAAATTGTTGATTTTTCAAAAAATGAATCTTTGCACAAAAGTGTTGAATTGGTTAAAAAGGTTACTACGCCGATTTATAAAAAAGTTTCGGATAGCCTGCCTGAAAAATATCGCTCGCTTGGCGGTGTAGATATTGTTCCAGTCGCCATATTTTTTGTTTTGGCTGTTTTAGGTCAAATGATGTGGTAATAACCAAATTGAGGGAGGGCGGCAAAATTTGTTTTGCCGCTTCTTTTTTGCCTGATGGTTTTTGAAGAAAAAGATAATGGAATTTTATTGGCGGTGAAAGTTATTCCCAATGCGGCAAGTTTGTCGGTTAAAGGCATTTTTTGCGATGCAGACGGACATGAATATTTGAAAATAAGTGTTGTCAGTGTTCCTGAAAAAGGAAAAGCCAATAAAGAGTTGATTAAGTTTTTCAGCAAAGAATTGAAATTGCCCAAAAGTGAAATCGAATTAATCAGCGGTGAAACAAATCATTTGAAAAAAATTTTGCTGAAAAATAAAAATCAAACAGTGATTGAAAAGATAAAATTATGGAGTGAAGCTAAATGACGGCTTTGATTATTGATGGAAAAACAATGGCGCAGAAAGTTCGTGAAGAATTGACCGCTAAAATTTCAAAACTGCATATACAGCCTTATTTAGCGGTGGTCTTGGTCGGAGATGATGAAGCCAGCCTTATTTATGATCGAAACAAAAAAAAAGCTGCTGAAGCTGCAGGCATGAAGTGTGTTATTCATCATCTGGCGGAGAATGTTTCGGAAAAAGAAGTTGTTAATTTAATAGAGAAGTTAAATAGGGATAATGATGTTAACGGCATTATTGTTCAAATGCCGTTACCTAAACATTTAAATGCAAATAAAATTATAGAAAAAATAGATTTTGCTAAAGATGTTGATGGTTTCGGTTTTGAAAATTTGGGACGACTCCACGCAAATGAAAAATCTGCTATGGTTGCGGCAACTCCACAAGGCGTTTTGTATATGCTGAAAGAAACTTTAGGAGATTTGAGCGGAAAAAATGCTGTTATTATCGGTCGTTCGGTTATTGTCGGCCGTCCGTTGGCATCCTTATTGCTGAACCATAACTGCACGGTTACAATTGCTCATAGTAAAACATTTAATTTGTCTGATTTAACCAAACAGGCGGATATTGTGATTGCGGCCTGCGGTTGTCCGAAAATGGTTAAAAAAGATTGGATTAAGAAAGGCGCAGCGGTTGTTGATGTCGGCATTAATCGAATTGATGGAAAATTGTGCGGAGATGTTGATTTTGATGAAGTTAAAGAAAAAGCCGGATATATTACACCGGTTCCGGGCGGGGTTGGTCCCTTAACGGTTGCTATGCTGCTGAAAAATACATTGCGTGCCTATATAAAACAGAACGAAGGGTTGGAAAATACTTAAGAGTGATTATATAAACCTTGTGTCATTTAAATAAGGAGCTTATATGTGCAGGGTTTTTATTATTGATGACGATAAAAAACACAATGATTTTTATCCTCAATTGCTTGAAGATAATGGTTTTGAAGTTTTTTCGACAGAAAATGCTTTTAAATTGGTAAGCTATGCCAAAGAACTTAAACCGGAATTATATGTTTTGAATTCTCAAATGGAAAACACAAATTATTCAGCTTTGGTTGAACATTTGGTTGTGAATGGTTTTGCAGACAAAGCTCCGTTGGTGTCACTTTATGATGATAAATTGGCAGCATGGCAGCAAGGTGTTTCGCATTATATTTATGATCCGGACGATAAAGATAAATTGCCGCAGATAGCAAGCGCTTATTGTGCGGGAGGAGCTAAATATGATGTTTTGTTGCTGGACGACTTTCTGCCGCCAGATGATTTTTCTGTGCAATTTATTAAAGAACTGAATATATCCTATTTTAATGTCTATAATGTGCAGGCTGCAAAATTATTTTTGCAAAAAAATGAGGCTAAAGCAGTGTTTGTGCATTCTTCTCCGAAACGTTATAAAGAATTAAAACTGAAGCTGGGCATTAAAAATGTGTTTTATGTTGAAAATATGAAAAATCTTAAAGATTTGGTATCTTTTATCGGTTAATGTACTGCTGTTTGTGATGAATGCTTATATTGGAAAACAGCTACATGAAAAGACTTTATCAATGGATGATTGATGCGGCGGCTAAAAAGAACGCTTTATGGATATTAGGAATTGTTTCGTTTATTGAAAGTTCATTTTTCCCGATACCACCGGACATTATGTTGATTCCGATGGTAGTTTCACAACCTAAAAAAGCATGGAAAATAGCTGGAATTGCAACTTTTGCAAGTGTTATCGGCGGATATTTTGGGTATGCAATCGGCTATTACGGCTATGATGTTATTGCCAAACCGTTGTTGTCTTTTTACGGCTATCTTGAACAATTTGAAAATTTTAAGCAATATTACAATGAATATGGAGCATGGATAGTTTTTGCAGCGGGAATAACTCCTTTTCCATATAAAGTTATTACAATTGCCAGCGGAGTTGTTGCAATGAATCTTGTAACTTTCGG
>SAMEA3663124__coassemble_762_pt1 | contig 9996 bp, 5 predicted proteins | sample SAMEA3663124__metabat2_low_PE_007 | metagenome-assembled genome bin SAMEA3663124 (sample SAMEA3663124) | pig gut metagenome | biome: pig gut; feature: pig-associated habitat; material: faeces | place: Denmark | collected 2012
ACTCCCGGACGGGAAATGGCCGTAATGGCAGCAGACGGATATTGGTTGTAACGTGTAACGGCACGCGGACCTAAAATTTTCTTCAATGAAATCATGCCTCCCAATGGAACCATATTTCCTTCATTGTTTTGAACATAAAGGTCATTAATGCTGTTAATATCTTTACGATACTGCCAATCTGCTTGAATAACAACTTTGTTTACCTGTGTTCCAAAGTTAACGTCATTGATATAAGACGAACCTAAATATTGTCCCAATGCGTTATAAACATTACCGACAGATGTTTTCATTGCTTCGGCCTTTTCGCGGTTTACATCAACAAAAATTTGCGGTGTTTGCGCATTATAGGTCGAGAAAGCATACAAAACATAAGGTGAACGCATCATATTACCGAGCATTTGTTTGAGAGCAACATCCAGCTTTTGCGGATCACTATCATCCAAAGCTTGCAATCGGAAATCCATACCACTACTGTTGCCCAATCCCATAATAGCAGGCATTTCAAACAGGTTAACCTCGGCTTCAGGAGTTGTTTTGGCTATTTCAGCGCGTAATTTATTCAAAATATTGGTTGAAAGCAATATGTTGTCCGAACGCTCGTTCCATGGTTTGAGAATTACAACCATAAATGAAACGTTTTCTCCCGCGCCGCCAATCATGCTGACACCGGAAATATTCATAACATGGCTGACCCCCGGTTCATCTTTTGCCATTTTTGCCAAACGCTGCGTAACCGCTTGAGTGCGTTCGCGCGAAGCGCCTTCCGGCAGTTGAATATCAACCATAAAAACACCTTGGTCTTCATTAGGAATAAAACTGCTTTGGCTCAAACGCATCAAGCCGAAAATTCCAGCAATAATCAAAAGCAAAATAGTGGCAATTACGCTGATTTTACGGCTAACAATGGCAACAATACCAACATAACGATCACGTGATTTTTCGATAATTTTTGAAAACCAGAACAATGGACCGCTTGTGCGAGTTTTAAGCGGACGCAGAATGGTCGCGCACAAAGCCGGAGACAAGGTCAAAGCATTCAAAGATGAAAAAGCAACTGAAGTTGAAATAGCAACCGCGAATTGTTGATAAATTTTACCGGTAATACCGCCCATAAAAGCGATAGGAACGAAAATTGCCAACAAAACCAAAGTGGTGGCCACAACAGCGCCCGAAACTTGTTCCATAGCTTTAATTGTTGCAGCTTTTGGAGAAAGTTTTTCATTTTCCATCAAGAACAATACGCGTTCAACCACAACAATTGCATCATCAACCACCAAACCGATGGCCAGCACCAATCCGAACAAAGTTAAGATATTAAGGCTGAAGCCCATGGCCTGCAAAACCATAAAAGTTGCAAATATCGAAACCGGAATGGTTAAGGACGGAACCAATACAGAACGCCAGTCTTGCAAGAAAATGTAGCAAACAAAAATAACCAATGCAAAAGTTAAGAGCAAAGTCATAACCACTTCTTCAATTGACGATTTAATATAGTCTGTCGCATTATAGGCAATAACCAATTCAAAATCGTCAGGATACATAGTTTCCAAACGTTTCATCTCAGCTTGCAGGTTAGACATGGCATCAATAGCGTTAGCGCCTGACAGCAAGTTAATAGCAATAGCAACAGACGGAGCGCCGTCAAATTGAGATTTTGCACGATAATTTTCTTCACCAATTTCAATTCTGGCCACATCTTTCAAACGAACCAATCCCCCTTCTTCGTTGGTACGAACAATAATGTTGCCGAAATCTTCGACTGTGTTCAAACGTCCGGTCGATTGTAAAGTATAAACCATTTGCTGTGTGCCATCACCAGGCATTGCCCCTACTTTTCCCAAAGAAGGCTGAATGTTTTGTCCGCTGATTGCGGCCGAAATTGATGATATTGGCAATTTAAGAGCTGTTATTTTATCAGCATCAAGCCAAACACGCATACTCAAGGCAGCAGCATAAACGTTGACTTCGCCGACGCCGTTAACTTTTAACAAATTCTTTTTAATACTATTTTGAACATAGTCGCTCAGCTGAAGTTCGGACATTGTGCCTTTAGGCGAGCGAGCTGTTAAAAAGCCCAAAATATCGCTTGAACGGCGGGATACGGTAATACCTTGCTGCTGCACTTCCGCCGGTAGTTTTGACAAAGCCTGCTGCACGCGGTTTTGGGTTTTAACCTGAGCCATATCCGGATTTGTTCCTACTTTAAAAGTAACAGTCAAATCATAACTTCCGGCTGAGTCAGATGTTGAATCCATGTACAGCATATCTTCCACGCCGTTAATAGTTTCTTCCAATGGAATACCTACCGTATTGGCAATAACTTCGGCGCTGGCTCCGGGGTAAGTTGCCGAAACAACGATTGTCGGCGGCGTAACCTCTGGATATAAAGAAATAGGCAATGAGAACAACGAAATTGCGCCGGCCAAAGTCAGCACAATCGAAATCACCATTGCAAAACGAGGGCGTTCAATAAAAATTCTTGAAAACATTTTTTATTTTTCCTCTACATTAACATTTTCGGCGCGGACTTTTGTGCCATCTGAAACTTTTTGAAGTCCTTGAACAATAACTCTGTCACCAGCCTTTAAACCGAGTTTGGCAATTTGACGATCTCCCATAACTTCACCCAAAGCAACGCGGCGCTGTTCTACAATACCTTTATCATTAACAACCATGACATAATTGCCGTGTTCGTCTTGTCCTATAGAAGCCTGAGAAATAACAACAGCTTGTTGCGGAGCACCGGAATCAATATTCATATTAACATAGCTTCCAGGAACCAAAATGCCGTCATCATTGCTGAATTCACCATAAACAGCAATTGTCGCTGTGTTGGTATCAATGGTGTTGTCGATAAATTCACTGGTTGAAGTCATGCGAACAACTTTGCCGTTTGGCAATTCAACTCTGGTGTTAACACGGCCATTTGTAATTGTGCTTTGTAAAAAGTCCGTCATTTGCTTGTCGGTAATAGAAAAAGTGATTCTAATAGGATTAACCTGAACAAGAGTTGCTAAAACACCGCTGGAAGTGCTTACAAAATTGCCTTCCGTAACTTTTGCTTTACCGATTTTACCGGAAAAAGGAGCCTTAATTTCGGCATAACCCAAATCAATTTCGGCCAATTTATAATTGGCTTCGGCCTGTTTTACCGCTGCACGGGCCTGAAGCAAGTTGGAATAAGCTTCATCCAATTTTGCTTCTGAAGCATATTTTTGCTGATTCAATGATTTTTGACGATAATAATCTTTTTCTATTTTTGTCAGACTGGCTTTTGCTGAATCAAGTTCAGCTTTGCGCAAATCAGCTGTTGCCTGATATTTAGCTTTTTCAATTACAAAAAGCACATCTCCGGCATTAACCATAGAACCTTCTTTAAAAGTAACTTTTTCCAAATATCCGCTGACTTGTGGCTGCAAGCTAACAGAATTAATAGCTTCCACATGTCCGATTACGCTTTGGTACGGAGTAACATCTTGTTCTTTAACGGTTTCTACCAAAACAAAAGGCTCTGATGCCATACCTGCCGCCCCCATCATACTCTGCGGAGTAAGACGTGTTTTGAGAAACCAGCCGGCTGATATGCAAAGCGCTATCAAAACCACCTGCCTCAAAATCCTGCGGTTACTCATTTTTCCTACTTTCATTTTATTTTTCCTCTCTTTTTAGCCAGTCTAATATGATATCCAAAACACATATAAAATTTTTCGACAAACTGAACTCTTTGTTGCAATCCGCGACATAGGTATCCAAAGCGCCGCGCCATGAATTGGCAATCATCCAAGCAAATTCACGAACATCGGCCGATGTGGATATTTCTCCATTTTTCTGCGCTGAGGTCAGAGCATTGAGTATTGTTGTCATATGAAAATTGCGGATTTCGCCCAATTTTGCGATTACCCGATTAAAAATTTCATCGCTCCACTCTACCTGCATAGTCGCAAAAAAGATAAATTTTTGCAAATTGGGATTAGACTCAACATATTGAGCTTCTTTCAAAAAGAACTCTCTCAATTCCGCAAGTGTTTCAGGAAGATGCTGTTTTTCACCGAGCCTTTTGCATTTTTCCTGCAAATGGCGTTTTATTAAATCAACCAAAAGATCCGTTTTGTCTTTAAAATGCCAATAAACGGCGCCTTTGGTCATACCAATGCGGGCAGAAATATCGCCGAACGATGTTTTGGAAAAACCTTTTTCATAAAAACAATCCAAAGCAGACTGCAATATCTGCGTTTTGGTGTCTTCGGTTTCTTCTTTGGTTTTGCGAACCATTTCATCCTCTAATATTCATACATTCAGGTAGGTATGTATATTAAAAATGAGAAAAATACAAGAAAAAAATAAAATCAAACAATTTTTTTCTCGCTTTTTCACTCAAGAAATTAAAAGAAAACAACATTATTTTTTAACTTATACCAACTTGACAAAAATTTCGTCACAACATACAATACATGCATTATAACAAGATAAGGAAAATGCCCATGTTTTCGAAAAAGCGCCTTTATCAAGATATTAATCAAGTTTGTTCTCTTACAGATGCGGTTTATGGTTCTTACACGGAGCTTCATAAATACGATAAAAACGGCAGTCCCGTAAAATTGCTTGAATTTATAAACAAAGCCCAAAAGCTTATGGGAGAAAATGCCGCTTATTACTTGTATGCCGGAGGTATTTTACGTCAACAAATGGGCGGAGATTATGACTTCTGTTTTCCTTCCGATGTGGCAGAAGGCGGCGGCGTTACGGTCAACCAACTAGGCATAAAAGACGGAAAAGACTACCGACTTGTTTTGTTTTTTGACGACAAAACCCTGCAAGACCGCTATAACATATACCACGAACTCGGACATTTGATGCAATATCGTTTCAATATGTTCAATCATAAAGATATCCGGCAAATATATAACTTTATGGACAAGGGAATAAAAGCCAAAAAAACATCTTTCGGAAATTTAACCAAACGTTTTGTCAGTGCGAACAATTACCAGCTGCACCTATATGAAACCCACGCCAACGCTTTTGCAACCGCCTGCATGCTTTTGCGCTGCCAAAACCAGAAAGAATTGCGCGGTCAAAGTTTGGACTGTTATTTGAGAGCCGGAAATATATTTTTCGAAGGTGTACGCGATCCGCAAAAAATATATCCGGCTATGAAATACTATTCCGCCCTCCCCGTTCAAAAAGCAACAATCCGTGAAGTCAACAATTGGTTTAAGACCGGAGAAATCAACAAATATAAAAATAAGAACGGTGATATTGATTTTGACGCTTTAGCTTTTAAAACACGTGAAATCACATTAAAACATGCCTACTCTCCGCGCACATTCAGTCAATTTCTAAAACAAAAAATATTTGCCTCGCATCCATCATCTGAACAAGGCTGGAGGCATTCTGTTCCCGAAGCGGCATTGCTCTGGCTGACAAGAAAACTTTATAATCCGGATCAAGCTAGTTTGGACCAACGGACAAAGCGCCATGAACAAATAGATTTACAGCGCCGTTGTCCGGCGTTTGAACCTTTGCCCGAAAAAGACGAAGCCGCAAAATTGATTAATATGTGCTGCCAAATAGACAATGCCGTTGTAGAACTGCATAATTGCTGCGAAACCATTGATATAGAAATTGAAAACCATGACGAATTTGATTTGAATCACGCCATCTCAGCCGGACATCTGCCCGACAGCGTTGTTGAAACCGTTGAAAAACGCTTAATGTTTGAACATGGAATTTCAGAAGAGGAAGCTCAGATATTATTAAAACCATATCAAGATAATATAAACAAAATTTTAAGCAAAGAATATGACACCGATGCTGTTTTAGGCATTATGGACTTTATGAACACAACAAACGGTCGCAATCAAATTTGGGAAATGTATTATCAAAAAAACGCCGACCCAGAAACTGAAATTGCCCCTTTAGATATTGTTGAAAAGCAGGAAAAACCATCAAAAAAAGAAATTCTCAAAAAAGAAGTCAAATGTTTTAAAGACATACGCAATATCATAACCGACACTTTGTGCCAAAGCGTTCCTAATTCGGAAAAAACTAATTTTTCGGAAGTTCAGCGTTTTGTTATAGACAATATAGCAACTGAAGCCTTTTATAAAAACAATAGAGCTATCGGCAAACAAGCTTTGAATCTTGCGCAACAAAGAATTCCGCAGCTCAAAAAACAACAGCCAGCTCAGCGGTTTTGTGAAGAGATAGACAAACTTTATTGCTTGTATTTTACAAAACCCGACATTTTTGCCCAAACTGTTCAAAAATACCGCAAAGATTTGTACCGCAGCTGTGGTCTATCGGATAAAAAAATTGTCATAAACCACAACACTTTTGAGCGCTAAATTTATTTTGAATTTATTTTTTACTGTGTTATAATCACGCTGAAAAAGACAGGAGTTCTGATTATGAAAAACGAAGAAATCGCTCAAAAACTTGAAAAATTGTCAAAATTGTACATGCAGCTAAAAGCTTTGCGTGAAGCTCAAGGCGACAATTTCAGCCAAGAAGATGAAGATTTGCTGTCAAATGCCGAACTTTTAGAAGAAGCGCTCAAAAACTATATGTATCAATTCGGATTGTCTATTTACCGCAACAAAAAAGGAAAACGCTTTTTCAAAAAATTTATTCACGATGAAGATGAAGTTCGCGGTTTTGATGAATTGGATAACCAATGCTTTGAATTTCAGGAATCCGAACCGAGCTTTTTGCAGCGTTTGTTGGAATATAAACCGGCAGACCGAATTTTAATGACCAAAGATATTGAAAATACCGTTGAAGAACTTTATCAAAAAGATCAACAAATGATTGATATTTTTGACGAACTTATCAATGAAGAAGCCGAACGCTGCGTACAGGCAATAAAAGAAACAGAAATCGAAAACAATATTGAAAAAACTTTTGATATTCAAAATGAAATTGATACCCCGCAAATCAATATTGAAATTGATGCTCCTACCATTGAACTCTCCGAAATCGAAAAAGACATCAAACAAACTGCTCCCGCTCCTCGAAAAACAGTTATCAAACAGGTTTCAAATTCTCAGAAAAATCAGGAAAAAGCTAAAAAACCGGTTAAAATTATTCCCAAAGTTCATGATACTTATGATTGCGGCACTGAAAATGTTGACGATGAACCGCTGCCAACTCAAACAACGCCGATTAAGCCTCACCGCATACAACATGAGGTTAAGGACAACAGCAACGACAGATGATATTTTATTGTTAAAATATTTGTTTTAGCCAATCACGCATTTTTTAATTGGAACGTATAAATTTTCAATAAAATCTGTTATATACCCCCAGTCAGGTGTTCTATTATTGCTCGTTGGTAAAAAAATTTTTTCTTCTTTAATTTTTGACTTTATACACATAACTGAAAACGAATACTTTTCAGCTAGAAGTTTATTTAATACGGAACAAAAAAATAAACCTATCTCTTTATTTATTTCAAACTTAGGCAATAAAATATTAACATGTCCATGTGACACGGCATAAAAATTGTTTTCTTGATAATAAGTTTTCCCGAACATATCAACAGTTAAACATTTTCCATTAAAAATTTCACTAATTCCATCTCCATCTTTTATATTAGCAACAATTCCGTTATTCGTCATTATAGGAGCAACCAATGGAATATTTCCTAAATCAACTTTTTTAAGCTGTATATCTCCCTTAGCCAACTGTACATCAAATAATTCTTTGATATAAAATGAACTTTTTACATCAACAATTGCCCCCCCCTTAGAGTTATGAACCATCGAAAGTAAAGTTTCCACGCTTGATTTAATGCAACTATAAAGTTTATCAATATAATTTTCCATATAGTTCCAATCAGGATTGCCTTTTGTATCTACCGGAAGACATAAAACAGTATTTTCAATTTTTTCAGCAACAAAAGCATTTGAATAATTATATTTTTCACCTTCTTTATTAAGCAATGTTGCAATAAATAAAGCTACTTTTTCATTTAATTTCCTATTCTTTAAGTAAATTCTATATGTTTTATTACCGGTAATAAATGGATTTTTTTGATAAAAAGCCTTTGCACTTTCAGCGCCTACAGTCAAACAATTTGCCGGATACAATTCTTCTGTTGTTGACACTCTTTTTATTTCGCCATTATTAAACGTTGTTCTTGCAATGTATGGAACATCTCCATTATCATATTTTTTAGGATCATGATATTTTGAACATTTAACATCAAATAAATCTGACAATTTAAACATTTTCCATGTAGAAACATTTAAAACAGCAAAAGCATTTTTTTTAATTATAGCCATTATTTATCTACTTTCTGTATAATTATTTTAAAGTCTTTTTCATCAATCTGTGATTCAAATAACACATATTCTAATATCGTTTTTTTAAAGTCTTTTTCATCAATCTGAAATTCTTTTTCCGGAACATGATATTGTAATTTATCATTTAAAGTCAGCCATTGCACGCTATCATCGCCAGATTGCTTATAAATCACATCTACCCAATAATCTTCAATAGCTTTCCATTTATTTTTTATATCTTGCCGTCCTTGATTTTTAACGGTTTCAAGACCATCTTCTTTAATCCAGCATGTAAAAACGGGTTTATCATTTTGCGGCTCCCCTGTTTTAAAAATAAACACAGAACTTGTCACTCCAGAAAAAATATCTTCTGGCAATTTTATAATTTTTAACAAACTGTGCCTTGTAAGCCAGCGTAACGTTTTTTTACGTTTTAATTCCAATCGTGTATCAGGAAGAATAAATGCGCAAATAGCTCCTGATGAAACATTATCCAATACATTTTCAACAATATCGGTGCAGCCATATTTTTCTTCAAAAGGAGGATTCATCAATACTTTTGTTATTCCTTTGGATTTTATCCATTTGCCAACATTTTCTGTACGAGAATCATCTTGGGTTATATTGGTTTTACCATCTTTATGTATAAGCATATTTGCACAAGCCAGAGCAAATATTTCTTTGTCAAACTCTACTCCGAATAAATGTTCTGATTTTATTTTTTTAACAGCTTTTTCATTTTGTACACCACCAACTTCTTGAATCATATTACTCATAGATTTAGTTAAAAATCCACCGCTTCCGCATGCCGCATCTAAAACTTTGTCTTTATAACTTGTTCCTGTAATACGATATATTAATGATGTTATGTGTTCAGGAGTAAATACCTGTCCTTGCTGAGCTTTAGCTTTATAGCGGTTAAATTCATTGAAAAAAATCGCCATAACATCTTCACCTTGCCAATAATCAGAATTTATATTGCTGGAAATGGCATCTACACAATCAATAAAATCATCTATTGCTTCTTGATTTTGAACAAAATTACAACGAATTAAACTAAAACTATCTGCTATCAAATCCAATTTTATATTTTGTTTAAGAGCATCCTGATATGACTTATAAATTGTTGTCAATATTGAATTATGCAGCAATGACCATGACATTCCTTTTATTAAAAGAGCATCATAACGTTTAGCAACTAAAGCACAGGCTGTAAAAACCATGCGTTGATAAAGATTCTTAATACCAAAATTAAAATGTAAATTATCGTTTATTCTTTTAGTTAAAGAATATATTAAATTTTTATCCCAACCGCCATTATTATAAAACAGCCTCTGGTAGTACTCTTTTTCTTGCAGTTCATTAGGAACAACTATTGTTTCCTTATTTCTATAAACTTTTACTTCGCAACCATTATAAATAATACCAATAACTTTTTTATATTTTGTCAAAACAACATCAATATATTTTAAAAGTTGCTCTTCATTTTTGTTTATATCCTCATTACTGTTTTTTGTTTCACAAACAATTGCAACTTCATTTTTATTTTCTGGCAAATACCAGCCGTCTGGCTTTAAACTTGATATATTTTTTTCACTAAAGCCTAACTGTTTAAAAGTGCATTGTTGCCCAACACCTGAATTCAATGTCGGCGGGTTTTCTAAATTTAATTTCGCTCGTAATTCATCTCGAACAACATCTTCAGGTTTAAACA
>SAMEA3663124__coassemble_877_pt1 | contig 9086 bp, 9 predicted proteins | sample SAMEA3663124__metabat2_low_PE_007 | metagenome-assembled genome bin SAMEA3663124 (sample SAMEA3663124) | pig gut metagenome | biome: pig gut; feature: pig-associated habitat; material: faeces | place: Denmark | collected 2012
CTTGCTCCACAACATTTTGTGATAATCACGAAGTGTTTTACTGCAACTGTCAGGATCAGGACAATTACGAGAAGATTTTTGTTTATCAAACATTTCCAAATATTTTTTTGTATCTGATATAAAAGAAAAATTCACATCAATCTTAATACTCATAAGTCATCTCCTCTCTAAGCTAGTTTTTGAAATCATAAAAGATATTTAACAATTTGTAAAGCAAAGGCAAAGCATTCCACGATGCCGTAACAAAGCCATAGGTTTCTTTTTTGGGCTTAGGTCTGTTAAGAGCCACCCAAAGTTCATAATCTTGGTTATTTAGTCTGATTTTAGCGAAAGCCACGGCTTCAACTTCTTTAGGCGAATTTTGAGCTATGGTGCAAAAATATGCCCTAATTTCTTCTCCGTAAATATTAACTATTTTAGCAAAACATTTGGCTTTTTGCTTTTCATTTAAAGGAGAAAAAGAATAGTTGCCAATACCATATTTTCTTTCGGCCTGATTTTTTGTTGTGTTGATAATTAAAATCAGGCCACCTTCAGCATCAAATTGTTTTACGCCTTTTTCCAAAAGGTTTTGTATTAGATATGCTTCGGAATTGATATAGAAAACAATACCTACGAAAGTCACAAAAGCTGCAAATAAAAATTTTTTCATAAAATAACACTCTCAAAAAAAGTTGTTTGATAAGATAATATTAATCTTACCTATGACAAAATATGTCATAGCCTCATTTTATTTTATAATTCGGAGATTTGATAATGGCTTATGAAAAAACATATGATTTGCTGGATTTAGCAATTTGGATGCAATCAACGCGAGAAGGCATCAGCTTAAATGATATTGCTGAAAAATATCAAGTTTCCCGCCGCACAGCTGAACGTATGCGTGATATGATTATCACTCGTTTTCCTCAAGCAGAAGAAATTATTTGTGAAAACAATCAAAAACGCTGGTATATCCCGCAAGGAACATTAAAGGACTTAATAAACTTCTCTGCTGAAGAATTATCAGTATTAGAAACAGCTAAAGAGCTGTTTGAAAATAAGCAAATGGCAGAAAAGAGTAGAGTAATTGAGGGGGTGATAGATAAAATTAAAGCCAGTATTAAAACAGATATCATCCGCAAAATTGAGCCGGATACAGAAGCTCTGCTGAAAGCCGAAGGATTTATTTGCCGCCCTGGACCTAAATTAATAATAGATGAAAAGATTTTTTCTGCAATTCGCCAAGCAATTTTGGAATGTCACCAAATTCAAATAAAGTATTATAACCAAAGTACGAATAAAATCAGTATCAATACACTTAATCCTTATGGTTTCTTATATGGTGAGCGCAATCACTACTTAGTTGCTCATCATGCCGATGGATACTATGGAAACGAGGTGCACAATTTTATTTTGAGCAATATAAAAGAAGTAAAGATTTTGGAGAGTGTTATTGTAAATATACCTGATTTCAGTTTACAAAAATATGCCGAAGAATCTTTTGGTGCTTATCATGAAAAGCCGTTTGACGTTGAATGGTTGTTTGATAAAGAGGTAGCCAAAGATGCTGAACACTATATTTTCCACCCCACACAAACCATGCTTAAAAATCCGGACGGTACATTAACCGTTAAGTTCAGAGCAGGTGGCCGATTAGAGATGGATTGGCATCTCTATACTTGGGGAAATCATGTGAAAGTCATCAAACCGGAAAATTGGTTATCTTGAGTAATTATCCATACCAAATAAGCTAAAATCACTATAAAACATACAACAAAGACACCTAAAATACTCTAAAAAAGTGGGACTATAGTGGGACAAAATTTGATTTTGAAAACACTTAAGGGTTTTAGCAAAACACTAAAACCCTTAATTTACAATGGTTGCGGGGGCAGGATTTGAACCTACGACCTTCAGGTTATGAGCCTGGCAATTACGGTTTTATTGGAAAATTTTAAAATGTTGTATTTTGTTTAGAACTGATTGTTTTTCAATAATTTTTTATTGAAAAATTTCTTGACAAGTTTTACTGAGTTGGATAAAATTTGCTCAAATATGCGGCACCAGTGCGGCACCGAAAATGTCAGTTAAATAACCTGAGGGTCTAATGGAAAGCAACCGTTTTAAATTCACCAACACCAATATTAAGTCTTTACCCAATCCGGCAAAAAGAACTTTTTACTACGATACTGTTGAGCCAAAGTTATCATTACAAATAACCCCCAACGGAGCTAAAAGTTTCTATGTCAGGCAAAGAGTTAAAGGCAATGATATAAGAGTTAAACTCGGTGAGCCGCCGATTATGACGGTTGAAGAAGCAAGAATAGCTGCAGTTGCCAGCAGAAAGATGATGAATGACGGCGAAAACCCGATTAAACAAAGCCGTAAATATCGTGATGAAGACAAACTCCAGAAGCTTTTTGATGACTTTGTAGAAGAGCGTGGTCGTTTCATCGGTAGAAGGACAATGGTTAATTATCAAAGTATGTGGAAGACCAAGTTAAGCAAATTAGCCAATAAACGCTTATCTGATATCACGAGTGATGATTTGAAACTCTTGCATCGTAAAATATCAGAGACATCGGGCAATTACACCGGAAATCACTGCATTGTTTTAGTCAGAACCATCTATAACTACGCTATTAAAGAAGAACGGTTTGATGGCAGAAATCCAGCCAATGCCGTTAAACTAAATAAAAGAGAGCCTCGGGTGCGCTATATGGAACATGCCGAGTTAAAACGCTTTTTTGAAGCATTAGAAACTTATGACAACGAGACAAGTCGTGATGCTATTCTTATGCTGCTTTATACAGGTGTTCGCAAAAGCAACGTTTTTGAAATGAAATGGTCTGATATTGATATGGAAGCCAAAGTTTGGAAGATTCCCCAGACCAAAACCGATAAAAATGTTACGATTGCTTTGGTAGAACCGGCAATGGAAATCTTAAAGCACCGCAAGGAACAAGCGGAAAATGAGTGGGTATTTAATTCTCCTTATTCCAAATCAGGTCATATTGTAGAGTTAAAGAGAGCGTTTTCAACTATTCTTAAAAAAGCAAATATAACGAATTTAAGGATTCACGACCTTCGCCATACATTAGCTACATATCTTATTGCCAATGGAGCTGATGCCTTTATGGTAAAACGAGCCTTAACCCACAAAAGTCTGCAAAGTACGCAAGTTTACGTCAATTTAGGTGTTGAACACCTTCGTGATAAATTGAACGATACCGTAGATAAAATGATACAAATCGGCAAAAAATAATTTTCCCTTTCGGTAAATTTTACTTGATTTTAATTTTTGTTATGCTATCATTTTTACCGAGAGGTAAAATATGAAGATAAAATCACCAAAAGATATAGCGTTTCTGATTAAAACAGAACGGAAAAAGCAAAATCTAACACAAACGGAATTAGCCGGACTTTGTAATGTCGGGTTAAGGTTTATCGTAGATGTTGAGAAAGCTAAAGAAACCTGTCAAATCGGTAAAGTTTTGAAAGTTTTGGATGTTCTTGGAATTAACTTAAGTTCGGAGGAATAACATGCCGGCATTAGATGTATATTTCTATGGCAAAAAAATAGGAAAGTTAACAGAAAAGAATTCTCGGCTTTCTTTCAAGTACAATGAAAATGCCGATACACCTTTATCGGTTAACCTTCCCTTACAAAAAGAAGCCTTTAATGACAAGTTGACACGTAGCTTTTTCAATAATTTATTACCGGAAGAAGGAATCCGTGAAGCTGTTGCCAGATATAAACAAGTATCATCAAACAATCCTTTTGCTCTCTTAAAGGAAATCGGTGGCGAATGTGCCGGAGCTGTTGAATTATACCCTGAAGGAGAAGAAAGAGAGGAAGAAGAATCTTCATTAACACCGATTAGCGAAGATAAAATAGCTGAACTATTGAAAAATCAAGCACAGATACCTTTGCTGACAGGTGAAGAAATCCGTTTATCACTTGCAGGAGCTCAACAAAAAATAGCTTTGGCAATTATACCAGATGATTCCAACAACTATTATCTGGCAAAAGGTTCATATATCTCAACACATATCATTAAGCCACAAAACCCATATTTTAAGGATATCATTTATAATGAGCATTTCTGTATGTCGTTGGCTAAATTGATGGGATTACCGACAGCAACATCTTCTATAAGAGATTTTGGCGGAGAAAAAGGATATGTTGTTAAGCGGTTTGACCGTGAAATTGATGCTTCCAGTACCTCCGGATTAAAACGTATTCATCAGGAAGATTTTTGCCAAGCCCTTTGTTTGCCTGATAAAAAATATCAAAAAGAAGGCGGTGCAAGTATTAAACAATGCTATAAATTTATTGCAAATACTGATTTTTCACGCAAAGCCGATGCTTTGAGGATTTTTTTAAAAGCGATTGTCTTTAATTTTATTATCGGTAATTCTGATGCTCACGGCAAAAACTTTTCTTTTCTGCACCGAGGGGGCAAATATGAGCTTTCGCCTTTATATGACTTGGTATCAACAGGGGTTTATACAGTTCTTTCACCGAATTTAGCAATGTCTATTGGTGGCGAATATAATCCGAATTTAATCCATCGCAGCCATTTTGAGACTATGGCAAGAGATTTAGAGATTAAGCCTACAATGATTGATAAGATTATTGATGAAACAGCTTCAAAAATTCAAGAAGTATTGCCGGAGCTTGATAAGCAATTTGCCGCTGCCGGATACAAATCGGAACTTATAAAACAAATTAAAGAGCTTATTGCTACCAGAATAAAGCAACTTTCATAAAGGGACAGCACTATGGCAAAGACTTATAACAAAAGCAAACACTTTGATTTAAGCTACTTTCAGACCAAAGGCACAGCATTCTTTGATACTCTTGATTTTAGCGAAGTGGACAACGAAGAAATCAAAGCCATTATTAATTGCGGTGTGCCTGATATTGAGTTTTACGAGTGCATTTTTAAGGATTTGGACTTAAAAGATACCGATTTTGAAAGCAAAACAACCTTTTCCGGATGTCAGTTCAATGGTAACACTACCTTTGAAAACTGTCATTTTCTTGAAAATTCTGCATTTGATAGGTCTGTATTTAATGGCATTGCAAACTTTAATAATGTTCGCTATGAACAAGAGCTTTCATTCGGACAAATTCATACCAAACCTGCTAAAGGAGGTTATTTTTACTTCCGAGGCGATGAAGTTAAGACCGGAAAGAGTTATTATCCAAATAGTCTTAATATGCAAAAGGCTTATTTTGAAACCGAAGTATCCTTTTTAGGACGTGAATTTATAGGTGAAACTTGGTTTAACGGAACAGTTTTTGCCAATAAGTTTTGGTTTACGGATTGCGATATTGGCTTAAAAACCAACATTTCTCCCAAGTTTGAATGTGATGGTATCAAAAACATTGATATGTGCTATCGGATACTCAAAGATGCTTTAATAAGACGAAGCTACACTATTCAGAGCCGTGAAATAGAGCGTTTGGAAGCTAAAATACTTGAGAAACAAAGTAAAGAAAATGATTTACTTCCGGATAATAAACCGATAGTTAAACAAAAATCAAACCTTTTAACCACCGAGGAAGCTGCAGAATACTTGAAATTAAAACCAAATACTCTGGAACGTTGGCGCAGTCAGTTCCCTAATCGGTTGCCTTTTGTTAAGATTGGTCGGACAGTAAAATATCGCCTTGAGGACTTGCAAGCCTATATCAGCGATAATATGAATTAAAAAAGGAGGCAAAAGCCTCCTTTTTTCGTAGCACAGAACAGATTATATTTGCATATATCTTGGTGTATTTTCTTCCTTGAGCACCGCTGCAACCTGTGTTTCAATCAAATCCTTGGCTGCTTCAATGGTTTTCTGCACGGCAGCAGCTTTTGCTTGTTTCTGCTTCTCACGGCGTTTAATATTGGCTTCTTTCTTGCGCTCTTGAGCCTTATTAATCTCATCGGTAATGAAATTAACAATATCCTCATCAAAATCCCCTTGCTTTACACTGGCGTAGAAATCCGACAAGAAGTCAAGTTTTTGTGCATCTGACAGCAATTCTAAAGAATAGCGAACAATCTTCTTACCACCCAGACGAAGCGTAAAGACTGACTTATCGTCCGTATCGGTAATCAATTTGTTCATTCTGTTCTGAACGCTCCAAGAATTGTTTTTGAAATGAACCATATTTTCATCCAACAGCTTCAAAATGCGTTGTTTGTAGGCATCTAATGAAAGTTGGCTTTCATCTTTGGTTGTTTCCAATTTGGTTGCGTTGTATTTTTCTAAAAAGTTTTTCATGATATTTTTCCTTTCCTAAAATCAAGAGCACCATTGCTCTATGCCTTGACTTTTGCACGGAAAAAACACGATTTCCAGAACATCAAAAATAAAAATTTTTTGAGTTTTGTTGAGCTTTATTCAGTTTTACGAAACTTGTTTTATTTTGATGGCATTTTGTTACGAAACAAAAGAATCTGTAAAAGAATCGGAAAAATAGATTCGTTTTTAACCCAAATTATATCGTTTTATAAACCTTGTTAAGGTCATATACTGCACATTCATAATTTTTGATATTTGGTTCTTGGAAACCCCTTTAGCCAGTAAGTCTTGGATGCGTTTGAGGTTCTTGGCGAGTTTCAATTTCTTTGATTCAGCTCCGATTGGTCTGCCGAGCTTTATGCCTTGCTCTTTCTTGGAAGCAAGCGAACATTTAGTTCTTTGGCTGATGAGGTCTCGTTCAATCTGTGAAGCAAGCCCAAAAGCAAAGGCAAGCACTTGCGATTGCAGGTCGTTTCCTAGATGATAGTTCTCTTTGATAGTGATGACTTGGCAGTTCTTATTTAAGCAAGCTTGCAGGATTGAAAATGTTTCCGGCACACTGCGGCTGATACGGCTCAATTCACTTGTTATCAAAATGTCATTCGGCTGCAGTTTTTCTAATAATTGCCCTAATTGACGTTTTTGAAGAGGTTTTCTTGATGATATGGTCTCTTCAACCCAAACATCAATTTTCATATTGTGTTTGGTAGCATACTCGTTGATTTCATACTCCATGTGTTCACATGATTGCTTTTCGGTGCTTTTGCGGATGTAATTTTGAACGAAAATATGACAGATGACCTAAAATTAAATGTAATTCAGATGTTGATTGACAAAGGATGTGACGTAAATTGGCTCAATTACCAACGAGAAACAGCACTTCTTATCGCTTTGGAACGAATAGAAATAGATATTGCAAACCTACTTTTGGACAACGGCGCAGTTATTTATAAAGAATAGTAACAAACCTATAAATTCTCCTACAAGACCGCCATAAACAGGCGGTTTTCTTATAATTATATAAGATTTAAATTCTATTTGCTTTATTTTACAATAATACTTTTCAGTTTAATAAATTGCCTTGATTTTATAAAATTATTTCCATAATATTTGTATATGATTAAAAAGCAATACATCATCAAAACCAGTTAGGAGATTGGAGCTATGAGTTATAGTTTTAATGATGAAGGAATTAAATTTAAATCTAAAACAACCCTGTCAATCACATGGTATTTGCTGAATATTATAGGTATTTTAGTTTTCTCTTTCGGAGAATATTACTTTATAAAGCAAAGCATAACTAAAGGAATTGGCGGTGATATTCTTTATGTGATATTTTGTCCGTTTATATTGTGGGGGCTTTTCAAATATGTTATAACAGATTGTAACAACAAGCTGGAACTTACTAAAGATAAGCTGATTATATATAAAGCGAAAAGAATATATGACAGTTCTGTAGAGCCACTTTTAATACCGTATAAATCTATATCAAAAGTAAGATTTACTGATGATGAATGCTTGACAATCAATAATTTAGAAAATGATGTAGATAATAGTTTAGATTTAGCATATTTTGATAATATAGACATTCAGTTAATGATTAATCATTTATGCAAGAATGTAGTTATTGAAATAGATGATGAACTCTCAAGAGAGAAAGGGCTAACGTTACCTGTATTTGCTGTATCAAAAATAATTGGCTCAACATCACGCAGAAGAAATATAAGCTCCGATAAGCCACAAGCAGAGAATAAAATTGAAAATATAGAGCCTGTCAGAAAAAGAACCATAACAAACAATAGAAAATTAGAATTAGCTGATAATAACCAATCAGGAGCCAAATCTAACAGTAAACGGAGATTGGAACTATGAGTAAGAAATCAGAAAGTATTAAGATTTTCAAGGGACAGTCGCATATTTATACATGTATGTTTATTTTAATCATATGGGGTGCTTTAATATTTTTATTGCATCATTATCCTCACTTAAAAGATTGTAATGATAATGGTTGGTCATTAATTGTATTAGTTGTTTTTGGAGTATTATTTGTTTTGATACCTGCCATATTCATGTCATGTGTTTCAGGAAAAATCGTATTTCAAAAAAATGGAATTAAATTATCTGGTAATGGAGAATATAGCGGTTTTTATAAGTATTCTGAATTTCAAAAGGTGTCATATTCATTTTATGGTATCAGCTTATCAACAACAAGTGATAGAGAAGTTTTGCAAATAAATTTGGCAGATTTCAGCATTGATGACAGAAACAGTATATTGGAAGAGTTTAGAAAACGCAATAAAGAGATTGTCGTTGATGATATTTGGTATGGGATTATTCCTGAAAAAACTGTTAAAGAAGAAAATTATAATCCTTTTGTAAAGCAAATTTTGTGTGATAAAGGATTTATCGCATATGCTTTAATTGTGTTTTATATTACCGGTTTTGCAGGAATAGGATTATCAGATGCCATTTGTTATGTTGAGCCATATGATGGCATAAAAAAAGAATATTATGAAAATGGTAACTTAAAATCTGAAACCGAATTTAAAAATAACAAACAAAATGGTTTACATAAAACTTATTACAAAAGTGGAAAACTTCTGTCTGTTTTGGAATGGAAAGATGATAAGAAAAACGGCATTTTCAAAGCCTATTATGAAAACGGTAAATTAAAAATAGAAACAGAATTTAAGAATGATAAACAAAATGGAACAAGAACAGAATATTATGAAAGTGGACAACTTCGGTCTGTTTTGGAATGGAAAGATGATAAGAAAAACGGCATTTTCAAAGCCTATTAT
>SAMEA3663124__coassemble_1276_pt1 | contig 7300 bp, 2 predicted proteins | sample SAMEA3663124__metabat2_low_PE_007 | metagenome-assembled genome bin SAMEA3663124 (sample SAMEA3663124) | pig gut metagenome | biome: pig gut; feature: pig-associated habitat; material: faeces | place: Denmark | collected 2012
CATAGATGATAAAAAATATCCGCCGCAAGGGTTGTTGGATAAAATTCAGCTGTGGAAAGACAAAGGTCTGACTGTTGATAAAATCAATCAGGATTTTCACGGCAATGTTTTAACCAATGTTTATAAGTTGTACCAAGCCCGCCTTTTGGAATTGAACTGCGTCGATTTCGGAGACATTTTATTATACAGTTTGAACATATTGATGTCCAATCCTGATGTTTTGAGTAAATATCAGGAACGGTTCAAATATATTATGGTTGACGAGTATCAAGACACAAACGTAACGCAATATCTGCTGTTGCGCCTACTCTGCCAAAAACACCGCAATCTTTGCTGTGTGGGAGATGATGACCAATCCATATATTCATGGCGCGGCGCCGAAATCGAAAACATTCTGCGTTTTGAAAAAGATTTTGAAGATGCAAAAATCATCCGCTTGGAACGAAACTATCGTTCAACAGCCAACATTCTAGAGGCAGCTTCTGCGCTCATCAGCCACAATCATGACCGCTTGGGCAAAAATCTGCGTGTTGCCGAAAACAGTCCCGCCGCTCAAGTTGACAATTGCAAAGTTAAAGTTGTGAGCACCTATTCAGGATCAGACGAAGCCGAATATATAGCGGATGAAATAGACAACCTGCACCGCAAAGGTCTTGAATATTCACATATTGCTATTTTGGTACGCACCGCTGCCCAAACTCGTGAATTTGAAGAAAAATTTATGTCAGAAGCTATTCCTTATCAGGTTATCGGCGGGCCAAAATTTTATGAACGCGCTGAAATTCGTGATATTTTAGCTTATTTGCGTGTGATTGCTCAGCCTCATGATGATTTGGCGCTGGAACGTATTATCAATAAGCCTGCCCGCGGTATCGGAGCCAAAACAATTGAAAAATTTGAAACTGAAGCCCGCAGCAGCGGTATTTCAATGTATATGGCTATTGAAAAGATACTTAATGAAGGATTGTTATCAGGAAAATCAAAGAGCAGCGTGTCTGAATTAATAAACAACTTTAACATATGGCAACAAAACGCACAAGCTCTGTCTCCCGACGAAATTGCTGATCAGGTCATTGAAGAGTCCGGTTATATGGAAATGCTGCGCAATGACAAATCTACCGACGCCGAAGGACGAATTGAAAACTTAAAAGAACTGGTCAACGTTATGTCGGATCGTGACCAATATCCAACATTAAATGACTTTTTGGAACATGTCAGTCTGGTTATGGAAAACGACAATTCACTAGACAGCAACAAAGTTACTCTGATTACGCTTCACTCCGCAAAAGGACTGGAATTTGACGCTGTTTTTCTCCCAGGGTGGGAAGAAGGCCTGTTTCCTCATCAGCGTTCTTTGGACGAAGGCGCCGGCGCATTGGAAGAAGAAAGGAGGCTTGCCTATGTGGCGATGACCCGCGCCCGCCGAAATTTATGGATTTCAACAGCGATGAACCGCCGAATTTATGGACAATGGCAGCATAATATTCCATCGCGTTTCATTAATGAGCTTCCGCCTCGCAACATTGAAATTTGCAACAAAGCCTCTTGCTTCGGCGGCGGTTGCCAAGATAATTACCAACAGCAAAATCAATATAAATCAAGTTCTAATTGGTACAACTTAAAGCAAAACAACAATACAATTCAAGACAGTGATCGTTTTAGTTATGTACGTGATGACGATGCTTGGAGCAGTGGAAATTATTATCAAGCCAAAAGAAATGCCAAAAACGCCACGGCGGCGATGCCAATTGGAAGCCGTGTTTATCACAGCACGTTCGGATATGGAAAAGTTTTGAATATTGAAGGCAACAAACTTGAAATTTGGTTTGATAAGTTCGGGCATAAAAAACTATTGAAAGATTATCTGACTAAAGCTTAATTTTCTCACTGAAGGAAGCACCCTCTCTTTGTCATCCCTCGAAATGCGTCTGCATTTCGTCAAGGGATCTCTACATTGTTTTAACAATTCAAAAATCGCTGGACGATTTTGCTAAATGCAAAATCGAGCGATGACGCGTAGGATAAAATTTCCTCTTATTGCCTATACGCAGTCAGCCTATCTTTCAGCATATTGGCGGTTATGGGCTGACGGGCAGCAGGAGCAGCCGTTTTTTTGCGAGTTGACTGTTCAAAATGCAATCTTTCCACTTCAGCAAACTGATTGAAAACACGGGTGTTGTCATTGACTTCCACATGTCCCTGACGTAGTTTTTCGCGCATTTCAGACACCCGACTGTGACCATTTTTCATCTGTTGCGACAATGTGTTAACATCGTTTATTGATGTAGAAGTTGAAGTTTGTGTCTGCTGTTGCGGTTTTGATTGTTTTCTTTGCGCAGCTTGCGCTCTTTGCGGAGTTACCTCCAAAGCACCATTTTCTCTCTGAGCGGTTTGCTGCGCATAAGTTGACATTTCTTTCTTCTGCTCACCATCTAAAGCACACAAATGCTGCAGTGCGGCGCGAGAAGTTTTTATAGCGGCATCTCCTGCAATTTTAGCGTAATCAGACGGAGCATTAACAGCAGTCATAAGCAATTTCATAGCCTGATCGCCATATTTTTCGCACAAAGATTCCACCGCGGCAGCGGCATCAATTGTTTTGCCTTCGCCGTTGATTTTGTTCATATAGTTTATAATGTTCGTCATTTTGGCTTTATCTATGCCATTATCTTCAACGGGAGTGGCAACCTCTTGCGCCGCGGCAGCATAGCGCTTTGTTGGTTTTTGAATTACATCTTTGGTCATATCCGGCAATTGGCGGTGCTGAACCTCAGACACACGGCTGCCATCTTCGTTTTTCCACTCTCTATATTCGGGAGCCTTTTTATTTACCTCATGAATTGGTTTGTTTTTAACTTTTTCTTCTTTGTCATCAGCAGGCTTTTCGTCTTCAAATATACTGTTTTCAACAAATCCATCTTCGTCTACTCTGGAAACAACGCTGTATTTTATTTTTTCCCAAGCTTTCTGCGCCGGAAGGTTGACATGACATTCCCACCAACCTTTGGCTTTGCTTTTGTCTCCCAATTGATCGGCTTTTTTCAATGCTTCATAATCTTTAACCCCAATTGAGCGCATTTGATTATACATCTGCATTTCCCAGCTGCTCATATTTTTAAATTTATTAGTATATTCAGGCAATTGAGCGTTAAGCATTTTTTCATTGCCTAAAGATTGGCGTAAATTTATCGGACCATTATGTTTAACCCACTTTCCATTTTTGTCTTCCATGCTAAATTTGGTATTAACCGTATAAACATCATTTACAGCTTTATTATAGGCGGCATCGTTGGCTTTTGGAAATTCTTTGCCTTGTTCAACATATTCTCTGGCGGCGGAATCAACCGCTAAATTAACAAGATCCTGATTTACTTCATTAAAAGCAGCTTGAAATTTTTCTTGATCTTTTTGCATAATATACTGACTGAGTTTTTTCTCTTTTTCAGTAAAATCTTTAGAATTCAATATGGTTTGGTTGGTTCCAATTATCCCCATATTATCTTTATTTTCAACCATAAACATATTCATAGCCAGTTTATGCTGAACCAATTTTTGATATTGTTCCAAACTCATAGAACCATCATAAGCGGGGATATGGTATCTTTTGGCTAAATCCTGATTGGAAACTTTTTTATCTGCATCCACAGCTAATTGTTCTAAGCCTAATCTTTCTCTTTCTGAAATTTCGACATCACCGTCCATATATTTGGTAAAATCCACACCGCCGATATTGTAGGCAACTTTCATTCCGCGTTGATAGTTTTCATCATAATATTCAGCATATTTACCGCTTTTATCACTGTAAAATTGGGCGGACGACATACTTTGATCAATATATATTTCACCATAATCGTTTTGCCACATTTTGCGCGTGCCATTGACAATCAAAGACATATCTTTATCAAAATCTTCTTGATAAGAGCTATTGGGATTTATTTTTCCCTCTTTTATAGCATCAGCATAAAAAGAAAAACGCCCGCCTTCTTCTTTTTCAAAAATAGAAATATCACCGTTTTCAATATAACGTTGCCGCAACAACAAAAGCGACGCCATATTTGCCGATATTTCATCATGCATATTCATTTTATAAGCTTGTTCGGGACTGAGAGCATAAGCATACAAACCATTTGCCGCATTATCCCGATGTTTTTGCTCATGAATTAAAGTATTATCACTTTGCGACCAATTGTTCCATGCGGTATCATTCGGCTTATAATTAATAGTTACAGTATTTTTCCATGAAGTAAAATAACCACCGGCATCGGCGTTCGGTATTGTATCAACCTGAAAGTTTATATCGCGCATAGGAATATTGGGCTTGTTGGCTTGAGTGTTTTTATTGGCTGGCATAGTTATTCTCCTTTATTTATATTCGTATGCACTCAACATACTTTCCATTTGTTGCGCGTTAATTCTGGTGGGGGTGACGGTTTTACGGCTTTGATGAGCGCTTTCATACCTTTTTTCGCGTAAAAGCTTTTCAGCTGGGCTTTCTTCACTTTCTGCGCTCAATTTTTCTGAATGTCCGGCAGCCAATTTTGCGCGCATTTCAGCAATACGGTTATGCCCTTTTTTCATATTGTCCTGCACTTCATGAGCATAATTTTCGGGTTTGGAAGCTTCGACTTGCTGTCCGGCTGCTTGGGTTTGCGTCTGTTCTTGCGGCTGAGTTTCTCTTTGCTGGGATTGTTCAGCCTCAGCAGGCGCAGTTTGGTTTTCGGTTGGCTGAGCCGGTTTCTGTTGTTGGGCTCTTGTTTCTGATTGCTGAGGTTTTGAAGTGTTTTCAGCGGCTTGGGTTTGATCTTGCTGTTGCGCAGGTGCGGCGGGAGCATATTCTGTGGTTTTGGTTATTTTTGCTCCTTTAGCGCCGCTCATACGCTGACCATTTTTATCATAAAAATCAGCTTTGACCGTACCGTCTGAAGATTCAGCCGTAACAGCTCCGAAAGGTTTGCCGTCAAGAGCAACCTGATTTGTTTTTATTTTTTTACCGTTAATCTCCTTCTCGTCAGAACGAACATCTATTTTGTGCCCGTTCAAATTAATCGGTTTGCCGTGATCATAAGCTTTGACATCAGTTATCTCTCCGTTTTTATCTTGGCTTATTTCAGCACCGTGTTTTTTTCCGTCAATATACAGCGCATCTGTGCGGCTGCCGTCTTGATTGATGGTAGATTTCATTTCAGCATTTTTATACTGCGGAGATGAATTTGAACTGAAATAACCTTTAAAACCATCTAAAATGCGATACGGCGTAGATTTTGGCTTTGGCGCGGTTGATAATGGCTCAACTCTTTGAGTTACGATTGTGCCCGCTTTGTCGGCATATTCATTGTCTGGTGCACTGTTTTCAGCAGTTTGCTTATTGTCATTCTCACCGGCGGAAGAAGCGCCGCTCTCCTCAGAAGAAGTATCGCTTTCGTTAGAGGCTTCGCCTGCCCTCTCAAAAGAATTTTCACCTTCGGTTTGCAACGGGCTGTTTTGTTCGGCTGCTTGTCCCTGCTGTGCTTGATTGGGCTGTTCAGGCTGTTGCTGCTGTTCCTCCTGTTTTTTTCTTTCCTCTTCTTCTTTCTTTTTTTGTTCTTCTTCGCGTTTTCTTTTTTCTTCAGCTTCTTTCTCTTTTTTCAAGGCCTCTTCTCTTTCCGCCTCTTCAATATCTTGCTCTAACTCACGACTTTCGCGTTCAGCCTGTAAAAAATCGCCTTCACTGTTAAAAATTTCCATTGTTTCAACATCTGACGCCCCATTTCCAGAAGCCCACTCAACATCTCCTGTGTGTACTTCTAAAGGTTTAGAAAATTCTCGTTTATAAGGGTGCTCTGCTTTATATTTTTCCGGATCTTTCAAAAATTCTTCAATACTTTGATTTTCTTTTGCCGGTACGGCATCTGGATCAAAATCGGTCATATGACTGCGCAAATCGACATTTGTCCCTGGAAGTGTATAAATTTCTTTCAACTGTCTTTTAAATTCAGTGTCATTATCAGGAACATTGCCATTTGCTCTATTTAAAGCCAAATCCAAGCTTGGTTTAATCATTCTATTCATTTCTTCAGCAGAATAGTGGTTTTTGAATAGATTATAGCTACTGTTTATATCTTCATCGTATTCGGTGCTTCCCGACTGTAGGGCTGTTTTTTCTTGATCATCTCTAATATTATAAATAACATTGCTAGCTATAACTTTATGCTGAAGCAATTTATGATATTGTTCCAAGCTGACGGTTCCGTCATAAACCAATCCGTTTGAAGCCAAAACTTGCGCCTCATCAGCATTGGCATTTTTTTCCATATTTTTACTTGAAAAATTTATTTCATCTGGAACATAAATCTGATCTTGATAATTGGTATCAAGATATTTTCTAAAATCGACACCGCCAATTGTCATATAATGTTTTGAAAACTTTTCAAATTCAGCATCATTAGGCTTAAAATCACGACCTTCGGTATTCATATACCCTCTGGTATTATCTGTAAATTGACGCACATAACCAGAATACCTGTCTGCCATATCTTCAAATTGTTCCTGAGCAAGAATTCTCATTTCTTTATCAAAATCTTTGGGGTCTTTGCTTTCTGGATTTATGGTTCCATCGGCAATTGCCTCAAAATAAGTGAGAGATACGTTTCTTGATGAAATCGATCGATTTTGTTCTTCTTCAATAAATTTCTTTTTGTCTGGAGCTTTCAAATACTCTTGACGCCAACATAGTGTACTAACAATATGAGCAGACACTTCATTTAACGCTTCTAATTTATAGTATTGTTCGGCACTAACTTTAGGTAAGCCGAGTTTTTCATTTGAAGCATGTTTTGCTTCATGCGAAACATCTCTTTTTATTTGTTCTGCAGTAGCCTCACCAGCGCCCCTATGAACAACACGTACAATTCTGCCGGTAGAATTTTCATAATATGCATTTGTTTGATAGTTTTGATAAGTTGTTTTAACTGTATCATTTTGATAGGCTATTGTCGTTCCTTGCGCAAGCCGGCGTTTTTGGGCTTCAATCAACCTTTTTTGAAGTTGTTCTTTTTTATATTTGTCCGGCATAATTATTCTCCCAAAGTCTATTCGGCACATAAAAACACATTTTGTTATTTTTATTGTATAGGAAAAAAACACCGCAAACAAGCAAAAAGCGCCTTCAATTTGAAAATGTAACAAAAAATAAACAAAATAATGGACAAAAACATCAGGCAATGTTATACTCTGCTATATTTTAAAGAGAGGGCAATATGATTTATAACAAAAGAGAATACAAAGCCTATATCCGCAGCTTGTTTGCCGATGCAACCGCTGA
>SAMEA3663124__coassemble_3212_pt1 | contig 4057 bp, 3 predicted proteins | sample SAMEA3663124__metabat2_low_PE_007 | metagenome-assembled genome bin SAMEA3663124 (sample SAMEA3663124) | pig gut metagenome | biome: pig gut; feature: pig-associated habitat; material: faeces | place: Denmark | collected 2012
TATTTTTGTATATTTTAATCGCTCTGGATTTTATTATTAATTTATAAAAATTATTTATATATGAAACATTCAGTATTAAAAAACATTCGTAAGAATCAGATGAAAAACTTGTTGTATTCAATGTTTTTCGCAGTATGCTCCATTGCGGCGCTTTACATGTTCAGCACAACAAAAGGTTATGTTATAACAAATTTTGCTTGTGCTATGTTGATGCTGTTTTTAACTGCGTTGGGATACTTTCTCATCCGCTACCGCATTTGCGGTATTGAGTACACAAATTTGGAAGAGCGTCTTATTCGCCGCGAAGAAAAAAGACGCTATTTAGCAACGAGAGCATTAATGCGCAAATAATGCCTCAGAATTTTTTAAGAGTTTCTACAATTAAATTGTAGAAACTCTTTATTATTTTTAAATTAATACATAAGATTCAAAAAATCCCTCGATAACGAGGGATTTTTTCTATTTAGCTGTTGTTTTAACGTCCGCACCCAAATTTCCTGAAGCAATATAGGCATCTTTGCATTGAGCTCCGACACAGCGTTTCAGCACCATAGCCGATGAACCTTTGCCCTGCCCCTGCACATTCATTGACGGAACAAAAACATTCACAACTTTAATTTTGAATGTTGTATAGCCGACATTTCCTTTTTCATCACTGAAATAAGTTTTTAAGCTATAAATTCCTTCTTGTCCGGGCATCGGCGTCCCTTCGAAAGTATAAGTGTCTTCATTGTAATGCAGCCATTTCGGCAACGCACTGTCATCAATCAAACCGGAACGGCTGATAACTCTGCCTTTAAAATTCATTCTATCAACCAATTCCTGAGGTATAGAAATCTTAATGCGTTTTCCGGTTTCTGTTTTAATGTCTGGCAGCTTGTCAGATGATGACAAATTGACCGGAGGACGTTTTGCCGGAACTTTCAGCAAATAAGGACGGTTATCCGGCATAAAGTCGCCATCACCCCATTTTTGCATACTTCCGCGCAAATATACGGCAATTTTTGAAGGTTTTTCATTAAGCATATAATAAGGTATGGCATCTAAACCTATTGAAACATAAAGGTTGCCTAAACTTTCCTGCAAATCGGCATATGACTTAAATGCTTTTACTTCATCGCCGATAGCGCGGGCAGCTTCAAGTTGAGCTTTTTCGTCTTTTGTACCTTTTGCAATGGTAAAATCTTCGGCTATATTTTCAGAAGTGTTAGCAATTTCCATATTGATTTGATAATCTTCCACTGCAGACATATATTGAGCCCAAGCCACATAAATCTGGCTTAAAATCAATGAAGTCATACGCTGGCGGCGCAAAACAGCCAAATCTTGAACATTCGGATTATTTATATCTTCATAAACACTGTATCCTATTTCGCGAGCCTGTTTTGAAAGCATACGATTATAGCGCTGCGGATCATTTTTATATTCCTGTTCTGTCGGCTGCTTAAATTCCTTAATAACCAATTTCAACTGCTGCGGATTGTTTCCCAAATCGTGTTCCCGCAGCTCAGGACGATTATTCAGCGCCAACCATTCCAAATCGGATAAGCTGTTTTTGATTTTCGGCAAGTCAAAATTGCCATATTCCGAGCCTACCAATTTAAATTCTGTCGATGGGTGCATTCCCATCAAACTGGCCAAACGAGTCTGAGCTGTTTCAAGATCGCGTTTCAAACTCGATAATTTCTTAATAGACTCCATATATTTTCTTTTTTTGACCAGTTGTTCCAAAGCAGGAGTTTCATTGCGTTCGGCAAGCTGCTTGGCAGTCGAGTTCATTTCGTCAACTTCCAAAGTCATAAATTCAATCATATCGTCAGTAACCGGCAGCAATTTCTGCGCGGTCAAAGTTTTCCAATATAAGGTGCGTGTTTCCTGCAAAATATTATGAATGACCTTGCGGCTTTCCTCAAAAGCAACGCTTGATTTATAGTCTGTATCGCGGGTTTGGCAATAAACCATCGTCATATCCAAAACGTTCCAAGCGACTTTCAAATCAGGACTGACCGCCGAAGAGTTGGTTTGGTTAATATAGCCGGCATGGCTGACAATTTCGGGCAAACGGTTAACCGGAGATCTTCCGGCGCGTATCAAACTGTCTTCATAATTAATCAAACGTCTGGTATAGTTGTATTTGAGAGCCAAAGCCATGGCCATATACATATCAATCGGTTTTTCTATTTTACGCGGAGTGCTGATAAACATATTTTGCATATCCGCATCAATACGGACGGCGCGGTCCCACTCGTTATAAGCGACGGCTTCCGGATCATAGGCCACACTGGCTCTGTTGTTTCCGGCTGCCGGAGCTGCGGTTTTATCACGTCCGCAAGCCGAAAGCAAAACAACAGCGGACAGCAACGATATTAATAGCTTTTTCATTCCTCAAAAACCCTTCTAGGATAAAGATACAATAATATGTTTACACCAAAATTTTATAAATTGGTAGTATTTATTTGCTTTTATTCTACTTTTATGTATAAAATACATTTGCAATCTAATCAAAACGGAAAAACAATGTTCGATATTTTTAATACAATATTCAAATATAAGGAAAAAGCCAGCCCCGATAAATTGGGATTGTATCCTGAGCACGTTCACGTTGACGCCATGCCCGAAAGACGATATTTATGGACTTCGCGCGTTTTGGTTATTATTGCCTGTTTTTCTATTTGTTTTAATATGATGCTGGCTGCTTCTTTATATGTTATGCTTCCGCAAAGAGGAAGCGCGCCGCAATTGTTTTATATTGATAAATATTTCAGCCAAATCGAACGCATGCAGCCTTTTGAAATGATTTATCCGGTAGGCAACCTTATTACCGAAGAGCATATTACCAATTATATAATGATGCGCTACATTATCACTAACGATTATGATGAATTAGCACGCCGTTGGGGCGCGGGCTCATATATCTATTGGTTGTCCAGTCCGGACGTTTATGACCAATTTACAAAATTTGATGCAAAATATAACCTCTCGCAGTTTAGACTTAAAAATATGATGCGGGATGTTGAAATTGACTGGATACGTCCATTAACCAGAGGTTTGTGGCAAACACAATTTCGCACTCTTGATTATCTCCCCGGGCAAGAAGATCCTATAATCAGCACTTGGAGAGCCACAATGCGCATTCAATATGTTAATTTTAACCCTAATCAGGTAACCCATGAAGATGCTCTAAAAAATCCGTTTGGCTTTTTGGTTACAAACTATTCGCTTTCTTATCTCGGACTTGAAAACGATACGGAACACTATTTGTCGCAGGCAAAGCGCATTACACGCGAGTTGTTCTTCAGATAAGAAAAAACAGCACAAAAAAACACCTTCCGTTTTGAACGGAAGGTGTTTTTTTAAGATTTAATTCCAATTATAAATTTTCAAATGCCAAACATTTACTTATAAATATAAATGACCTTGAAAATTTCTAGCTCAACTTCAGTTATTCCAAACCGATACAAGGACTTATGAATAAAATCATATTCTTTGCAAGGATTGTCGTCAACCTTATTATCACCTACATAATTAAGTGTAAATGAGCATGTTGCATCCTTATTGGAATAGCACGGTAAAACATATTTGGTTACGCCGTCATTATAAACCGCTTCATCATGAATCAGCTCAACACCTAAATTAAAATAGTTATATTGAGCCAATTCTTTGGTATGATATCTAGTAACCTTTATGTACTTGCTTTCGGAATAATCGGCAACAAGATATTCACGAACCGGTCTGCTAACAAACGTTTCAAATTTTATATTTTCATCTCGAATTACAAAATATCCAACTTCACCTCCGGCCTCGTGAATAAACAACTTCATATTATCTATCTGATATATTTCCGTAGATTCCCGTTTGTCAGAGAAAGACTGTTTTACTTTTATCCAAGAAGAATATGTAAAATCATTTGCAAGTTGACCGATACCTTTATCAACAACTTCCGAAGCGACAACGCAAGGGTGATATCCGACAAATTTTCGGAGTTCCACTTTTGCTGACAGGTCATAGGTTTTGCCGTTAAATGCCACTGAAATAGAATGGCGGAGAAGCTTGCGCA
>SAMEA3663124__coassemble_3527_pt1 | contig 3800 bp, 3 predicted proteins | sample SAMEA3663124__metabat2_low_PE_007 | metagenome-assembled genome bin SAMEA3663124 (sample SAMEA3663124) | pig gut metagenome | biome: pig gut; feature: pig-associated habitat; material: faeces | place: Denmark | collected 2012
GTCCGCAATATTTTTATTATATCAAATTTTCTTTCCATCGTTGTTTCCTTTACTGTTTCAGCCTAAATAGAACCGCCGCGTTTTTTGAGTTCTTCTTCCAATTTTTTCAAGCGTTCAGCCATATCGGATGATGAACCTGAAGAAGCTGTTGTTCCCGATTGTGCGCGCAGTTTCTTTTTTAACTCATCAATTTCGCTCTGAAGCTGCTGAATTATAATTTTATCGGCATCTTTTTGATCGGAATTATTTTTATTTTTCTTATCCTTGTCTTTGCGATCACCGTCGTTATTGCCATGGCTGTTGTTTGCATGATGTGCGACATTACTACTTGATGATGACTGGCTTGCGTTTTCTGCTGCTGTTGTCGCAGCTGCAGAAATTTCATTTTTAGCGGCAGCTGTTTCGTGTTCAGCTGTTGCGCGGGTGTCTGCATCATTAGTGTTTCTCGGAGCAGCTTGCGCAGCTTCATTAACGGCAGCTTCGTCGGTTCCTGAATTGTTACCAGTATTTTCCGAAGTTTCCTGACCATTATTATTTGAGCTATGAGGAGCAGAACCCGAAGATTGCTGAGAAGAGGCATTTTCTGTTTCTGGTGTTGTCTCAGATGTTTGGTTTCCGTTTCCTCTGTTTTGCTGCTGTTGAGTATCCTGTTGTTGTGTATCGTTTTGCTGAGTATTTTGTGTATTTTCCTCATCAGCTGCTGGATTTTGCTCTTGATCGGTTGGCGCACCGCCGGAATTTTGGGTTGTTCCTTGCGCACCGCCGCCGGCTCCTCCAGCTCCTCCAGCTCTTCCAGCTGGAGTAAATTTATTGTTAACGAATTTAGCCGCTTTATCAAAAGCATTATGAGCTCGGTCTTTTATTGAATCACCTGAACTACCTAATGGTATATCAGCAGCCAAGCTGGCAGCTCCTAAGCCTAATTTTCCGGCGCGGGTTGCCAAACCTTTTGCAGCGCCGGCTGCGGCTGAACCAATTTTCGGACCAATTCCTCCTTTACCCACAGAAACGCTCATCTGACTTGCAAGAGAAGATGCTTCTGCGCAGAGCTTAAATCCAAAGACGCAGCATAAAATTAAGAATATTAATCCGCTTAGACCAATGTTCATAACTTTTAAAAGTTCATCGACATTGTCGCCGTTCATTAATTCTATAATTTTCTCAACGCCGCCTTCACCGCCGGTTGCAGCTTGTGCGCTCAATTCTATGTTTACACTGATGACAAGCCCCATAAACACAAAGGTGAAAAAGGCGTTCATGAACATGCCCCAGCCCTTGCTGGTATACCCTTGCGTGATTTTGAAAGGCCAAGCGGCAACCAAAAATGGAATAAGAGCTCCTATAATTCCCAATCTAATAATTGCGTCAATCAGATAAAAAGCAAATGCTAAACTGATCATCCACGCAAAAGCCCAGATAATAAGACCGGTAAAGAACATTGTTAAATCCCACATTCCATACCAGTGCGCGCCGCTGTTTCTGGCTACACACATAAATGAACTGCCCATAGATTGCGATACGGCAATTTCCTGAGTTACTTTTCTGATAAAGCAATCGATTTTGTTATACAGATTATGAGAATAAAAATATCCGGTCGCCGTTGTCGCTCCTGTGTTATTGCAGCTTGCCACATCTACCGTTCCGGCATTTTGGTGGGTTAGGAAGCTTTGTCCAAACTCGATTCCTCCGGATAACAGCGGCTCAAGTCCTAAGCGATATAATTCAGCTCCGTTGGTCAAAATCAGCCATGCCAAAAATACTTTGAAAGCCATGGTTAGTGCTTCGGTAATATATTTAGGTGCGTCTTGTTTGGTGAATGAACTGACCTGCTTGAGCGTCATATAAGCAATGTAAAGCGCAAAGCCGATTAAAAGCAGCGTCTTAAATCCGCCTGCCAATGTGTCAACCGATACAGTTGCCATTGCTTCGGCCGTGTTATACAAAATCAAAAACAGCGGACAGAAAATACAAGTTTTCATCTGTTCTAATTTGACGGGCATAGGAATACAACCTTCCATTGTGCCTGCCACACTGTTCATTTCATCATCCATAACGACTTTTTCGCCGTTAGGTAATTCGTAAGTAGCTTCCCCTTTAATTGTCTTTTTTAGAGTCGTTTCTGTGCTTTCTAATTTAGCAACATTTTCCTGAACATTTTTGTTACCCTTTAAATCGCTAGCAATCTCGCTTTGTTGTCCGGTAAGATCTTTCCAGCCATCACTAGTAGCGCCTGTAACAGCCGCCCATGCTCCTGATAAACCTCCGCCGGCTTTCTTATAGCGTGCAGCAGCTGCTTGGGTTGCGCCTTTAAAACGACTATTATGCTGTTCTTTTATATTATTCCATTTATCTTTAGCCGTATATTCAGACACTTTACTTGGATCTAAACCTTTTTCGGCAGCAGTTTTTCTAAGCTCTTGGAGATTGTCCGCATACGATGAAAGAGGGTACGTTCCCAGCAATCCCAAAACCAAAAGTCCTAAGCCTATTTTTTTTGCCATATTTTCAGTCATTGTCTTTTCCTTGTCTAAAGGGATTGCCAAATACTTTCAATCCTATTAACAGCAATATTGCCACCAATATGAGTGAGTATAAAAAAGCGTTTTTAAATGTGAACAATGACCAAAAATCGGTATAATACATAAGTACCAATCCGAGCAGCATGCCCACATTAATTAAAAGCGTTTTCATACTTTGCTCCCACTACTATTTATAACAGTATAACATAAAAAAAGTAGAAAAATTGTTACAGTTTTTTTATTTTTTGGGACGAATTGAATTTACCGGTTTTTATAAAGTTAATACAATACATTATAACGGATTTGTTTTTTGTCGGAAAAATGTTGAAGGTTTTAGCACTCAATATTTCTTTTGCCGAATCTATATGAGAATCTTTTGCTGCCGGTAATAAGCGTCTTAGTTTTTCCGGTAGTATTTTTATAAAAACACTTGTGATGGGATTCCATGTCGTCAAAATTCCTGTATCCAATTTTTGAGGAATATTGGGAAGACGTTTTATGTTTTCCGATTCGTAAATTTTTAAAGCCGGAATAAATTTGGCAAACAAAGCAATTTTTCCTAAGCGTTCCCCTCCGGTCCATCCTTGGTTTGGAACATTAATCATTACGGCTCTTCCGATTCGTATGCGTGACTGCCAGCTGCTGTATTTGCTTAACAGCTTGCGTAGAATTAGCCCGCCTAATCCGTAGACAACAAAGTTTACTTCTTGAATATCTTTAAGATTTTTAAGCAGAAAGTTTAATTGTTCGGTAAAATTATCAAAATTTTTGCGCAAAGACGGATAATTTATTGCTATTGCCGTAAAGCTTTCTTTTTCAAAAGCTGTGCTCATCGATTCAAAAATATCTTTTGTTTGCGACAGTCCATGCAGCATAACAACGGCCTTTTGCTTTGGACGCAAAAGTTGATACACTTCTATATAATGAATAAAAGCATTTTGACAGTGAAGCAAAGTTCCTGATTCGCGTCTTATATCCCACGAATCGAGCAAGCGGTATCTCTTCGTCAGACAATTGCGTTGAATCCGCCAACCTTGATAGAAAAAAAGGTCTTCCCAAAGCTGCTTTCCGCCTAATGTAAAAAAAGTAAATGCCATTATCCGAATCTTTTAAGTTAAAACAGCAATATTATAACAGATTTATCGAAAATATAAAGCAATAGTTTCTGTGTGCTGTATATAATATATAAGTGTTGCTGTCGTGATAGATATGTTTTCTAGTCAGCATTTTTGCCTTAATTAAATATGGATATGGTATGGAATGAGAGGGTATTAGGATAAA
>SAMEA3663124__coassemble_3915_pt1 | contig 3541 bp, 2 predicted proteins | sample SAMEA3663124__metabat2_low_PE_007 | metagenome-assembled genome bin SAMEA3663124 (sample SAMEA3663124) | pig gut metagenome | biome: pig gut; feature: pig-associated habitat; material: faeces | place: Denmark | collected 2012
GGAGAGCAGGGCAAAAAATTGCCGGCGGTCGTTATCGGCGGTCCTTTAGGAAGTGTCAAAGAGCAAACTTCAGGTTTGTACGCCAAAACATTAGCCGAACGAGGTTTTGCAACTTTGGCTTTTGATTCTTCATTTATGGGAGAAAGCGGAGGACAACCAAAATATTCGGTTTCTCCTGAAATTTTTGTTGAAGATTTTCGTGCGGCAGTTGATTTTTTGAGTAATCGTCCTGAGGTAGATGAAAAAAATATCGGCGTTATCGGCATAAGCAGCGGCGGTGCGTGGGCTTTGGCGGCGGCGGTGGCTGATATGCGTATGAAAGCGATAATAACAATTAATATGTATGATTTGGGACGCCAATTCAGACAAGGAGCGGACGGCAATAAAGATAAAGAAGAACTCCAAAACAATCTGGAAGAATATTCAAACGCCCGTATTGCTGAATTAGACGGCAATAAAGGCCAAACAATAGGTTTTGTTCCCGAAAAGATAACAGCCCAAACTTCTGATGCAGATAAATCTTTTTATGCTTATTACCATACGGAAAGAGGAAGCCACCCGCGCGCTCATCCCGATATTTATCTGTCGGATATTCCGGCGTTGATAGCATATAATCCGACTGCTCAGGTTGATTTGATTTCTCCGCGTCCGATTCTGTTTATTGTCGGTGAAAAAGCCCATACGCGCAATTTTAGCGAAGATGCTTTTTTGGTGGCGGAAGATCCGAAAGAGCTTTATTCCGTTTCTGGAGCCGATCATGTCGATTTGTATGACAGAAAAGATTTGATACCGTTTGACGCTATCGAAAAGTTTTTTGAAAACACTTTGGTTGAACAGAAAGAACAAAACGGCGATAAAAAATAAAAAACGCTTGACTTAAAGTTAACTCTAAATTTTATTATGCGGTAGATTATGAATTTTCAAAGGAGATAAATATGACATATTTGGATCGCATAAATGCGCCGCAAGATTTGAAAAAATTTAATATTCACGAAATGAATGGTCTGGCTGATGAGATTCGTCAGGCGATTCTCAATCGTGACAGTATGATTGGCGGACACGTCGGACCTAATTTGGGGATTGTCGAAGCAACAATAGCTTTGCATTATGTTTTTGATTCTCCAAAAGACAAAATTGTTTATGATGTTTCGCATCAAAGCTATCCGCACAAGCTGCTGACCGGCCGTAAAAACGGATTTTTAACCAAAGAAGGCATGTCGGTTATTTCCGGTTATACCAATCCCGCTGAAAGCGAACATGACTTTTTTAAGGTCGGACATACTTCAACTTCTGTAAGTTTGGCTTGCGGTTTGGCAAAAGCACGTGATTTGAAAAGTGAAAAACATAATGTGATAGCCTTAATCGGCGATGGTTCTTTGTCGGGCGGCGAGGCTTTGGAAGGTTTTAGCAATGCTGCTGTGCTGAACAGCAATATTATCATTGTGGTTAATGACAACGAGATGTCGATTGCCGAAAATCATGGCGGACTGTATAACAATTTGCGTCTTTTGCGCGAAACCAAAGGAACAGCCGAATGCAATATGTTCAAAGCTTTGGGGTTTGATTATCTGTATGTTGAAGACGGAAACTCTCTTGAAAGTCTGATTGCCGCTTTCAAACAGGTTAAAGACACTCCGCGCCCGACAGTGGTTCATATTCGCACTTTGAAAGGCAAAGGCTATAAACCGGCCGAAGAAAACAAGGAACGTTGGCACTGGAATGTTCCGTTTGAAATCGAAAGCGGAAAAGCCAAAATTGATATGTCGGGTGAAAATTACAATGATATAACTTATGATTATTTAATTGATAAAATTGCCAAAGATAAAACGGTTGTGGCTGTCAATGCCGGAACTCCTGGGGCTGTTGGCTTAACACCGGAGCGCAGAGCGAAGCTGGGGCAAAATTTTGTTGATGTCGGCATTGCCGAAGAGCATGCGGTCGCTTTTTCGTCGGCGCTGGCCAAAGGCGGTTGCAAACCTGTTTATATGGTGTTGAGTTCTTTCATTCAACGTGCATATGATCAATTGTCGCAAGATTTGGCGATAAACAACAATCCGGCTGTTATTTTGGTTTCGTGGGCGGGAATTTCGAGTGCGGATGTAACCCATTTGGGCTGTTTTGATATTGCGATGATTTCGAATATTCCGAATATTGTTTATTTGGCTCCGACTTCAAAAGAAGAATATTTATCCATGTTGGATTGGGCTGTTGATCAAAACGAACATCCGGTTGTGATTCGTATACCGTCAGTTGTAACACACAGCGCGTCGGCTGTTGAAAAAGACTATAGTGCGCTCAATCGTTATCAAATAACGCAAAAGGGCAGTCAGGTTGCTTTGATTGCCGCCGGAAGCTTTTTCGGCTTGGGACAGCAGGTTGCCGATAGACTGAAAGAAAAAGGCATTAACGCAACTTTGATTAATCCGCGTTATTTGAGTGGAATTGATGAAAATGTTTTAGACGAATTGCAGTCGAATCACAGTTTGGTTGCCACTTTGGAAGATGGAATTGTCAATGGCGGTTTTGGTGAAAAAATAGCTTCATTTTATGGAATTTCAGCAATGAAAGTTTTGAATTTTGGCGCCCAAAAAGAGTTTACCGACAGAACACCGCTGAATGAGATCTATCAACGCAATCACTTAACTGTTGAACAAATCGTAGCGGATATTACAAAGAACATTTAATCTGTTTGCATTAAAAATCCGGTCCCCCTGTTTATCGCAAAGCAGGGGGATTTTTGTTATGGACGCAGTAATGAAATTTTCTTGCTTTTTGCGGACTTCTATTCCCACCAAAACCGATGGACAGTTTGAACTCAGATATTATCTGGAAAATGCCGTTAACGCGGTGGTAAAAGCTTTGAGTGAAGGAAAAAAACGCATATTGCTAACGCTTGCAACCGGAACGGGAAAAAACTGCATAGCTTTTCAGATTGTTTGGAAATTAATGCAGGCAAAGTGGAACACAAAAAAACACCTTGCAAAACAAGGTGTTTTTTCTTTTGGCTCCGGCTGTCGGATTCGAACCAACGACCGATCGGTTAACAGCCGATTGCTCTACCGCTGAGCTAAGCCGGAACAATATTGGAGGCCGGTACCGGAATCGAACCGATATAGAAGGATTTGCAGTCCTCTGCATAACCACTCTGCCAACCGGCCATTCCGTGGAGCGCTTCAACGAGTTATATATATACAAATTTTTTTCTCTTCGTCAATAACTTTTTTTGCATAAAATCCAAAAATATGTTTTTTTTGGTCGTTTTTGCTTTATTATTTTGAAAAATGATTACAGAAAGGCGTTAAAAATGAAAATTGCAATTGCATCAGATCATGGCGGATTTGAGTTAAAACAAAAGCTTATATCTTATTTTGCTCAAAAAGGGCAAAATTTGGAAGATTTAGGGACTTATTCGGAAGCCTCCTGCAATTATCCGGACATAGCGCACAAAATGACATCGTTTCTGCTAAACAAAAAAGCAGAATTGGGAATTTTGATTTGCGTAACAGGAATCGGAATACCTATTGCGGCCAACCGCGCAAAA
>SAMEA3663124__coassemble_7822_pt1 | contig 2205 bp, 1 predicted proteins | sample SAMEA3663124__metabat2_low_PE_007 | metagenome-assembled genome bin SAMEA3663124 (sample SAMEA3663124) | pig gut metagenome | biome: pig gut; feature: pig-associated habitat; material: faeces | place: Denmark | collected 2012
CATTTTTTCAGAGTATCTTTAACTAAATACCTTAAAAATGCGGGCGGGGGTTAATTTTGAGTACAGATCCAACAACCATGTTTATCTTTCCTTATTGTACCTGAAATATGTTCCCAATACCTGTCATTCATCCAATTTCCATGCCATTGCAATACAGCATTATATTCTGTATCCTGGTGACCTATACCAGTACAAATTGGATTATTACGTCCATCGTGAGCCGCCAAATAAGTAGTAATACTATCAAAGCTACTTATATAAAATACACGATTCCAACAGTCATCATCATCTTCTGAGTTTTTACGGCCAATTCGTAATGCTAACGCCTGATAATTATTTCCATTAGCCATTATAATTCTTGACCCAGTTGATGAGCTCCATTTTGCTCCACTCTGCGGAACCCCCAAGAAACTCCCTGCTGTCATGTATACATAAGAAACACTTGGGGCTTCATATAAATACCAGTCTGTATTATAAATTGTAATATTACTACGGTTGTAATAATTGGGATTATCACGCCCGCTTGCTTTTGTATTTGTTGTGTATAAACCTATATAAGTATTGCTAACTCGCACATCTGCATACTTGAATTTCATACCGCCTATAACATGTAATCTTGAAGCTTTAAATTTAACTTTCCGATTACTTTGACCATTGATGGACACTACAAATTTAAATCTAAATTGGCTCTTATTAGGATCGGGCTCATCCACACCATCCATACTACCGCTTCCGCCAGTTGCATATGTATTACTGACTTTAAAGCTGGAACCGACTTCATAGTCATATCCGTTGGAAACAAATTTATCCTTAATTTCTGCGTCTGTTAACTTAACGAACATATTGTCACTATTAGGCATACTGCTATCATAATTCAAAGATGTTACACTATTATTATTAAACTTATAAATGTCTAAGCTACAGTTAGTGCAAGTTAAACCGCCATTGTTATTCCATGAAGAAGTGGTTTTTACTGCTACTGATGTAAAATCAAGTTTGCCTGTTGTAGTTACATAACCACTGGATATTACAGGAGCAGAAGAGCATTGTTTTTTTATCAACAGTGTTAACTCATCATTACCATAAATATTCTTTGCATAAGCTTGTCCGGAAACAACTTTTTTATTTTGAAACGTTGAAAGGTTTGTACTAACATTATCTCCCACAATAACATTTGTTATATTACTCGGAATTGTTTTTCCTGTAGCGTAAACGACATAATTCGTTATATTTTTTGAAATTAAATAATCTTGGAGAATTTCACCACAGGTTTTTGGAACACATTTTCCCGTGTTTGATCCGCTTCCTAATTTATACCCTAAATTGCATGCCGTAGCTCTGTATACATCACCGCGGGAACACCCATTTTTATGTGCACAACTTTCAAAAGATTTCACACCTTCCGCTGTTTGATCACTATAGGGATAGGTGGTACGATTACAAGCACAACATTCTTTCACTTTTATTGTATCACCTTGAGTACATTTAGGCCCGTTAACATCAATTCCATATGTACACTCTTCTGCATATTTTTTAAATTCATCAGTGCAGATACAATTGGCAAAATATTGATTTCCTTCACTATCCGTACAAGAATCTTGCGAAGTTCCAGCTGTATTTTTTGAACACTCTTCAGCCGTTTTTGGATAGAGTCCCCTATCGCAGGCACATTTGGTAAAGCGCAAATTTACAGTACTGGTTTTAGTTGTTTGATCATAACCGGTATAAGAGCATGAACCGCCGGAAGCTATTGAATTATCATAATCTGCATTTGAAACTGTATTGGTGCAAACAGTCGCAGTTTTTTGGGCAAACGGATATTTTACAGTATCGCAAGCACATTTATATTTGCCTCCGCAATATCCGTCCGGTTTCAGCGGATATATGCATTTTGTGTATGCATATTCCAAACCGCAGCACATAACATATCTGTGATCATAAGGGCAATATTCCGCCACCTGCATTCCAACTTGAACACGGCAATCTTTGGCTAAAATGTAGCCTTTATCTGTACATTTTTTAATGATGGCATCTTCATCAACAGCAGCAAAATTGCCGCCGCTGCCGCAATTTCCATCGGCAGCAAAGCATACGCGCGCTTGAGATTCAAACGCGAAAATACAGCCGCATACCAATAAGCACGCCGCTGCCAAATAATTGCACAGTTTATTCATGGCCTTTCCCTTTCTTGCCGTTACTCAACTT
>SAMEA3663124__coassemble_8956_pt1 | contig 2008 bp, 1 predicted proteins | sample SAMEA3663124__metabat2_low_PE_007 | metagenome-assembled genome bin SAMEA3663124 (sample SAMEA3663124) | pig gut metagenome | biome: pig gut; feature: pig-associated habitat; material: faeces | place: Denmark | collected 2012
GTAAAAACAAAGGTTTTTGCGGCGTTTTTTGTTACATTTAAACGTACATTTAAATGTAACAAAATGCAATACCAAAAATAGCGCTTTTCCGAGGAAAAAAACTGTTACATTTAAACGTACAATTAATTGTAACAAGTTGAGTAACGGCAAGAAAGGGAAAGGCCATGAAGAAACTGTGCAATTATTTGGCGGCGGCGTGCTTATTGGTATGCGGCTGTATTTTCGCGTTTGAAGCTCAAGCACGCGTATGCTTTGCTACCGATGAAAATTGCGGCAGCGGCGGCAATTTTCCTGCTAAATCTGATGTCGATCCAAATGATGAAGCTTGCAAGCAAGAAGGATATGAAAAAGACAAAGTTTGTGAAAAAGGTTATTTCAAATACAATTGCCCTTATAAAAGTTCGTATGTAAAATGCTGCGAGCCTAAATATAGCTATGCTGTTTGTATTTATCCTATGGAATCAGCAGGAAAATGCGGTAATAAATATAATTGTATTTGTCCGTCCAGCAGATTTCCATATACGGGAGATATGTGTCAAAATAATTCTATTCTTGGAGGAAGAACTTGTTTGCAACAAAACGGCGGAGACGAAAATATATCAATCCATTATGAAAAATGTGTTTGCGATACCGGTGTTTATCCTTATATGTCGGATAATGAATGTGGTGAAAATCAAATTGTTGATCCTTCAAAATCTTGCAAAGACAGTGATCGTGTTGAACATTACAGACGTTGCAAATGCAGAAATACATGGAGTACTTGCGCTGCGATGGGACCGGCTATCGGTACAAAAAAATGTTTTTCTGATGGGGTGACTTATTATGAAAATTGCTGCCAATGTCCGGATTATGAATTGAATATGCATGATGGTCATGCTCTGGAATATGAAGCTTGTCCGTGTAATGGTTCTTATTTGAAAGTAAAAACCTGTGAAGAAGGATATAAGGTTAAAAATGGTCGCTGTGTTGAAGTAACTTGCGAAGATGCTGTGCAAGATTGGATTGATAGGTCATCTTCAAGGCAGGCAGACTATAAGATAGTTAAATATGCAAGTGATACAAGTACCAAATATTTAAATTATATCTATCTGAACAATGTTTCTCCTACATGGATGAGATATGGAACCAACCATTACAGTGCGTCCTACTTTGGAAAACTAAAAGGGGATAGCAATATAAAATTAAAATGTAAGGGAACCCCCAGAGTTACTTTTAACTATTCGAATTTTGACGATGGAATCAGCAATGAGACGATATTCATTTATGGTTTAGAGCTTGTTTTACCAAAAAATATAACTGCTAATAATAAAAAAATCTATCTTTATAATGTGGCTTTAAATGCTGCCAATATGAATGTTTCTGATCTTTCTGCTTCAACAAATTCATATTATGATCCATATAATGAGGCTACTCCGATAATTAAAGCCGGTGATATGTATGTTTCTGATTATTTTTATTTGTATGGTGTTGATACTGATATTAATTTGTTAAAATTGCGTTGGGGGGCAGCTATCTCTCCTTCATCATTTAAAGCCAATAAATTAAAGGTTATAGGTGAAAACGGTTCTTTTACTGCCAACGGGGGCAACTATTATGTTGTTCGTACGGAAATAGGTGCTTGCGATGTGGCTCCGGATTGTTCCAAAGGAACATTTTGTCGTGTATCTGTAGTTAATGGAGCTAAATGGTATATGCAAGGGGATGCTTCAACCAACCATGAGGTTCAAGTTGAACGTTGTTCCGGTTTTGGAATAGATTTCAACTCACGTTTGATTGGAAATAGTTATAACCGGGCTTGTACTTCCTCAGAAAGCGGACATTATGCCGCATGGCGAAGCAATAACTATGACAATAAAGGAAGTCGCGGGTTTGATGCAAATAAAATACGAGGTGATTTCGACCACGTTAAATGGTATAACGACACGACAGAAATTACTAAAAGCAAATGTAGTGATTAACCCCCGCCCGCATTTTTAAGGTATTTAGTTAAAGATACTCTGAAAAAATG